>Ga0315549_1000501_pt1 | contig 45579 bp, 41 predicted proteins | sample SalMarSW160200MG_FD_203101 | JGI IMG/M metagenome (GOLD analysis project Ga0315549, IMG submission 203101) | Salt marsh sediment microbial communities from the Plum Island Ecosystem LTER, Massachusetts, United States - Salt Marsh Sediment SW1601-200 ...
TTCATAGCCATTATTCTTTCCGGCATCTTCTTTTAAACATCAATATTAAAGCCAGCCCTATACCAAAGATTATCACCATTGTTAGTGTGGCAATTGAGCCTATTCTCGAAGCAACCCAACTTAATCCTATAATAGGTAATAGGCTGAAGCGAGTAATTGCTTTAAGATAATCATGTTTTGAAATACACTCGGCCATAACAGGGGAATAAGAATAGTATATACGAACAAACCTCCGACCTAATTTATTGGTCAGTAAATGTTTATCTCTGAACTTACGCAGGATCTTGACATGTGGATCAATTGGAGAGCCATAAGCTGCAGTGGCTATGAAACAGCTTCCCACAATCCAATAGGAGTCTTCATCATCGTTTAGGTAAATTATTGCCCAAAGGCAACCCCTGTTATTGTTTATAGCATCTTGTTCTGCATCAGCTAATTGAGTGGCATATGTGATATCTGGAGGGTCTGAAACGGCATATGCATAACCACAAGATACAAGTTCAAGATTAACAAACACCCCATTCACATAAACATACCTCAAAAGTCTTCCGTCTATATCTGTTTCTGATACATCTTTTTCTAAATATACGGTTTCCCCTGAAATTAGTGATGATAATCGTTGAGTTGCTTCACTTGAACAAGTTTCTCCTGCTTCTGGAGCATCTATCCCGATTAATCTGACATTTTTACCATCAGTTAGTTCGAATGTATCGCCGTCAATAATTCTTTGAACCTCATAATAACCATCCGTATAATCTGCTAAACCAATATCAGCAAAAATTAAAGAGGATATTATAAAAAGATATAAAGCTATTATGATCGAGCGATTATGCATCTAAACTTCTAAGTCCAAGAAAGTTGACGGGTGATATAAAACTCTACTGAACTTTGAATCAAAAGGATATACCAAATATTTTAGGTCTCTGATGTTTGGAGTTATTACGACTACCTTATCAAAACCTGACATCTCTTACCAGCTTTCAAAACCCTATGTCATTACAGATATTATTTATGTTCATTATCAATTCGAGTGCTTATTGTCACAAATTCTGGTTCTGAGAGTTCGATAACACAATTTCTGAAACCATTTTCAGATTTAAGGAACATAGGGGCAATGATCTACAATCAAGGGCAGTTACCGACCTGTCGGAGACATCCGAATTCTAAGGCATTTTTCACCCGCTGATGTGGAGCTTCATTGGAACACCCGTCTGGTGAGGAAAAGTGTTGTGTAATGAGTTAGCCAATCTTAACAGCAAGCATTGAGATTGAGGCTCCATCTACCCCTTGTACCGGAAAGCTTGCTTTTTCCATTTCCTTACGAAGTCCAAGCATATAAATAAAAGGTAGGCACCTTTTTAATCAATGATCAAGGTTTGACCGCATGCCCACACATCACCTGCGAAATGTATTTCGTCGGTGCCAGTGAAGGTTATCCTGCTCCGGCCAGAACTTTTGCTCATCCGGGGTGAAAATGCTGCGTTCCGATAGAGTGAGAATGTGACCGGGTAAATTTTTTTCAACCTGCACCCGTTTGGATACCAGAACTTCATAATCTTTGCCCACGCTCATCAACCCTTCGTCAAAGGACCAGTGGCACAGCCGGCAGAGGGACAGTCCATTAGTTGGGCGATCGTCGTAACTGATACGCCAGGGCTTGATGTGAGCGGCTTCCACCACGGTGTGGCCTTCGGGCGTGAGCATGCGAATGCCGCACAGGGCACACCGGTGCTGGTACAGGGTGACAATGGTTCTGCGGAAACCACTGTCCCGTATCTTTTTCTGCCAGTCAGATTCATCTTTTGCTTTGCCGAAATCTTTTTTCCATTCAGCCACTTCAAGCAGTTTTTCGCTGTATCGATAAGCAGCATAGTTTAAATGGCCCTGCTCTAAAACCTTCATACGTATCTCAGGGGCGAAATAAGTTTCAAGCAAAGCCGCCCGTAATTGTTCCCGAGTTTCCGGTTTGCACATCAACCGGAAAAGTTCTTCATCCATTCGGGCGCCGGCACACACCTCACGCAGTTTTGTCATGGAACTGAAATTAATGTTGATTTGATTTTCATATTCCGGATTCGGTATCAGTTGCCAAAAACCATCGGTTTTAAGACGTGGGTAGGGGTATGCCATGCTGGTTTTTGACCCCAGCGGCATGATATTGTTCCAGTAAGTATTAAAAGTGTCGAGCAGTTCAAAGGAGGATTCAATAAAGTTTTCGGTAATTGATCCCTGAGCGATCAAATCCATAATGGATAGCAAGAGGAAGGGTTTGTGAGGCGCCTGATAGGTGGTCAGTGCAGACCACTTTTTACGGTCTTTGTAAGTCCGCAGGTGGGAAAAGCTTTTGAGGTATTGGACAAGAGACATTCGATCTCCCAGCTATTAAAATGGTTGATGTATTTTTTTAATCAATGATCAAGGTTTGAACCCAAGCCCATATCTCCTCCTCTGCTTCGTCTGCATGTCTATTTCGATTTTGCCACTTAGAAATTTCCATAGGCCACCCTACCTTTTATATGATGTGCGCCGTCATACCAAAATGCGCGGTAGCTTGCTTTAGTGCTCGTTTTCTTTCTCATGGAGGATTTTTAGAAATAAATCTATGTCCTCGTAGTCTTTTGCAGAGGATATCGGGATAATTCGCATATTATAATCTTTTTTCCAACGGCCGCGCTCGGTTGCACTAGTAATCTCCGTCGTCATCAATGCATAATGAGGAATTCCACCTTCAGGGAAGGCTGCATTGATGTAGCTTAGAAGAAGTTTTAACTCGGGATCCTCGAGTGAGCATCCGACAAAAATAACCGAATACATGGTGAAAATAGACTGCAGCGCACTCTGATAACCAGGCTGTTGGTAAAGAAGCCGCCGATAGTCTTTATCTGTCAGGACAATGTGCTCTGCAGCAGTCATTGCGTCACCATGAGCCTTTAAAAGGAAAAAATCTCTGCGGAAAAGCTGCCGCTGAATTGCGTGGGCTTCATAATACTTATAGGCAATCGGAAAAACCTTATTATTTACAAATGCCTTTTCAATTAAAAGATCGTAATTTGTGGTAATAATGAAGTTATTTTTTTTGAGCGTAACCAAAAGGTTATGAACTGGACGAGGCTCTATTTGGTCGTTCGCAAATATCTCTTCGATGAAAGTTTTAAACTCAACGCCCAAAACATCTTTCATCTCCTCAGCGAGCATGAGATACTTGTTTGGGTCCTCCGCAAGTTTACGACATTCTGCTGTCTTACTAGGCGAAAGTGAGTTGTCAGCTTCAGCTTTGTCGATCAACCCTTGGAGTAAACCCCTCCAGTCAGGAAAGCCAGCCCCAATGGAGAGACCGGCGCCTACGAAAAAACCACATTTACCGCTGAGATAGCCTTCTATAAGTTCGGTCGGTATATTTTCAATATCTAATGGCATATCATACTCCCTCCAATTTTTTAAACCGGCGATTCAGGACCTTGTTGCGTTGCTCCAAATTCTTGCGCTCACCTCCGGAGATTTTAAAGGCCATGATGTAGTCATAAAGATCTCGGTCTTGTTGGGTCGGCTTCCCCGATAACAGTTTCTCAGGCTCAGCGTTGTGCTTCCGTCGGTCCTTATCAAATTGCAAATAAACCATGGCGAAGTCATTAGGTTTAATTTTCTTAAGTTTTGCCTTGTTTTGAAAAAGAAGGTAGAATAGATCGAGAAAAATCCATTTCTGAGTAATTCGCTTTGATACTCGAGCGTTTACCTTATTTAAGAACTCGAGGATTTCGTGTGTGTTCGCCATTAGCGGTGCATAGATACTGTCATCCGTGATGTTGGTATAATCCTCCATCAACTGTGAAGCCTTTAAGTCGCGCTGGGTTCCATGTTTGCAGATAGAAAAGGCATGTGCTAAGAAGTCTTGGTGTTTGAAGCGGGCTGGAGGAATTCGTGAGTTCTGAAAAAATGGGTTCAAGCGCGCGGTACCATCAATAGCATGTCGTAGGCCTGTTTGGACAGCGTTTCTAAGTTCCGCTGGGATTAAGCGGACACCCATCTGCATGCGAGAGAAGAGTCTTGAGATTTCGGGTTCACGTGCATTTTTAACAAAGGCTATGACCACTTTGAATTTATTAATTCGATTCTGGAGGGCCTTCGGTAAATCTTTATACTTTTTCTGAGCAATTTCGACATTACCAATTTTCTCTAAGCCCTTGGTAAGCGCATAATTACCGTCGATAAAATCCCATATGGAACGCAATCGTTGCTGACCGTCGACGACCTCATAAGCAAATGGTATTTGAGGCTTGCATACACGCAAGTAGATCATGGGAATATCGTATTGCCTCAAAATCGAGTCGACGAGCAGAGCTTTTTTCTGTACTGACCAAACCTTTCCGCGCTGCCAGGCAGGATTAAGGTGGACAGTATCCCGGATTTTGTTCAGCTCACTAATCTTCTTAATATCATGCTCGATCTTCATTAATTTGAGCCTCCCCGATCTCAGATAAATTACCATAAAACATATCAATCGACCTCAAAACATCTTTAAACGTTAGTCATATATTCCTTGGTTTTTGTGAGAAGCTATGAATCTCAAAATATTCGATCAATAAAACTGATTCGAAATGCTTTTGTCCCGAGGAAGGTAATAGTTATTTGAAAACTATTGTTTATACTTTTCACTCCAAACTATCCCGTCATTTAATTTTTAGAGTACTCCCTTCCCGCGAGTGCACTAGCTTATGGGAGCTTTCACCTGCACCATCTTTTCAAATTCATCGTCGATCCTCAATTTTTGTCATAGGCCCTATGCTGGAAAGCTGCTTGATATATGTCTAACAAAATCCTATCTTAATCCATTGATTATCTGGTCACGATCTTTAAAGGACTTAGGCCATAATTTTATTCCTTTCGTATAATATAATCTATGGCATCCGACAGATTCCAGATAGGTTCGGCATCGCCATCTTGAAGCATCTCGATGACCTTAGGCAGGCCCGCTACAGCCAATCCATTGGCTAAAGCCATCACGCGTCGCGGCTCAGAGACAATCTCGATATTACCTGTATTTTTTATGGCAATAAGCATCAGCGAATGTATCCGCAAAGGGTCATTTCCGAATATTGATCCTTCGATGATCTTATAGGTCTCGCTTTGTCTTAGATCAGCAGGTTCCAAGTCGAGCCTTAATGCTATGCACACCGATAAGAACCATAGATCCACCATCCGGGGGAATGGACTCTGATCGATGCTTCCACGTCCGCTTGTCCTGCAATAACGAGCAAAAGTATCCCGGAATTCAGCAGGCACGCTGATATCCATTCCCTGAAAAGGATTGTAGTAACGTTCAGCCATCGTAGCCTCCTATATAGATTCTTCAAACTCGGCTTCTGCATCGACAACCCGCTGGCAAAGCTGACATTCATCTCTATGTGTGCAGTCACAGGCTATGATCGTCTGCTCTGTGAAATGAGGGTCATTCACTAGCATCTTTGGATAATGAGCAGGATTTGTGAGAGTGACAACGACTCCGGCTGCTTCGTCGAGTATCTCCTCGCACCCTGAGATTTCATCATGTGTAAGAAACAGTATGAGCTGTGCGCTTTTTTGAATCGCTGTCTTCAAAACAGAGCGTTTTACATAGCCGCTCATCATGCCAAGAGGTGTGTCGATGACATTCGGAGCTTCTACTTCACTGACTATGGTGAGAGATAGGATAAATGCTAATGTTAGCGCCCGTCTAGAAGCACCATTAAGATCACGGTCAGGATCAAGAGTCCTCCCCTGTGGTCCATATACGATGATATCAAATTCTTTGCTGATCTCAGCGCGTTTGATGATTGCGAATTGTTCGGGATCTGCACCGATCATTTCCAGGAATATTTCATTCATTTGCTCGCTCACCTGAGCAAGCTCTTCATTGGTGATTTTATCATAAGAGCTTTTAAGCACATTGACGATATCTTGGGTCACTATCAGTTCTGAGAGGACACGTGTCCCTTTGTCCTGAATTCTTAATAGCCTGTCACGTTCCAATATTAGGAAAGCACGGTCTCTGTTGAGATTCTCTAACTTTGTTTCTAATGAAGATTTCTTTTGTAGATAACGGTCTCTTTGGTCTTTATATTTCTTTTTTGTTTCACGCAATCCCTGAATATCCCTATCTGGCAGTCTGTCGATCTCAAGCTCTATAGCTCGTTTCTTCTTGCCTGCCTGCTCACGCAGAATCGCGAGGCCATCTCGATTTTCTACAACCCTTTTATATTGCGGCAGCCACCGTGATTCCCTCTGTTCGGGCGATTTCTGAAGGGCTTTTGAGCCATAGTAAAGATCTGTAATAATTATTTGTATCTTATCAGCACTTTTGCTGTCATCAATTAGCTTCTGTATGTGCAATCTCCGGCGATTCCCGTCAGGATTGCTTTCATCAAGGTTTTCCCCGCAGATGCATTTTTTTTGGTTGAGCCGCTCCTCCAATACAGGTATTGTCGTATTGGGTATTTTACCCTGGTCTCGCAGGTCTGTCAGTTTCTGAAAGGAATAACCAAGGACGGGTGATAGCAGGTCTATCGATAGAGCTTCGCTTCTGAATAAGGCTAAGTGATCCTTTTCAGCGGACTCGATACGGCTATTTAGCTGCTTTATTTCACGATCAACATTCTCAAGCCTCTTTTTCAGCTTTTCTTTATCACCTTTTTGCAAGGCCTCGGCTATTTTTCGGTCAATACTATTGAACTTCTCGTCAAAAGCGGCAAATTGCTCCTTCGCATCATCATATTCTGCCTGTAACCTTTCAACATCCTCATCAATAGCCTGCAATTGTGAGGCGATAGTGTTCAGGTCACCGGTGGTCTGAAGTTTTTTAGCTTTCTTATTGGCTTCTGAGGTTGATTTAGCCACATGGCGTATAGCATCTTCTATGATGCTCAGGCCAAGCAGGGATCGAATCGCATTCTGTACTCTTTGGCGTTTGGAGACAGCGACATCTGCTTCGATGAAGCTGAGAGCTCGGTCTCCATCAGTGAAAAAGACCTCCCTAAGTTCCGGTGGCAACTCTTCATTCACAAGAGCTTCGGGAGTTTCGATGGGCTCTGCGCCCCTATCAGTCAGCGCATAAAGCCTCACAGTCGAAGGCTGTCTACTCCATCTCGTCCCAAGGATCTCTTCAAACGCTGATCTAACGATGCGATACTGCTGACGGGTCTCTATGATCCCTCTGCTGCTTTTTCGCCAATTTGTAACTTCAAAATCAACAGTGACGGTTACAGGTATCCTCTGGCCTTTTTCAGCATTCCAATCAATGGGATGGAGCCTATACCTTCCCCCCTTTCCTGGAAGAGCTATATCTCCATATAGTGCCCATTGCAGGGCTGTGAGGATAGTTGTTTTACCTGTTTCGTTAGCAGCCCTTATGACAGTGAGATTATGCTCAGCGTCTGTCGAGAATCTTAATTCTAAACTTCTTAATAATCTGAAATTCTCAAATTCAGCGCGAAGAAGCTTCATGATGTTTATTCTCCTTGCTCTGACTGTTCAGTTGAGCCTTAATCTTCAATCAAATATTGATTATTGATCAGGGGAGACATTTTCTGCCAAGAAACGACCAGTAGCGTCACATTTATCATTGATTTTTTGCTGTATGTTGATCGACCGGATACGGTGTTGCCGTTCAAACACCAGGATATCAGCGACAGTATTGAAGATTTCGTCTCTGTAACCTCTGCACCTTTCATCAAGATTCTTGCATTGGTCAGATATGATCGAGACAATCTTTTTCTGGATTAATGGCATTAACCTCACCCCTCCTTATTCATAAGTAGACTAAATTCACCAACTCATGAATTATTCTCAGTGGCCCGTCCGCCCTGCCTGCGTTCCTAGCAAGACTTGCGAACTCATGGATACGGGATAATTCCGATCGTATAAGCGAGCGTGTATCCGGGTCCAATCCATTCTTGATATCCGATGGCAATGCTATGAAATCATGTATGATGCTGTGGTTCTTGCCAATCGCACTGCATGTCCTCAGCAGACGACCTCGGCGTTGTATCCATTGCCTCTCGACAGTTGTACTTGCAAGGATGAATGCCTGGCAGATCTGCGGTATGTTTACGCCCTCATCAAGGACACGTTTCGCTGTCAGGACCTGTATCTCCCCTTGTTGGAAAGATTGAATGATATGTCTCGTTTTGTCATGATTGGACGTCTCTTCTGCCGTGAGCTGGTGGAAAAGCACGCCTCTATCTCTCAGCAGGCGGTTTATCTTTTCTAATTGTTCAGGCTCCTTATCTGATGTATAAATCAAGGTGTATCTGAGGCCTTTGAGATCCAGTCCATCGAGAAGCGATGCTAAGATAGAGACCTTACTTTCGATGGTTTCAAGCAATTCGCGCCTGTCACGATAGAGTTTTGCCAGGTAATCATCCGGTTTTCCATCTTCCTTTCTCCATGCATTCTTCTTGATCTTTTCAGTCAGATCATACCACTTGTCCATTTCGCTCTTTGACAGATGGCAGGGATAGACATGGTAATCATACTCAACGAGGCACTTCCCAATCGCCTCTTTTAAACTAAATCGAAAAACGACAGGACCGAAAAAATCAAATATTGCCCCAGTTCCTTCTTCATCATACTGTCTTACAGGTGTTGCAGATAGTCCAAGACGGAACTCATAATATTCAGGTGGATTGTTTATAAAAGCTGGTCTTCCGAGGTTATGGGCTTCATCGGCTATCAAGAGGCGTGGGCATTCAAATGATGAAATCGCGTTAAAGAAATCCTCTGAACACAGAGTGACGTGAGTGACCACGATTGCCTCCACTTTCGAGATTCTGGTCCTTAACCGCCTTTTGACCTGGTTAATCGATCTTATACGCTCTGCGGCATTGAAGGCTTCAGCTATATTTGTGGTCTTAACATTAAACTGAGCTATCTCACCGCACCATTGATTAATAAGCGGTATGTATGGTACTGCAACTACGATTAGAAGCGGCTTGTTTTCTTGGTAGGCTTTAAACGCAGAGATCATCGCGGTGATTGTCTTGCCAGAACCTGTGGCCATCTCCAGAACACCACGAAAATTAGACGAACACCAAGCTTCCACAGCCTGCCCCTGGTGCTTGAATGGGCCAGACTCATATTTTATCCATTGCGGTATAATAAAATTAAGCTTGCTCCATTCTTTTTGTATTTCTTTAACATGTGAATTCTCGCTAATTTTTTCTATTGCTCTGCAATTTAAAGATAGATATTCAGACTCAGTCGGGGGATGCTCTGAAGGATAGGATTTAAGAATCTGTTTCTTTAATGCCTCAGGTATTGAAATCACAAAGCAGCCATGTTCTTCATTATCCCAGAGACGATCGAATTGGTTGCGGAATTTATCTATTATGTACTTCTGGATTGAATCTATCCAAGATCTGGAAACACTGATCTGCTCGAAATTATGCTTGATCCCTGAGAGAGTTATATTGCTTGAGCCATGTGCGGCTATTGTATCATCACCATTCTCAAAAATCCACACTTTGGGATGGAACAAGGCACGTTTCATCAATGCGATCTTTATTTCTATTCGACCGACACGAAGTAGATAAGAGAAACATTTAAGGGTGTGCTGCTTCAACAAATCTTTTGTGATGACGAATGATTCAATGAGATCTTTTGCGACTTCCTCTGGAGAACGGAAGCCATTCTCAATAGCTTCGAGATCCTCCGGACGCAGGAAAGGACTGATTATCAACCTGAAACTAAATTTTGAGTAATTGATAAAAGCTGCAAGGCCAGGGGCCAAAGTCGATAATGCCTCGCTGGAGAAAAAGCCCATCATGCAATCCGCTTTCTCGGATATGCGGAAGGTCGGGACGAGAACTTCTTCAGAGAAAGGGTCGTTTGGTAAAAAATATATGGGTTTGAGGTCTCTTAGTGATTGAAAGTTTGTGATTTGAACTTTGTCTGAATGCATTGTTATTTGATATTAATGTATGTCATCAAAATTTTTTATATCTAACGGTATATGAATCAAAGATTGCAGACAAAGCAGAAGTCCTCAGCTTCATCATCAAGCGCGAAATCGAAAACCTCAATAAGAGGCCTGTTCGGAAGAACCTTCTTTTTCAGTTTCATCATCCTTTGGTAGTCTGCAATTATCTGATCTTTCCTGTTTATCAGTTTCAATAGCGATTCTTCCTGGTTCCAGAAATATTTTCTGCCGTCAACGTGTCCCTGCTCATATTTGACGGCTTTTTCGAACAGATCAGGATGGAGCTCAGATAGCCTCACCCATTCAATTTTTCGCTGAAAAAAGCAAAAATAACAGCCCGATCTTGAACGCCAGCTGTAATAATCAGGCATTCCAATTCCGCTTTCTTCGATTATCCTTAATATGTCCCTTTTTACAAGACCTTCTTTCATGAAAGGGAATACAGGTTTAATATTTGGTTTAGTAGAAATATAACCAGCGCGATCTTCATCAGCTCTTATAGCGATGTAGCTAATAGTTTCGTCTTCTCCAATGAATTTTTCAAGGGGTATGATTTTGAGCTGTCTTGTACACCATCTTGATTGAAAGGATGGTAGAAAACCACCAAATACAGAAAGCCAATGATCAAAACCTCTCTCAGATTCAAGAAACGCGATTTTCTTTCCAAGCAAGATCTCGAGCTTTTTTAGGTAGGCATAGGTTTCAGGTAATTCCTTATGTGTATCACAGAAAAAATATTCGATATCAGGAACTCTGTCTTTTAGATACAGGGCCAATGCAGTGCTGTCTTTGCCTCCTGAGAGACCCAAAATGTGGCGAACTTTCTTATTACCCAAACTTTTGCTCCTTTTTATGTTCCTTTCCGCTTGATTTGGTGATTTTGCTTCGCTTATAAAAAATCTTTTCAATCAAAGCAGCTGTGACGGCCTGCTTGAGATTCGGATCTTCATTAAGATCGTAATTGTTGATTATATGGTCAGCAATCCGGTCTATATTTCCCTGTTTTTCACGATCGATCCAGAGCATCTGATGGATCTCATCCCCATCAGGGTAAGTGACCGTGATTCTTCTGACATCGACTTCTTCATTTGGGATCGCTATTTCTTTTTGCAGTGCCTCAAGGTTCATGAACCTTCTTGCGATATCGCTGAGTTTGTTCTCGTATATTATCGCATCCTCATCTGTCCATGATTTCGGAGGCTTATTTGATATTATCAGCAATAATGATTCAAGCCAAGATCTATCGTCAGATTCCTTGTCGGATGAGGCGAGTATGAAGCTTTTCAGGCGTGGCTCTATCACCTGTGATGAAAGATTCATCGCCCTATACCTGAGGTTGCCCCGAAATTCAGTCGTATCTATCTTTATTGCAAATGCTCGCTTAATCAGCTTCTCGCAGTGGCCGAGAAGGTCGTCATAAGCGACCTGAAGCGAGCTTAGAGCTTGAACCAATTTTTTCCTGAAAATTTTGACAAGCGATCTGTCTTCATCTTCATCGCCGGTGATGGGTGGAAGCCCACAAGCCCGAGGAAGGGCTGAAAAGAGAAGCTCATCGGGCTCTTTTGCCTCATAAAGCGCCTTTCTAACAGCCTTGGCCTCATCTGTCGCTCGGCTTTTCGTTGTAAGGGTGAACTGAGGCAATCTTTTTATAAATCCGACAAGGGGTTTCACGATGCTGAGGATCGTCGCATTTCTGAGATTCACGTCAGTCTTCGACTTGTCAGAAGAGAGAATCTTGCCTAGTTCATGAAATATTTCAGCTCTCAAGCCTAACACTTCGAAATATTTCACAGAAAACCTTTCTGGCTTCTTTACCAGTAATTCGAAATGTTCAGGACCGAGCACCGGGATAAAACTTCCATCAATATAAACGCTCACGTACTCATTGTGATAGAGCAGGACCGCAAGCAAGAGAACCGGTATAACGCCCTTCTTTGCACCATAAGGTGGGGCTTCGAGAAGGTCATATAGGTAGCTTATGTTCTTTGGCTCGTATTTTGCTTTTTTGCAGAAATCTTCTATCGCTTTCCAGATATGATAGACGCCATCATTGTTCCTCGGAGGTTTTGAGAAAACCCAACCATCTTCTAATTCGACATACAGCCCGGTCTGCCTTAGGAGTGATTCGAACATGCTGTATTCAGGACCATTTCCGAGTATTCCCAGTCTCGGTTCACCGACATTCTCAAGCATTGCAACAATCAGCTTATTTCTCGCTGATGCTCCCTGAGAGGTGAGCTTTCTTCGGTTGATCAGCTCATTCCAGAGATAAGGACCATAGTGATAGATATTATCGCAGAGATGTGACAGGTAGTTCTGAAAAGAGCCCCAGCTCTTGAAAGTCATCTTCTCTTCAGGCCCATAGAAGTTTATTTTGCCTGAAGAGATGTCAAAAGATCTCGACAATGCATCGTTAAGTAGCCTTCGCGTGTAAAGGATGCGTTGGCTAACCTCGCGCCTTGCGACACCGTCAGTCTGCAGTTGCGTTGCGTTCTTTTCCACGTTTCTTAGAGCAACGTATTCTTGGCATGCGATCTGAAGCGCATTCAGTTCAGATGCACAGATGATCAGAGTAGGTTTGCCGTCCGATGTCTTTTCCGGTATTTTCTCAAATTTCTTTATGTCCCTTTCATTTCCGACCCAATAGCAGATGAGCCCGTCACTATCCTTGCTCTGACATTCAAGGGATTCAAGGGATTTGATATTATCGTAATATAGCCTTTCGAAATACCTCAATGTCCCGGTTTCATAGCTATGTCTTTGGACAACAAGAGGTCTTAACGGTGCATATCCGTTTAGCAAATCGGCAAGAGAGATGATGAGCATCTCAGCTTGCTCTGACAGTTCCTTTTCGATATCAAAATCAGAACCTTCCCATATCCTTAGCTCGTCTATCCATTTTCTCCAGATCAAAAATCCCTTTTTCAAAAGTTCTGTTATCTGATTGTCCCAATATTCAAGTTCACTCTTGTCATCTGGTGAATTGCACATCGCAAGTGCGACATTCCTGCGGGAAGCTTTCAGAGAACCCGTCGTCGAGACGAGATTAAGCAGTCCGATTGTCTTAAGAAGCAGTAGGACATCATGATCTAGGTGGCTTGCATCAGCTAGGCGGGATTGGATCTCAACCCACCTCTGGAATTGCGGTCTTATTGAGATCGACATTCCGGCTGATTCTACGAAATAGTCGTATACTTTATGAAGCTTGAAGCTCAAAAGCTTCTCTTCATCGAAAATCGCCTGTGAGAGGAATGTTGAAAACGAATCAGGTTCGCCACTTGCAAGGAAGGTGAAGAGAGTCCGGTCATTTTGCGAGTATTTCGTGCAAAGTATAGGCAATATGAGAGCAGAAAGCGGATGAAGGGGATAGATCGATGCAAGGTCGCTTTCAGAGAAATGATTCGGCAATTCGTTCTCCGATAATGCGGTTTGCCACTTTTTCGCCCACTGGCCTATCAGCGACTTAAATGATCTGACTGTTGATTGGTCGATCGCCTGACCGATGAGCCGCATCATCCGATCCGGAGCTTCGATGAAAGGGATGTCCTCAAATCTCCCCTGGATCTTCGCCCATTCGTTTCTCTGTGCCGAAGCTATTCCATGTGCATAATCGATGAATGATTGATGTAGCAAGCCGAATATGAACACGTTGAACCCGTCCCGATTCGAGGGGAGTTCAGCGATCTGTTGAAGAAGGTAAAGGTCGTCCATGGACTGGTTCTGTGCTGAAAATTCAAGGTTCTTCCCGAGCTCATCGATTATGAGCAATATTCCAGCCCTTGATGCCTGAGACAATGATTCCATCACCTGTAAAAGTTGATTGTTATCGATTGAAGAGCCTCTCTGTGATTTCAAATAGAGTGCATTCAATTCATCTAAGGCATTCGGCCTTCGCCCCCTTATGTTCTGCCAGTATATCGCCACGCCGCTATTCAATGCTCTTATGACTGTTCTATCTATCGGCTCTCGCTGCGCCGTTGCAACAGCCCTTATCAGGCCTGACTCAGGAAGCCTGCTTTTGACCTGCTTTTGAAGGTAATTTGATTTTTCTGTCTTCTTAAGTATCTGGATGGCATTTTGGTTATTTTCATCATCTCGAGGCGCACAGAGAGCTGTCAGGAAATTAGCGAACGCCGATTTACCAGTTCCGTATGAGCCGGTCAGTGTCCAAGCCCGGACAGAATTGTCGAGCGCAAAAGACCTAAGAAACCTATTAGTGCTATCGATAGCCCTTGATGTCGGGATATAACCAATCAGGCTATCAGGGATTCCGAAATCGCGCTCAAGGTTGACAGATCTTGAATACCTCCGCTTTACCGATACAAATTCCGATAGGGTTGGCATACTAATTCCTTTTTCTGAAATATCCGTCCAGAATGCTGTCTGATAAATCTGATGGGACACCATCGTAAGCGAACTGTATCATCCCCGCAGTGTCTGTCAGGTATATGTCCTTTGTTTTCCTGGAGACTGTCTCAATCGCTTCGCTCAAAGAGCTTTCGGTTAGTTTGAATGCTTGACCCGGGCTTCCAGCATTATACAGCAAACGTGAAATAGATGTAGTTCTCGCATGGTCTTGGAAAGATGCTACAAATTCAAGGCAGGCTGAAACGATTATATCGGGTGGCAGGGTTGGCTTACTGCCGCAATTAAATGTGAATCTCTTTGAATTATTATATGCGTTTATGATTCCGAGATCTGTGAAGGGACAGTCGAGCGAATCTTCTTTCAAGTTTTTCTGGCCTGTCCTCTCGACATACATCCTTAGAAGGCAGTTCACATCCTTGTTCAAGGATGAATCTCGCACTTTTTTGCTTGGGAATTGCCGATTTCTGTATTCCTTCAATGAAAATAGAAGGTCATCTGCTGAAAAATCGATTTTGTTGAGCTCATTGAACGTGAAGTACCATGCCGGGGCATAGCAGGGTGGCTTGAACAGATTCCAATGAAGCAGCCAAAGCGATGATGGGTTCTCAAGAAAAGGGTCCCATCCGCCTCCCCCCAATAGCTTTTCGGCAAAATTCGTGGGCTTATGGACGTATTTTCCATTGTCTTTGGCTTCATCGACGACTTTGAATGCGATGCACCAATACTTGATGGCCTTGACCATGTTTTTCCCGACACCCAAGACGACAGGTGCGGACTCTTTTGAAAATACCGAATTGTCATCATCGGCCTTGTCAAAACCTTTCTTAAGCCACCCGAACCTTGGATGAAAGGTTTCATGTCTTGCAAATATTGGATTTATTATAGGATTATTCACTTTTCCGTGTTTTTGATTTCACTTTTTTCTATATCCAATTAATAATTCAACCTAATTTTATCGTATAAATTTTTGTTTGAAAATTGTCAATAAGAAACCACATTATATTGTGTAACCATATTTCTTTAATACAATATTTAGTAATAATAAAAATAAACATTTGAATTTAGAATTTCCGTTACGCCCCTCAAATTATAAGATTCTTGTCACCTTTTAAATTTATTTAAAAAATCACTTCACCCACTCTTATCCAAAACATAACTCATATAGAGATCTACGCTTCGCTTCGATACTCAAGGTTCAGAGTTCTGGGTTAAAGGTTCAGGGTTAATCCTGAATATCTTTTTCATCCCGCTAGTCGGAGTGAAGCGCAGATCCCGACATCGGGGCTCAGTTAAATCTTTTATTCTTTATTTAACCGGGGTCTTTTCAAGGACATAGCTAAGCCAAAAATCATCACTGCCGGTTTTGGAAACCGACGTTGAAAAGTCACACACCTTGAACCCCAGGGTGTCGAGCAATTCCCGGGCCCTTGGGTCCTCCCACAAATATTGAGGAATTAAATATTCACAATTCAAGCTTTACTTTTCTTAACAACATTTCTTCTGACAATTATTTCACAAGCTTTAACCAGATTCGGGACATTCTGCAAATCATACATGGCTAATGCACTTTCTGCATGAACATTATATATTAAATGATCATAAGGTGATACTCCCTTAAAATACTCGAGAGGCCCGGATTACATTTTTGTCCATATGATAAACAGTTCGCGCCACTACCGTAATCTCGGGGACGTTCATTAGTTTATAAGTTTCTTCACAATATCTGGATGCTTAAGACTGCGGCTGAATCGCAATTTCTCCATTTTGGAGTTTCTCAACAAAGACAAGGTTTGCCGGAGCAAAATCAAACTCAGCAAGTTGTTCCAACGATATCCACTTAAAATCATCATGGTCTTTAAGATCAATTTCCCCACCTTTCCAATGAACTTCCGGGACGCCCCTCAAATTATAAGATTCTTCCTTGACCCTTAGAATTTTTAAGTAAAATTAACTTCATCTCCATAATATTCCTTTTGCCCAGTCTTATCCAAAACGTAACTCATCCAATTTATAAAGAGTCTAACCCGCCACAATGCATCGGCGGACAAGAGTGAACTAAAGTTAAAAACATATATCAGGGACCAGGGCAAGCAGGGTTCCCCGGTTAAATTCGCCCTGCTCCTTTTCTGCGAAAAATTTAACGGGGCAAGCAGGTGTCAGGATACTCATGCAAACTCCTTGGTGAGTTCAAACTGTTTCTCGATCCCTATTATCCGCGTTCATCCGTGTCCAAACTCTTTGTCTTTGGGGACGTGAGTGTTTAAAAATTGAAGGCTTCACTATATGTCTGCACTAGATCAGCGATGTAGGAGAGCCCCGGCCAGGATGAGAATGAGAATCAATATCAATTGGATAAAAAATATTCTTGTAAATTCAAAAAGATGCATACACGATTCGGGCTGAACAATCAAGGCTAAATATTACCTATATAACTACTGTAAAAAATAGGTATTGTCGCTGAATGGAGAAGGGAGGTTGGGGATTTTCGTAAACAAAAATTCGATATCACAGCCATAAAAACCGACTTCAACATACAGGATAAATTGCAGGTATCTCCACGCCACACAAGAAAAGCAGGGCCATTGCTGACCCTGCCCTCTCCGCCTTGAAAGCCTCTTTTGTTTCAAGACATGCTCCGGTTCGGTGAGCCGTCAACCCGATTGATTGCGGAGTCGTCCGATCCTGGAATATTTCTTGATATGTGCCAGCCACTTTTATAGCACATACCAACCATTTTTATTAAGGCTCCCCGAAATGCCGTTATTATGGAATCAAAATAAATTCGACGTCCAGGCTTCTTGAATCCGTATTGCAGCCTCATTTGGGTATAATTCTTGGAACAGCCAAGGAAAAGCGCCCTGAACTGTCTGAGTCCCGAGCCAAGCGAGGTCGAGTTTTCAGAGCGTTCGGAGCAAGCCTTTTGTATTTACAATGTAATTATTTAATTGACCTCAACATCCTCGATATCCGGCAATTCGTTTTCACGAGATGCTGCAAATAAGGTAACTATAGCAACATACAGACAGAAAATAGCCACTATAAGTGCAATGATCAGTAATATTTTAAACATGATTGATCACCAACTTATTAGTAAAAATAATTCGTGCTTAGGAATAGCCTTTAATTCTACATTCAATTATAGAAAATCATTAGCGATCAATGAAACGACTGAATCCTAAACTAAACTCTCGAACAATAGTTTCATTCTCTGAAAATAGGAAGGACTCATACCATATATTGTGATTTTATACTGACATCGTACACAAGTTTAAATTTCTGCTTAAGTCGCCTTCAAAAAATAAGTTCTTATCAATTCAATCATTCAGTCCTTTTTCTCAGAGAAAAATCTAGAAAGAAAAATTGAAAACAGGAAAGAACTTAAGGGGTTCTCCACGCCAGTTGAAATTGAGCACGCCGATCTGGAGACCATTAAGAATTTCCGTATAGTTGACCGCACCGATGGCCAGACCGCTGAATTTTTTTGTGTGATTGACTGCAGCCAACTGCATTCCACGGAATGATTCTCCATAATTATAGACTCCTATCTGGAGACCAGCACCAGAGCCGTAGACCACGTTTGCCAAGCTGGTTTGCCAGCCTTTGAAATCGCTCTCCACAATATTTGCCAGACCTAACTGTACCCCGCTCATGTTGCCTTTGGCATGGTTGCCAAGACCGATGTCAAGACCCGTCATATCCTGGTTAACACCATAGATCAGGTTTAAACGGAACCCTTTGATGGAGGTGTCAGCATCAAAGATCTGAACAGGGTCAAACAGTGAAAGGTTGACGGCTTTGGTATCACCGGCCAACGCCAGACTGTGGAAACAGAAGATGATACAAGCGATAGCCATTAAACCAATAGACCATTTTTTCATGACTTTTTCCTCCTTTGCTCATATGATTGTGAGTGTTTTTGTTTTATCCCTTTAACAGGAATGATTTTGTAACCTGGCTCCTCGATACATTCCCAAAAACTCTTTCTACACCAAAGTTCCGCTTTCAGGATGATCTGTTAAAAGAACTACATTATCATTGTAAACCTCCTGTCTGTTTGAGGGCTGTCGGTTTGATAATCAATTATTTTAATTATATACAGCAATAATTATGCCAATTAAGATTGGGTGATGGCTGCTCGTTACCGGTTGCCAGTTGCTGGATAAAACAGGGTAGAATTGAAGTTCGAGTTTAAAATTTTTGTTGTCATCCAACCGTCAAGCTGTTTAAAAACTGAACAGCAGGACTGTTTAAATATTGAATAGTTGGTGTCAATGTTTGAACAGAAATTAAACAAGTATTGGAAAACAGTGGTGGATGATACGATTCAGGACGGGGTCGTAATTATGGATACAAAAACATCATAATTTCGATTAACAGGGCTATTGAAACAGTTGCCGGGCATTCTAAAACAGAGGTCCTTGGGGAAACCCTGAACTACATTAAATTGCAATGCCTGTAAATTTACCCGTAGAAATAAATCAATTGTATACAGAACATTACTTATCTCATTTATATTCTGGCATTATATTTGCTGTTTATTTTTGTAACGGATATTTGGGTGAGGAAAATATGAGGCCATCGGTACTTATATTCATTTTGTCGGGAAGCATTTTGCTCTTATTCGGAAATGTTTATTCCCTGAATTTAAATGATCAGGTGGATAAATATTCTTTAACCACTTATTCGTTTCCGTTTGCTAAAAAGAAACGCAATGATCATATTAAGTTTGCCAGCCATAGTAAGATTCCCGTTTCTTTTTCCTTGATTAAGTCTAACAATCCCTGCGGATTCATCGACACTTTTAATCAGAGTATGATAACTATCCCTATGCAAAATATAGAGACCAATAATTTTTGTAATTTTACAGATGAAGTGCGTGAGTGTTTGATATCACGGCTTAGCTCCCTAATCATCAGAAATAAAATAGATTCTAAAATAACAGTGATTTGCAATCCAAAATTACTTTTCGCTTTCTATCTTCATCGAGAAGTTAAACCTGTATGGGTTAGTAAAGATGGGTTGAACAATACGGCGGAAATTCTCATAAAGACTATTATTGAAGCAGAGCATGAAGGACTCGATTCCGAAACATATCATCAGAAAGATATTTTGAACTTAGTGTCTGATATTAAACTCAGTATAATATCATATACGCCTGAACCTGCAAAGCTAGCAGAACTTGATTTACTCTTAACCGATGCTTTTTTTTCATATGGATTTCACCTGTCAGAAGGGATCGTTGATCCTTATTCCAACAAACTGAATTGGTACATAAAAAAACCAAAGAGAAAGCTAGGAAAGATTTTTCAAACCGTGTTGTATGATGACAAAGTGGAAGAATTTGTTGATTCTCTGCAGCCCCATCATCTCGGTTACCTAAGATTAAAACTGGCATTATTAAAATACCAAAATATTAAAAAATCGGGTTGCTGGTATGAAGTACCTGCCGGGGAGAAACTGCGGAAAGGCGATTATGGAACACGGATTGGCGCTTTACGATCACGCCTGATCATTTCAGGTGATCTGACAGAGACAGCCAGCAGCAATCATAACTATTTAGATGAAGTTTTGGAAGACGGAGTCAGAAGATTCCAGGCAAGACACGGGCTTAAGGTCGATGGAATTGTGGGTTCAAAGACACTATTCGCTCTAAACGTTCCGGTGGAAGATCGTATCAGACAAATTAGATTGAATATGGAACGATGGCGTTGGCTTCCTCAAGATTTAGGGAATAGCTATATCATGGTTAACACAGCCAATTTTAGACTCAATGTCATTGAAAATGAACAATCAATAAAATCAATTAAAGCTATTGTGGGAAAAATGAAGCGACGCACTCCTGTTTTATCACGAAAAATAACATATCTTGAATTGAATCCTTATTGGAATATTCCCCAAAAAATTGCTCTGAATGACATATTACCCTGTATTAAAAAAAAACCCGGTTACTTGTCTGATCATAACATCAGGGTTTTTGAGAATTGGGAAGAAAATGCAAGGGAATTGAACACTGAATCTATTGACTGGGCTGCGATAACCAAGAAAAATTTTGTCTATAAACTCCGCCAGGATCCGGCAAATTCAAATGCCCTTGGACGAGTGAAATTTGTTTTTCCAAATGAGTTCAGCATATATTTACATGACACGCCGGCTCACAACTTATTTAATATGACAAGACGCGCCTTTAGTTCCGGTTGTATCCGTATTGAAAAACCCATGGAACTTGCAGCTTACCTTTTGCAAAATAATTCAAAATGGAGTCTTGAAAAATTAGTTGCTGCGGTCAACCGCAAAAAAAACAAAATAATATTTTTGTCAGACCCGATAAAAATTTATATTCTTTACTGGACAGCCTGGGTTGACAAGGATGGTACTATCAATTTTAGAGATGACATATATGGAAGGGATCGCCGGTTGAATATTGCTCTTAACCAGAAAGCGACTTCTCCAAAAGTATTATACGGAAAAAATTCAGCAAAAAAATATTTTTCATCCCGTGAATGGGGTCAAACCTTGATCATTGATTAGTATAAATTATTATACGATATCAAGGTGTTGTTGACCACTTTTACCTATTTTTAATTATTCATGTGACTTCCGGAACGCCCATTAAATTATAATTTTCTGGCTTAAGCATTTTTTTATAACGTCGTTGACGATGTTGACTTAATCCTTATCATCCCCCTCATTCTCATCTTGAAGACCAGCGGACAGCTCCGCCTCGATTTCCTCGATGGTCGGCAGGACGGATTTCAAGTTGTCCGGCAAGGCCCGAGTCAGCTCGTATTCGGAGATGCCGATGGGTTTGTTCAGGCCGCGCAGCGCATACTCCGCCAACACCCGCTTTTTGTCCTGGCAGAGAATCAGGCCAATGGTGGGGTTGTCGGTTGCATGCCGATATTTATCGTCCACCACGTTGCAATAAAAATTGATCTTGCCGGCGTATTCCGGCTTGAACGGCCCAACTTTCAGGTCGACCACGACAAACGACCTGAGCCCGAGGTGGTAAAACAGCAGATCGATGTAAAAATCTTCCTCGGCGACATCGAGGTGCACCTGCCGTCCGACAAAGGCAAAACCTGCGCCGAGTTCCAGCAGGAACCGTTCAAGGTGCTTGACTAGCCCCGCCTCCAGCTCCCGCTCGCGGAACGGTTTATCCAGTGTTAGAAAATCAAAAATATAGGGGTCTTTCAAGGTGTCTCTGGCGAGTTTCGCATGCGGTTCCGGCAGTCGCATGTCGAAATTGGTCACCGATGCGCCCTGGCGTTTATGGGCATGGGATTTGATCATGACGGCGAGTGTGTCGCGACTCCATCCCTGGGCAATCGCCTGCCGGGCATACCAAAAGCGGGTGGGCAGATCCTTTAGTCTCTGAATAAGGATGACATTGTGGGCCCATGGCAATTGCGCAACGACCCGTTGCACTATTTGTTTTTCGCCCGATCCTTGAGCCGATTGTGCCGAATCATTCGGATCAAACTCTGTTCCGGGCTGTAGCTGAATTTTGCTTGGTAAGGAGGTGTCGGGTAATTCCGCAACTAGCCGTTGCGGAATTTCGAACAGGTCTGGGTATTCCCTTTGGAATTGTATCATGAGTTGGAGGTTTCGCTCTGAAAATCCTTTAATCTCAGGAAGTTCGTCTTTAAGGTCGACAGCCAACCGTCGCAGTAGGCCCTTGCCCCAACCTTCCAATCCCTGGCGTTTGGCAACCATGTGGCCAATGTCCCAATACATACGGATCATCTCGGCATTAGCAGACATCATCGCCCGGTTTTGGGCCTGCCGGATACGTATTTTGATATCGGCCAGCAAATCGCTATATAGAGTCATGTCTGCCTTGTCGGCGGGAAGCGGTTTTTTCATGGAACCTCATCCAAATACCCCAGGACCCTTGGGGGCATAAGTTTATAAATTATGTCTTACCATTTGATTCATTAAAAATAAAAGATATTTAATCCCCTTTTAAAATTTGAAACGCTCAGTTTAGGTAAAACATAACTCATGTTCTACGGGACGTACATAAGTTTATAAGATTCTTCCTTAACCCTCAGAATTTTTTAGTAAAATTAACTTTATCTTCATAACATTCCTTTTGCCCAATCTTATCCAAAACATAACTCATACAATCTACAAAGTGTCTAACCCGCCATAATGCATCGGCGGACAAGAGTGAGCTAAAGTTAAAAACATATATCAGGGACCAGGGCAAGCAGGGTTCCCCGGTTAAATTCGCTTTGCTCCTTTTCTGCGAAAAATTTAACCCCAGATAAATGGCCCTAAGGGATTTAACGGGGCACGCGGGGCCCCGATAACGGGATCTCCACTATGTTACGACCCCGTTTGGCGGGATCTACGTTTCACTCCGACAAGCAGGTGTCAGGATACTATGCTCTGGGTTAAGTTGAAAAATTCTCGATCCCTATTATCCGCGTTCATCTGCGTCCAAACTCTTTGTCTTTGGGGACGTGAGTGTTTAAAAATTGAACGTTTCACCCTATTTGAGCGTAAACAAAATCGAGATAAAATAAAAGAATTCATATCTCACTGGTGGTAGAGATATAAAATGTCGTCGAATCATCAAAATACTTATTGAAATAAATATATTATGATCGCTCTCGGTTTTGTTTACGCTCAATTAGGGTTTCACTATATGTCTGCACTAGATCAGCGATGTAGGAGAGCCCCGGCCAGGATGAGAATGAGAATCAATATCAATTGGATAAAAAATATTCTTGTAAATTCAAAGACATGTATACACGGCTCGGCCTGGACAATCAAGGCAAAATATTACCTATATAACTACTGTAAAAATTAGGTATTATCGTCGAATGGAGAAGGGAGGTTGGGGATTTTTGTAAACGAATATGTTTCAGTGATTTTGCGCGATTTTTTGGTCATATTAAGGATTATTGAAACATAATCGGCGACAATTATTGGTAAAAGCGCCGGATATCCTTGTAAACCTCTGAACATCCGGCGCATAGGGATGTTTATCCGGTTTTAATCTCAATCTTACGAGGCTTGACTTCCTCAACCTTAGGGAGTGAAAGCCTCAACACGCCATCGTTAAGCTTGGCGTCGATCTTGCTTTGATCAATTACGCCGGAAAGATTAAATTGCCGGTGGTACTTGCCTATTTCGTATTCAATCAGAATATCCTCTTCATTTGCTCCTTCAAAAGGTGCGACCTCACCAGTCAAAGTTAATATGTTTTCTCTAAGATCGATGGTAAGATTATCAGCCGTAACGCCTGGTAAATCGGCCAAAAGAGTAATTTCATGATCTGTCTCAAAAATGTCAACACTGGGCGTAAAAATCAACCCTGTTTGTGTTTGCTCGGCTGGCGAGGTTAATTCCTGTTTCGGCTTTACTTGAAGATCTTTGGATTTTTTAACCGTCATTGTTATCCCTCCTTTCATTCAAATTTATTAAAGACTTATTTCACTGTAATTTGTCGGGGCTTGGCAACCTCGGCTTTGGGTATGGTAACCTTCAAAACACCATTTTCCCTGGAGGCTTCAACCTTATTGACATCAATTTCGCCTGGCAAATTGATCAATCTGGAAAATTTGCCTGCCTCTCTCTCGCGCCTGTGATACTTTACGCCGTTGCCTTCCGCCGTTATTTTTCTTTCGCCTGAAATGGAGATGCCATCTTTTGTGACCTGAATATCCAGTTCATCAGATTTAATACCAGGCAACTCAGCCCTGACATAATAGTTTTCATTATCTTCAGTCACATTGGTCAGAGGAAATACTCCAGCTGAGGGCATTGGAAGGGTTCCACCTGATAAGGCGCCATAAAGCTCATCCATCTGCCTACGTAAACGATCAAACTCACGAAAGGGCCTATTGAATCCCCAAGTCGGAACATTGAATAACCTTCTGTAAAACATGATACCATCCTCCTTTCTTCGTTATTTTGTGTTTTATTAAATGGTTAGATTAATTTTTCAACCTAATGGAACCTTTAAGCTAAAAAATAATTTCAGAAGAATATTTGTCAAGATTTCTCTTCAATTTTTTTCTTGAATTACTTTTTCAATTATATATATATTGGTAATGAATATTGGTTTTGGAGGTTAATACGATGTCAAAGGAAAATGATAAAAAACAGAAAGAGAAAATTTCACTGACCAGGGCATTTACTTCTGATTTAAAAGGCAGACAATCGGTTCGTGCCACTTTCAGGCTAACGCAAGGGTGTATTGAGGGGCCCCACCCTCATCTCTTGTGCAGTTACTCACACATTTTTTTAAAGTGCGCTCGTGGCACACTTGCGGAAGAACTTAAAATTAAAAACAATAATAGCGTATCTTATAAGTTTCAATGAAACTCCGACTCATTATCAAATATTTAAAACCTTGACAGATCAAAAATTATGATTATTTGTATAATTAATCCAACACACATTCTCTATAATGCATAGATTTTACTGCATTTTAACAATTTTTTCTTTAATCCCTTTTTTTTATTAAGGAAGTTACAATGAAAAGATATTTTAGGAAAAATTTTGGTTATGGAGAACTTGTCAATGTATGCCGAAAATCTTTAACTATTCAGCAGAATCTAAATTGTTCTTCAGATAAAGATTTTAAATGCGTTAAAACAAACTGTTTAAAACGAATGCTTTTTAACGGCGGATTTAAAATCTACCTGCCAGACCATCCTGAACCACAGTAACGCTAATAAGCTATTCTCAGGCCTTAAGGCAACCATCTTTTATTAAATAATAATTTCATTTTAGCATATACATTGTTCAATTTTTGCTGCCTTCATCTTTTTTGAATTAGATCTATGACCGGCTCTCTCAAAATTAGGTAATATTACTGAGGAGTTATTGTTATAAATTAGCCATGGATTTTAATAGAGCCAACAATTTAAATTTGAATGATTTTTTGAATTATGGACGGGAGAAAACCAATGGCATCGAATTTCCAAATTTTACCTTATAAAACCAGAGATAGCCTCCACCTGAAATTGGCTGGTGATTTTGACGGAAGTTCTGCACATGAATTAATCAACACGTTAGTAGACAACGATGCAGGTTACTATCAAATCTTTATTAATACTAATGATCTGAAAACCATCCATCCATTTGGTAGAGAGGTATTGGAAAAGAAGCTCGGTAGTATCAATAAGCCATTCAAAAACCTGATCTTTATTGGGGAAAATTCACATGAACTATCCATGAATTAGGAACGGTTGCGTCGAATATTTTGGGCTGGTTTAGGATTATTATACATTAGTGTAAATAGTAGCCACCAAACTTCAACACTTTCAAAAAAACCCATATGATGGCTGTGAGCCTCTGAAGGTTATGCTTGTAAAGGGAGTTCGAGGTGGCAAAAGATGGCTTCTCTAGTGTACGTGCATCTTAATCTTCGGTCATGCTGAGTTTAATAACGGCACATATAGAAGCCTTCATTAAAACAGCATAATAAACCACCTTGTTTAAAAAAAATGACTTCGACAATAAATTTTAATTGGATTGAGTCGTTTATCAAGCATTATAGAAAAATAAATTTCGTATAGGAGGCAAAGTAGAAATGAAAATTAAACCGTTAAATGACAGAATATTGGTTATTAGAGTCGAGGAAGAACAAATAAGTGCCGGCGGTATTATCATACCGGATACCGCCAAGGAAAAACCCCAGGAAGGAAAAATTGTGGCCGTAGGTCCCGGCAAGTTCGATGATCAGGGCAAGCAGAGGATTCCCATGGAAGTCAAGGAAGGGGATCGAATTCTTTTTTCCAAGTATGCCGGAACGGAAATCAAAATCAATGGAGTTGAGCATATTTTTATGAAAGAAGACGATATCTTAGCTGTAGTGGATTAAGGCAAGGAGGTAAGACGAATGGCTGCAAAAATGATTTCATACAACAACAAAGGCAAGGGAGCACCTACTCAAGGGTGTGAACACCCTGGCAGACGCTGTGAATGGGGTCAAACCTTGATCATTGATTAGTGTAAATTATTATACGATATCAAGGTGTTGTTGACCACTTTTGCCTATTTTTCATCTGTTCATGTGACTTCCGGAACGCCCATTAAATTATAAGTTTCTTGTCACCTTTTAAATTTATTTAAAAAATCACTTCACCCACTCTTATCCAAAACATAACTCATCCAAACATACCAGGGTATAGGTGTCAGGCGTCAGTGCTCAGGATAATATGCTCTGGGTTAAGCTGAAAAATTCTCGCTTCCTATAATATTAACTCAGACAAGCGTTAACAAAATCCCAATTGATCAGGTTCTCGACAAAAGCACTCAGATAGTCAGGCCTCCTGTTTTGATAGTCCAAATAGTATGCATGTTCCCAAACATCCACGACCAAAAGCGGCGTTGCGCCATGAGCAATGGGTGTGTCCGCATTTGCGGTTTTGGTAATCTTCAACGCATCATCTTTCAAAACCAACCATGCCCACCCACTGCCGAACTGCGTGACTCCGGCATTTTTAAATTCCTCGACAAACTTTTCATAGCTCCCGAAATCTGTGTTAATCTTTTCTGCAATGGGGCCATACGGGGGCCCACCTCCATTTGGTTTCATGCACTGCCAGTAAAACGTATGATTCCAGACCTGGGCCGCGTTATTAAAAATTCCGGCTCTGGAAGCATCTCCCGCGGTTTTCTTGATAATCTCCTCGAGACTGTCTTCGGCCAGTTCTGTCCCTTCAATCAGTTTGTTTGCATTTACAACATAGGCGTTGTGGTGTTTACCATAATGAAAATCTAGAGTTTTTTCACTAATGTGCGGTTCCAGAGCATCCTTTGCGTAAAGCAGTTCAGGTAATATAATGGCCATTGTGTCACCCCCTTATCTTGTGAATCTCGTAGTTCTTCGTGATGTACATAAGTTTATAAGTTTCTTCCTTAACCTTTAGATTTACTCGGTAAAAATAGCGGCGTTATCCGTGTCCAAACTCTTTATTCACCAAACTGCGGCGGCAGAACTCCACGGCGGTCTGTTTGATTCCTTGTATTTGCATGACCTTCAATCCCTTCTGGCGCAAAAGCCCCACGAGCAGAACAATGAGCAGGTCCACGGTGGCGGGCACATCCACCGGATGGAACTCGCCGGTTGCCATGCCGATCTCAAGGCAGCCGGTCAGGTAATTTCTGAGACGTGCGTGCATGGTGTCGATATTCCGAAATCTATACGGGACGTTCGTGCAGAACGTGCCTAACGCTCTTATGAACCCAGGTCGGTCATACAATTCAATTTTTTGTCTCTTTGGCGTAAGCTTTTTGTTTTTCCTTTACCGTATACCCTATTTTCTTTTTCGGTTTGCTTTCAACCGTTAACAATTGATCTAAAGTTTCAAATACAATTCTAAACCGTTCTTCACTTACCTGCTTAAATTCTTTCAACTCCCTTCTGAGGTCTTTATTATCAAGAAGCGCCCCTCGAAGTTTTGTAAATGTCCGCATTATTTGTATATTTACCTGTATGGCTCTTTCGCTCTTTAAAACAGAGGAAAGCATTAATACACCATGCTCAGAAAAAGCCATGGGTAAATATCTGGCACCGCCCCAACTTGAGGTCACAATCTGTGACCTCAAGTTGTTAAATTCATCCTTGGTGAGTTCAAACATAAAATCAGAAGGAAATCTATCGATGTTCCTTCTAACCGCTTGTTTTAATACTTTGGTTTCCACCCCATAGAGTTCGGCGAGATCCTTATCTAACATCACCTTAATATCGCGTATCAGATAAATCTTACTTGCAATGAGTTCAATCGGTACCAACGTTTTCATTTTGTTTCTCGATTCCTATTTTCAGCGTTCATCTGCGTCCAAACTCTTTGTCTTTGGGAACGTTATTGTTTAAAAATTGAACGTTTCACCCTATTTGAGCGAAAGTCGAGGATGCCCCAGATTCAAGGCGTCACGGGTGAAGCCGTAGTGAACTACTGCGAACCCGTGACAACGCCGGAGATGGGGTGTCATCGGCTTTCCCGAAGGGTAAACAAAATCGAGATAAAATAACAGAATTCATATATCTCACTGATGGTAGAGATATTAAAATGTCGTCGAATCATCAAAATACTTTTTGAAATAAATATATTATGATCGTTCTCGGTTTTGTTTACGCTCAATTAGGGTTTCACTATATGTCTGCTCTAGATCAGCGATGTAGGAGAGCCCCGGCAAGTTCGAGAATGAGGAACAATATCAATTGGATAAAAAAATATTCTTGTAAATTCAAAAACATGCATACACGATTCGGCCTTGACAATCAAGGCTAAATTTTACCTATATAACTACTGTAAAAATTAGGTATTATCGTCGAATGGAGAAGGGAGGTTGGGGATTTTTGTAAACGAATATGTTTCAGTGATTTTGCGCGATTTTTTGGTCATATTACGGGTTATTGAAACATAATCGACGACAATCTGACACTATAAAAATTCGATATCACAACCATAAAAACCGACTTCAAAATACAGGATAAATTGCAGTGATCGCAAGTTTTGAATTGAGGATTTCAAAGCGTAATCTTAAAGGTTTTATAGCACGGATTTTTCAAGGTTCAAGGCATAATCTTAAATTCTCTGAAATTTCAAATTCCGTATCTAAATTGAAATATTAGAGAATGGTAAATGTATTATAAAATGTATCGCATATTGGATTAACTTAATCTTGGGCTAACCTCTTAATTTTCTTATGACTCTTGTGAGACCGATAATACCAACCCCAAATAGAAGCATTAATACTATTGTTTGTGTAATGCCAAGTTTCAAAGAAATCCAGCTAATCCCCACAAGAGGAAATAAGGTCATACGAACAATCATCCTCAAGTTGTCATGCTTTATAATAAAGTTAGCCACTGGTGGTGAGTATTTGTAATATAAATTAACAAAGGCTTTACCAATTCTACTTTCAAGCAGAAAGCGATCACGGAATTCGCGCAATATACTGACATTCGGAGCCATTGATGAGCCATAAGCTGCAGTGGCTATGAAGCATCCGCCGCTACCTCCAGAGTCACGGCCTACATTGGTCACTATTACATCCGTTGGGTTTAGGCCATCATAGTCAATATCTGCTGAGCTTGCCACACCCAATATTATGCTGTAGGTCTGGCTGCTGCTGACCAAGCTGGTAACAGTTACGGTCTGATCCACGAACCAGTTAATATTGGTGAAAGTCAGGCTTGATGGATCAACCGTTCCTTTGGCTAAGTTAGAGCTGCTGACTGGCAGGGTTACATTCGCAGAAGGCTCGCTTAAGAGCCTTACAGTAAAAGTGGCTTTGTCTCCACTTCCACTTGTCGTCACGCTGGTCGGTGCAACGAAACCAACCAACCTGAACTTAGTGAGATATATGTCTTCGAGACCAGCTGATGTATGGCTGTCGACCGTGTTGGCGCCAGGGTCAAAATCAACGATGCCGGAAAAATATCCTGTCAGATAAACGTTAATATCGTCGTCCACAGCAACCGACTGACCAAAGTCCTGATCCGTTCCTCCTATAGTCGTAGTCAGGTCGTAACTACCGTCAAAATTGATCTTTGTAAGGAAGATGTCCTCAAGATCAACGGATGAGTGGTTGTCCGTACCACCGCCGGGATCAAAGTCCGCGTTGATGCTGCGAAAAGATCCGGTGATGTAGACATTGTCGTTGCCATCCACGGCAACAGACCGGCCCAAATCACCATCTGTGCCGCCCATAGTTTTCGTGAAACCGTAGCTGCCGTCGGAATTTATCTTTGTTAAAAAAATGTCTTCCTGGCCGACGGATGAGTGGTTGTCCGTACCACCGCCGGGATCAAAGTCCGCGTTGATGCTGCGAAAAGATCCGGTGATGTGAACGTTTCCACTGCTGTCCACGGCAACAGACCGGCCCAAATCACCATCTGTGCCGCCCATAGTTTTCGTGAAACCGTAGCTGCCGTCGGAATTTATCTTTGTTAAAAAAATGTCTTCCTGGCCGACGGATGAGTGGTTGTCCGTACCACCGCCGGGATCAAAGTCCGCGTTGATGCTGCGAAAAGATCCGGTGATGTAAACGTTTCCACTGCTGTCCACGGCAACAGACCGGCCCAAATCACCATCTGTGCCGCCCAGGGTCTTTGTAAATGAATATATGGCCTCGGCATAGGCAACTCCCTCATAAAAAAGAAATAAAGCCGCAAGTCCGACAAGTAAAACGAACATCCTGAATGTTTTAAACCCCAGCCCATTCAAAAACCGAGAAGAAACATATTTGGGTATCAATGCTTTCATTATCCTTTTGACAGTTCGAGAGTAATACGAGACCGATGAGTTGCCGATATCCAACTTCTTGAAAAAAAAATTGCGAGTTCGACATACTTTATATATTTATCTTAAATCAGAGAGATAGACAGTCTTTGAATGGGGTCAAACCTTGATCATTGATTAGTGTAAATTATTATACGATATCAAGGTGTTGTTGACCACTTTTGCCTATTTTTCATCTGTTCATGTGATTTCCGGAACGCCCATTAAATTATAAGTTTTTACCTTAACCTTTTGACTTATTTGTTATACATAATACCGGATATTGTGTTCATCCTGCTTGCCCAGTTAAATCTTTTGTTCTTTATTTAACCGGGGTCTAAAAATACATTTTTCGGTGACGATGTTGGCTTAACCTCCGTGTTCACAAGTCAGGTGTCAGGAATCGGCTTTAAAAAACCCTTATTTAATTAGCCACCCCAGTACCATCTTCTGGCCTGCCCCGGTACTTCCACGGGGACCTACCCCGATGAAAAAAATGAAAGCTTCTAATCAAAGTGGGATCGTGCTTTTTTTATGGCCTCGTTCAGGGAGTGCCAAGCGCTATCCACGCCTTTTTTAACGTCTTTCCATGCTTCTTCACCGACCTTGTCGATTTGATCCAGCTTCTGACCCATTTTTTCACGACTTTCTTGAAGGGTTTTCAATTGGTCTTCGAATTTTTTCTTTACTTCAACTTTGGCATGTTGTGCTTTGGCCTCCAGCTTATCGCGTTCAATGCTCCACTTGTAGTTTAGATCATCGAACATCTCCTTCATCTTTTTTGAATAGGAATCTTTGGTTTCCATATCTTCCTCCATAAATTGATTGACAATGATTATTGTTCGACAGGATCTACCCCGGTTTATTCTTTTGTTTTTTATTTAACCAGGATCTTATCCAAAACATAACTCATCCAAATATCAACGCTTCGCTTCGACCCCGAAAGATCGGAATCTCCACTATGTTACGACCCGGTTTGACGGGATCTCCGTTTCACTCCGACAGGCAGAGTTCAGGGTTTAGAATTCTGTTTTCGAGGATGTCACAATTTGTGATCTTAAACCATATATCGGATGACTTGAATTCTTAATGAGAATTTCAGGTTGTGAACGTCCTTAACTTATCGGACATACTGTGAAGCGGTAGCAGGTGGTCATCAAGACAGGAGAATCAAGGGGCGTTCCCGATATTCTCCCTGCTTAAAAAAGCTCTGATGGTCTATAATTGAATATGGGGAAAAAATCAATGAAATTAATTGGGTGATTCAATATGTTACAAAAACGGTATTTTAAAAACGATAATATTGTGTAGTTTTTACACGGGATAATTAGCCACCCCAGTACGATCTTCCGGACCTACCCCGGTACCATCTGCCGGAGCTACGGGGCAGGCGCGGCAGGCAGACACACACAGATTCACCCTGTTAAATCCTCCGAAGGAGGGCTACCAAAGGTAGCATTTAACGGGGCAGGCACGGACTTCTATTTGTTCAGCTGACCCCGGTTAAATGATTTTCAAATTTAACAGGACCCCGATGTCGGGATCTACGTTTCACTCCGACAGGTAGAGTTGAGGGTTTAGAATTCTGTTTTCGAGGATGTCACAATTTGTGATATCCTTCCTTGAGGACATTGATGCTAAATATGCCCAAATAAGAACTATAAAGCATTCTCATCAGTTGTTTGTGATCGATCTCGAATTAACCCCCTCCTTTAAAGCTCCCACTCTCATTAATGATTGGATTCAATTATACCATATTGATTTACTTTATATAATCGGCCCTTTCACATATGAATATCTCAATATAGACAGACACATGACGATTATAGTTGAGGGGGCACTGCTATTAGCTGTATGGATGCTCCTCAGGGTTCCAAAGTCACAGACTATTATAAGGATATGTATCTTGAAAAGCTGCTGGTTCTTCCAAAGACAGTCGATGAAGCTGTAGATCAGATCATCTCAGACATGACTTTGGAGGAAAGGGTCAGGATGGCTAATTTCGACAAAGAGGAACTTCGAGTAATTAATTATTCTTTAAGCATTTTTATTCGGAACCATTTGTTTATGAAAGATATTAACAAGGAACTGTTTGAATCATGCCGTATGGTTTCTGGAAATAAGAATCTAAATGTGAAAACAGCAGCTTTGGTTATTATAGAAAAACTGTGGGAAAAGTTAAAAAGAACCCACAAATTGAGAGTGGTAAAATGAAAAAACCATTTCAAGATACCATTGTTGATGAGATCCTTAACGTTACCCAATCGTAATATCCGTCTTTCCCGCTCCCATTACTTATATGATTCATGACCTCAGTGCGATATCCTTTACAAAACATTTACAATTTTGTCCTGGAATCAACATAAATTCTTTACATTTACCCCTTATCTTAAAACCAACACCGAGGAAATATTCCTTAAAAACAAACAATCTCAAAAAAGGAGGTACATCATGAATTCGAATCTTAGGCAAAAATTCCTTACCGGCGCAATGGTTCTTTTGGTCACGGTATTTGTCATCCCGGGTTTTGCGGGAGCGTTTACGCAGGGCCAGTGCAGGCCTGAAAAGGGATTTGGTATGAAAAAGCATCATATGTCTCATTTGGGGATCTGGCAAAACCCGAAAATGGTTCAGGAACTGGGACTTACCGACAAGCAGGTCGAGGGACTCAAGAAAGCGGATTTTGCCCATCGTGAAAAGTGTCTGGAATTGAAATCTAAACTCGACGCTCTTCACCTTGAATTGGAAAAACTGTTTGCCGCCGAGTCCGTGGACGAAGCGAAAGTTCTTGAAGTCGCCCAAAAGATTTCAGATCTGAAAGGCAAACTGTTTGTTCAGAGAATTGAATCTCGACTGGCAATTGTAAAGCTCTTAACTGCGGACCAAGTTGGCAAGCTGAAAATGTTTAGATCGCATCACCCTGCACATCGCGGTAAAATAGACAAAACTGGAAAACATCGCAGGGCGTTGTCTAAAAATTGAAAAGTCAGACTCAAACAAAAAGCATAAGGCATCTTATTATCGCCCCCGACTGTTCGGCCTGCTAAATATACCAACCGGTCGAACCCGGGGGCACTTTAATCAAAAAAGCTGCAGGACTCATTATGCGAGGATTGGCATGCATGATCATCGCTATGCTATTCATAGCTTGCGGAATATCTGACCAGGATATCGAGCAAGAAGAGCAAACACATATGAAACATTAGCAATGGATCTAACAGGGAATGAAGAAACCAAGCCCTGTTAAATTCCATGCCCGAAAATCTGTGCATCGTGCACATTTTTCTGTGCATTATTTTAAATCTTTAATTTTTCGGAAATTGAAGGTTTATGCATGAAATGAAGAAAGATCGTTAAATATATGCAAAGTTTAAGGTAAGATAGTCTTGTGTTTTAATATGGTTGTGTAACTTTTTATGGTTTATAATCGACTAAGTTAGAAAACACTTAATTTGGAGGTATTAACATGAGAGAAAAATATTGCAAATTTTCGATTTTTGTTTTCACGGTCACAACTGTTCTTCTATTGGGGTTTTTCATGCTTACAACCACGCAGGCATTTGCTGATAATGGGTACAAAGGAAAAAACAAACAGAAAGAATGGCAAAAACAGAAAGGACAGGACAAGGAATATCGAAAACACCCAGGCGAAATGAAGCGAGAAGGTCGCAAACATTACGAGGATCAGGGTCGTCGTGACTACAAAAAACGTTCGGGTTACAACGAGCATCGTGGATACAGAGAACGTCCCTATGACAACCGTCGTCATTACGAGCACTATGATCAATCGGTATGATTATCACGGCCATTGGCGCTCCTGGGATCAATGGGACATGTACGCAAAAAAACATCCACAAATATACAAACATGGAACATATTACCGCGAAGGTGCGCATTTAATGTTCAGGTTTTGCGAACCTGGGACCGGTAACTGTTTCTTCTTTTCAATCGGAAGGTAATTAGCAGGATATGAAAATTAGGAAAATGGGCATTCCTAAGTAATCAAATAAAACGGATTAGGGGCTGCCGGTCATGGGTTTCTGACTTTTCACATTTGCTATTCATTCGAAAAGGTATTAGATTTGAGATGACAAATGGATAACTAACTGAATACACAATAATAACTATAAAGTTGTTTGACATATCAAATTTGGCACCTATTTTCTAATTTGACATAACCGAAAGAAATACAATAGTTGAAAATGAATGTGGGTCTTATTTATGAAAAATGTGCTGATGCTTTTGGGTTTACTCTCGCGTTAGTGGGTCATGTTCGTGTGAGCTTTTACATAGAAGCAGACAAATGTAATGGTTGCTGTGTCAACAACAATTAGGCTAACAAAAGGAGGAAAAGATGAAAAAGCTATTAATAATGGTTTTAATTCTATTAGGTGCAGTGATTTTTCTGGGAACCAACTATGCTTTTGCAAAAGGACCCCATGGTCACATGCACGGAAAGTCCTATTTTGATGCAATGGATACAGACAAGGACGGGAAAATCAGCCACGATGAGTACATGGCAAAATATGAAAAACGTTTTAAAGCGATGGACACTAACCAGGACGGATTTCTGACTAACGAGGAATGTAGCAAAGCCTGGGGAAAACATAAGGAAGCAATAAAGCATAAAATGCAGGAAAAGTGCTCTCAGGGAAAGGCTGGAACTGCACCTACTGAAGTCTCCCCAGAGGAAACAAAAAAGAAATCAAACTAAGCTATGAATTGTCATACATGTCTGCGAGAATAGCTATTTGATAGTTATGAATGGGGTCAAACCTTGATCATTGATTAGTGTAAATTATTATACGATATCAAGGTGTTGTTGACCACTTTTACCTATTTTTCGTCTGTTCATGTGACTTTCGGAACGCCCATTAAATTATAAGTTTCTTGTCACCTTTTAAATTTATTTAAAAAATCACTTCACCCACTCTTATTCAAAACATAACTCATACAATCTACAAAGTGTCTAAAGTGATCTAAAATGAGCTAAAATGCCTAAAGTTAAAGACATATACCAAAAACTGGGTCTTAAAAATTTAGCCTTAGTCCTGATTGTCTCCTTCATCCTGCTTGCCCAGTTAAATCTTTTGTTCTTTATTTAACCGGGGTCTTTTCAAGGACATAGCTAAGCCAAAAATCATCACTTCCTGTTTTGGAAACAGACGTTGAAAAGTCGCACACCTTGAACTTTAGGGTGTCGAACAATTCTCGGGCCTTTGGGTCTTCCCACAGATAGAATATTCTGCCATCTGAGTCGGTCCGGTCTCCGGAACCTTCTTTTAACGTGATTAAAACACTTCCATTCCCAGGTATTGCCGATGTGATGTTTTGAAAAACATCTGAAAATCGTTCGTGGGGTACATGAACCAGGCCGCCAATAGCCATTATACCGTCGGCAAGGATTGTTGAGAAGTCGTAAGTCTCGAAATCCCCCTGGATGACCTCACATCCGACATTGTCCCTTGCAAGTTCCGCAAGCCCCGGAGACCGCTCAAATCCAATCACATCAAAGCCTTTCTTTTTCATCCAGAGCAGGTCCCGGCCACTGCCACACCCCACGTCCAGGACAAACGCCTCAGCCGGGAGTCTTTTGGCCAGGGGGTCCAAAAACGATGATGGATCGATTGAAAACGTCTTTTCGTGGTACGCTTTATAATTTTTTTGGTAATAGTCGGGCATTTTTATTTAACCGCCCCAGTACCATCTTCCGGAGCTACGGGGCAGGCGAATGGACACGGATTAACGCAAATGACCACAGATAATTTGTCAAGTCCCGCCCTAAAAAGCGGGGCTGAACAAATGATGTCATCGCTTCGCGAATCAAACATTGTCGGCGCTCATGCATTGGGCAATTGATTCAAAAGCACTCGGCAGGATAATTCTAATGGATCAAGCTTGCTTTGGATTACATCCCATACAAGCGGAAGGCTCACGCCAAAGTACTCGTGGATCAGAATATTCCGCAACCCCACTATTTTTCGCCACTCAATGTCTGGAGACACAACTCGAACCGGCTCCTGCAAACGCCCGGCGGCCTCGCCAATAATCTCGAGGTTTCGGATCACTGCATCCTGGGTTTTGGTATCTTTCGAAAAGGCGGTATAATCGCGGATCTTGTGTATGGCTTCCAGAATATCGTCCAAATAAAGGCGGGGATCCCTATGCATAGACGATCTCCCTTTCGATTATCGGCTTAAGGCGAGGCTTCACCGTGTCCGCCATAACCAAATCCACCGGACGCTTTAGAACCTCCTCCAAACGGAACTTAAGGTCCATGTAGTGGTCGAATGTCGGCTCAGCCAACTCCACGATAATATCCACATCGCTTTCAGGACCTTCATCGCCTTTGGCAAATGATCCGAAGACGCCAATACGCTGTACGGTGAATCTATCGGCCAGTTCGGATTGAATTCCTCTGATGATCCGCAAAACGTCGACTTTATCCTTTAATTTTTTCATCTGATTTTTCCCCATGCTATATCATTTCGGGAACCTTTGGCATATAGGTGACATATTGATTTAATCTCAGGATTTACTGTGTTCTTATTGGCGGTTCCCAATTGCTTATGATCGCTCTCAAAAGAATGAATTCAAGCAGTGATCAATACAAATAATCACAATATTTCAAGATGTTGTTAACCAGATGGACTTTAGCCCGGTTTTTTTGGGTTGGGAACGTCCTTAAGTTATCGGACATATTGTGAAGCGGCAACAGGTGATCATCAAGACAGGAGAATCAAGGGGCGTTCCCGATATTCTCCCTGCTTAAACAAGCTCTGATGGTCTATAATTGAATATGTATAAAAAATCAATGAAAATGATCAGGTGATTCAATATGTTACAAAATAGGTATGTTAGGGATGGTAAAATTGTGTAGTTTTTACACGGCATGATTTGGGTTGCATATATGAGTAGGGTCAAACCTTGATCATTGATTAGTGTAAATTATTATACGATATCAAGGTGTTGTTGACCACTTTTACCTATTTTTCATCTGTTCATGTGACTTTCGGAACGCCCATTAAATTATAATTTTCTTGTCACCTTTTAAATTTATTTAAAAAATCACTTCACCCACTCTTATCCAGAACATAACTCATCCAACTTATAAAGTGTCTAACCCGCCACAATGCATCGGCGGACAAGAGTAAACTAACGTTAAAAACATATATCAGGGACCAGGGTTCTGGGTTCTGAGTTCAGGGTTCAAGGTGTCAGGTGTCAGGATACTAATGCAACCACCTTGGTGAGTTCAAACTGTTTCTCGATCCCTATTATCCGCGTTCATCCGTGTCCAAACTCTTTGTGTTTGGGGACGTGAGTGTTTAAAAATTGAACGTTTCACCCTATTTGAGCGAAAGTCGAGGATGCCCCCCCGGTGAAATAGGCTTCGCATTTCACAGGGCAGGCAGATTCCCCCGATAACGGGATCTTCGTTTCACTACGAAAGGCGTCACGGGTGAAGCCGTAGTAAACTACTGCGAACCCGTGACAACACAGAAGATGGGGTATCATCGGGTTTCCCACAGGGTAAACAAAATCGAGCAAAAATAAAAGAATTCATATATCTCACTGGTGGTAGAAATATTAAAATGTCGTCGAATCATCGAAAGACTCATTGAAATAAATATATTATGATCGTTCTCGGTTTTGTTTACGGTCAATTAGGGTTTCACTATATGTCTGCACCAGATCAGCGATGTAGGAGAGCCCCGGGCCAGGTCGAAAATGAGGAACAATATTAATTGGATAAAAAAATACTCTTGTAAATTCAAAGACATGCATACACAATTAGGCCTGAACAATCAAGACTAAATTTTACCTATAAAATTCCCGTAAAAATTAGGTATTGTCGACGAATGATCGAAGGAAAGTATGCCCTTATGATATACGAAAACACAAAATGCTTAAAATAATATCGAGCTTTGATCAATAGCAGTAAAACGTAACGGCGCAGATCACCAGCGGCTGAAGCGGAAGGTAGGCCGTCTGGTGAATCTGTCTTGTTCAGCTTGGGCAGGTCTGCCTCACAACGCAGAGGCGAGGACTCGTTCGACCGCATCCCACAGGCTATGGATCGAAACCGGTTTCTCCAGGAGTGGAACGCCGTACTCCTTCGCGGCTGCCGTGACCGCCTCCGTCACATTGCCGGTGCAGATAATGAAGTGTGCTCGCAAGCGATCGTTCTCCTGAACGGCTTGGCGAAGGAACGAGATTCCATCCCTAACCGGCATGTCAACATCCGTAACGATCGCATTGAAGAACCGGTGCCGAATGGCCTCGAGTGCCGCCTCGCCGTTCTCCGCGGTTGTGACTTGTCCGTACCTACCGAGCGATCGTTCCAGCAGTTTCTGGACTGCTGCGTCGTCCTCTACTACGAGCAGGTGGTTCTCCCATATCTCTGGAAGCGATCGTATCCGATCAGTCAGGTCTGCCTCAGCGGCAATGCTTGAGATATACTCCTCGATTCGTTTCTTATGGGCCTGAATTGTGGCTGCCATGTATTGGAAATTGGCAGAGATCGCCATACATGAGTTGATCACGTAAAGAAATATATCATTCCACTCAGACGACTCCAATGTTACGATCGCCTCAAGAATATCGTGCTCGGCCACGCTGTTGTTCTTGATCTTCTCGTGAAGCGCGTGAAGTAGGTCTTCCACACGTGATCTCGTCACAGGATCAACCAATATCGCGGAGGCTGGAGACTTCTCTTGTTCTCTAATCAGTTCTGCCGCACTGCCCATGAGATGGTAATGCCACGCCTCATCCTCGGCCAAGCGCTTCAAGAACGCGGAAAGAGTACCCGATGCTACCCCACTCTCTGCAGCTGCGGAATAGACAGAGCACGCCAAGTCCTCCACGTGTCGAAGCCATGTAATCACATCTTGGAGCGTCATTGTTCTTGATCTGCTTTGCCGAACATTAATATTAAATAGACATCTATTTTTGATGCCAAGTGATAACATTCGAGATCTCAATCAAACTTACATAAAATATTCCTTAAATTCAACAAAACAAATAATTCTACATAATATTATTGTGTTTCATTGACCTTCCTTTTTTTCACCCAATTGTGCGTGATCCTTGGTCGCGGTAGGAATGTGGGTTGCCCCACACCCCCCGCCCAGATCCCGGCGTGCGCTACTAACGCACCGGGCTCCTGCCTCAGGTATTAACGCCAAACCGCTTAGTGGACTTTAGGTACGCCCCTTAGATTATAAGTTTCTCGTTAATCTTTAGATTTACTTGGCAAAATTAATCCTGAATGTCGTGCCTGTCCCGTAAGTCCTTGGGGACGTTGATGCAGAACGTGCCTTACGCTCTCTTGAAACCCTGGACGATCATACAATTCTGATTTTTGGCCTCTCGTTCATTCTTAGAAAACGTCCTGACTATATTGACTTAATCCCCATTTTTGAAAATTGTGGAATTCAGGGTCGCATCTTAACGGGCTGTTGCCCAAATCACTTTTCGCTTGGCTCTGGAACGTTTTTTGATAAATCTAAGGCTCGCTCCAGGCGATTCCAAAACTCGCCCTTCGGGCTCAAGCAGTTGGAATCGCTTTTCTTTCACTTCGCCAAGATTTATGAATAAAAAACGTTTCAATGAGCGCTCAAAGAGATTTTCGTTTGGGCAACAGCCCGTTAATTATTAATTATTCACTTTTGGTGTCGATTTGTGGTGCTTTACGGGACATCCTAAATTTATAAGTTTCTATTTTTCCTCAGTACTTTCATCTATCTTTTTAAATCGATCCGCCTGTTGTTGCCGGGCCTTATCGATATCTTTTTTCATCTGGTCCATTCGATCAATGTTTTTCTTTCCGGTGAACTCCTTAACCGTATCATCCACCTGCTCGCGAGTCTCAGTCCCTTCACAGCCCGCAATGGCCAAAAAGGCGAATAAAACAAGAACCAGCGTCAAATTTTTGCACTCTTTTACTACCCAGGTCATGGCGTTCTCCTTTTTTCTTAGCGGACGTTCGTGTTGAACGTGTACAACCTATTAATACAATATTTTTGAAAATTGAACGTTTCACTTATGTCTGCACCAGATCAGCGATGTAGGACGGCCCCGGTCAGAATGAGAATGAGTGAATGGGGTCAAACCTTGATCATTGATTAGTGTAAATTATTATACGATATCAAGGTGTTGTTGACCACTTTTACCTATTTTTCATCTGTTCATGTGACTTTCGGAACGCCCATTAAATTATAAGTTTCTTGTCACCTTTTAAATTTATTTAAAAAATCACTTCATCCACTCTTATCCAAAACATAAGTCATACAAAGATCTACGCTTCGCTTCGACATTCAGCGTTCAGGGTTCCCTAGTTAAATTCGCTGCGCTCCTTTTCTGCGAAAAATTTAACAGGGCAAGCAGTGTTCAGGATACTATGCTCTGGGTTAAGCTGAAAAATTCTCGCTTCCTATAATATTAACTCAGACAAGCGTTAACAAAATCCCAATTGATCAGGTTCTCGACAAAAACATTCAGATAGTCAGGCCTCCTGTTTTGATAGTCCAAATAGTATGCATGTTCCCAAACATCCACAACCAAAAGCGGCGTTGTGCCATGCGCGATGGGTGTGTCCGCATTTGTGGTTTTGGTAATCTTCAACGCATCATCTTTCAAAACCAACCATGCCCACCCACTGCCGAACTGCGTGACACCGGCATTTTTAAATTCCTCGACAAACTTTTCATAGCTCCCAAAATCTGTGTTAATCTTTTCTGCAATGGGGCCATAGGGAGGCCCACCTCCACTTGGTTTCATGCACTGCCAGTAAAACGTATGGTTCCAGACCTGGGCCGCGTTATTGAATATTCCAACTCTGGAAGCATCTCCCGCGGTTTTCTTGATAATATCTTTAATACGTTCTTTAGCCAGTTCTGTCCCTTCAATCAGTTTGTTTGCATTTACAACATAGGCGTTGTGATGTTTTCCGTAATGAAACTCCAGAGTCTTTTCACTGACATAGGGCGCTAACGCATTTTTTGCGTAGGGCAGTTCAGGTAAAATAATGGCCATGTTGTCACCTCCTTATCTTGTGAATCTCTTAATTGTTCGGGCCTTTGGGACCACAAATGAACGCAAATGAACACATATTTTATTCACCGCCCGCTCCCAGGCTCGCTCGAGGCTCAGAGAGCACAGAGTATTTGATTTCTTTATTCTTTCTGCTGACCCCGGTTAAATGATTTTCAAATTTAACAGGGCAGGGTGGTCAGAAAAGATAAAACACACGCCCTGCGGGCAAACGCAATTCAATTTTTCTCTTTAAATCTTCATGAGTTGACAGCATCTTCCGAAGCTGGGTAAAGGCTCTCATGATCTGGATGTTAACATGAATCGCGCGTTTACTCCGTAATACACTGGAAAGCCCCAGTTAAACAGGCTGTGCCCCGGTTAAATAGGCTTCGCATTTAACGGGGTAAACATGGCAACGCCTTGTTCGGTAAAAGCCATGGGCTTATACCTCAAGCCCATTTTATCTCCATTGGAGGTGCCAAATTGGCACCTCCAATTCTCCAACTCTTTTTTAGACAGTTCAAACATAAAATCATTGGGGAATCGGTCAATATTACGCCTAACAGCCCTTTTTAAAATTTTCGTTTCAACATCATAAAGCTCTGCCAGGTCCCTGTCCAGCATCACCTTAATACCGCGTATGAGGTAAATTTTGCTCGCAATGAGTTCGATCGGTACCAACGTTTTCATTTTGTTTCTCGATCCCCAATATCCGCGTTCATCCGTGTCCAAACTCTTTGTCTTTGGGGACGTGAGTGTTTAAAAATTGAGGGTTTCACTATATGTCCGCCCCAGGTCAGCGATGTAGGACGGCCCCGGGCCAGGATGAGAATGAGAATCAATATCAATTGGATAAAAAATATTCTTGTAAATTCAAAGACATGCATACACGATTAGAACTTCACAATCAAGACTAAATTTTACCTATAAAATTTCTGTAAAAATTAGGTATTGTCGTCGAATGATCGAACGAATACTCGAAGGAAAGTATGCCCTTATGACATACGAAAACACAAGGTGCTTAAAATAATATCGAGCTTTGATCAATTGCAGGTATCAAAGGTTCGCCCGACATTTGAATATAGGAGATAGCCCAATTCAGGTCGGAAACTTGTGTTATGATTTTATTTGTTTTGAAATACAGGTTTACGCTTTTCCAGAAAAGCTAAAACCCCTTCCATTGAGTCCCCAGTTGCTGCCGCTAATCCTAAAGCGTTAGCCTCGTTCGATAGTGCTTCAGTTTTAGACATTTCCAAACCTTCCAATATCGAATTCATGCACAGGCGCACGGCAACTCCAGACTTTTCAATTATCCTTTTAGCGTATGACTCAGCAGTTGGCATCAAGTCACCTTTTGGTACTACGTAATTCACTAAACCCATTCTATATGCCTCCTGCGCGTCTATCATCTCCCCTGTTAGAATCATCTCCATAGCCTTTTTCCGTCCCACCTGTACAGGGAGGCGCACTGTTCCACCCCAGCAAGGATTGAATCCCAAATTTATCTCCGGCTGGCCAATACGTGCGTTTTCACTGGCGATGGCCAGATGGCAAGCCTGAATAATTTCTGATCCCCCTCCCAAGGCATAGCCGTTAACAGCGGCAATAACGGGTTTCCCGAGATTCTCAATTGTAGTTACAAACCTTTGTCCTTTCAACGCGAACTCCTCTCTGGCAGCCATTGGTCCTTTTTCTAAATTAGTTTTAATTTCATTGATATCTGCACCAGCTATGAACGCTTTTTCACCACTGCCTGTCAGAATAACTACTCGAACAGAATCATTTTCTTTTGCATTGGCAAAAGCATGAGCTAATTCCTTTACGGTGGAAGCATTCAGGGCATTCATTGCCTTGGGGCGGTTAATTGTTATTTTTGCAATGCCATCCACCACCTCATAAAGTATATTGCTGTATTCCATGTTGACCTCCTTCTTTACTATTCGAATTAATAGCTATGTGAATCATGATATGACTGATTCTAAATCGGCCGATCAAAATTTGTCCTTCAAACTTTTGATATATTGAGTTAACTTTATGAAAATCGAGCTTGCCAAAACCTGTGCTTGCCAAAAGCAACTATTTGGATATCACATGCCTTTCATTTTAAAAGCATAAAGGATATTGAAAATCTTTGCGGCTATTAAACTCAATCGAAAAGTCATCCTGCTCAGTTATTCCAGCATCCCCTGAATCATCTTTTCATATTCCGGGAAATACTGGCCGATTACTGAAAGTTCGAAGCTGCGAAGAATGCTTGTATTACTTTCTCGTTCGAGAAGAAATCTAAAAGACCGCTCCACCAGCACCTCCGGTGTTACACGTTTATTTGTCAGCTTCTCATAATATGATGGTGTAACAGTAACCTTGTGAGTTGTAGTCGTGTTCTCCTCAACAATAACCTCAAAAATGGTACTATCAATTGGGTTAACAGTAATCATGATTCTTTCCTTTTCTCATAGTGCATTCCACATTAATTTGAATCTACTCTTAATTGAACGGCCCAAATGCCGTCCTATAGGATGAACTAATTGCTTTTAATCCAATTTAACATGAAAGGCAGATATTTTCAATTTTTGAAAAGTTCGTATCGTAATCGGAAAGACTCAAAGGCTATGAAAATTTTTGAATTGTAAACCTAATCAAAACCTTTCTGAAAAGGTGTTAATTTTCGAGCATTTGAAAATCCAGGAAAAAACTTTGACCAAGGCAGATTTCTCAGGGACTATGATAGGCTTTTTGCGTAACTTTATGTAATAGTTGCCGATAATAGGCATAGTTTTCGAAAGGCACATCGACGCGAATCCGACCATCGGCAAGAGGCACATAGCCGCCGTCTGCCACAAGTGACGGTACTTTTTCCTCAACTTCACGCCTAATTGCCTCCCTGTCACATCGCAAGGCGTCCAGGTCAATACCGCCAATCAGTCTCAATTGGTGGCCGAATTCCTGGCGTAAGTCGCGATAGTCCATCGCTTCTATGTTCACTTCGCAAGCCCAGAGGCAGTTGAATCCCCACCGCAGGATGCTCGGAAGCAGTATTCTGAAATTTGCATAAGTCACAAGTACTATGGTTTCCACCCCATGTCGCTTGAGGACTTCAATGATGGGCTCATAGCATCTTAATACCAAATCCTCATACATTTGGGGTGAAATCAATGGATTATCGTTGCCCCCAATGGGCTCGCTAAACAAGACTGCATCCACCTCAACCTCGCGCAGCACCTTTTCGGCCAGTGAAGCAGCAAACTCGCCCTGGATCATCATGGCTTGGCGCACGAAATCCGGATCATCTATAACCAGATCCATCAGTTCCATAAACCTATGCCAGTCATACACCCCCATGGTTAGGAAAAAGCCGCGGTGAATTCGCAACATAAGGACGTGTTTCCTTTTTTGCCAGGCACGTACACGTCCGGACCAACCCCTCGGCAGCCGGCCTCGAGTGTTGGGATCAAGGCGCCTGTGCATTTCGGCAAGTTCGGTGCGCGAGGAAGGCCACTTTTTGAATTTTGGGCGGGGTTCAAGATCCAGTACTATTTCTTCACGCCGATCGGAGGGAAACATACTTAAGAGATCAGTATCTTTCGGTAGGCCCTGACGATACCAGCTCCTAAGCACATTCTTCCTTATACCTTCTTCAAAGTAAGGCACTCGGTCTGGTGCGCCGTAGCGCATTGTCTCCATAAATCGCTGTCTGCTATTCATGGGTTCGCAGATAATAATTGGGTGCATTAACAGTTCGTTAACAGCTTCCCAAGCCTTTTTAGTTTCAGGTTTCGCTAATCAGTAAGTTTTGCCATTCAAGTCTGCGATAAAAGATACATGCAACTTGAATTTGAATAAAAATATGAGGGCAAAATGTGGTGTTATCTGGCCAGTACAGCAACCTGACGTCAATTAGTTACGATTGCATATATCGCATATATGTTAGGGGACGATTCTTTTATCCGTCGAAGGCTGCCAGCGCTCTTCTGG
>Ga0315549_1000503_pt1 | contig 45484 bp, 53 predicted proteins | sample SalMarSW160200MG_FD_203101 | JGI IMG/M metagenome (GOLD analysis project Ga0315549, IMG submission 203101) | Salt marsh sediment microbial communities from the Plum Island Ecosystem LTER, Massachusetts, United States - Salt Marsh Sediment SW1601-200 ...
TTAGGTCCGCTGGGGCCAAGTTGACAGTAATACGCCTGTTAGGGAACTTGTAGTAGGAGTTTCTTATGGCCGACCTTACTCTTTCTCTTGCCTCCTGGACTGCCTTGTCTGGTAGTCCAACGATGGTCATTGTTGCGACACAATTGTAACCATAACATCCCATTCTGCATTCCTGTCACTATAGGAGCCAAGTAAGGGCATAAGACAATGAAGGTGTACGTCGAACCGTACGAGGTGACCCTAATAGAGAAGGCCGCAACCAATCTAAGGGACAGGTTGCTCGTTGGTCTGCTGTTCCATCTTGGCTGCCGAGTTTCAGAGGCCTTGTCCTTAAAGGTCGACGATATAGATTTCGACCAGGGCACTGTCAGGATCGAGCATCTCAAGGCACGTGTTAATTTGGCGTGCCCCAGATGCGGCACCAGACTGGGAAAGAGCCACAGCTTTTGTCCGAAGTGCGGCGCAAAGGTAGCAGCGACAGTAATCAAAGAGCAGCAACATCGCAGAATGAGGGTGCTCCCTCTGGATAGGGACACTTCGGCAATGTTGGAGGATTTTATCAAACGCGGCGGCCCGGTAAATAAGAATGGTAAGAGACTCATTTTCGGTATAAATCGTCACAGGGCATGGCAGGTCGTCACGGAATGCGCCAAGAGAGCAGGACTTCCTAAGTTGGTCAATCCTGACACGGGCAAAATGCACAGCATTAGCCCGCATAGATTGCGAGACGCTTTCGCCGTCCACGCGGTGAAACTCAATGACTCTGGTGATGGACTCAGACTCCTCCAGGAGCACCTCGGCCACACCAGCTTTGACACCACTGCGAAATATAGGAAGGTTGCAGGCGAGGAACTGAGGGGCTGGTATGACCGGCTGTGGAGCAAAGAGGCAAATGGAAATGGATCTCAGACCTAGAAGAGGGGGGTTTCTGCGTCCCTTCGGCTGCGGCTGGTTTATTCGGGAATTTCTCATGGGTCACGGGCCAAATGGCTCACCAGAGATAGATCCAAGTGTTGGTGCGCCTCAATCTGACATCTGCTACCACTACAAGAAAGCTCTGCTTAAGGCGATTGCTGTAGATAGAGCCACAAGGCAGGAAGAGAGACAAGCTAAGCGTGAAAAGCGTCTCATCTCTCCCGACAAGATAGAGAGGCTTACCACAAGATACCTGCTTCGAACACCTTACAAGTCGAGCGGCTGCCGTTATCACTCTTTTGTTGTTTACTTCTCAAACCTCCAGAGGCTTGGCTGGGTGGTAGAAAGCGGGAAGGAAGAGCGCTCAACCTTTCAAGACAATTATCCCCGAGGCTATCCCCGCAGGTTCTTCCGCCTCACTGAGGCTGGCAGAGCTGCCCCTGAAGCTGCTTGGGCAAACCCCTTTGCTGCCCTGTACGGGTAGTGTGCACATCATAGTAACCCAGATAGCAGCAGCGGTTTTCGTTCCTTCGTGAAATCACAGGAAACTACCGCTTTGAAATCCTTCACGAAAATATAGGTTCATTCTTTTAATGAACAAAATGTCCTTTTGTTGGACAATGGATATTGAATGATTGAACTTTAACAATTGAATATTTGATAGCAATTCCGATATGTAGCTAAATATTAAAGTCGGAGGGCTAAATATGAATCAAATAGTAAACCAAGCTACATATCAGAGTATCGCCAAAGCTGTAATTGGAGCGCCAATTATAGCTGGTGATGATGAGTATATCGAGCTAGTAAAGCACACAGCTAAAGCGTTTGGCGAGCTAAACGCTAATGGTAAACTGGCGGTTGAAGCTGCGTATATCTTCAGCCGTAAAGTACCACAAGAAGAGCGCCAAGACCTATTCCAAGAGCTATTGACAGCGGTTCTGGCTAGTGGCACAGAAAACCCAGCCTTTGCTTATACCATAGCTCGACGAGACTGGCAGAATTGGTGGGCTAGCTATAAGCTACACAGCCAATTTTACCAGGGTTACTTGTCGGAAACTATCACAGACAGCGAGGGCGAGGAGACAGAGCTAGCAGAGCTGCTAGTCGGTGAGGTTGAGTTTGAGCGAAAGCAAATTGACAAGCTGGACAGTCAAGCGCTATGGCAACGCATCCCAAAGGATATACAAAAGCTAGTCATGAAGCGCTTGCTAGGTAAGCCACTCGGAGCGCCTCGAAGTCACAAAGCTGGACAGCTAAAATCGAGCGGTACTCTCAACAATACAGAGCGCTCAAGGTTAAATCGCTGGATCAAGACTACAGGTTATAAGCTGCTAATAAACTGAAACCGCTCATAGCTAAATCATAGCTAAAATGCAACAAGTATAGTGACATATCGGAATTGCTACATTGTGAGCGGTAGTGAGAGCGGTTGGCTAATTAGCCAGCCGCTTTTGCTATTGTAACACGTACGGCCAATACTCAATGAAAGGCCAAGGAATCCTAATCCATGCCCACACTCGAGTCTTTTGGGGCTGACCTCATACTGAGGTGGGGGACGTGGACACTTGACACGACAGCCTAACATGAAGGACACCAGGGGAGCTATGGTCCGAACGCTAGGCATAGTTCATTCCAAACATAGCCCCTGGGATAAGGCCTAGCCCTAGCCCTAGCCGTGGTGATAGGCAATCTACCAGCGACAGCATCAAGGTAGGCAAGCTACGGGGACTGGTTGGCCTAAATCAACCTAGCGTGCGACGGCAAATTCAGTCGTCGGCTTACTCACCGTTAGAGGGTCGGGGTGCAATTGCCATAGTGCGCCTTCGTCAAGGGTGGACTGTTGGCACGGTAGCTGTAGCTCATGGCACGGCTGTGGGGTGTCTCCCCCCAGTCCCAAGAGTACAGAGCGCAGCCGGCATCAGCTGGCATTACGTTCTTCCCACGTCCCTAGGTAGGGGCAACGCTGGGGTAAGCGGGATGTATTGTTTAGTCGCTGGCAAGGACAGTAGCAAGTCCTGAAGGCTCTTACCGACCATGGGAGAGTTCCGTCTGCAAAAGTCCCAGATGGAGTTGCCGTGAGGGGTTGGTTGTGTGGGACCGGTACAAGGAGAATTACGCCAGGATCAGTTCCCCCGTCTTTGGTGGTAGGGGGAGCTGTGTCTTATTTTAACTTCACGTTCTCGCCGTCAATGCGAGTTGGCGGCGAGCGGTGAGGTTAAAAACCTCAACTAATCGAATAAGGGGGTGAAGCGTGGCAACACGAGTAAATGGTCACAAGTGCCTCATTTGCGGTGTTCGGCCTAGCAATGGGCAAAGCTATTGCAAACACTGTGCGGCGCAAATCGAGGCCGACAAACGGCGCAAGCGAAAGCCGAAGCCGTTTCGGTATGTAACCTATCAAGGGGTTACGTTTGAGTTTCGTAATGGCAAGAACGGTACATTCATTCCACACTACACCAGCCACAATCCCGATACACTACCGCAAAGGCTGCTAATCAACCTCAATAGGTATTGCGAGGGCTTCACTCGTGAACAAGTCAAGAAGCTCAAGCGTTTATGCTTGAGTTTTGCGAAATAATCTAAAGGGGGTGCTACATGGCACAAGCAATCAAACTAGAGGTAAAAAACAGGAACCTGATTATCACCTGTCCTCTCAACGGCGGTGTGCCGTCAAAAACAGGCAAGTCATTGGTGGTAGCCACTACCAACGGCTTTGCCGAAGTGCCTAATAGTGATATTAGGGTCAACTTAAATGCCATCAAGCCACGCAGCTAATCGCTCTGCGTACTGGGGGTAAGGATAGCCTTGCCCTCAGCGGCAGGTCGAGTAGCCTGAATAGAACTGAAGGGGTGAAACATGAAGGCTAAATGTTATATCCGAGGCGGCAACAAGGTTAGGCCTTACATTCAAGGCCGTAGACAAAAATCAAAAACAAGGGGGTGAAGCAATGGCTGAAGTAGCCGAATTAAGGGCGGTTGACGTTCTAACTCGCCAAAACCTGCAGTCAGAATTCTGCTTGACGAAAGCAGGACTGGAGCGGAAATATGGCAAGAAGTACCAGATTGTCTATTTCCTTGAGAGTGACGAGCCAGAAAAGCTACATATCAAACCACACGATAAGATTGCGAGGCAACAGGCCGTGCTCAAATTAGCCAAAGAGAAGGACGGCTGGGTATTTACTGGCATTCATGGCGAGACAGACTGGACAGAGACTCGGTGGTGGTCTGCAGGGTGGCATATCTGTAATAGAACTGGCGAGTATGCCGTAGTATTTGAAAGGGGGTGAACTATGGAAATCTTAAAGTGGCAAGTCGAGGCAGGGCTTGTGGATAAAGGCATGCGAGACCCTACTCCACGAATTGACGCAAGCAACCCTTGTCCCTGTGGCTGCTCACCAAAGCCTTTTGTGCTTATCTGTAACGGCACAATCGGCCTAACGGTTCTCTTTGATACCGAAGAAGAGCTGGAAGCGTTTAAGAGCAAGGCTAGGGTTCTAAGTATGGACGATGACCGATGCCACTGCTGTGAACATCTGGTAACAGTGAGTAGGCCTAGAGAAAACTGGATAGGCGCATGTGAGTTTAACCTACGTCCTACTACCTGTGGTGACAGGTTTGAGCTAGCCAAAATCTATGAGGGGCATGACCCGCGGAAAATGAAGCACTGAAGGGGGTGAAGCATGAACTGGCTAGCATATAATCGGGGCAAGAATGACTTTTTACGTGGGGTCTGGAAGACTGATAATCCCTACCCAGAGAATAAACCGCAGCTCTTTAACAGTTGGATAGAGGGCTGGATGTCACAGAAAAATCGCAATAGCAAATCTAAGCCAAAGGGGGTGAACTATGCCTGTAGTAGCAGACCTTGTAAAGCGGCTGAATGAGACATATCAGCCAGACGACTACGTTGCAGTAGCTATATGGTGCAGAGAGGATATTATCGGGCGTGGTAAGGAGAGAGGCAGAGTAATTACCATGGAGCAGGCTGATGGTATTCTCGACCTTGTGGAGCGCAAGCAGGATTGTGAATATGGAATATCTTGGGACACAATAGATTGCTTTACCGACTATTACTTTGACGAATAACGGGGGTGAAACATGGGAAAGTATCAGGTATGGATAGGGGGAACTGATTGCTTTGACTGTATGGCTCAGAGCAAGACAGATGCACTCCAGCAAGCTCATGATTGGTACTGTGGCTGGACAGGGGCAAAGCGGTTACCTAATAGCACAGGAGTCTGCCAGATAGGGTATGACTACTACGATAGGCTCAGAAAGGCATCAGCCGATATCCCAATATGGGCTTCTTAATAGTGTAGCTAAACGCTCAACAACCTGAGGGCAAGGGTAACTTTGCCCCTAGACGTGGGGCGTTAAGCCTCAAATAATTTAATAGGGGGTGCTCTATGCGAGCGACGACAAAGCGTGGGGCACTCCTGGAGACCTTGGGCAAGGTCAAGTCCGCAGTTGCAGCCAATCACAGGCTGCCAATAGTCCGTGCCATCCTTATTCGTGCTGGCGGTGGGCAATTAACCCTCACCGGCACAGACTTGGAAGTGGCACTGACAGCGAGCTGCAAGGCCAGCGTCAGCCGGCAGGGAGCCATCGCAGTTTTACCAAAGACGCTAGAAGCCTTCCTCAAGGCAGTGAAATCGGAGACAGTCACTTTATCCCTGGTGAATGACAAATCCCTGAGAGTAGAGGCTGGAGCCGTCACTACCATTGAGGGGCAAGAGGCAAAAGAGTTTCCCGATATCGAGGGTGTGAGGGGCAAACCGGTTGTGGTAACTGGACTCGCTAATGGCCTAAAGCAAATCACGTATGCTATGGCCACGGATAGCGCCAGGCCAGTTCTCAATGGAGTGCTCTTCCATCCCAATGGCGGGAACCTGGTGCTGGCTGCCGCTGATGGCTTTCGGCTGGCTGAAACAAGGGTCAAGGCCAAGGGGCATGTAGAAGAGACGATTGTGCCTGCCAAGGCGGTGCAGCTCGTCCAGAAGCTCATGCCCGGCAAGGTGTCGGTCCACAGGGCTAAGGAGCCTCGGCCTAACCACCGCGGGACTATCAGTTTCGTTGGTGATGGCCTGGTGCTCACTGCCATGGTAATTGAGGGTAAGTTCCCCAATTACGAGCAGGTTATCCCGAAGAATGGCTCGCCACTCCACGTCGATGGCAAGGCACTGAGGGATGCCCTGAACACCGCTTCCATCACCCTACCCGACAACCAGGCGGTGCGACTTCAGAGCGTCAGAGGCAAGCTAGTTGTCTCCACCAATGACCCGGAAAAGGGTGAAACGGAAGTCAAGGTGCCAGCGAAAGGTAAGACCAAGATCGCCTTTAATATGGCCTACCTTAAAAACCTGCTGGCCAATACCACTGGCTCTATTACACTGCGGACCACCAATGCCCAATCTCCAGGAGTCGTCAGACAAAATGGGACCATTCACGTCATGATGCCAATGTTCGTGCAATGGTAGTTTAACTATCCAGGGCGAGCGCCGGATGAATGCCGGCTCTCCCCCGGGCAGTTAAGCTCAAAAGAGCCATGTCACAAGTATTCAAGCTGGCCGGAATAGCTTTAGTAAGGGGGTGAAATGACTTGGAGAAATCATAAAACACATCAAGAGGAAACAAAGGCCGTTAAGGATGCCCTGATTAAAGCCGGGTTTCCTAATGTCAGGGTAGGCCATGGTCGAGGCACAGCCTGGGGATGGCTGGAGATCCACTGCGATGGTAAGCCTGGGCAGTCCTTACAGGATAAGAGAGTTGAGGCTATTCGCATAGCCAAGACTGTTACTGGTCGCAGTGGTGAGTATGACGGGGAAATACTCGTCTACTAGGAGCAAGGAAAGCATGATAAAAACAGCAATAGTTAATTCTAAAGAACTCGGCACAAATTGCTGGCTGGCCAAAAGATTTACCGGGGGCAGCAGATGTTGCAGGGTAATGGATTGCACTTATCCTGAGAAGCGCACCTGCAAAGCTGTAGATGCTGAGATTGAGTATCTACAGAGCCAGAAGCAAACTCTTTCAGAGAATATAGATAAGAAAATTGCTGCACTTCAAGAAAGGGGGTGACCTATGAAGCAATGCAAATTATTGCCAGATGCTACCACGGTGCCCAGGGAAGAACTGGAGAAAGCCCTTAATGAAGCCGAGAAAAAAGCCCATGCCAATCTAGCCCGGTATAAGTTTATGAACTTCGGGTATTGGGCAGCAATCTGGACGCATCTGAACAAGGTAGGGAATTTTGGCAAACACAATCCCTTCTCTGCCTATGTTGAACTGGCAAAAACAAAGAAAGGGGGTGAAAATCGTGAGAATAAAATGGAGTCCAGTTGAAGTGATGGACGCCACGGATGTGCTTGATGGCCATATAGACAAAATTATCAAGCCTCTGAAGCGGGCCAAGGAAGCCGCCGAAGCAGCCAGGGAAATACGTAATCTCCCAGACTATGTAAAGTATCAGTTTAATAATGTCATAGCTGAGATTGAGAGAACGATAGGCGGCACACATTCGTGGGATGGCAAGCCCTATTCGGGACTGCTGAAGAATAGGATAGAGTCAATTCGTAATGCCGTTCCCAAAGATGCCCTGGCAGAAGCCCATTCAAAACCAGCTCTTTGGAAACTTCAAGAGAAATAAAGAAAGGGGGTAAAAATTGACACCGACTCAAGCAGAAAGACTCAAAAAGCTACGCGAAAAGAAAACTGAGGAGTATGCCCGGGCTATTCTTTCGGAGCCTGAGAAAGTTAGCCTCTACTCCGCAATTCCCTATCCTGGGGTGGTGATGATAATGGGGGACATCAGGACAGGCAAGACGGGGCTGGCTCATGAAATTGCTGAGATTATGCACAGCCGGCGTGACCTTCCAGCTATACTTCATCTGCCTCACATTGATGAAAAGCTGAGAAAATCCACACAGCATATTCTTCCCAAGTGGATGAAAATAACCACCAAGAGAAATGAGTGGAAGGACCGTGCCGTAGTGATTTACGATGAGGCAGCACGGTCGGCACATGCCCGGAGAAGCCAGAGCGGTGATGCTGTAGAGCTCGATGATATGCTGGCCATTGCGGGACAAAGAGAACAGCTCATAATATTCATAAGCCACTACTCACGGAAACTGGACCTCAATGTTTGCACTTCTGTCCATCGTATCATCTGGAAGCGCCCTACCTATGCCCACCAGCTCTGGGAAAGAGACGAAATGGCCGACTTCACTGCCAAGGCGTATGACTTCTTCAGAGCCATAAAAGGTGATGTGTCCCAAAAGAGAGCATGCCTGATATTGAATATGCAGGACTTTGGCTTCTTGCAATGCAACAATAACCTGCCGAAATGGTGGACGGACCAGTTATCCAGGGTATTCAAGGAAATACAGATACGGAATGGCAGCCTGGGTCCATAAGCAGCCAGCAGCTTGTCAATCTTCTCCACCTTTGTCACAAGTATTCGACCTGGCTGGAATAGCTTTAGTAAGGGGGGTGAACTATGAAGAAATAGGAATAGCCAAAATACACGCTGAAAAATAAATAAAGAAGGAGGAACTTTGAACAGAACAGCAGTATTAGAGAAACTAGAGCCTATCTGCCATACCACAGCACGACAGATAGAGCATAGTCCCAAGACACGAGTGCTGGTAGAACCCGGGCAGGTAACCATAAGACCCGGCAATGGTGGCCACCTGATTCCAGTGGGTGAGGACGGCGTTAAGGCACTGACCAATTTTGTGGGTTTACCCCACAAGGTGTGCCAGGAGCTAAGCCCTGACCTGTTTGGAAGAGTGACTACCGAGCTCCTGGCCAGGAAAGAGCGATATAACGTCCTGCTTGAGAATGGCGAGGTGCGGACCTTCTCTGATTTCCGCGGCATAGCAAATCTCCCTGTGGATAGGGTGCTATCCGCTGTCGAGCAGGGCCTGCCTAACTGTGACTATCACAGGGTTGATGTTTTTGATAATTGCTCCACTGCCCTGGAGATAGTCGGCATTACACAAGAGGCTGTGCGCCGCGGGGATCTGGTGCGGGCCGGCGCCATGGTCAAGTTTAGCCCTATCAATACTATAAGGCCAATGGTGCAGAGCTTTGTATTAAGGCTGGCATGCACCAATGGAGCCACCAGCAGAACAGTGCTGTCCGAGTTTACTGGCGGCGGTGGAGAGGGCGATAATGTCTGGCAGTGGTTCAGACAATCTGTCCGTGCTGCATATCAGTCAATAGGTGGCATCGTGGAACGCTACCGTGCAATGATCGAGGAACGGATCCCACCCGACCAGCGAGCTGGCGTCCTGGAAGAGCTCCTGCGCCGGGCCGGTATAACCGGGAAAGACGCCGAGGCAGTCAGGGCTCTGGCGATTCAACAGTCGCCTCGTAACTCTTATGAAATGATGAATCTCCTCACCTATGCATCAAGCCACATCATTGAACACCCTGAGAGGCGGCAGCGTGCTCTCAATGTCACTGCGAGTTTCGTAGACGAGAGCGAACATTCCACCGTATGCCCGCTGTGTCATGCCAGGCGGAACTAGACAATAACCACAAATCATAATACCATGGCCCTGCGCGCCAGGCTGTGATGGGTTTTCCTCCGACTTCCCATGACTTTCCCTGGCGCGCGGGCCTCCAGAAAGGAGGATATGAATAAAGAATTGCTCGAAAAAGTAAAAGGTCTCGCAAGAGAGGTACTGCTCAATGGCAAGGCACAGACAGACTGGATAAATAGCATGGATACTGATGTCCTTAATGCGCTGAATGCATTCGCCAGGCAGTTTATTGAGAAGGATGAGAATACCAGCAAGGTAGATGCGTTCAGAATGGGAGTCATAATGGGTGGAGTATATGAGCACATGAAAGGAGTAAAGAGAGAGGAGAGAAAAAGTGACTAAATTACAGAAACGAGCTTTTGAAGTATCTCTGATTTTGTTCGCCATTATCATACCAACTTCAAGGCTCAGGTGGTGGGTTTTGGCACTTTATGGCTATTGACACTGTATTGGTAAATAGCCTACTATCTATTCCAAAAAGAGGAGGGTCAAATGCAAGCATACTGTATGAAGTGCCGTGCCAAAAGGGAAATGAAGGACACTAGAAGGATAACCATGAAAAATGGCAGGCCGGCAACTCAGGGCGTGTGCCCTGTGTGCAGAACCAAGATGTTCAGAATTGGCAAGAGTTAGGCCTACTCCAGCATAGCCTAACAGAACTCAGAAGGGCTGGATATTCCCGGTATCGGGATATCCCAGCCCTTTTATTTTACACATCACACTTAACAGGCTTTTGTGACTTTAAGCCGTCGTTCTCCTCCTTCTGCCCTATGTTCTAGACAGACAATATGTTGAACCTCTAGACTATAGACATGGCACGAGAAACTTGGCATCAACCAACTATGGTAGAGAAACGTGAAACCAGTATTAATGGGCAAGCCATCACATATACAGTTAAGCGAAGCCTTAGGGCAAGGCATGTTCGGCTCGAGGTGAGACGACAAACGGGGCTTACGGTAGTTGTTCCTCACTCTTACAAGATTGGGCAACTCCCTGGACTTCTAGAATCGAGGGAACGATGGATCTCAAGTAGCCTGGCAAGATGTAGCAATTTCCAATCGCCTTATGCCGAGGATGAACTCGGGAGTGGCGATACTATCCCCTATCTTGGCCGAGACTTGCAGCTAGTCAAGCGGGAAAACCACAGTGAAGTTGATAGTGTAACGCTAGAGGGAGATACACTGGCAGTGAGTCACGGATTATTTAAAAATGGTATCTTGGAGTTGGCTTTGGAACAGTGGTATCGGGCGGAGGCTGCTAGGCTGATAAACGAGAGAGTAGATAGACTGAGTTCTCAGATGGGCATTCACTGCAAACGAATTGTCATACGAGGTCAAAAGACTCGCTGGGGCAGCTGCTCTCATAAGAAAAATCTTAGCTTTAACTGGAAACTAATAATGGCGCCAGAGCCTGTGATCGACTATGTTGTTATCCATGAACTTGCCCATCTGAAAGAGATGAATCATTCAAAGAGATTCTGGGAACTGGTAGCTCAACACTGTCACAGATGGCGCGAGTATAAGAAGTGGCTCAGGCAACACGAGGCAAACCTTACTGCGAAACTCTGTCCCTAGAAATAGCCTTGATTACACATTCTGGACAATTGTTACTTAGCCGCAGGATTCAGACAATCGCTAGACAAATCGGAGCAATAGGTCGGGCCTTTTGATGCCTATGTCAATGTCTACGGAATATCAAACAAATCTTCGCCTTTTAGAAAAGAATCGACCAGTTCCTTTCGTGCTTCATCTAGCTTATTTTTGTCAATATTTTGCACTTTAGCCTCAAACGATTTGATATCGAGAAACTCGCCAATATTTTTCCTGTTTACTAGGATTCTCCTGCCTTCTGATCCGGTTCTCTCCCCTGCAAAACCGACCAATAGGGCTGTCAACCCTTCTTCTGTCTCCAATAGTCGTTGGACAAATGTTTCAACATCAGCCTCAACTCCCCAGTCACGCCACTTGTGTAGCAACAGGTCAAGGTGTGGAGTTCTTGAAAGTTCACTGTTTTCTGCGTGCTTCTTTATCTTGCCGGCACACAAAATCTGGAACTCTTTTAAATCATCTATGGAAAACCCAAGCTTCTGCAAATCCCTTTCTGCACTATCACTCTGTCTCTCTTCAATCGGTGTTATGTGATGAATGAAATAGACCGCTGAAAACAACTTATCAGTTTCACCAATTAGGTCAAGAATGATTTGCTTACGTTCTTCTTCACTATTCGTTCGTAACAGCAAGTCAACTATCAGTGAAGCAGCGTAGAAGTATAGAGGAGGTCGTAAGGCGATACTTGGTTCTGATATTATCTTGTCCTCCATATTGAATAGAGCCGTGATAGTCTCTTTTACGTTCGTTGGGCTAATACGGTCCACATACTCTCCAGCTAATTCGAAGAATCTTCTTAGCAGATTTCTATCAGATAGACCTTCTAGAGCCTCTTCTAAACTCTCGTGGCTGTCACTCTTGGACATAATGGAGCCCATCTCTTCGGTGGAAATCTCACCTCGTGGGACCCCAATGATGAAGTATCTATCAAACACTTCACTAGAGCAGATTCTTTTCCCCCTGCGCCACTCCTGACTGAAACCTGGCCCAAAACTAAAACTGCTCTCCACCCTTTCTAAATGTGGAAACAAGCATTTGCAGACATCCCAAATCAAATTGATCCGTTTCCTTTCCTCAATCGATTCCCCCTGCTGCAATTGCCCCAATTGGAATTTGTTTCTAAATATTTCCCGCGCGCCCTCTACATCCTCTTGATACGACATCATCGAGCTGGTTTGTAAGTGTGTAAAAAGCATCTTATTGCGCCTTATTAATTCATAGTAATCCGGGTGAAGTAATCTTATGGCTTCCAATGCCATGAAATCGACTACATCGACCTCATTATGCACATTCTTATAAACAACCTTTAACCCGTTCACATATCTAGCAACATCTCTAATATTTCTAAATAATTCGAAAAATCTGCCCGTTGTCACCAGCTCATTCCAGTGCTTTTCATCAAAATCAATGTTTTCTTGGTCGTTTAAGAACCTGTTTAGTTCTGTCCCTAGAATGTCCTTAAGGACCTCACCATCAATATCAGGCACGTTTATCGGTAATTGTACTATCTTACCTAAATATTCCTTACCATAATTCGGCTGCTCTTCTTTAAGTGCTTCTTCGACTACATTATTATCAAAGGCCAAAACATAGGTCATCCTCTCAAAATTGGCATTTAGGCGAATCATGCGGAACATGAGCTTCATGGCGTCTCTATCTAGCCGATCAATGTCATCAATGAATATAAAGATTCTATCTAAATTCTCTGATAGCAGCTTATTCAACTCATCTTTTATTTCTTCCAAAGGTTTTCTTTTGGTGGTACTTATTGTTTTCGCTATCTCTTTAGTTACGTTTGCTCCCACTGAAAAGTATTGATTACCAATCGGAGACAATTGACCTACAGCTAGTACTCCTCCTAATACCTCAAGCAAAGTGGAAGCCTTCGACTTCCACTTTTCCGATTTACCTTCCCCGACAATCCCAATTCTTAACTCTTTGAAGAATAGCATTATGAGTTGATCTAAACTCGATATATTCCAAGGATTGAACTTTAGAACAACTCGTCTGCCATCTTGACACATACTACGTAGGTGTTTCTCGATAAGATTTATTAGGGATGTTTTCCCACTCCCCCAATGCCCATATATGCCTAAAGTTAAGCAAGAAGGAGCATTGTAGTTAAGTAACGATTTGGCAAGATTTTCCGCAAAGCTGTTGCGATTTAACTTATCTTGTGCCGGCTCCTTAATGGGATCATCTGTAAGAAGTTCCGTGCCTGTAACTTCTGATTCACCAGTGTCCATATTAGCTCGCACCTTTGTTTCAACCACATTTTACATTATATGGGTATGTTGAGATAGTCAACAGAACGAGCTTTTGTAACCTAACATTCCGCCCTTTTGTTCAGCAGGGAACTGGATTACTTGCTGATTCCTTTCTGCCTTGAGAATTCCCATAAGCCACAGGGAAGCATAACCTTTAACCGTCCGAGCATTGGTACTTTGTGTGCAAGCTCCCTATCTGTCGTCAATAGGACGTTAATTCTTTCACCGAACGCGGCATCAGCCAATATCTTTTGGTCTCTGATTAGGCTAGGGTACTGGGAGCAGATACCCTGGATCTCAACTTTTTGTTCCTTGGACAAGAACCGGGCAGGGAAGTGAAACGGGAAAATGGTCATGTTGAACTCAGTAAACCTGAATCGCTCCGCTATGGAACTAAGCCTTCTTCTGCGCTCAAAGTCTGGTGTATCGCGGATTTGTGACATGACAGTTGGGTTGACCAGAAATGCCATAGTGCCCCCTGAAACCGGGCCGTTTAAGAGATTGTTCAGACACGCACGATCTTGTTCCCAATGTGCATCTGGTCGCATCTCCTCCAAATCGAGTATCCTATTCACAATGGAAGTGTCGAGGAAGACATTCATTGTCCGATTCCAATTCATCAGTTTTGACTAATTGTACCATCGAAGTGGATACCAGGTAACAAATCGCTACTTTGTGCAGCACTAAAATGGGGGTTGTGGGGGTCGTCGTGTGAACTCCTCACAGCTATTCATCAGCAGGAGGCATACCGTTAGTGGTATCTTTCCCATCTTGTTGGTCACCATATTGGTATTGTTCATCCGGAGCAAACACCCAACTGACTATCTTACTGACATATCTCTCTCTGCGGGTTGGCATCGGGGCTCGATTGAAACCCTGGATTATACAACATACTGAAAAATCAGCATCTGCGAGAATGCGAACGTCCTCTCGAAGAGATTCTACCATTTGCTCGAAAACATCAGAGGTAACTTCCATGCCTTCAATCCCGAAGAGGAATTCATGTGCAATACGGTTTCGCGCCTCTCTCGCCTTGTTAAGTGCTGGTAACACGTGTTTCTTGAAATTCTCAGTGAGGAACTGAGGGGTGTGCTTCGGGAGTCCGGATATTATAACCTTGCCAAGAGGGCGCTTCAGTTTAGTCTCAAAAAATTCATTCAGGTTGTTTTCATCTAATGAAGGTAATTCACCGGAGGCATGTGCCGAGCGAACATCCAGTGCAGCGGCGACTACTCTTAGGTTTCTCTCGAAGTGCTGAGCAACATAAAGTGCACGTCCGCACGTAGTAAAGAAAACGGAGTCGAGGTCCCGTACTGAGTCAATGTCAATGAGTGGATTGTCATACATTGCTGTTCTGCAGAGCTAAATAATGCCTACTGCGACTTATCGAAATCGGGCATCATTCTGAATATATTCACTGCTATTGCGCATGCATTTTTCATTGGTGTTCGCATTATAGTACCCTGAGCAACAGGCCACAAGCCGATGGCCGGGCAAGATCATTTCGCGACTTCTGCCACAGAATAACAAAACCGAGTTTTGTTGCGAGATGACAGAGGGTTATCTCATTGGCGTGGGATAGCCTTCAGGTCTTGCCGTATGTCAAACTATCTCAGTCACTACGGACAAACTCGTCTGGTTTTCGCGCTGTGTGAGGCATACTTCAAAAGTGATGACATTAACACAGAGATGCTATTTTTCTTCTTGTTTCAACGACTTCGCATACGAGACGATTGAAGAAACTGCCGTCATTACACGAAGCCCTACGTCAATAGAAGAATTACCGTATTCGAATAATTTGTTGGTATTTAGCTGCAGTCTTTTCCCAATTTCAGACTTGCTCGCATTCACTTTATCACAGAAGGCTTCATCTACTACACCAGCATTATGAACAACAACATTCCGTGTGGCCTCGAGCCCAATTATTCCTTTGTCTTCTAAAGCGTTCCTAATGTTTGTGCTCTTTGGAAAAGCACATAGATAGGCCTCTTTGATGCCATTTGCAGAAGTAAAGTCGAATTTGCATGACAAGGCAGAGCCCAATTTATTTGAAATGTTATACCCATGTTTGGCAAGATAGTCTAGACTAATGTAGCGACCGCGCAATAAGTCTATCCCACCCCCATGTTCCAACTCAGGCAGTTTGCTCACAACGTTCTTGCTCGCGTAGCTCCCGCCATAATTTAGTGCAAGCTCCCACAGTTCCCTCGTTAATATCTCGAAACTGCACCACATCCATACAGACCCGGAGAAAAGGAGAGCCTCATAGGTACTACGTAACCCTCCCCAATCATCTTGTAGCAAACCCAAGAATGCTTTCTCTGCACTATCCACGGCTTCGTTCGTCATCGCCTGCACTTTTGGAAGAACATCCGATTCGAAGACTTCCTTTCGCGTTTCTGAGAACTCCCTTTTCTGTATTCTTGATTTTACGGCGGCTACTATTTCATGGGGGACTAATGAACGCTGATAATGCTCAAGGGACAACAACGCATGGGGCAGCGCAACCATGCTTTCCACAAGCTTCAGATTATCGCGAAAATTAATCCCCAATTGCTTAATTCCCTTAATCTTGATTTTTTTCAGGCCAGTGCTTAAGGCATCAGTCTCTAAGGCATCCTTGCCGTCATAGATCAGCTCTTCGATATTAACGTCACTGACCATTGCCGTTGTATGAATCAAAGAATCAAATAACGAATTAATAGTATTCTACCACACCGAAGGATATTCCATTCTGACACTTAGCCACAAGGTCGTTCGTTGTCTGTCGGCCGTTGAGCCTGTTAGATTGCACAATTGTCAGTATTGTTCAACTCAAAGAGCACCGGTCTTCGGATTCTAGGTTAGATGTCCCAAAAAGTCATTTTACGTATAAAATAGAACCTTTGTGCCAATCACCAAAACCCTGTTTTGTTCGTAAAGTCTCGTTATGTCCCGACCCGTCCCAAACATTTTAACGCCAAAATAACGCCAACATTCTAGCTTCAGTTTGTATTTGGCCCTCGGGAAATTCATTGACAAACCGATGCCATAAATAGGAATATTACTCTATGGCAAAATGACCATGAGACGCAACGAATCTGAGATTGTGCTTTGGAAAGATAGCGAGTGGAGCCAGATTGACAGAGAGTTCTGCCGAGTGACTGATTTCGGTACACTAGGCTCATTCGTAGACGCAAATGGCAAGGTACATGCCGGGAGCAGGACTATGCCGTATGCTTCGCTTACCCTGGAGTGTCGAAAACTTGGGAAGAACATAACAGGATACATAACTCACAAGATGGACTTTCAGCATTTGTGGGCGGCTTTCAAGGAAAGAAGGGTGAACGAAGATGAAGAGGTGATAATCGTTTGGACTAGGGAAGAGTACAAATCGAAACTGTACAAGCTTCTTGCCCCCATTATGCCAAAATTGCAGGTAATGGTCTGCCCCAAGGGAGCCTATGAGTTAATGACTGACTCAAACTATAAGCCAGAACTATCTGGCACAGCGAGATGGAATGCAATGAGACCAATCATTCGGTGGAAACCAGAGGTAATGAAATAACCTCGCTCTGAGAGGCTCAGGAACGAGGATGACATCTGTTTTGCGACTCTTTACCGGGCCACAAGAATGGCAACAAAGAGGATTGACACTGGGGCTTAGAAGTATTAACTTGAAGCAAAGATGAACAAAAGCGGAGACAAGAAGGTTTCGATTGCGTTCATAATCGTATCTGTAATTATCAACTTTACCAATTACGAAATCTTCTATAACGATATAAACCCATTCTACGAGTTTTGGTCTTTCATGGCATATGTTGCAGGAGCATTAGGAATTTCAATCATTCCTCTAGGAGCAGCAGCCGTCATCGCAGCTTTCTTTATGATTCCCAAAGGACACAAGCACCGGTATCCATACTACTTTGGCATCACCTTCTTAATTCTTTCCCTGCTTTCCATAGTAATGTCTGCGACAAATGTGATTTATATGAGGCAATTCTTACCTTAAGATGAAAAAGTTACTCATAAGCTGTATTCTTGTCATTGTCTTGCTGGGCCTATCATGTGTCTCAGGAACTACATTGGAGATTTCCGTAACTGAAGTAGATAACGGGGTCATAATTCAGAATGTAGGTAATGTTGATTGCCTTGTCTTTGTCAGTTCACCTGAGGGTGAGCAACGGTTTGAACTGGCTGTCGGCGAAAGCGTAACGGTTACTGATATAATAAAGCCGATTGAGGTTTCGGCGGTTAGGTTATGACTAGCTAGGTGAATAGGAGAGGGCAAGAATGGCTATTAGTGCATGGAAAAACAAGCTCTACTTTGGAGATAACCTAGACATCCTGCGTGAACATGTAGCCCCGGATAGTGTTGACCTCATATACCTCGACCCGCCTTTTAATTCCAATGCTACCTACAATGTCCTATTCCAAGAGAAGTCTGGTGAGAAGTCTGCCGCACAAATAACTGCTTTTGAGGACACCTGGCATTGGGGCATGGAATCAGAGTATGCCTATCAAGAAGTAGTGAAAAACGGTCCCAAAAAGCTGGGTGACCTCTTACAAGCTATGCGGGCGTTTCTAGGGCAGAATGACATGATGGCTTACCTTGTGATGATGGCGCAGCGCATGCTTGAACTGTACCGAGTGTTGAAGCCAACTGGGAGTATTTATCTGCACTGTGACCCAACGGCTAGTCATTACCTTAAGTTGCTCATGGATGCAGTGTTTGGTAAGACCTGTTTTGTAAATGAAATTATTTGGGCTTATAGAACTCAAGGCGCGACTAAGAGGCATTGGTCAAGAAAGCACGATGTCCTGTTCTTCTATGCAAAATCTGACAAATACACATTTAACTATCAAACCGAGCGGTCTTATATGCAACATAAATATGGATTTCAAAAAGATGACTTCAAAATTGATGAACAAGGTCGACAATATAGAGATGCCCTTATTAGGGATGTTTGGGAAATCTCGGCTATACAATCAGCAACAAGGGAGCGCCTAGGTTATCCGACACAAAAACCAGAGGCTCTTTTGGAGCGCATTATCAAAACCAGCAGCAACGAAGGTGACCTAGTGCTTGACCCCTTCTGTGGCTGCGGAACTACCATCGTTGTAGCGGAGCGCCGTAAGCGTCGCTGGATTGGCATAGACATCACCCACTTGGCTATCAGTCTTATGCGTCACCGTCTCCAAGACACTTTTGGCCCTGAGCTTACACCTTACGAGGTCATTGGTGACCCGAAAGACCTGTCTAGCGCGAGGGCACTTGCTGAGGAAAACCGCTATCAATTTGAGTGGTGGGCTCTAGGCTTGGTGGATGCCCGTCCTGCACAGGACAAGAAAAAGGGTGCTGACCGGGGCGTTGACGGTTACATCAACTTCTTTGACGATAACAGCGGTAAGGCTAAGACCGTCGTTGTTCAGGTGAAGAGCGGTGGTGTCAACCGGAGCCATGTTGCCACCTTGAATAGCGACAGGGAAAGGGAGAAGGCGCCTATCGGCATACTAATTACCCTCGAGGAACCAACAAGACCGATGCTAGAGGAAGCGGCTACGGCAGGGTACTATGAACCGGAACACTTCCCAGGTTACCAATATCCTCGGATCCAGATACTCACCATTAAACAACTACTAGACGGCAAACAAGCCCAATATCCGCGCATGGCACCGCCCGCCACCTTCAAGCGCGCACAGCGCCACTGGAAAAACACAGAAGACCAGCAACGCTTAGTGTAAGCCATTGAGATGGTGGCGGACTCAAGGAGCATGAAGTATGGTTAGGGCTAACCTATAAGCTACCGCAGCAATTAATAAAAATAGGAGGAGGCATGACCGAGAAAAACGATGCAGAGAAGACAGTGGAAAATAAATCCTGTCTCAAGATCAGCGATTGGGTAACTTTTCTGACCAGTGAAAAGCACGGCATTATGAGCCATGTATTGAGCTTCGGTGCGTTTCTTGTAGCCTTAATCGCCATACTCTTAGTAACAGGAGAAGACACCGGCATGCGAGCCATAGCTGGTGGAATTATCGCCCTTGGGTTTGTAATATTTGGGTACATTAAGGTGTTTAGGCCTTTTCAGCAACGGGGCAGACTAGCGGAGGATATACTCACGAGGGTCATGTCTGGCAAACTCAAAGATGAAAGCATTATACGCGAGGAATGGGAAGAGGGATTGGCTGCTCTCAAGAGAGTATGGCGCCGCCGAAGAAATTCGGACAAGTAACAACCCCGCATGAAATTGTTGCTATTTTCCAACATCCTACCCCTTGAATACATCCTTCAGATTTACCCCATTGACCTTCAAGACCTTAAAAATGTATCCCTGGCTGCACTCAAGCTCCTGGGCCGCTCTCGCTACGCTACGATGTTTTCTAAGGCACTCACAAACATTTTTGAGTGGGATATTTAGCGGTTTGCGTCCTAGACCATTAACTACTACCTTTTCACCGCAATTTGGACACTGGATTATCATTTGCTTACCATACTAATTTTTGGGTGTCATATAACTAATAGACCGGTGTTCATATACGCGACCGGATAGAGATGCGTGACTTGATGTTGGTGAACACTTCATCGGGGCACAAGAGGGATTCGGCATCTAGATCGTGCTGGAATACGGGACCATTAGGCTATACATTTCGTCAGAAGGTTACTTACCACTTAGAAAAGCTTGCCCGTGGCTCCAGTTAAGAGCCAAGCAGTTGCTCTAAATCTGGAGCATGCTATTAGGTTCAACCGAATTTCGCGCAGCTAATTCCGTCACTTATTTTTTCTAATTCATTTTTGATGTTTTACATATTCTGAGTAGTGTCAGTTTCTTCAATAAGGTCATTAGCGAAAATGACCGTTCTGGTGTTCTCTGGAGCGACTAGGACTGGCCACCAGAAAGGTGAACCACGCCATCCTTGTTCCTCCAAACCATTCTGACGGAGCAACATTAGTGTTGGTATATCCTTAGCCATCTCTTTGGCAATAGTGAGGTCCGTTTCAGTATCTGGGTTGTCTACGAACCTACGAGACTGCGGTCTATATCTTGAGGCGTTTCTGTCACGCCTGACTAAGCACCAGATCTTTCCTGCGTTTTCCCGGTTCTGTGCATTCTTAGATAAGTATTCCATACTTGCCTTGAATGCCTTAATATCCCACGCATATCCATCTTCGTAAATAAACATTTTGTTAATATCGTCTACTATCCAGGTTGCGACATGAATATCCATAGGGAACGGTTTCGCAGGGTCGATTTCTGGCTGACATTCAGAAATCTTCTTATCCAGTTCTCCCTGAATGTCCTTGACTTTGGTCTTATAAGCAGTCTGGAATCCCCAAGGTAATAGCCTTTTGGACGGTGTCAATGTAGTAATTGTTGATAGCATAATCTTGTTTGGCGAACAGGGTTTAATACGGTTTTTCTGATCTTTACGAATGAATACAACGCCATTTTCTTGGGCTCCTTTTTCGAATGCTTGTCTGAGAGCCGTATCAAATTCGTTTATTCTTTTCATAACATCATATATCCCTTTTGGAGTATAAAATCTTGTGACGGCTAAGTCTTCTATTTGTCTGTTGCCGAACATTCGTGAGTGTTGTAAAACTGTATCTTGCTGAAATTTGCCTGGCCTACGTCCATAGTAGAAGCCAATAAGATTATCTATTGTCAAGCCGCGGTCCAGAATTTGACCACCTATAAATATATTCAATGGCGTAACCATTTGTAGCTGCCCACTCTCACTCAGCATCTGCTTCACATCAGTTTCAGAATTTACTTTGTTGATCATCAAATGGCCTTCCATGAGCGCTACAATGACACTATCCTCCACTTTTTTATAGTCTGGAATGTCGCATCCAAGAAGCTTAAGGGAACGAACTAAATCATCGTAAGAATGTTTAATTAAAATGGGCAACTCAGGAGATTTCTTATTCGCACATTCGATTAATGCATCTTTGAGTGCGTTTACTATGCTCTCTTGCCAAGCATGTGAGGCCCTATTGTATTCAGTATGCACCACGAAACTATATTTGGCATTCTCAACCCTCTGTATTCTTCTGATGCATGTTCCAACAATGAAATTCATTATAGCCTTGCGGAGCACGCTTATTCTTTTGCTTGTCAGAACATCTTTAATTTTGAAAGATCTCCCATCCTTTCCTCTAAGGATATCTAACTCATCCATCGACACCTCTTCATATATATATGAAGCGATAGATTCAATATTATCGGGTTGGTCAAAATAGAAGTCTCCACCAATGTAACCCTCATAAATAGGCAGTAGCTTCGTGAAAGCAGGCCTAGTAGGCATGAAAACTTCGTTTGTTTGCTCTATCCCGAGGTCTTCCGGCTGTAAATACAAAGAATAGGGGGTGGCTGTAACCTGAAGGAAGGAAGAGGTAGCGACTTTCTGCCTTAATTCATCAATTTGCTGAGCTATTTTATTGAGCTGAATTGTATCCGTTGAATAATCTTTATGAAACCCAATACTGGCGTAATCAGCTTCATCATCAATTATTAAGATCTTCTTTCTCGCGAGGTCAGGATAGATATCTTCAAGCAGAGTTTTGATACGTTCCAAATTGTCGGCCTGCTTTTTAGAGACTACGATTAGTTTCTGCTTCAAGGTATACTGTGTCAAGTTCTTTGGTATTTGCAGTATATCAAAGATCTTTAGCTTGTCGTACTCTATGAAATACTTAAAATCACGCTTAAGCCTTTCATAAGTTTGCTGAGCCAAGGCTATGGTGCCTTTGGTAAGTACGATCGCCACATCATAGTCATTGTCGAAAGCTAGAGCAATCACTCTAATAAAGGCTCTAGTTTTGCCGCTCTGTATCTTCCCAAGCAGCATACCTGGTCTTTTGGCACTCGTATCACTCGACTGGATATTGGCTACAGTCCCCTCTATGCATGACTTTAGCTCCGATGTATCTAGCTGATTATTCGTTAGCCGTTTATAGAACTCTCCATCTGTTATCATTTGGTTGCATTCTCTCTCCGAAGATATAGGAGTCGATTGAAGACAAATTTTCTATTATTCAGTTTACATTATATCACATCAGAGGAGTTTTGAAATATACCTAAATTAGCAAGACTAGTCTCGGATATTAAAACTGATATTAAATTGAAATATTAAAGGCCGGTTCAAATGTTGTGGCTCTGTCTATTGTACAGTGCCGTCCATGCTCCTCCGGACTAAACTTGATACTTCTTACGTCACAATCAGCCAGATTGTGTCTTCAGGATCTACCTGTCGGTTTGCGCTTTGATTTGCGCCTCAGTTTCCGCTCCGTTCCGCCTCGTTACCACTCTGCACGCTCCGGTCCCCACAGCAGTATGGCACGGAGCAAGGCACCTCCCAATCAATGGAGCGACGGAGCGGGGGGAGCAAGGAGCAGGTCAACTTGAGGGAAATGCTTCGCAGACAATTCTGTAGTCTCTGCTCTGCACGCACCGCTCCCCGCGCTGCACGCTCCGGTCCCCACAGCAGTATGGCACGGAGCAAGGCACCTCCCAAGTAACGGAGCGACGGAGCGGGGGAGCAAGGAGCAGGTCAACTTGAGGGAAATGCTTCGCAGACAACAAAACGATGGAATGTTCAATATGATTTAGAGTGTAGTAGATTTTCCCCACCTCTCTTGATACGACCGAGTGATGGATAGTAGAATAGGACCAATAGACGCCGGGTTCCATTCATCACTTAAACGTGTAGCGATGTATATTTTTCGATTGCGATTAACTAATGTGCATTAGCGCATTTAGGAGGAAGTGAGATGCATGTGCAAAAAGGACACTCAACAGGCATGGCTGGGGAGTTCTGCGTTATGGAAAGATTATTCCGATTGGGACACGAGGCTTCGCTGACTTTTGGACATGCCAAATCCATAGATATTATGACGAAGACCCCTTCAGGCAAGAAATACGAGGTGTCTGTAAAAGCTATTCGGGGTGGGACTAAGTGGGGCATCGGCAAGGAAGATTATTCAGCCCGGGAAGATTTAGTGTTTGTGTTGCTACTTTATAAGGATTTTGAGAATATTGCAAAACCGCCGGAGACATGGGTAATACCTGCTAGGGAAGCAGAGCAACTGAAAAAAAGTGGCACCCCGGTACTTATGCTATATACCGCTCACCATCGGAGAGAGGCAAGCTAGAACCTTATAAAGACGCTTGGCAGAGGTACCTAAGCTAGTCTCTGTCGAAGCGAACTAACACAGCCTGCTTGATTTGCCAAGGAAAGTCTTTTACACAGAGAACAGCCAATAGTCATATAATGGCTTTTTGATATGCCACACTAATATCTGTAGATATCTTCTTTACGTCCTTTCTTAACGGGGAGTCGTTATTTCTCAAACACCCGACCATATATGGCCAAGTGATTCGTAACCACTAAATAGGCTAACAGAACGATGACTAACAAGACGGCACCGCAGATATTGTTATCTCCAGGAAATTGTACAATGGCAGCAGATAGCAGGAATGCCAGGATGACAGCCTGAGCTAGTTCGTTCTTTGCATCTCTCAGCATAACCAACAGGATTGTAACTATCCATGCCAAGCCGAAAGGCACAATGACATTAATGAGGACACGATTGATAAGCGAGATTTGTGGAAAGGCCGATGGCGACCCTGCTACGCCCAGCACAAAAGTGGATACCAATGCAAGAAACGTCAGTAATACGATCGAAGGCACTGCTCTTGTATTCAGTAATGTCTTCATCCGATTGTTGTAGGCAGCTACGAAGAAAGCGAGGGAAATCAAGGAAATAATGATGCTGACTACGAAGGTCTCCCAGGCAGTAATTGGCTGACCCATAGTTTGTTGGCTTGCCCATATCGTCCATAAGGACAGAGCAAAAGCGAAATGTAGAGTTCCTAAAGATATAGGGTCAAAATCAAGTGGAATAGGCTTCTTAGCTTTCGCCCTTCTGGTAACCCACCACTTGACCCACATCACTAACCCGGAAGCAAAGAATATCACTGCAGCAATTAGCTTGACGTGGAGATAAAGCTGCAGTGCAGCGCACAAGCATATCAAGCCGAGTGATAGAAGCCAGTCCCGCCTCCAATGAGCTCTCGTGGTTCGACACAGCCTACCAAAATAGTCCTTGTCCTTATCGAACCATGATTGCTCCATTCCAGGAAGTAGCGGGCGTTTGATGTTTCTCATCCCTTCCTTAGTCACATGAACTTCTCTATGGCTCTTCTGAGTAGGCCCATTATACATGTTTGAGTCAAATATATGGCAGGATTCTATATACTGCTATTGCACCGAGACCGTGGCCGTAGCAATGATAGTGGGATGACTATTGTTGTAATTCTTAACAAGAGTCAAAAAAGCAAGGTTGCCTATCAATCAGATTCCTTACTTGTCTTTTGAGTAATTCTTGTTTTTTTAGTAATTCCTTATTGTCCAAAGCTAGTTTTAACGTCAGTATACGTTCCGCCAAACCCTTATCCTCAAGAAGGAAACGCCATAACCTATTCACCTTTGGAACCTTCAACGCGGTCTCGCTGCTCTTCAAGTTCATCCATACGGTTATAATAATTGCCCCTCCAAATTGTTATGGCCACTTCAGCAATAATCAGGGTAACAGCTAGCATTATCGAGGCCGCGAATCCACCCATAGCTAGTACATTGATTTCATTCAAGATGACAAGAGGTAAGGTCGCTAGTCCAACAGCTCCCATAATTACTATGCGCTTTTCATGTGGTAGGGAAATATGATAACGATCTATTGCATCATAAGCATTTCTATAGATTTGGTTGATTTGAGCTCGCTGTGGTAGAGCATTAGCTTGTTCGGACTTAAGGCATTCTCGTTCATACTGGAGTCCCCCTTTTATGTTGTTGTTCAAATGACGAACACCCAGAAAGTAGCAAAGGCAGTAAAACAAATAAACGATATTAAAGAACAATGGCCACCATGCTGTTATGAACATCAGTGCAAGGGTTATCGCAATTATAACGCTAGCCCATAATTCCAATTGACTGTTAGATTTATTTGGTGGGCGATATCTGAACCATTTAGCCAAATATTGAAGGTTTTTCAGTGGAAATAGCCACCACGCGACAGCAGTTCCCCCTGTAGCTACTAGTAGGCAAACCCATCCTGCAATACTATAAGCATCTCCTTGGCCGATGCGTAACCGGATGAACGTTAGCGCTAGCCCGAGACCTACAAGAGTTCCAACTATCTTAGGTCCCGATAAAGCTACTTTTCTTACCCTCTCCACATCACGCTGAAATCTCGACTCTCGTCCCAAGTTAAACCTCCTAGATTACCAGAGACTGACGGTTAGAGCTACCAGAATGCTACTTACTTGGACAATGCTAACTACTGAAATTGGCCAGCTTCGTGATACATTATGACATAGTAATATATAGACTACTAGTCCTGCTAATGCTCCCACGAAGAATCCCGAACAAACGGATGCTGCAATATTGTGAAAATAATTGAGAGCCATATCTGAAACCGATCCTCCCGTTATTCCTGCAGCAAGGCCCGAAAAGGTACCAACAACAACCACCTTCGTAATTGGTATCCGCTCACCTGATTTAGTCAAAACGGTGAACATCCAAGCCAAGATGCTCAAGAGACATCCGATCAAGGCGCCTCCCACTAAGTTGACTTGTACAGGTAGTTTTCCCCCCACTTCGTCTGCGGAGAACTTGCCCTTACTGACAACCTTGGCTGGTTCGTTACATGCCCATTGGAGACTAAGCTTTGAGCCGAAAGGAAGGCGAGGAAGCTCAGCCAATTGTTCGTTCATCATTGAAAGTCGGCCAGGCGTAAGTGTACAGAATGCTTCTTCTCCAAAAGACTCTCCTAGACCACTGTCTGAGGTGGCGAAGTTGTGAGTACCTTTGCTGACAGCGAGATACTTCGAACTAGTTCTAGCAGCCCGGTAGTGCCCACTATCATAGATATAGGTCAGACTTCCATCGCTGTGGTCAATAACTGCGATGACGGGCTCGTAATCCCAGTTGTGGTCTGGATAGCCCAAGAGTTCACTCCACATCGGCGTATCACTGAATGTCCATTCATAGATGTAGGTATAGTAGGTAGCGGTCGAATCACTATTAACGCAATAGTGGATTAGCAGCTCATCGTGATTTCGCTCCAGGTCTTCCGGATCAATTAAGAGTAGCGGCTGGTTTTGCAGCACAGCTGGCTCAATGGACTCACTGTTGCTTGCAGTGTCAGTCAGTTGAGTGCTTGCTCGATTCGCCTGGGAAGTTGCGCTAACAGCCGTCTGTACGGGAGCACTAGCTTCTGCGAGAAGAGCCAGCAACATGAGAATAGCTGCGAATCCTAATCCCAATCCTAATCTTATGCCTTTGTCCATATTCTGAGTTGCACTATTAATACGATTGTTTTCGAACACCAGTTGTGACTAACCAGACCCCGTTATTAGCTGGGGCAGAGATATTGCTCTCATAAGTGCTCGATCATATCCATAGTAAGCTAACTAACAGGTACGGTCAATACCCCTTTTTTACACAAAAAGTTAGGGATGTGGGGTAACAAAAAGATGGAATGTGACTTAATCTGGAAAACTCTAAAAATTCAAGATTGTTACAATGGGATATTAACCGGTAACTAAAACCTTTGAAGCGGTTGGTATATAAAAAGGGACGGTTCGAATCCATAGTGGCTGGACACTCGGGACACATATCGAACTTTTTAAGACCTGATTTAGTCCCGAGATTACGCGAGCTGCTCACAAAATGCTTATCACACCAGCCATAGACATTATGCCAGTAGAGGTGCGAGAGGACAACCGGAGTTTGGGTTTTCTCTTGGGATGCCATTTGGAACAAGTCCCGAACTCCTTTTTGAGAAGAAGGGACTGATTCCGGCGTTACAGCAGTTGTTTGTCTCTTATTCAGGACCTATAGGCCGACGTGGGACCTAAGCGTTCATTTGTGCGTGATGAAAATATCGAACAGTCAGAATTCTGGAGTTAATGGTGTACTGTGGTTTCTTGATGTGAGCGGTGGAGGGTGCTAAAATCGTGTCAAGCTCAGGGATATAATTCAACCGCGTGTTTAATCACTTAGGTATGGAGTCCGTTAATTCCGAGAGCCAGGGGGGCGTAGGCATGAGAAACTTTGACTTCTATGAATTTGTTGGAATAATTGTGCCTGGTTCCGCTCTACTCATATCAATTGGTTTTCTATTTAAGGTGGATTCTGTAAGTTTCTTATTGGTCCCCAATAGCTTCGGAGGGTTAGGAGCTCATGTTTTGATTGCTTACATTACTGGGCATCTTCTTCAAGCCATAGGTAACTACATTGAGTATCTGTATTGGAAGGCGTGGAAAGGAATGCCAACTGATTGGCCTGTCTCTCGCGCTGAGGCGTGCAAGTCCCCAGGGGCAACTGAGGCGTTGCTGAAACTGTGTCAGACTGAATCAATTACAAAAGATTTGCAGGTGTGGCGAGGCTTAGTTGCTCAGGCTCGTTCGGCAATATACTCCAAAGGGCATGCGACGAGACTACAATATTTCAATGGTACGTATGGCATGTTCAGGGGAATAGTAGCAGATGGGTTCGTTGTGGCTTGTTTTGCCTGGGCTTCTCAGGTGGACGTTAAATTGGTCTATCCTGTAATTGCCGTTGTGGTAGGGATTTCGTTGAATAGAATGCACCGTTTTGCGGTGCACTATGCGAACGAATTATTCTCCAGTGCTAAAGTCTTAGCATCTAATAAGGTTGGAGTGGGAGATGAATCGAACGGAACTGAATCGCGTTGAACTAATACTGCATAACGTTGGCCACGGCTTGGCAGTCTCTATCATAGAATATCCAACTAAATACGTGACACAGATTGACCTTGGGTCAGACGATGCGTACAGCCCTCTTGAGTATTTAAGTAGGACGCGAAGATTGAGGAGCGACATATTGTATGTAACACACCCACATAGTGACCATCTTTCAGACGTGGGCAATGCTTTGGATAAGAGCTATTGTCCGGACTCACTGTACTACCAAGAGTACGACTGGGATGACGTTGTTAGGGGTCAGCCTGAGGAGGCTAAAGAGATTATCAACTCGTTTATTAAGCTGAAAACACAGGTTCGCTCTGGTGATTATAAGGGGAGTGGCGAGTCAAAGGTGTGGCGGTGGACGCCGGAGAATGCAAGGAAAACATTCGGAGAATCCAGTTATATAAATAATTCTAGCTTGTTAATTGTATACAAGTGGCAAGATTTTAAGATTTCAGTTTGTGGCGACTTAGAAACACAAGCAGTAGAGAGAATGACAGAGTTTGAGGATGCTCTAAACGACATTAAGGGCACCGATATATTGGTTGCCCCTCATCACGGGCATAAAGAGGGGTACACTGCAAAATGGGCAGAACGCGCTGGAAAGCCTTATGTTTCTTTGATATCTGTACAAGGCAGAGACGACAGTGTCGCGAGTGGTTACAGCTCTCCTGATTTTGCGCGAGGAGTCCTTTTCAATGGCGAAACGAGGTACGCTCTGTCAACAAGAAAGGACGGAACATTAGTTGTGATTATGTTTTATGCGGACGGGAAACCGCAATGGACCTTCAAGAGTGAATAGGAGTGGCCGTTTAGCAAAGCCCCAAAGGCCTAGCATATTGGCGGAATTGGTAGAATTAAAGCGGTTTCACAGACCTGACGCGAAAGACTATTACTGAGTGGCGACGAGGTAACACAGCAATGGGTAATTACATGAACGAAGAATTTAGTAGCCTAGTCCGACAGCTACCAGAATCACTTGAGCGCCTGTCCAAATCACCATTAAGACCTTGGAACAACCTTGGTAGTTTACCCTTAAAAGGAGTCTACGTTTTCTATGAGGGAGGGAAACCAATTTATGTTGGTCGGACCGATAATATGAAGCGGAGACTCCAACAGCATGGTAGACCTAGCTCGACTCATAACAGTGCTCCGTTTGCGTTCAATATAGCAAAGAGAGAAGCTGCGGGAAAGGGAATTAGTACCAATATGACTCGCAGTGAACTTGAAAATGACCCACGTTTCGATGCTTTGTTTCGAAGAGCGAAACAAAGGGTGTCAAAAATGAATGTACGAGTCATTGATATTGATAACCCAATTATGCAATCCTTATTTGAAGTCTACGCTTCAATTGCCTTAGAGACTCGGGAGTATAATTACTTTGACACCCACTAGGATAGTTTCCATTTAGCTCATAAGGGGTAAAACAGCATGAGACTGGAAGTATGGTCAGTTAGAAGGAGGTTATGTTCGTGAGAGAATCTCAAAAGAAAGCCCAAAGCTACGAAAAGACACAAGCGAGCAAGCACCGAGGGAAGCACATCGGAGGACCGGGTGAGCCAGATTATACCAGGGGCAAAGTCAAGGGGGAAGTAAAGCGCTGGAAGCGACCAGTAGACAGTGGGGTGATAAAGAAATTGGCGGGGAAAGGAGCAAAAGAGGTTGTGAGCAAGAGCGGTTTTACTGGTCCAGCTAAGGAAGAGGCCAAGAGAAGGCAGATAAAACTTATCGGAGGTTGAAGTCGTAACTACATTCTGCATGCCCACTCTTGACCACTGAACAAACTGGCTGTTTGTTACATTTTGGCTTTCGAGAAGTCTGAAACCTCCAAACCGCAATCGAGATATTATTGCGTTCAACCTAGCTTGGTACACATAAGTTCACTAACTATAATAATTGGGGATTATTGTATATTGAGGCCAAATTGCTTACAATTAATTCGTGTAAGTAGATATGAGAGGAGATAAAGGAAATGGTAAGAAAGTATCGTGCACCCTTCCTAAAAGAGGTAATTGTCAGACTGGACTTTTCTTATCCAGTTACAAAACTCGCAAAAACCATACCGCAAAGATTAAAGGAGATGATATCACCGTTATTTCCTATTAGTGAACCTAAGGAGTTCATAGGTAAAGAACTGGTAGTAACAAAGGATATTACTAAAGAGAAAATCCTAGAAGGAACTGACTGGTTTTTCCATAGTATGGATAGACAGAAAACGTTGATTGTTTCTATATCTAATGTAAACATATCATATAAAAAATACGATTCTTTTGATGTTCTGAAGCAAGACTTTCTACCTATAGTGGAAGAGCTTTTCGGTACCTACGATGATTTTCAGGGCAAACGCCTGGGACTACGGTATATAAACGAAATTACGCTGTCTGAAAACAACATGCTGGATTGGACAAATTATTTAGACGAGAGATTATTAACCAGCCTAAATTTTCCTCAAGACCCTAGCAAAATTTGCAGAGCATTTAACAATCTAGAGTTAAATTACGGAGACTTAGTTATTAGATTTCAATATGGGATGTTCAATGCCGATTATCCGGCTCCCATACGAAAGAAGAGTTTCATTTTAGACTATGACGCATATTATCAAGGACCGCAGAATTTAGAAGATGTTAAGCACAACATTGACATATTCCACGAAGCGACACAGGCGTTGTTCGAATATAGCATTTCTGATGAATTACGTAAGTTGATGGGGGTCGAGGGGAATGGATAAGAAAAACAACGTGTTCTCTGAAGAATATGCCAAAGAATCAAGCACAGATGTCCCGACTGAACCCACTGAAGAAAAGAAGCAAGTTCAAACAGTTGCTGGGAAAATAGGATATTACGATAAATCTAAACCCTATCGAGTTATCATAAGAGCAAAGGAAATTAAAGAATGAAGGTCGGACGTCGGCGGTTGGGTCGAGTTAGTCAGGGGGATATATATAAGGATGTAGAGTTTGTTGAATATGTAGCGGAGAAAAAAGGTAGTATTGAAATATCCAAAATCGTGTTTCCTTTTGTAATCGTTCTTACACAGGATTGTGACTTGAAGCAAGATTCCAAGATAAGATATCAAGGGATTTTAGCACAAATCCAAGACAAGCGAATCCTTTCTGTTTTGGTAGCACCACTCTACAATGTAGAGCAAGTTTATATAGGAGAGCATTTAGACCAACTCGGAATTACAATGCAGATGATTAGTAGGACAAAGACCCCAGGTCAATATTTACGAAATAACGAGATACCAAGATATCACTATATAGAGTTCCCTGAAGGAGTTGCTATTTCTCCGTCAGTAATAGATTTCAAACATTACTTTTCAGTAAATGTAGAGTATCTCAGAAGAAAAAAAAATGACCTCGTTTGTCGGGTTTCACCATTATATAGAGAGGATATCTCCCACAGATTTGCATCTTTTTTATCACGGATTGGGTTACCTGAAGAGGACAATTCCAAGGACACCATACCAATTAGGCCTACTACAAATTAGGTATTATGTCCTCAGAATACCCGAGCGCATTGTTTCACAGTTCCTCGAAGGAATCGACGTAATCCTGACAAGTGGACTGAATGACGCCCACTGCTAGCTTGGCAAACTGTTTTATCATTCTACAACTCGTATTGTAAGCCCACTTTGCTCCTTTAAGAGTGCAGATTTCATCTATCCAGACGCGATATCCTTCATCGGGTATGGGTGCTGGAGGACGGACTACAGGGTATGGAAGAAGAATACCTTTTTCCTCTAGTCTCTTTACCCACTTAGGTCGTTTGCACTGCTCGTCATAGAATGGCATTTTGTAGTGAATTATATCGTTCCGAATAGATACAAGCGAAGTAAAGTCCTGAAAAGGAGACCGAGATTCGTCAAAGGATTTCTGCCACAAAAGGATTGGCATCATCCGGTACTTTGTTACCAAGTCCTGTTCCTTTAGCATCTCCAAAATTTTTTTACTGCTTTTCTCAACAGAATCTGCAAGTTCCATCGCTATCCGATTCGTAACGATTTGTAGATTAATCGCAATTCGCTCGTTGATAAAAGCTTCGAGTGCGGTAGCGCTCATAATGTAGGCATCAAGAAACATCGGAGAAAAGTAATTGTCGATGGTAGTCATTTTGCCATCAGCCGCGTCCTGAGGAGGGGAAAGACAAGAATCGCGTGCTCTATTCATGAAGTAATCAGATTTAGCAACCGAGATTCTAGTCGGGATATTCATCATACCCACTATAACATATAACTAGATGAAGTAACGCTACCTGTTTCATATTTAACAATATGACGACTTGTTAAGCCCTCTAAGTGGGCCATCCTTTAATACGGCTGCTCTTGACATGTTGGGTGTCGAATGGTATTATTATGCTAAGAGTGATTAAGGTGATAGAAGTGAGACAGGTGAGAATTGTTCTGCCCGATCAGTTGCACCGCGATTTGAAGCGCCGAGCTATCGACGAGGGGATCCCACTAAAGGAAGTAATTGAGAAGGCTCTAGCTAAGTACATTTCGGAAAATCCACCAATACAAGGTAGACTGCACCTTGCACAATCAATTGAAAATGTCCAAAATACAGGGTAAGTGTTCCGGGTGTGCATTTTACACATCTAGAACCATAATATATCAACTTAGAAAGGAGATGAACATATGTCCGGATTGCCATCTCCTATATACTTAGATGAAAGCAACGGAGATCTAAAAGTTAACCACAAAGTATTTACGCGCCAGCCTAAGTTGATAGCGTTTGGCTGGTATGGTGGGAAATTTTCACACCTAGAATGGCTGTTACCGTTACTACCGGAATGTCATCATTATTGTGAACCCTTTGGAGGATCTGCCGCTGTTCTACTGAACCGGTCTCCCTCACCAGTCGAGACATATAATGACGTTGACGGCGAAGTCTGTAATTTCTTTCGAGTCCTGCGCGAGCACAAGGAAGCTTTGGTTGAGGCGATTGGGCTTACCCCGTTTTCTCGCGAAGAATTCGCCATAGCCTGTAAGCTTGATGCAAGTCTACCACCACTTGAACGCGCCCGCCGCTTCTACATTAGAGCTCGCCAAGTTCGAACAGGTTTAGCTCAGACTGCGTCAATAGGCCGGTGGGCGAATTGCAGAAATACTAGTCGCCAAGGAATGAGTGGAGTTATTAGCCGTTGGCTTGGTGGGGTTCAGGCACTTCCGGAAATCGCGGAGCGTTTGCTCCGAGTTCAGATCGAGAATAGACCAGCGATTGATGTCATCAAGCTATACGATTCACAGGAAACGCTCTTCTATTGTGATCCGCCCTATGTTCATACCACCCGAGGCGATTCAAAGGCCTACGGATATGAAATGACTGATGATGAACATAAGAAACTCGCAAACGAACTGAACACAGTCAAAGGCAAAGTCGCACTAAGCAATTATGATTGCGAGTTAATGAATCGGCTCTATCCGACACCGAAGTGGCATAAGTTCGATGCAGCCGAGCGCACAATTCACTCAACGAAAGGCAAGAGGGCTGAAGTTCTCTGGACAAACTACGACCCAAGTGAATCTGTAGAAGGTTACCATTTGTCACTTAACTTGTAATCTTGTTCCAGAGTTCTGCAGCCTGGTTAGCACTCTCAAATCTCCTCATCCTTCTCAATAGCTCAACAACCTTCATACCAAACCTTGCTCGTCTAACAGGGTTCAAGATACCAGCGAGAAGCGTCTTTGCACGCCAGATATCCACCAACAACAAGTCAACCTCGGCAGAATGAGCATCCAATTCTTCTTTTATCTGTTTCTCCTGACCAGAGGCTAAACCAGCAGCAGTTACAAAGTGATACTCGGGCACTCCCTTTTCCAGTGACTTTCTTATGCCATGTTTGACATCATCCAAGTTCAGCGGACGATGCTTACATTCAGAAGCGGCCACAAGCGTGTCGTTATAGTAGATCTGTACATCGCCGGCGGTTCTGCCAAATTCGTCTGCTACGTTTGGTGAAGTAACCGAGATCTTTCCGTTCTCAGAAATCAGAGCCATTATTGCTCCCCACACACTTACCAAACGTGAACCCCCGTCAGTCTCTTGGAGAAACGCTTCAATAAATTCTACTACAGCTGAAAGATTGACGCGGGCTTTTACGTGCACCTTTTTTTGATCAGCCGCATGTTGAGTGCCAACACGCAGAATATGTACAAGCCCCCTGTAAACATCGTCGGCTTTCGCAGAATTGGCGATCTCTAAGGCATCGTGTAACTTCTGAGCCAGAATTTTGTTTCGCAGTTGGGGGTTCCTACCATCATGCTCAGGATGTCGCGCTGGCTTATTTACAAACGGCTCATTTGACAGGCCGAAAAGATTCCCTCTCGTCTTTTCAAAACCGACAACCACTTTGTGGCAGAGACTTCGTGCATCGTAGGCTTCGCTCAGCTTGCTGCCGACCTGCAAAGCACGAGCGTGAACGGATGGGTTTACATACTTGGCCAAATAGCCAGTTATTAGAATATATTTGAAGGTAACATCAGTCGCGGCAAGAACTTGTTCAATCAGCTGCTGCATCCGGGCGGGTGGACGGTCTTTCGACTGTCGGTCACTCCACGCCCGGTTCAACGCATCAAGCGCACTATCATGATCTACAGTTGTGGCCATGGCACTGCCCTAGCAGCTAGGGGCATTCTATCACCACCTCCGTTGTGGTGCAAGAAATACCGCAGCTTCCACGACATAGCTATGCTATACTGACATTTTAGTGTGCCAGGTCATGCGCTCAGTTGAGATTGCACGATTCTGACGAATGTGCAGTCTAAATTGACGTCTCCGTTGCATAATAAGTCTATATGTTTTATCCTATGCCTAGCTAATAGTGTGCCCGTTGTTTAACGGGCAACGTGAAATGGAGCAAGAAATGGCAGAGCAATCCAACTCAAAAACTACGGCGCCGCCGGGTCTAGATTTGGCCTTTGACTGGGTGAAAAACGTCTTAACCGAGCAAGGCCATGCCGCTGATGCATTAGAGACGAAAGCAACAACCTTGTTCAGTGTAGCTACGATAATACTAGGGGTAGGAGTATCCGCCGGCGTATTATCGTTACAAAGTCTTGACCTAGCATCTCTAATATTCGGTGGATTTGTTCTCAGTAGCTACGGTTTTGTTATCGGTTATACCTTTGCGGCGATAAAGTTGCGACGATTTGAAACACTCGATAATCCCATTGAGATTCGTAAATGGTACTGGGACATGAAACCGTCACATTTTAAAATAGAGTTGCTTACGCACTTGGAGGAATCTTATTCCAGGAATGAAGCAGTCTTAATTGATAAAGCTAAAGCAATACGTTGTTTGATCGTAGCAACGGCATCTGAGGTCCTGTTCTTGGTTGCACTACTTGCCTTTGGGCTTTCCTGATTTTTCCGATATGTGTAGCGGAGGAGGAGCGGTTGTTTCAGGTTTCGGTCTTGGTACTGGTTTGTTCTCTTTGCTCATTCATAAAAGATAGCACCCCACCATTCGGAAATTCAAGTGTCTTGTTATGCAATGCAGAACCTGCTGAACAATTCTCGGTTTTGTTCAACGATATGGTCTGATGGGGTGGTGGAGACTGGACATTTGTCTCAGCCAACAAATGGGGGCAACACCCTAATCGACATGTAGAGGCAGCTCGACCTACGTAGCTTGATATAAAGCGTATTGCAGACTGCTTGTGATGTTGTGTGAGATAATGTACCATAAGAAATGGGAGACCGCAAAATGGTTAGATTTGTACAAACCTCTGACTGGCAGATTGGAATGAAAGGCGGGGGCCTTGGGGAAGCTGGCCCCATTGTGCGTGAGATCCGAATTGAATCAATTCATAACGTATTGAAATCAGCGCAGGAGCAAAAGGTTGACTTCGTGCTCCTATGTGGTGATACTTTCGAGCACAATATGGTTAACCAAGAGGATGTCAAAAGAGTTGTTACGATATTCAATCAATACCCTGACATCCCAATTTATCTTCTCCCGGGGAATCACGATATGCTGGGCGCAGATTGTGTCTATAATAGACCAATATTCCAGCGGGTAGACCACCTTACAATCCTCGGTACAGGCGATCCCGTCAGCGTTGCCGGAGCGATTCTCCATCCCTGTCCAATTCCTTCAAGACTAACCACACATGATCTTACTGGAACAGTCCCCGTTGTTCGCGAACTCGACGGCATCCATATAGGAGTTGCCCATGGGAGTCTGGTAGGAAAATCTCCTGTACCTTCCTGGGAAGATGTTGATCTACCAATTGATCCAGCATGCGTTGATAGAACTGGCATAGACTACCTCGCCCTAGGTCACTGGCACGGTCATACGACCTTCGAAGATAGTACCAGAACAGCCCGAATAGCATATTCTGGGACTCATGAACAGACAAAGTATGATGAACATGACGCTGGACATTGCCTGTTGATTCAAATTGACGGAAAAGGAGACGCGCCGAAAATTGTGCCTATTAGGACGGGACAATTGACATGGGTGTCTGCCGAATTCGAAATGAGAGATCCTTCCTCCCTGATTGAATTGGAGAACTACTTTGAATCAGTTAAGGGCTTTGATATGGTCAGGTTGATTCTTTTTGGAGAATTCCCGCTGGAATCCAAGGAGAAACTAGACAATCTATTAGAATTCCAGACAACGCTACATAGGAACTTCAGAGTAGAGTCAGCTTCACTCAACGTAACAGTACCGCCATCATCAGAAGCACCATGTGATTTGGGAGACCCGATCTTGAATCAGGCTCAGACACACTTGGAACAAATATTGGCAAATGCGGTTGATCCAAGAGAACGAACAATGATTATTGAGGCGCTTGCACATATACAAAGGCTTGCAAAGGAAGTTGAGGCATGAAGCTTCACTGGGTCAAGCTCGAAAACTGGAGACAGCACGCCAAAACGAGGATTGACTTTGATGAGAAGACAACTGTCGTATATGGACCGAACGAGACCGGCAAATCAACCGTATTGGAAGCTTTGAGCAGAGGGTTTTTTGACAAGTCCAGTACTCATGCTGAGGCCATCAAGCGCATTAAACCGCTTACAGCTTCCGGGGCCGTCACATCAACGGTCTGCATCGAATTCACCGTCAATAAGACAAGATATCGGGTCGAGAAGAATTTCAATCTAAGGAACGGAACTTCATTACACAAAATCGTTGGTGATAAAGCCATACTTCTGAACCACGATGACTCAGCAGATAGACAACTAATAGAATTGTTGGAAGCGGATCTGCCGTCTGCAAGGGGGAGCAAACCGTCACAGTGGGGTGCTTTTCGCTGGCTGTGGGCTCCTCAAGAGAATCGAGAACTGCCGACTGATAGAGAGGGAGACCCAACCGTCGCTCTCCACCTAGAAACAAAAGATGGTGCAGGGCTGCTTGTTACTCCCAAATTCCGGGCTGTTCAGCTTCGAGTGGAAACTGAGAATGCTCGGTATTTCACGAGGACCGGAAGAACTAGTAAGGATTCACCTATATCAAGCACCGGAGACGAAATCCAAACTCTTCAACAGGAGACCGTTGAACTCAGGGATGAAATAGGAAGGGTAGATGCTGAAAAACAGCGATTGGAGGATCTTCAACGACAACTTCCGGGACTTGAGGCGAAGGTCATAGAGACCAAGGAAGAATTGAAGAAAGCCAGAAGTGAGGCAAGTGACTTCTCTTCGGTTGAGTCCGAGTTGAAAGCAGCTGAAGCCGCCGTCAGAGAAGCAGCGAGGAATGTCGAGGACACGAGAAAGGCAGTAACTGAGCTTGAGAAATCAGCTCAGAAGATAGAGGGACTCCAAAGGAAAGAGAAGGAGACGAGGGAGAAGCTTTCCCGATTTGAAGCTTTATGCGAACGGTTGGACGAACAGCGGCAGGACATAAAAGCAAAGGTGGAAGATAAGGCGGAGAAAATAAGGGCATGCGAGGAACTGACGAGAGACGCCCGAATCTTGTGGACAAGATCCGACGCTGAGGCAAGAATCGGGGTGTTGGAGAAGAAAATGAAGAGAGTCAGACTCCTAGATGAGAAGATTGAAAGAATGAGGGAAAAGGAAGTGCCTATTGTGCCCACCGGTAAGGAGATCGAGAATCTCATCCAGAATCAGACACGAGTCGAAGCTCTGAAAGAGAGCCTGACTGCAAGAGGGCTTGCAATAAATGTTGCGCCTGGTGGGAAAGGCTCACTCAAAGTTGAGGTGGACGGGGAGAGACTCAAAGACGGAAGAGTGACTGCGACGGGGACTGAAAGAGTAAGCGTAGGAGCACCGGGTTTGGGGAAGGTCACAATCAAAGCCACGCTGGAGCAGGCACACGATGCGAAGATTGACATTGTGCATCTGGAGGCAGTTATTCAGGGGACACTGAAGAAGTACGCCGTAAATTCGATAGCCGAACTAAAAAAGCTGAATCGGACCCAGAAAGAGGTTTCAGACAGTATAAAAGAATTGGCAGCAGAAAGAAGGGGAGTTGATGAACGCTCGATCGACGAAATGACTCTCGACCTCGGAAGACTCAAGGAGAGATATGAGGAATCCAGGAAGATTGAGAGGGCGCCCAACGCAATAGAGCTGAATCCTACCGGCGTTGATCTTGGAAAACTTGTGAATAAGAGGGAAAAGGAAGAGCGGGAGGCAAGAGCTATCCTTGATAAGGCGAGAGCTCAGAGAGACGAAATCGACAAGGAGTTAATAGATAAGAAAGAGGAATTAGCTGAGATTCGCGCAGAGCAGAAACACCTATCTAAGGACCTGGATGACGCAAGAATCCAGGAGCGCGAGATTATTCGCCAATATGGCTCAGTGGAATTTCAAGAGAAGAAGTTGGTGGATGCAGAAGGGAGTCTCGACAAGAGAAACAAATATTGGGAGGAAGTGAAGGAGCGATATAGAGAGCTAGAGAAAGGTCCAATATATAGAATGAAAAGGCTGGAACAGCAGCTAGAGAATCAAGAACAAGTAATTCAACAGCAACGAACGTCTATTGATCAGCTTAAGGGTGGAATAGGAGTAGCATGTCTAGGGGGAGCGTATTCAGATCTCGCAGAAAAGGAATCCCGTATCGAGATTATCAGTGAAAGGCTGGAGAAAGAATATATACACGCGGAATCATATAAGCTCTTGAAGGAAACATTGGAGCAACAATATCGTTCAGCTTTGTCAGCGGTGGTCGGTCCAATACAGGAGGAGGTAAAGCGTTCGTTGAGTTATATTACAGGATTCCTACACGAGGATGTGGAACTGAATGAATATCTGTTTCCAGTCCGACTTGGTGAGCGAGGTCTTGAGGATATTTCATTAGAGTTTAATGACGGCTCGTCGGGATTAAAGGAGGTATTAGCTCTCTGCGTTAGGGTAGCTGTTGCAAATCACTTAGCTGAAAGAGACTCCCAATGTCTTGTTCTTGACGACCCCTTCGTGCATGTTAGTTCAGATCGTTCCAACAAAATGATTGAGCTACTGAATGAGGCAATAAAAGAGTATGGACTTCAGGTGATAGTGTTTACGCATCGCCAAATGGAGTTTGCTGGGTTCACTGGCAGGATGGTTGATATCCAGAGCGTGAAATGAGAGAGCAAAGCTAGTACTGAAGAAACGAACTATTGGACTCAGTTTCAACGGAAGCTGATCTTCGTTCATCTGTCCACTTCTGTTATCCAGTACGAAGGATTTCTGAATTCATCAGACAGCTATTTATTCCCAAGAGCTGCTCCCTTTCCCTTCGCGCTCATCTTTGAACCAACGACAGACCATCACCAGTATGTTGTTAACAGTTACAGTCACGATGGACTCATGGGTAGCACCTGCTATCCCCCCGGCAGGTCACAAGCGCTCGTAGTGTCGTGCATCAACGTGTTTTGTTACCCGATTACACAATCTAGCGTAATGTAACTTGCTGCCAGTCTATTCTCCGGTTTTATTATCATAGGTTCTTCAGATATTGCAACTGCACGATGTATAATTATTGTTGAGCATATTCAAATAATGAGGAGGGAATGTAATGTCTGAAACGAATACATGGCCACGAGATCAATATTCCGGCCCTGGTGGAGGTTTGTATACAGGCCCGGGTGGCGGGATGTATACAGGTCCAGATGGTGGAGCCTATACTGGCCCAGGTGGTGGAATGTACACTGGCCCTGGAGGCGGAATGTATACCGGCCCTGGTGGTGGGCTTTACACAGGTCCCGGTGGTGGGCTCTATACTGGCCCAGGTGGTGGATTATACACTGGCCCAGATGGTGGATTATACACTGGCCCAGGTGGCGGTCTATATAGCGGCCCGGGCGGCGGAATGTATACTGGCCCCTGCGATGACCCTTATCGAAGCAACATACCACCTTGGCCTGTATTTATTGAATATCTTGAGGGACATGGGATGCAAGGCATAGCAGATCTCATTCGCGCTCACATGCCAGCTCTATAACCAATCAGGCGCATAACAAGGTGCTCTAGCGAACGTGGTATAGCCTGGGTTCAAATATTAGTTCACATTTGCCTGCATTGTTAACTAGGTGAATAGTGGCTTTTTCATTGCACGGATATTTTTATCACTCGAACGGATTTCTGAAAAATACGGCTATACGTACTACCAGCACAGCTATCGGAGTGATGAAATAGACGAGAAATGCAGTCGTATCCATCACATCCTTAAGAAGCCACGCCCCTATAATCCATCCGAGGGTAAATATGAATCCGCTTTTACGGTAGGATTTAATTGTAGAAACCGTACCGAGAATCCCAACGAGGGTAAATAACAAAACCATGCCCGTAGGAATTGCCCCATCTTGGGCAAATGCGGCAAGGATGGCAGAAAATACAATTCCACCTATTATGCCAGCTGCCACTTCTTGGAACCCTCTTCCGAATTGGTTCACAGAACCTCCTAACATACGTCAATACTATAATCTCATTTTTCATCATAGGATTACAAGTCTGCCTTGCATTTAGCTTTCTTAACAAGAGAACGCTTAACAAATACTTGGATTGTTACCCGGCTACACAGTCCGCCCCAATGTTCCACTGGTCATTGCGACGATTGGGGTGGCATCGTTCTACAAAGGAGCAATGTTATTCTGTGCTGAGCTCAGCTTGTGGAAGTCCTTTGATCAGTGACCCAGAGGCACATTGACACCGTATGAATTTACGGGTAGCTTCTGACGGACTACTGCTCGTGACAGCTTGTGTGTCCCCAACCATGTTCCTGCATAAAGCTTATCACAGCTTTATGAGACTCGCTATTGGGTGCAACGTCTATCCTCTTCTTGCAAATATTGCAGTAATACCAGATTTGATGCTCCTTCTTTCCCTGGTCATAACCCGCCCTCCGTGCCTTCTCTTTTATTTCCCGAGTTTCAGGTACTTTAAGCTGGAGAATCTTCAGTGAGTCCTTAACGAAATCGGCGAACGATACGCCTCCCAAGTTGTCAAGGCACCGCTTCAACAGGTCATACTCATCCTTGGAAAGCCTGCAGGACACAGTAGGATGACTCTGCTCATATCTTACCCGTGATGGTGGTTTGTGGGCACCCTTCGCCTTCCTTTTAACTTTGTAGTTTACCATAGGTGATTACCATGTCGTTTACCATTATAGTTTACCACTGGGGATTACCATAGCACAAAATCTGGGTTTTTGTACATGAAAACCTAGCTCTGTAATAACATCCCGAATAATCGGCCTGCTCTATCACTCTCTTCTTACCGTTCAATCCCCAGTTCCCCATTTTTGCGATTTGCTCAGAACTGTCACGGAGGAACTGCAGGTTAACTCATCTGTCCCGGGTGAAAATCGAGATCCTATTCCTCATTCCCTGTTGCTCGGGTCTGTTTGATACGGTTCTACCAGACGTTTCCGCAACCTGTGTCTTCTGGAAGCTACCAGCTTTCGCCTCTTCCGATCGTCGCTGAGGTCTTCATGCCCATAGACATCATCGACAATGTCATACACTTCGCCACGTGATAAGGTCTCGCCTACCTTTAGTGTGCTCGCCATAGAAACCAAGCGTGAACTCCTTAGTCTCTGTTGGACAGGGTATCCCAACCGCCTAGCTATCTCCTTCCCCAAGCGCCCAGCCTCCTTCTGAAGACGGCACCCGGCCTCTGGCGGATATCCAATAGGCGTCTCCACCCTAATATAGAGGGCATCTGCAAGTGGAGGTAAAGAAGACGGCATGGGCGGCGGTTCTAGTTGGCAAATGGGAACCGGACTAGCAAACAAATGTGCATTTTCGACTGAGCCCTGGCGTTGAACAACGTACACCCCTAGCCTCTGTGCTTCGTAGGCTAACCTAATGAGAAAATCAGAATCATTACTCCTCGTAACTATCCGTATTGAGGGCCATTGAGCCTCTAATGGAAAAGGTTCCTTTTCCGGCTCGTATCCGGAAACTAGACAAGCACATACGACGGTCCAGGAAGCAAGCCCAAATCTCTGTCCCACTGCTTCACACTCACTAGCCCACTCTCTATAATCCTCTGATGAGTAACGTTTACTAAAACTGAGAAACCACTCCTTACTGGAGTATCTCTTTTTTCTACCGCAGATAGTCAAGCCCTTCTTGCGCAGTCTTTGCAGCTCGCCTGATTGCCTAAAAGCAATGAAGTGCTTCGTGACGTGCTTCCGCCACAATTCGTCCGGTGGCAATTTGCCCATTTTGGTGTTCTGAAGCTAAATAGGTGCCACTTATATGGGACCGACTTAGCAAACCTTAACGTTACAATTATACAGGAAGTTCTGGAATCAGCACATGTTGCGTGAAATGGCAATGCCGGCAGGAAAAAACAATAAGGCGACCGAGCCTCACCAACGTATCCTACGATCCATAAGGGGCAACAAAATGGCCGGTAACAAACTCGATAAGTGCCCGCGAAATAGCAAAATTGTGGTGATGACTACGTGGCTGGGCACAAAAGAAATACCGCCGACTTTCGGGCGGTTAATGGCCTTGCTTTTGAAGCAGAAAACAGGACATAGAGAGAACGACTCTGACCACAATTGACTCCAATTGCAAAGTAATGGGCGCTGTGCGCCTTAAAATCGACAGGTGGGAGTATAATAAAAGGTGATTGACAAAATGACCTCGGTATGATAATATGAGCATCATACTCTGAGCGGAGGTTATGCATGATGAATAGACCGACTATCATAAGAAAGACTGTCTCACTTCACCCCTCAGTTGACAAGCTTGTTAGAGCGGTCTTGAGCTACCTAGTAAATATAAGTGGTATATCAGTCAACTACTCTACGGCTTTGACTCTACTTATAGTTGCTGCAGCTCTCGAGACTCAAGATGAGAACGGCTGGAGTCAAAATACCACAGAAGGATTAAATCAATTGCTCAATGACCGGACAAGCGTCCCATCGATCATTGCGAACATAGATATGAAGGCAGTAATGGCAGATATTACACAAAGGTGAGGGTAGTAAAAAATGAGAATAGCGATATATTGCCGAGTATCAACGGAAGACCAAGAACGGGAAGGCACTAGCCTTGACAGCCAGCTTAAAGCGTGTCAGGACAAGGCACAAGAGTTCGGATACGAGATAAGTAAGAAATACACTCTCAAGGAGACTTACTCAGGCCTCGTATTAGAACGACCAAAACTAGATCAACTTAGGCAATGGGCGAGAAATAAGGAAATAGATGCCGTTGCTGCCTATACTCTAGACCGTCTTTCAAGAGATCCTGTGCATTTCATCATCTTACAAGAAGAGCTAGAACGTTATGGCATTAGGTTGATATTGGTTACCGAGGACGTAGATAGTTCAGATATTGGTAAACTAGTAGCGCACATCAAAGGATTTGCTGCGAAGTTAGAAGCGGAGAAGATCAAAGAGAGAACCATGCGGGGAAAACGTGAGAGAATAAGGAACGGCAAACTGCCGACAGGACGAGGTATATTGTATGGCTACGATTATGATAGGGAGCACGGCATTAACCTAGCAAATAAGGACCTCGACACAGTCAAGATGATAGGGCAATGGGTAATCCACGAGGGCATATCTTTGAATGAGGCGTGCCGTAGATTAATGGAGAGGCATATACCAGCCCCCAAAGGGGGGCGTAGGTGGAGCCGGGGGACTGTGGGGCGTATTATGCGTAATCCTACCTACGCTGGAAAAAGCTATGCTGGCAAGACTAGGACAGAAGGCAAGAAGCGGATTCGTTGCTCTGAGGCAGAGTATATTCCAATTGCTGACGCCGTTAACCGCAGCGTTTTCAGCTGGGAAGAATGGGAGCTTATTCAAAGACAATTGAACAGGAACAGAGAACTATCCCCACGCAATCAAAAACTGAAATACTTACTATCTGGCAGGCTCTTTTGCACATCATGTGGCAGAAAATACTACGGTGTCCCTATGCACGGTAAGCCTTATTACCGATGTAGTGGCCGAGTGAAGTTGCTTTCAGACAAAGTCTGCACCAGTAGGAGTATAAACGCCAGCAAATTAGACGAGGCTGTTTGGGCTGAGGTTGCCAAAGTACTGGCAAATCCGAGCACTATTCTGGCAGGTTTACAGCAATCAGAGAGTGTCAACGAGGAGGCTTTTTGGGGAGAGGAACTGGACCGCATGGCGAAGAGGCTAAAGGCTCTCAATAAGGGACAGGAGCAATTGTTACAATGGGCTCTGAAAGGCTTTCCAGAGGATATGGTAGTCAAAGAAAACGAAAAGATAAATCGTGAAAGGAATGAACTAGAAAGCGCAATTCAGGAAACCAAGAAAAAGCTAGGGCGAGCCAAAGAGAACCATGCTAACTTCGAGCATGTAGAAGACTTTTGCCAGATTGCCAGCCAAAATCTAGCAGATTTCGGATATGCCGAAAAGAAGCTAGCACTTGAAACGCTGAGGATAAGAGTTCTGGTCGATGGCAATGATCCGCCCAGGCTGCACGGTATTTTACCTGTCCCTAGCGAAGTGTACGCTGTGTCGCAACCCTTGTGAAAGAAGGTAGGCCTGGTGATAAATCCACCTCTACTTCCACTACGGCTCCCTCCAGACCCACAACAGCAGCACTTTTTACTTTGGCTAGCATCTTGATAAAATTCTTTTGTCTAAGTAAGACTCAGCCTTCTTCCCTTAGAAAATCCTCAATTTTTTTAATTAGTTCTCCATTCTCTTCCTCAGATAGCATAAGGTTGCTTTCCAGCCTGTTAATATAATCGTCGATTTGAGGAAAGCGAGACCTTACCCGGGCTAACTGTTCATTCTGTTTTCGAATCTCCTGATAAAGTCTGATTCCCATCGCACTCCCCAAATCTGCTTTCATATTATATACTATCTTCGCGCCTGTATGGGGAAAAAATAGTCGTCGCCTATTTATGAGGAGATAGGCAATGAAAAATTGGGAGAAAGACCTTCCACCAATCGCTAGAGAAAGATTAGCCAAGATTGGTGAGTTGACCCGAGAAGAAAAAGAGAAGATGG
>Ga0315549_1000506_pt1 | contig 45447 bp, 30 predicted proteins | sample SalMarSW160200MG_FD_203101 | JGI IMG/M metagenome (GOLD analysis project Ga0315549, IMG submission 203101) | Salt marsh sediment microbial communities from the Plum Island Ecosystem LTER, Massachusetts, United States - Salt Marsh Sediment SW1601-200 ...
CTGCCCGGAATATTCTTCAATGAGTTGAGTCAGAATGTCCTTGGGGCGTGGAATGACACGAACATCATAATCTTCGAGTGACGCCTTGGCCGCGGCATAATCAATCGCCTGATTAATACCGCCGATTTTATCCACAAGCCCGAGTTCAAGGGCCTGCTTTCCGGTATAAACTCGCCCCCCCGCTATTTCTTCAAGCGTTTTGGTTAGCTTATCGCCCCGCCCTTTGGCCACGTGATCCTTAAAGACATCATATATTTTCTGCATATAATCCTCGAGCTTCTGTTTCTGAGAATCATCGAACGGCTTGAGGCTGCTTAAGAAATCGGCATTGGCGCCTCGTGAGTAGCCGACCCAGTTGACGCCAAGTTTGTCCCACATATCCGTAGTAATAAGTTTCCCGCCGACTACACCGATAGATGCAGTGACAGTAACCTCATCGGCAAAAATAGTATCCGCCCCGCAGGAAATATAATAACCGCCGCTTCCAGCAACGTTGCCCATCGAAACAATGAACGGCTTTTTTTCCTGAACTAGTCGCGTAGCATTAAGAATCACCTCACTTGCCTCGGCCGAGCCGCCGGGAGAATCCACACGCATCACAACCGCCTTGACGGAATCGTCTCCGGCCGCCTTTTCAAGGGCCTTGCGAATGTCGCCGCTAAAAGCTATACCGGACTGTCCGAACAGGCTCGGCTGACTATGACCCGGCATAATGGCACCCTCGACATAAATCAGAGCTACTGCGTCTTTTTGCGGTTTTTTCGGCGGATTTAGCATCTCGGCTAAAATACCAAAAAATGCGAACGGATTGGAAAGATCGATTTGAATCTGCTCCTCCTCGCCGTACCTGTTGTCAACTATTACAGGCCCTTCAATTTCGCCTTTAACTCGTGCAAGAAATTCTTCACGAGTTTCAACGTCATCAATCAATCCCATGTCCAGAGCCTGCTCTGCAAGATAAGGGCCGTTATCGATAAGCTCCCGGACCTGCCCGGGGGTCAATCCACGCGATTGCGAAATCATCTTTACCAGCGACTCGTAATAACCATCCAACAGCCAGTTAATATTTTCTTCGGCAGGCCTGCTCGGCTCGGAACGTGTAAACATTTCCGCAGCGGATTTATAATCTCCCATATGCAGAAAATCGCCCTGGACTCCGATCTTGTCCAGAAGGTCTTTGACATAAATCGATTCGGTATATATGCCGATAAACCATAGAGCCGACTGCGGTGCGACACTGAGATTACTGCCGGAACAAAGCAAACTATATTCAAGGATATTCATTTCCTCAGCGTGCACGTAAACCTTTTTCCCCGCTGCTTTGATATCGGTGACAGCTTCCCGGATTTCCTCCAACTGTCCGAATCCAAGTGACATACCGTCAAAGGTCAGGACGACGGCTTTAACATTATCGTCTTTGCTCGCCTTTTCCATCAGGCCGACCAAGGACCTTAGCGATGTTAATTGCCCGGCAGTCAAACCCAATGCATCGACCATCTCCGATTCGGTCAGCTCACCGCTGAGATGAAAATGAACCACTACCGAAGGAGCCGCCTGTTCGGTCTGAGCGGATTCCGACGATGCCATTTCGGTATCCAATGCTCGACCGGTACATAAAGGTATCTGTCCTGCAAGTAAAAACATTACCACAATTAATATAAATAATTTCGCTTTTAATGAATTCATGATTAATCTCCTTTCTGATTGATCGGTTACCATATATTTTTTAAAGCCCAGCGTATTTTTTAATTAGCTGATCCCCTCGTTATAGAATTGAGTAACAAGGCTAACATTGTATCGCTAAAAAGTCAACCGGTAGTTGAAGACAGAGAATCATAATTTGTTCTCTCCGGTCATTTTTTGACATCTTTGCAAATTCCATCGGTCGAGAAACTTATTACTAAACGAAAGTGAGCTATTTTTTTGAACCTTTCAGAAAGGAAAATACTCCAACAACTTCAAGAGCCTCGGATAATATAAATATTGCCCCCAGATATTATACCATGCCGCCCAGGTATAAAGGATAATAACGATCACGATAATATATAAAGCCCATCGACGCAGATAAACCGTCACCGGAATAATAACAGCAAACTGGCATATCTTCCCGATGACAGGACCAAATATAGGACCAAAGAAAGTCGCGAGAAGTCGAACCACTGGGTGCCCTTCGGCTTCCGGGCCTTCAAGGAACATAAAGCGAATAGTCGAGAACATATCCGCTGCTGCAGCAAGAATGGTTAGGAAAAGAAATATCCAATATTGACGGAGATATCCCTGCCAATTCCCTCGAAAACGCTCAACAATATCACGAATAGCTCGAATCTGTGTCATTTCTCATTCGTTTTTATTACCATATAACGCAACGGCTCTGTGCCGGGGTTTGTCAAGCCGTGGGATTTGGTGGCATCCATAATAATTGCTTCATTAGAACTGAGGGGATGCTTTTGTTTTTCGACTTCGATGATTCCATGTCCGTGAAATACATAAATCGCTTCTATACCATCGTGCGAATGAAAAGCGTGCGAACTTTTTCCGGAGGCAATTTCAGAGATGTGTATGGAAAATCTCTCCGGATCAAGGTTCGTATCAATCAGGCACCTGGACAAACCCTGTTTATTTAGCAAAGAAAATCCCATCATTAAACCTCTTGTGAACAGTATAAACAGTGCGTTTACAATTCCCTCCTTCTATTAATTATACAACCAACGCTCCAATCAATTATTGCTTTTGATATATCCGAACGTAATCGACCTCGAACTTTGCCGGAAATTTAGTATTCGACGGATCGCCCCCGACCGTTCCACCGATGGCAAGATTCAGAATGATATAATGCGGCTGCCGGAATGGATTCTTTCCCTCTCCGTCCTTGTTGAATGTTTCTTTTAGATCCACTGAATTGAGAAGTAAATCATCGACATAAAGCTCGATGCTATCACTATCCCAATCCATCCGCCAAACATGAAACTTTTCGGACCAGTTTGGATCGTTGAATTCGGTTATCGGCTTTTTGGTATCGTCCCATTTTGGTACCCACCGTTTTTCCGTGGCCCATGCGGCATTCGCCAGCAGCTTTCCGCAAAAATATTCCATAATATCGATCTCGCCGCAACTCGGCCAGGGACCTTCGACTCCCATAGCCCAAAAGGCGGGCCAAAGTCCGTCACGGGTATCGATCCGGCCTCGCATTTCGAAACGGCCGTACATCCAGCTATGCAGACGCCGGGTTGTTATACATGCAGAAGTATATTCTGCATATTCCCTGTTTACTTTCCAGTCGTTACTTTCGGGATTGTATCGGGGATTCGGCTGGCGTTCACGTCGGCCTTCGATTATAAGCATGCCGTTTTCGCAGCGGGCATTGTCCGGCTGGTACCACTGTAATTCCTGATTGCGGACAAAACCACGCTCGTAAGTCCAGTTGCAAGGATCGGGCGGACCGTCTTTATCAAATTCATCCGCCCAAACAAGCTTGTACTCATCATTCTTCTTGATGTCACCATCTTGTACCTTCTGCTCTGCCAAGGCTGAGGAGGCCGTAAAAAAAATAATGGAAACTATTAAAAAACTCCGTGCAGGTCTCATAGTATTTCCTCCCATAACAGAATAGTTAAATCTTTTAAGGTATTTTTCTCGGATACTGCGAGAAATATATTTCATATTAGCTGGATTTTCAAGAGAAAAAACACATTAGGGAATAAGTATAGTATTATAAATAGTATCACATGAAGATAAAAGATTATAGAATCAAACGTTTATAAATTTATATATTTTAATTGCCCCAACCCCAGTTCTGGTTTTGTTCGATACCGGCGGTGTACCATTTCTCAGGCACATTATCTCCCGTAGTTTCGTCCAAGGAGCTGACGTGGCCATCTAACCACAGGATATTCGCCCTTCCGCCCGTTTCGAAGTCGGCATTTCGCCTGATATTATGCCTGAAAATCCCCCGGTAGAATTTCGCACGAGTGCCCCCCTGCCTATATTGTGTTAAATTCTCCGTTCCGGGGCCGTCGTTAAAAAACATATCCACACTACCCTGCTCCATTTTCGGCTCAGCGTGGTCATGTGCGACAATAATTTGTGCATGGTTCGACAAATCCGTTGTCTTTGCGCCGCTGATATAAGAATTCAAACCGAACGCCGCCTCCTGAATCAACTCCGGATCTTCGGGGTATATTAATTCAGCAACCTTCCTGAAGCTGGGGCAGCCGAATACCTTTGTCTCCTTGATATAATCTATATAGGCAACACCCCAATATGCATCCCTGTCATTGGTGTTTCTTAAACTGCCTGAAGCATCGTACCACTGGAATTCGTTAGTCATACGCGAATTCGCCATTTTGTAATCGCTGTCCTGCAGATAAAGAGTTATCCCCATTCCCACAGACCTTAAATTCGATTTGCAGACTGTTTCTTTGGCTGCTTCCTTGGCTTTATTCAGAATAGGCGTCAGTATAGCCATTAACAGGGCAATAATGGCAATAACCACCAACAACTCTATCAGTGTGAATCCTTTTCGCTTGTGCATAGTTTGACCTTTCTTCAAAGCTTTGATTTCCATATCCTTTGCATGCTTTGAATTTACATAAATATATCAATGCATACGTTCACCTCGCCAAAAACTACTGAGTCGAACGGCCATAACCAATGGCATCAAAGAAGACCGTACCGACACCACCCATCGGATCGCTCGGATCGCCAACTCCCAAGATAACCTTCTTAACCTGTGTCATGTCCACATTGGCTGAGGTAAACTCGCTATACGGAATAGTCCAGCCGACCCAGTCGCCCCATCCGACCGCGGTCAAAGGAGCGTAGACATCTTTACGATGTCCATTGTCATCTTCAATCCCGAAGAACAATTTATCAAGAGTGTTTATCTCAGTCTGATTTTGGTCACCGACAGCCGCTACAGTCCAGTCCCCGCTGACATTACTGCTCGTCTCAACACCGGAGAATGTCGCAGCCGAGAGAACACCCGCCTGATGGCTGCAAACCACGAGACCTATATATACCGGATTGCTCATTGTAACCTGCATGGTCGAAGCTGTTTGTCTGCCGTTAATTGGTTCCCAGTTCACACCGTCAACGCTGCGTTCGCTTGTAATTGTGTTACCTGTACGGGTAATCTTCAGCCAAACAGGCAGTTCAGCGGCGAAATCCCCGGCACCTGAGTTTATCTCAGCAACGTTTCCACTCGTTGTAGTTCGATACTGCAGGGCCGTAGAACCACTCGCATGAAAGAGTGAGGCTGCCATTATGGAGTTCGCCTCGAGCGTCTGACGAATCATAATGCCGGCTTTAGTGTTTACATCGCGATCCTGAAGACTGTCAAGCCGTGCTATGATTGAACCGTTGCCGTTCAGCTGTTTATAAACGTATCTGAACCGATCGGCAGTACCCCAGATATCGGCGCCTCCACCGCTCATGATAATGGTCCCCGGAGAAGTTTCTTCGAATTTAACGGCGCTGCCGTGATAATACAGCCTTACACTATCCGCACTATATGCTGTCCAGTTCTGAGCCGAATCGAAAGTAAGCGAGGCTTCAGACTTTGTTACACTACCTGTATTATCATATAGCAGAGGGGCAGAATACTTGTGAGAGTAAACGATATCGGTTTCAAGAGAACTGCTGGTAAGATAACCAATGGTTGATCCGTTTGTTGTATCCTCATATCCATCCGCCCATGTCTTATAGATCAAATTGCTGCCTTCTTCTTCTTCAGGGATGTCATTGTAGGACTCGAAATCTTCGAATATGATGTAATCGATTGTTGAGAAGCTCCATGTGTCGCCGGGCCATAACGGGTATGATTCGGCGTTATTGACCTCATCGACACGCCAGAAGTAAGTTGAGCCGAGCTCAAGCATTGGAATATACTGGCTCTGATTCACAGTTGACATAGGAGCAGTACCATCAATCACTGTCTGTTCATCAGTGCTCAGATATACCTGATGCTGTTCGGCCTCTCTACCGGGGCGCCAACGAAGTGTTTCATCGACAGAAACATCACTTGCTCCCGTAGCAGGATAAGGCTCTCGTGCCAGAACGGGTATGTATGTAAACCGCACCTCGCTAAGGCCGTAATTTGGAATTGTAATTGCATCACTCCAGTTGCTGTGAGCAGTTATTCGCACCGATTTGGCCGCTATATCACTAAATTCAACAACTGTATTATATTCATACCTATTCGTTCCTGGAGCCAGAGCAAATTCCGGGACATCGGTTAATTCCGTCCAGTTTTGCCCATCCTCCGAGTACTCAACAGTAACTTCCCTGAAACCGGCCCTCCAGAGGAATAATCCATCGTTATAGTTCCAGACCAGCATCTCGTGCAGCTTATAAAGTTTGTCGAAATCATAACGGATCCAAACAGGCTCTACATCGGTGCCGCTGCTTAACCACATATCCAAGGTATTATTCGAATGCAGGTCCATATTGTTGAGATCAAGTCCTGATTCATTGATAGTGTTATTCGGATCATTATCCGCTGAACTGCTGATTGCGGTGACGATGATATTCTCCGAAGGTATCTTATATGCGTAAGATTCAACACTGAATTGCCATACCTGCCCCTTAGATACTACGGAATCAGGGGGTGCACTGACTTCATCGACCCGCCAGTAAATAGTGACACCATATTCCATGCGACCAAGATCATAGCTGTTGACATCCACTCCCTCGATAACGGTAGCACTCAATGTATCCGTTACTGTCGCATTTTCAACATCGTTGATGTCTGTACCAAAATATATATTATGTGTGTCCGCCGATTCCCCTGGTTTCCAACTCAATGTAATATCTCTCGGTACATAATCAGAACCATCTTCGGGAACAGGTCCAGAAGCTGATGTTTTCTCAACTAAAACAGGTTCGACATACTCACCTTCAAAGAATCTCACGTAATCTATCCAGATAGTACCGGCTTCATAAGCCATGAGGAAAACAACATCTGCAGGATTCACTTCTGAACTGATAACAGGCGTTGTTACGTAATATTCGTTCCATTCTGTAGTAATGGTAACCGTTTGTGCCCCGTATCCGGTATTTGGAGCCTGGTCAAGTTCGGGTTTAAGCATTATCTGCCGATCACCCACATCACATTTAAGAAAGGCCGCAAACGTATAATGCTTACCTTGTTCGAAAACAAGACCCGGGTACTTAAAAAATACATCCCAAAAATTTGCACCAGCCTGAGCAAGATCGGCCTGTACACAATATTCACCCTCAACAGGATCATCTGTAACAACCTCAAAAGTAGCATTAGCAGCGGCAGAGGTAGATGAAGTCCACGGCTCAAGAACACCATCCTCAAAACCACCATTAACCAGTATATCTTCGTAATCTTGTGCAAGGCTGGAATTGAATCCCATGAGTCCTATTAATAAAACTGTTGTCAACCAAACTAATTTTACTCTCATGATATGTTCTCCTTCCTATCAGTCGCATTGCGACTTAACCTAATTCGCTTCTATGTATAAATTCACAAGAAAATCCCATATTCAGGATCGTCTCATATTGGTTGCAAAGCCTCGTACTAAACATTATATTACAGTATTATTAGCGTGAATCCTTTTCGCTTGTGTATAGCGACCTTTCTTTCAATCTCTTAATGATAATAATCCCAAAATGCAAACGGCTTTGAAAAAAGGAGTATATTCAAGACAGCTTTAAAGGGACTTTTTCGCCCGGAATAATGTTAATTAAGGCCGATATGATCTCCTTCCTTCAAACAACTTTGTAAATTTCCACGCTTTTATGATGGATATATCGTTTTTAATTATAAGGACAATCATGTCCTTCGACCAATCTGATACTTCCATACACAGAATTAGCATCGTGGTATTAAGAAGGAATAAAGCAAATGAAATTTAATACACACAGGTACTATATACTGATTGTATTTATACTAAATAATGAAATTTAAGTCAATAATAAAATTGCCCACGATTACCCTTTTTGGCACATTGTATGCAGAAAGCCTCCTTATGTATGTTAAATCCGTTTTTTCAATAGTAATAGTAATATAAGGAGGCCTAAAAATACTTCTCACAAGTAAGGGATGGAAATGAACATAAGCTTGTTCCCTGATATTGGTGCCTGGAAGTTTATTCTCATAAAGCTATACAGAGATTGGTGATACTGGTAATACTGGCAATGGTTTTTCTGACGTTGACATTACTGCGTAACAAACTGTTAACGAAAGGATTCTTTTTATTGACCAGTCGCTTCAGAAAAAATACGAAATTTGTTTACTGTCGTTTGCAAGATTGTTTACAGGCTCGACCCTATCAATTGAGAACCGTAAAAATGCAGGTACAACTGTTAAGAGAGGAGCAGTCGCGTGTTATTTTGAAAATATATAACACCATAATTATATGTAAGATTTTAGACCTGCCACATTGAGAATGAATCATTGTTAAATCGTTCGCTTTGGCGTACAATGCCTGTATGGATCTCGGGCAAGACAAAACAGTCGAAAAAATCACAGCCCGGCTTGAAAAAACCGCCGGTACTTCGGAAATCATCCATGTCGAAGGAACATGGGGCTCTTTCGCCCGATGTCTCGCAGCATATATCTCAAAAAAAATTTCCCGTCCGATTCTGCATATATGTCCCCACATCGATGACGCCGAGAAAGTCGCCGATGATATTCAAACATTCGGATGTGATTTCGTCGAGCCGTTGAGCGCCTGGGAAGGCCGGGAGGATTTGGCCGACGCTACCGATGAAATCAGGGCACAGAGATTAAAACTCGTATCACGCATTTCAAATGAAAACTATTATAAAAACAAAAATCCTTTTATTATTTCTACTTCGATACAGGCCCTTTGTCAGCCGATACCGAAACCTCAGGCCATAGAAGCCGGCAGCATGCAACTGCGCATTAATGGACAGATATCGCCGGAAGAATTAGTCACCTGGCTGGTAGAAAACCAGTTCGAGCGGGTTGACAGGATCGATTTGCCGGGCCAGTTTGCCAGGCGAGGCGGAATTATCGATATCTATGCCCCACTGATCGAAGAAAAGATATTGTCAGGCAAAGAAGCACAAGAGATGCCTCAGAGCACTGAAGCTTTCAGGATCGAATTCTTCGGTGACACTATTGAAAGTATCCGCGAGATCAATCTGGATACTCAGCGTTCAAGCCGGCAGATAGAAAGTATCAAAATAATTTCGGCGGTATGCGGAACCGCTACAGAACAAAGGGAGCTTTTTATAAATATCCTGCCGAAAAACACCATCATTATTTTCGAAGAACCGAACGAGATTCAGGAAGTTGCACAGGTATTTTTAGTTCGATCCGAAGATACGAGCCGATTGTACAACTGGTCGGACATTTGCGCTGCGGCGAAAAATTTTACACAACTGCACATCTGTAGATTTGCTCCATCGCAGCCGGAAGTTTTTTTAAGGATCGACATTAAAAGTGTGCAGCAATATCAGCACAAGGCAACTTCAATCTGGGCCGGTCATAAAGCTGCGCTCGAGGAGCTGATAACAGAATCTAAACAAGGTAAATATGTGCTGCTTTACTGTGAAAGCTCGGCGGAAATTAATCGAGTCTCAGAAATTATCTGTGACATCAACAAGGAGATTCCATCTCGTTTTAAGCTGCTTTTGGGTTTTGTACATCAGGGTTTTGTGATAAATTCCCTGCGAACCATCGTCATCAGCCACCATGAACTTTTCGGACAATACACACTCCGGCAAAGACGCAGACCCGCCCGGGCAACCACACCTCTTGAAAGTCTCAGCGATTTGCAGGAAGGCGATTATGTTGTGCATACTTCCTACGGCATCGGCAAATTCCTGGGGATAAAAACAATCCAGGAAAATACCGGGACGAATGAATACCTTACGATTGAATTCGCCGACAGTGTGAAAATCCAGGCCTCGGTTCGCAACATCGCACTGGTTCAGAAATATATCGGTACAAGTCCGTCACGGCCGAAGTTCAGCAAGGTCGGCTCGAAAAAATGGCTCAGGCAAAAAGAAAAAGTCACACGCTCGGTCCAGGACATGGCGGCCGAACTGCTCGAAGTCCAGGCAAAACGGCAGGCAACCGGGGGAATTGTATTTTCCCAGGACTCAAATTGGCAGGTGGAATTCGAAGAATCGTTCGCCTATCAGGAGACACCCGACCAGACAACAGCAATCGAGCAAATCAAAACGGATATGCAGCAGCCCTTTGTAATGGACAGGCTGCTATGTGGTGACGTCGGTTACGGTAAGACCGAGCTTGCCATGCGTGCGGCATTTAAGGCGGTCGAGAACGGCAGGCAGGTAGCCGTCCTGACGCCGACAACTGTTTTAAGCGTGCAGCACGGCAGGACTTTTTCAGAGCGGTTCGCGGATTTCCCGGTTTGGATAGAGGTCTTAAACCGTTTCAAAACATCCAAAGAAGCAAAGGAAATAATCGCTCGAACAAAAGCGGGGAAAATCGATATACTCATAGGAACACACCGGCTCCTTAGCGGGGATATCAGATTCAAGGACCTCGGGCTTTTAATCATCGACGAAGAGCAACGTTTCGGCGTTGAGCATAAAGAGAGATTAAAAAAGCTGCGAGTCAACGTGGATATTCTCACAATGACGGCCACTCCTATCCCGAGAACGCTGCACATGTCGCTGTTAGGCCTGCGGGATATAAGCTCGCTGGGGACACCGCCGCTGGACAGAAGAAGCATCGTAACCAAAGTCACCGCTTACGACAAACATCTCATCGCCAAAGCAATATATCAGGAATTGAACCGGCAGGGACAGGTGTTCTTCCTGCATAACCGGGTCAAGACGATTGAAAAAAAGGCCTGGGAGATTCAAAAACTTCTCGCCGACGCCCGGGTAGGCATAGCACACGGACAGATGACCAAAAGCGAGCTTGAAACAGCAATGATAGAATTTGTCATGGGAAATATCGATGTTCTCGTATGCACCACAATAATCGAATCGGGACTTGATATACCCAATGCGAACACAATTTTTATTAACGATGCGGACAGGTTCGGTCTGGCCGAGCTGCATCAGCTTCGCGGCAGAGTGGGACGATACAAACACCGAGCATACGCTTATATGCTGCTGCCTATGTCACGGCCGATTACGCCGCTGGCGGCCAAGCGATTAAAGGCCATCGAAGAATATTCCCACCTGGGAGCAGGCTTTCGAATCGCCCTGCGGGACCTGGAGATTCGGGGGGCCGGCAATATTCTGGGGCCTGAGCAATCCGGTCATATACAAACGGTTGGTTATCAGATGTATTGCGAGCTGTTGGCCAATGCCGTGCGAAGATTGAAAAATGAGCCGGTAGAAACGATACCAACAGCAGTCATCGATTTGGGATTTGCCACATATATACCCAAAGACTATATTCCTATCAACAGAAGCCGGCTGGATGCATACCGCAAAATCGCCGTAGCTAAAGTCACTGAGGACCTCGAACAAATACGGGACGAATTCGCCGATGTTTACGGTCCTGTGCCGGAAGAAGTTGGGCTGTTGTTAGATTTGACAGAGCTGCGAATCAAGGCAAGTAAACATCATATCAAGAGCATTATTACATCCGGTCAGGATCTTATTTTTACATTCGAAGAGGATTGCAGCGGTAATATTCAGACCTTGTTTGCAAAAGCATCCGGAAAAATAAGAATTTCGGATCCGAATGTAGTCTATATAACTCTGACAAAGAATTACTTCGAGCCGAGAACGCTGATAAATATCCTGCGAAAAATGTTTGCCACTAATAATCGAGTGTATTGTGACACTACCAAATAAAAGGAGAAAAACCATGTGGAAAAGCAAGATAATTGCTATGGTCTTAGTTTTAGTTGGAATTTCGTTAACGGATTGTTTTGGAGCAGCCGTGAATAAAGAAGGTGTCTCACCGCTGGATAAGTTACCGGCACATATAAAGCAGGTCACCCAATTCGGACAGAGAGCAGACTTTTCACACGATGGTAAACGCATTTTATTCATCGAAAAAACCTTCGGTGACGTCTATGAAGTCGAATTGGAAACAAAGATAATCCGCCCTAAAACACACCACTACTACCATGAAGGCTATACGCGCGCTTTGTATCTGGCAAACGGTGACATACTTCTTTCCGGCGCGAGACGATTCGATGTCAATAACCCGCAGGCAAGCCGAAGCGAAAGAAATGCGGAATTGTGGGTATTGAACAAGGACCTTACAGGTCCGCCGGTGCCGCTCGGAGAGAAATGCTCCGAAGGCCCCGCTGTTTCCCGCAAGAATATGCGAATTGCCTGGACACAGCGAGGAGCATTCTACCTTGCTGATATTGTTTATGAAAACGGCAAACCAAAACTGGCAAATAAAAAGAAGATTTTAGACGTGCAGGATTTACCCTTCAAGTGTAACCTGGAAACGCAGAACTTCCGGCCGCCGGATGAAAAAGAGCTGATATTCAGTGCCTACAATTATCAGGGCACGGAAGTTATGGGCCTGGATATAGAGACGGGAAAGGTCGTCAACTATTCGCTGGCACCGAATCAATATGACGAGCCGGAAGGAATATTTCCGGACGGAAAACACACACTCGTCGAGTGCGACAAGCACATTCTCAAAGGGATACATTATAACGACATCTACAAACTGGCCTTGGACGGTTCCGGCCGGACGGAACGCCTGACGTTTTTTGCCAATTATCCCGGATATAAATCCACCAATCCGGTGGTAAGCGACGACGGCCGATACATGGCGTTCCAGTATGCCAAAAGAGGTGACCTTGCCGGTGTCGGAAGAGGAATCTTAATTTTTGATTTAGAGATGTACGAAAAGACAAAGAAATCTCAGGATAAATAGTGCTATGAACCCTGGAAATAACAAATTTCCCAATGTAAACAGAATGAAAGGATACACTATGAAAAAGCAATTCCATATTTTCCTGTTATCGATCTTATCAGTACTACTTTCTTTTGGAGCGGGATGCCAGGATACCGAAAGATTTGCTCTTTCAGGTAAAGCAAGCACATTAGGAGTCGGACCGGAGTTGACCACAAAGTTAGCAACGGATATCAATGTTCGAGTCGGGTTCAATACTTTTGATTTTGATTTCGACGATGAAGAAATTGATGATGTAGAATACGATCTCGGGATAGACCTTTCTTCAGTCTCGGCGCTGGTTGACTGGCACATATTTGACGATCCTTTTAGAATAAGCGGCGGTTTTATTTCGATGCACAATGAAATTGACCTGGACGCCAGACCGAATAAAAGTGTTGAGATCGGTAATACAATATACACCCCCGCCCAAATAGGGACATTAAACGGCAGCCTGGATATTGACGGCTTGTCACCTTATGTGGGAATAGGCTGGGGCAACCCCTTTGCCGGCAAGCGAAGGTGGGGCTTCACACTGGACCTGGGCCTGGCTTTCACGGATTCTCCCGACGTTAAATTGTCTTCAACCGGTATAGTAACTTCCGCCGATTTGGAAAAAGAAAGAAGAGATATAGAAGACGACTTTGATTCTCTTAAGGTTTATCCGGTGATTTCTCTCGGCCTTTTCTTTAGATTCTAAAATCCGTCATTTTGGGCAACTTATATATTAATGTATCAATACTTATCTGAGCTTTCCGGCTAAAGCCGAGCCGAATTCCCGGCCAAGCTTGTCGGTGGTATATTCATATCGTAATCCGGAAAGAATCCGGGATGTTCCGGCCTTGGTGGCCCTGAAAGAAAAGAAAAATAAAAATTGCAATTTTGCCGGCTAAATCTTAGATTAACAGGGTATTTTGTCTGTTTCTATCAAGGAATAACTCATGACAGAGGCTCAACCGACTCGCGAAGAGGCATTATTGCTGCTGAAAAAATATAACACCAATGTTGGCCTGATTAAACATGCTCTGGCCGTCGAGGCGGTTATGCGTTACTGTGCCCGCAAACACGGCCAGGATGAAAACAAATGGGGAATTATTGGATTAATCCACGATTTGGACTACGAGAAATTCCCCGAGCAGCACTGCCGAAAAACCGAGGAGATTCTGACCGGTGAAAACTGGCCGGCCGATTACATCCGGGCGGTCCTTTCTCACGGCTGGGGAATATGCACCGATACTGAACCGCAAAGCGAGCTGGAAAAGGTCCTTTATGCAGTTGACGAGCTCACCGGGCTGGTAGCGGCTACTGCACTTGTCAGGCCGAGCAGGAGTGTGATGGATATGAAGGCAAAATCGGTTAAAAAGAAATGGAAAGATAAATCTTTCGCCGCGGGAGTAAATCGAGAGATTATCGAAAAGGGTGCCGAATTGCTGAAAATAGAATTAAGTGAATTAATCACCGATGTGATTATGGGAATGCGGGAAGTGGCCGACGAAATCGGATTGAAAGGAAACCCGGATATTTCAGGATGAGTGTATTATGTATAAGTATATTATCATAATGATAACAACAGCCTTGCTGGCCTGTGGCTGCGATACCGGCACTCAAACAGGGCTGACGAATGCGGAATTAGAGCGAATCGCTTATGCACAAAATATTGAGCTTGCCGAAGCCGCCGGTAAACCCGTACTTATGATCGGCGGTGAAGCCGTCACCTGCGAAGAAATTATTAATTCACCCACTGAATTAGGTGAGCTGTTTATTTCACCTGTGGAATATTTCAAACCCATCGCACAGCTAACCGATCTTGAGCAATTCAAGGAACGGGCTCGATTGCCGTTAAAAGAAATTCTGACGAACAGAATTTCAAACATTTTACTGTATCAACAGGCAAAAAGACACTTCGGAGACAATGCCGAGGAATCTTTAGACAAAGCGGCAGAGTCCGAACTAAGAAAACTTCTACTCCAATTCAACGGTGACCAGGCCAAAGCAGACGAGTGGCTTAGGAATAAAAGACTGGACCGCAAGAGCTACAAGGAGCGGCAAAAGAGGGCCATCCTCATCGATTGGTATGTCGGCTCGAAGCTGCGTGACGACAGGCCGATCACTTATCGTGAGTTGAAAAATCGTTACGAAAAAATGAAGGACGAATATTTCTACAGAGAAGCGTTGATTCAATTTCGCCTGATTGATATTCAACCTTCAAAGCTGGAGGCGGCGGACCCGAACGAAAAAAGGGAACTCGCAGAAAAAGCAGCCGAAGAATTGCTGGCACGGATAAAAGCAGGAGAAGATTTCACCAAACTGGCAAAGACATCGGAATACTCGCATGGACATATGCGCGAGTTCGGCGGACTGTGGAAACCCGTCAAGCCGGATTCTTTGGCTCCGCCTTATGACGTGCTTGCAAAAGCGGCCCAAAAAACAGAACCCAACCAGGTCGCGGAATTAATCAAAATACCCGAACATATATTCATTATGAAGCTTCAACAGAAACAATCAGCCGGCTACGAGCCGTTTGAGTACGTACAGGGATATGTCAGGCAAGCGGTTCTTTTTGACCGGCAGAACGAGCTTCTTGAAAAATTAAATGCCATTGTTCAGCAACAGGCTGACCTCGGCCAGACGGATGAGTTCATAGATTTTTGCCTGGAGCAAATACATCAGATTTGTAATCAGGAAAAGACCGAAAGCCGGCAATAAATTATTTTTTTCACCGGTTTCAAATATGGAGTTTTAGGATGGGAATTTTGGCACACGGTATCGACCTTGTTGATTTTCCACGTATCGAAGAGATGATACAGCGGCACGGCAAGCGCTTTATTAACAGGATTTTCACTACCGACGAGCAGGCCTACGCCGAAAAGAACAGGAACCGTGTGGAGAAATATGCCGGCCGCTTTGCAGCCAAAGAAGCGGTACTGAAACTGATAGGAACGGGCTGGCGGGGGAAAATCGCATGGACGGACATAGAAGTTATAAATAACAACAGCGGTCAGCCGCAGGTCACTTTAGATGGAGAGGTAAAAAAAATCGCAGACAAACTCGGAATCTCACAGATAAGTATCAGTATTACTCATACCGCAAATTTTGCAATAGCATCCGTCGTTGCAATGGCACAATCAAATGAAAGCAAATGAGTTCGATTGTGTTGTTATAGGTGGAGGTCACGCCGGTGCCGAAGCGGCTCACGCCGCCGCACGGATCGGGGCCAAAACCTGCCTGATAACCATAAGCAAAGACACGATTGCCAAGATGAGCTGCAATCCTGCAATTGGCGGTCTTGCCAAAGGACAGATTGCGCGGGAAGTCGATGCGCTCGGCGGACTGATGGGCCTGGCGACAGATGCAACAGGGATTCAGTTCCGCCTGCTCAATCGCTCGAAAGGCCCCGCCGTTCAGTCACCACGGGCACAAACAGATAAATATAAATATAAAGATTACATACGGACACTGCTCGAACAAACACCGAACCTGACCATAATCGAAACACAGGCCCTGCAGATTCAAACCGAAAACAATCACGTTCGGGCCGTGACATGCAGCAATGGGAAAACATATCATGCTACGACGGTAATTCTGACAACGGGGACGTTCCTTCGTGGCATAATGCATATTGGAACATCACTATTCCCCGGCGGACGTCTCGATGAGCCCGCAGCAAACGAGCTGTCGGAAAGTCTCCGACAGATAGGTCTCGAACTCGGAAGACTCAAAACCGGCACGCCGGCCAGACTCGACGGGCAAACGGTCGATCTGGATAAGCTCGAAATCCAGCATGGGGACGACAAACCATATCCCTTCTCATTTATGACCGACCAGATAAACCGGCCGCAGATACCCTGCTGGATAACTTACACGAACGAAGAAATTCATAAAATGATCCGCGACAATCTGGATCGCGCGCCGCTTTATTCCGGACAAATCACTTCTATCGGCCCACGATACTGCCCCAGCATCGAAACGAAAATCGTACGATTCGCAGATAAAAATCGTCACCAGGTATTTCTGGAACCGGAAGACGAGCAAAAGACCACTATTTATTGTAACGGGATAAGCACCTCATTGCCGAAGGACATCCAGGAACAAATGCTAAAACTTTTACCGGGAACGGAGAACGCCCGAATAGTTCACTACGCCTATGCAATCGAGTACGATTATTGCCCGCCGATTCAGTTAAAGTCCAGCCTGGAAACTAAAAAAATATCCGGATTGTTTTTAGCCGGACAAATAAACGGGACCAGCGGTTACGAAGAAGCCGCAGGACAGGGAATTCTCGCAGGTATCAATGCGGCAAGAAAATTACAGGGCAAAGAGCCGGTTGTGCTCGGCAGAGACCAGGCATATATCGGGGTAATGATCGACGATTTGCTGACCAAAGGCATCAACGAGCCTTACCGAATGTTTACTTCCCGGGCCGAGTACCGCCTGTCATTGAGGGCGGACAACGCAGATCGAAGATTAACGCAAATAGGCAAATCCATTGGATTGGTCAAACAGGAACGGTGGGCAAAGTTCCAAAGCAAGCTGGAGAAAATCGATGAACTTAAAAATTATCTCAAAAACAACCGCATAGGCCAAATTAGTCTTTGGGACCTGCTCCGGCAGCCGCACAATACACTGGCGGAAACTTTAGTCGAACACTCGGAGATAAGAAAAATGAATCCGGCCGAGGATGTCATTATGGCGGTAACAACCGATGCGAAATATGAGGGCTATCTGACTAAACAGCAGCGCATGGTCGCCGGTTTACAGACTCTTGAAAATAAAAAGATTCCTACAAACTTGGATTATAATAATATCTCCCATCTGCGTATCGAAGCCAGGGAGAAACTCTCGGCTTTTCAACCCTGCACACTCGGTCAGGCATCCCGAATCAGCGGCATAACACCGGCAGACATAACCGTAATACAAATCCACCTCAAAAAGAATGAGGCACGAAAGACGATGGACGAGAAACGAAATGTCTGATTTATCGGAAAACATATACAACAGCAGATTAGAACGCAACGAACCCAAATTCAAGCTGTGGCGTTCGGCAGGACTGCTTCTAACTTACAAATGCAACTGCGCCTGTGAATTCTGCTATTACAACTGCAGCCCTGAAAAGGGCGGACTTATGCCGGTCGATATGGCCGTAGAAGCATGGAAGTCTCTGAAAGTCCTTGCCGGTGACAATGCTAAAGTCCACATAACCGGCGGCGAAGCTTTTTTGTATTGGGACCATCTGCAGGAAATTCTCAAAGCGGCAAAAAAACAGAATTTAGGCAAGGTCGATTTAATCGAAACAAACGGCTTTTGGGCTACAAGTGACAATATCATCCGGCAGCGACTACAAAAACTCGACGAACTCGGAATGAATCGATTCAAAATAAGCACCGATCCCTTCCACCAGGAATATGTCGATATCGAGCCGGTTCGCCGATTGGCGGAAATTGCCGTTGAAATGCTGGGGCCGCAGCGAGTCCTTGTCCGCTGGCGAAAATATTTGGACAATCCGGCACAAATAAAAGAAAGCCCCCCTGCCGATCCGGCTTCGGCTCAAGCCTTTGCCGAGACGAGACGCGAGCAGCAATATATCCAGGCAATCAAGGATTATCCCTGCCGCTTTACAGGCCGGGCCGGTGGAAAATTGGCGGAATTGGTCGCCTCGAAATCGATTCAATCCCTTGCAGAGATAAATTGCAAATCGGATTTCTTAGGTGCCAAAGGTGTGCATATCGATCCTTTCGGCAATGTCTTTAGCGGCACATGCAGCGGCATTATCTTCGGCAATATAAACGAGAACAGACTTGAAGATATCTGGAAACATTTTTCTCCGGAGCAAAACAAAATTATCCATACACTTTTTTCCTCCGGTCCGTTCGGGCTGCTCGAAAAAGCTCAAAAATCGGGATTTAAAAAATTGAAGTTCTATGCCGATAAATGCCATCTTTGCACCAGCATTCGGCAGTTCTTCTATCAAAACGGCATCGAAAAATCCATCATCTGTCCAAAAGAATGCTATTTTAATACTAAAAAATAGGTGAATTTTTGTCTCACTGAGGCCAAGTTCGTTTCTTCCTAAATAAAAATTTTTATAAAAAAATATATATTTTATTGACAACTTGTACAAATGTACGATATTGTAGTTGTACGTTTGTAAAATACGCTTGTAAAAGGAGATTATTATGGTGCGAAATAACATACCAACTTTAAGTCCTTCAGAAACCGAGATTCTCAGATTAGTCTGGCAGCTTGACAAAGCGACCGTACAGGAGGTCTGCGACAAACTGCCCAACAAAAGGAAAATCGCTTATGCGACCGTACAAACCCTGCTGCGGCGGCTGGAAAAGAAAGGTTATATAAAACATCGCATTCGAGGCAAAGCGCATGTCTTCTTCCCGGCTGTCAAACAGGAAGCAGTTATCAAACGGTCGGTCAAAGACTTCTTAGAGCGGCTCTTCGGCGGCAATCCTGTTCCACTGATGCAATACCTGGCACAGCATGGCAAAATCAATCCTGAGGATATTGAGAAATTGAAAGAATTAGTAGAACAATCATAGTAAATAATTATTTGCGGAGATGCAATAATGGAAACGTACCTGACTCAAATATCGAATTATCTGCTGAGGCAAAGCTGGCAGATAGCTATCTTGGTCGTGGTAGTGGCAGCGGTCTCATGGTTGCTTAGAAACAGAAGTTCCCACATACGTTATCTGCTCTGGTTGATTGTCTTGGCAAAATGTCTCGTGCCGCCTTTAACCACAATTCCGCTGGCAATTCTGCCGGAAGAAAGTGTATCCGAGCCAGCCTTAATGCAACCAACTAATGAGCTAATCATGGCTGCCGAGATTGTGGATATGATCGACGTAGAATCTCCGGCACATCGTTTGGCACCGGCACCAAGACCTTCGAGAGAAATTGCTGCAGAAGGAGTAACCAGGCTCACAATCCGACAATGGCTGGGGGCTGCCTGGATTGCCGGAGTGATTATATTTGCTCTTATAGCTGTGACAAGGGCTTTGCGAACGGAATTATGGCTGAGACGGCAGCGAAAACTGCTCCCAGCCAGATTACAAGGTCAGATTGAAGATGTTTTTTCCGGCCTGAACTTGAAAACTATTCCAAAGGTCTGGCTGGTTGAAGGCATAGGCCAGCCGTTCGTCTGGGGTTTGCTGCGAGGCAGCATCTATCTACCAATCGACTTTGTGAAAGTAAACAATGTTGAACAGCAACGGGGTATTTTGGGACATGAGCTAAGTCATATCTTACGTTTTGATGCCGCTGTCAATCTTTTACAGATTGTTGCACAGGGGGTGTTCTGGTTTCATCCTTTTGTTTGGTGGACGAATAAGAAAATCCGCGCTGAGAGGGAAAAATGCTGTGATGAAATAACCATTGCCCGATTGGGAGCAAAAACCAAAGAGTACAGCAAGGCGATTGTTAATATATTAATCTCTGAGTACAAATCGACCCGGCCGATACCGTCATTGGCTATAGCCGGTCCGGTGAAAAATATCGAGGAAAGGATAAAGACCATGTTAAAACCGGGAAAACACTTCTACAAACGTCCAAGTCTAATTGCCGCGACAATTGTATTACTGTCGGCTCTGCTGACTGTGCCAATTGGCTGTGTACTGACTAACCGAGTGGAAACCCAAACATCAATTGATTATAATGAAGATCCAATTAATTCGTTGCACCAAGCCTCCAAAAACGGTGACTTGGAACAAGTTAAGAAACTCATCGCGGCCGATGCCGATGTCAACGCAAGGGATAAGCGGTCGCAGAGCCCCCTGCACTATGCCGCCAGTAGTGGTCACGAAGAGATAGCACGTTTGCTCATCGCTCATGGGGCAGACGTTAATGCGAGCATGGTGAATGATTCATGGACACCGCTACTCGATGCTGCCAATGCAGGCCATGCACAGGTAGTCAAAGTGCTGCTTGAAAATGGAGCCAAAGTCGATGTGGGCGATAGTTACGGTTATACGCCTCTTTACTATGCGATCTGGAGTGACGATGAAGAAGCTGTCAGGATGCTTATTGCAGCCGGTGCTGATGTCAATACATGTCCCAAGGGAGACTATCATCCCCTTTTCTACGCCGTCTGGCAGAGCCACGAAGGTATTGTCAAAGCCATCATAGACGCCGGAGCCAACGTCAACGCAGAGTACGAGAACGAGGACGGATGGACAGCTCTACACTATGCTCTCGATGAGACCGATACAGACATAGCCAGGCTCTTTGTTGGCACAGGAGTCAATATCCCTGTTTTCCACAATGCTGTACTCGAAGGCGACCTGGAAAAGGTAAGACAGTTAGTGGAAAGCGGTACAGATGTCGATACAAAAGATGAACTCGGCTGGACAGCTGCTTTTTGGGCGTTGTCCGCCGGGCAAAAGGAGGTGTTTGCGTATCTCTTGAGCCAGGGAGCGGACGTCAGCATCAAGACAAATAGCAGCCTCACACTTATGCACCAGGCAAGTAAAGCCGGTGACACGGCGATCATCAAGCAGCTTATCGCAAAAGGGGCCGACGTTAGCGTTAAAAACAAAGGCGGCGAGACACCACTGCAATGTGCAGCCTCTCAAGGACATATGGAGGTAGTCAAACTGCTCGTGGCCAAAGGGGCTGATGTCAATGCAACATCGAAAAGCGGCAAGCACGCGATTGGAGATGCGGCATTAGCCGGCCATGAGAACGTAGTGAAACTGCTTATTGCCAACGGCGCCGAGGTCAACCTGCATGCGGAAGACAGGGGAACCGCACTGCATGCGGCAGCCCAGGGTGGACACAGCACAATCATTGACCTGCTCATTGCCAATGGCGCTGATGTTAACATATATTCCACAAATGGTACACCGCTTCATTTGGCCGCTCGTTGCAGACCAAATGTTAAAGATGAAATATGTGCGGAGATCGTTGAAAAGCTTCTCGCCAAAGGGGCCAATGTCAATTCTAAAAATCCCCAGCAGGGTCGCACACCCCTTCATATAGCAGCCACCAGGGGACGCTGCAAGGCGGCAGAGCTCCTCGTCGCCGCCGGGGCTGATGTCAACGCACAAGATAACTTAGGCTCCACTCCGTTAGGCAATGCCAAACAAAGGGGTCGTATGGAAGTCGCCGAACTGCTGCGCAGGCATGGGGCTACTGAATCTTTGTATGATGCCGCAGAGACAGGGAACATCAGCCAAGTCAAACGATTAATTTCGAAAGGCGCCAATGTCAATGCCAAGACCGACGAGTGGTTGATAACTCCAATATACCTGGCGGCACGGGGGGGCCACGAGGATGTCTGCGAACTGCTCATTGCCAATGGCGCCAAGATAAACATAAAAAGTGGTGAGGTGTCTATTCAGAATATGAGGGATGCAGGTCTGACACCGTTGCACGCTGCATGCTTAGCGGGAAAACAAGAGGTAACCAAGCTTCTTCTGGCCCACGGCGCTGATATAAATGCTAAAACAAAGAACAGTACGACACCTCTGGATCTGGCCAGGAAAAACGACCATCAGGATGTTGCTGAGCTACTGCTAAAACATGGGGCGAAAGAAGGAATACCCCTTCGGAATCGTTTCGAGAATGCAAGACCGATACCATCCGGCACATGGCTCGAAGGTTCTTTTCAATATAGAACTGATGAAAAATGGTTTGCAATAGATGTCGAAGAGAATAAAACATATTCAATTTCTTATGATGATGAGTTTGGGACAGGAAAGTATTCGTCAGATATTGAAACGTATTTATATAAAAGTATTGTCGATGATTTGGAACCCAAGCACTGTCTATTTACGGCCAGGCACGATGTATATAAACAACCTATAAAATTCACCTCTGATTACAACGGCAAATTGTATTTGAGGTTAATTTCAGATAATCCCCAAAATACAACTTTTGCAATTAAATATGAAATAGAGGAATAAATACGAGCTTATTCTATTACGCCGAATGCAATTGACAAAAGCAATAAAACACTTTGCATTAGGATTCATGTGTTAATTCCTACCATCATTATGTGATTGACTATTATGTCCCGAAGAAGAAACAGAGGCGGCTCCGTTTCAGATTACCCTGCTTATTACACACCTTAAAAATATTCAAAAAAGGACAAAATCGTAACAAAACGGTAATATTAGAATTGCAAAATACTCTTGTCAAAACAGATAAATTTATGATAGTCTATTTGAAAGGAGCATGATTATGGTAAGACTGAAAATTCTCACAATCATTTTTTTAATGGCAACAGGCGTATCCGCCCTCGTCGGGCTGCAATACTGTCTGGCCGGTCAAAGCAGCGGCACCAAGCCGGCAAGCGTCCTGATGCAGGAAGCTTTGTATGCCGAGGAGATCGACGGTAATCTCGATGCGGCAATCAAGATTTATGAGCAGATAATCAAAGACAAATCCGCTCAAAGAAATCATATTACTCAGGCTATGTACAGACAGGGAATGTGCTATCTCAAACAACATAATGAGCAGCGTGCCCAGGAAATCTTCCAGACATTGGTCGCCCAATATAGCGAACAAACCGAAATCGTCGGCAAGGTCAAACCGTTGCTGGATGGCATGGGTAACGCCGATCCGGCCGCTCTGATGCCGCCGGAGACTATATTCTATGCGGAAATCGGCAGCCCCGGCAAACAGATTGAAACCATCCTGAATATGCTCAAGGGCACTCCCCTCGAAAATCCCCTTGCGGCTATCGGTGGAAACAACACCGGATGGGAAGGGTCCAACTCTCCTGCAAATATTGTTTCCGCTCTTTTGAATCCCGGTATGATGGCGGAATTCAAAAAGATACGCGGCGTGGGCATCGGCATTACCGGCATCTCTCAGCAAGACGAGCCACCGGCAATTATCGTCTTATTCCCGGGAAAAAGTGACGCACTCAAGGGTTTGCTTCAGATGGCGCTGACAATGGCAGGCAAACCAATGAAAAGTCTCGAAGGGATGCAAACCGTTGCACTTCCCGAAGGAGGATGTGCAGTATATGATGATACTGTTGTCATCCTGTCAACCCAAAAGGCGTATTCCGCGGGACAACTGGAATGGAGCGTCAAACAATATAAGGGCATGACAAACAAACCGACACTCGCATCAAGTAACAAATCTTTCACAAAAGTCTCCAAAAAAATACGCCAGGAAAATTTACTTACCGTCTGGATAGATATGGACCAGGTATTTGAAGGTCTTAAAAAAGTACTTCCGGAAGGTGAATTACCCGAAGAAATACGTATGGCGAACGGCTTTGTTGATTTTAACGGCATCGATGACGTTATGACTTTCCTCTCATTAGAGAAAAACGGCATAGCGATCGAAACAAATGTAGCTTTCAAAGACGGCCATAACAGTCTTGCGTACAACATAATCCGGACACCTAATCTCAGTAAGGCCGGATTCGAAGCCATTCCATCGGGAGCAATCGGCCTGATTAGTTTCACTCTCGGCGATGCAGGAAGCGCCCAGGCCCAGGCTATCGGCCAAAAAATTCAGGAAGCGACAGGACTTGATATCGGCAAAGATATTTTTTCAAATATCGAACAACTCTCCCTGTTTGTCATGCCGCCCGATAACGCTGGGGCACGAACAAATACGGATATCCCACCGATTGCCACATCTATCGGATTGGCAATCAAAAACCGCGACCCCGAACAAACCCGGCAGATATTGGCCAAACTATTATCCGCTGCTGAACTTCTTCCTGCCGAATCAACCGCCGGACCAACCGAGCCGATTAACGACAGATACGAGATCCAGCTTTTCGAAGGACAGAAACTTTATTGTCATATAAATAACGACATCAAAACAACTGTGGTATCACTAAGCCAGGCATTAATCGAGTCTTCCGTATCGGCAACAAAAAACCGTCAATCAATTCTTGCCGCCGGCCCGCTGCAGGAACCTCTGAGTAAAATATCCCCGAACACATGTAAATTATTTTTATTCAATATCGGTGGAATAGTACGAACGGTGAAAGCAAATTCCGAGGCACCAAGCGAAGTTCACCAAATTTTTGACCTGCTGGCTTCAAGCACCGATGCCACTTGTTTACAGTTACGAACCGACGAAAAAAACAATAATTTAAATATCAGAGCCGACGTCATCGGGATCCCTCCCATTAACGAATTATTCGTTCCAATGATGCAACTGGCCCAGATAATGAATTCCGCCAGAGAACAGCAAATGGCCGAAAAACAAAAAGTCAAAACGGCGACTGTTAAAAAAGCCGACAAGAGCCCCGTAATCGATGGAAAAGAGGAACAAACCTGGTCCGTCGCCCCGAAGTATAAACTCGGCAACGTGATATATTCACCCATATCATCAAACGAAGATTTTTCGACATATTATAAGGCTATGTGGGACAAAGATAATCTCTATGTACTGGTTGATGTGACTGATGAAAACCTGACAAACGATTCCAGTTCGGACCTATGGTACGAGGACGACTGCATCGAGGTTTTCATCGATGCCGACAACAGCCGCTCGGGTAACTATAACGAGAATGACTATCAGTTTCACTTCGACTGGGACAAAAATAATCCCACGATGGACGAAGATCAACACGGTACAGTCGAAGGAGTTGAATTTGCCATGGTGACAACGGGAACCGGGTATCGTACCGAGATAAAGTTCCCATGGACGACTCTGGGGACCGAACCTTCTCCGGGAACAACAATAGGTCTTGAAGTTCACGTCAACGACGATGACAGCGGCGAGAGGACCAAGCTGGCCTGGTCGGGCACAACAGATATAGCCTTTGAAGATTCGCGGGTGTTTGGTAAGGCCGAGTTAGCCGGACTAATCGCCTGGTGGAAATTGGATGAAAAGCAGGGTGACTTTGCCGAAGATTCATCCGGCAATAATCGCTTCGGGCGGCTCATGGGCGATCCAAAATGGCAGCCGTCCGGCGGAAAAATCGGCGGCGCTCTGGAATTCGACGGTGACGGTGACTATGTCGATCTTGGAACAAACTCGGCATTCGATATAACAGGACAGATAACGGTAACGGCATGGATTAAAGTGAATGCATTCAATTATGATTACACTGCGATTATTACAAAAGGTGACAGTGCCTGGAGATTACAGAGAGACCAGGCTGCGGATCATCTCGAATTTGCCTGCACCGGCCTGGAAGTACCCAATATGCAATGGAGCAACGTTCTCGGAAACGTTAATGTAAACGATGGTCAATGGCACCATGCTGCGGGAGTGTATGACGGAGAAATGCTTTACTTGTATGTCGATGGCAAATTGGATGTCTCGTCAGAAGCCGCCGGGACTATTAATACCAATGATTATGCGATTTATATAGGTGAAAATGCCGAACAAACGGGACGTTTCTGGAACGGTCTTATCGATGACGTACGCGTTTTCAACTATGCCTTGTCTCAAGATGAAATTAAGGCGCTCAACAAATAATTTGAAAAAAAACAGCAAGTGAAAATCAAAAAAAAAGGCAATTTTGGTTATGACCGAATGCGGTGGGTGGTATTACTGCTTGCGGTGGCGGTAATACTGCCCACCGTGTGTTTATTATGGTTTATGAACCAGGCGGTCAAAAACGAACATCTGGCGGTCAAACAAAAACTAACCGATGCATTTAACCAGCAACTGGAAATAATCCGCAATAGAATAGATGACCTCTGGACGGCCCAAATCGACGAGCTTGAACGACAAGCCGCATTAGAACAAAAGCCTGTTGAACTTTTCGAGAATTTTATCAGCCGGATCAGCAGGACCGACACTTCAAAGAAATGCGATACTATCATCATCTTCGATAGTAATGGAAGAATGAATTATCCCATACTCGCAGGCAGTGAACAGATCCCCGAATCGACGGAACTGCTTGACGAAGCCTGGAAACTCGAATTTAACAACGAGGAATTCGACAAAGCGATAAAACTTTACAGACAAATATCCGAATCCCTTGTCGATGAATACACTCGCTACTATGCACTGACGGCACAGGTACGTTGTCTTAGAAAATCGGGAAATATCGAAAAAGCAATCGCTCTTTGCAGACAGATAGCCTACGGCAATAAGCCCGACATAAGTTTATCTTCGGCAGCCCTGATTGCCCGGTCGAGGATTTCACTTGTAAAACTAAAGCAAAATACCGAAGAAGGCCCGGCGCTGACCGACTTCAGAGAACTGATAGAATCCGCTATTGATTACTCCGGCGAAGGCAGCGAGAATTTCATTCAGTTGCCTTCGGCCACAAGAATTTTCCTCCTGCGCCAGGCACTCGAAATTGTCCAGGAAAGTCAATGGGCCAAGGAACTACAACCACAGATTCTCAAAGCAAGAGAGCTCCTTTCGGCCGAAGAGCTGGCGGCCTCTTTTATAGAGAAGTATTATGCGGATGTCGTATCAGAGCCCTGGTCCGAAGAAAACGTATTGAAACTCCTGTCTTCTTTAAATGCGATACTTCAAACAATCGAACTCACGTTCGAAGGCTCTGAATGGGCCTGGATCGAGCAACTGAAGCGACAAATTTCGACTGTCCTGAACCTCTCGAATACAGCCGCTCAAAAGTCTGAAGCTGCTGCATCCGCGACAATATTCGACAACTGGCCCCAGGACAGCTTCAGAAGTCTGAATTTACCCCAGAAAACGTTCGGCATGTATCACGAAGTATCCGGCAGAAAATATCTGCTGTTACAAAAGAAGGAAAATTTCAGTTCGGATTTTAATTTATGCGAAGAGGGACTCAAGGTATCGGACATATCTCACAGAGTAACGGACAATTTCGACAATTATGTCTGCGGCCTGGAAAAACCTAAAACAGAGGCTTTCCTCAAAGCACCATTTGGTAAATTTTTCCCCGGCTGGTCTATTGAAATTCACTTCAAAGATACGGATATATTCGAAAAGACAGCCGCTAAACGAGCCCTGTTATATATTTGGGCGGGCTTATTAGCTATCGGCGTTACCATCGGGGCGGGACTGCTGACTGTTCAGGCTGTAGGAAAACAGATAAAAACAAATAAGTTAAAAAATGATTTCATCGCCACAGTATCACATGAACTAAAAACCCCCCTGGCCTCGATGCGCGTGCTGGTAGATACGCTTTTGGAAGGTAATTACAGAGACCAGCAACAGGTAACAGAGTACCTGCAGATGACCGCACAGGAAAACGAACGACTCAGCAGGCTTATTGATAACTTTTTGAGTTTTTCGAGGATGGAAAGGAATAAACAGGCATTCGAGTTTTCCAGAACAAATCCGGCGGTTATCGCCAAAGCCGCTGCCGAAGTGGTCAAAACCAAATTCGCCAATGGGCGGTGCATTTTCAAATTAACTATCAAAGAGGATTTACCATATATAATGGCCGACCGTGATGCTATGGTAACGGTGCTTGTCAATCTGCTGGACAACGCGTATAAATATTCTTATGATGACAAAAAAATTGAGTTAAGAGTTGACAGCAAAAACGGTGAAGTGTGTTTTTATGTTTCCGACAACGGCATAGGAATGTCAAGCCGGTCGGCAAAAAAAATATTTAACAGATTCTACCAGGTTGACCGGAGCCTCGCACGATATGCCGAAGGCTGTGGTTTGGGGCTTAGTATTGCGAAATTTATTGTAGATGCCCATAAAGGCTCGATTTCCGTTGACAGCAGGCCCGGCGAAGGAAGCACTTTCACTGTCAGCTTAAAATCAAAAGATTAGATCGACATGAAAAACGTATTAATTATCGAAGACAATCCGACGATGCTCCGGGGCCTGAAGGATAATTTCGAGATAAAGGGCTATCAAGTTAAAACCGCACGAGACGGCGAACAGGGCCTCAATACGGCTCTGGCGAAGAATCCCGATCTGATTATCCTCGATATTATGCTCCCGAAAATCAATGGCTACGAAGTATGCGAACAAATTCGCAAAAAGAACCTCGATATGCCGATTATAATGCTGACCGCCAAGGACCAGGAAGCTGATGTTGTTATGGGGCTGAATCTCGGTGCCGACGACTACGTCACCAAGCCGTTCAGTATTAAAGAACTCATGGCTCGGGCCGAGGCATTCTTGCGACGCAGGAAAACGCAGGAGCCGGCGGTTTATGAATTCGGCGACTATCTGCTCGATGTCGAGGCTTCCACCCTCGCACGCGACGGCAAACAAATCAATCTTTCGCCCGGTGAATTTAAGATGCTTCATCTGTTCCTCAAAAAGGCCGGGTGCACACTAACAAGCGACGAGATAAGGAATTTCGTCTGGGGTTATTCCCGTTTCATCACATTACGAGACATCGATGATGCCGTGAATAAGCTCAGGACAAAAATAGAATCCGATCCGGATAATCCGGAATTTATTCACACCGTTAAAATGGTTGGCTATAAATTTGAATTTGTTGAATTAACGCAATCCTATGGAAACAATACTGATAGTTGAAGATGACCCGACAATGCTGCGTGGCTTGAAGGATAACTTCGAATTCAAAGGTTATCGCGTCCTGATCGCGGCCGACGGCGAGGACGGCCTGAATATGGCCCTGAATGAAAAACCAGATTTGATTCTGCTCGATATCATGCTGCCGAAAATTAACGGCTATGAAATATGCAGACTCATCCGCAAGGAAAATCTGACAATGCCGATTATCATGCTTACCGCCAAAGGTGAAGAATCGGATATTGTTCTGGGGCTGAATCTCGGAGCAGACGATTATGTCACCAAGCCTTTCAGTATCAAGGAGCTTCTCGCCCGTGCCGCGGCGTTCCTGCGGCGTAGCAAGCAGGCCGAACAGGACATTTACGAATTCGCGGACTTCCGCCTTGATATACCGGCAAGAAAACTGACCCGCCAGGAAAAAGAAGTCAAACTCTCACCAAAGGAATTCAAGCTGCTCGAATATTTCCTCAAAAGACAGGGCCGGGCTCTTACCCGCGATGAGATTCTAAATGCCGTCTGGGGATACGATTGCTACGTCGGCTCACGCAGTATCGACCGTTTCATCACTACTTTGCGAAACAAAATAGAACCCGACCCGCACGACCCTACATTCATCCACACAATCCGTGAAATCGGCTACAAATTCGAACTGCCTGAATAAATTGATCCATTTCGTTCCGTCAAAGCGAAAGACAGAATGTCTCTTTCCCTGTATGTGATATTTGAAAGTTAATATTTATAACCTGACCCCGGAGACTCTAGAAAATAGTAGGAATCTTCCTATTCAGTTTTCTATTAAATTATTAGGGCATATTTGTCACAGAGAACTCTATAGAATCATCTAATGGTGATAGAAAGTCTGGGAACTTAAACCTAAGGCGTTCATACTCGCTTATATAGTTCTCATCACTCGGACAATTATACTTCCATTCTCCTAAATATTTTTTTATTTTCCGTCCATCTTGAAGTATCTCTGCACTTAGCACTAACGCACGATATGTTTGGGCAAGAATATTTTTATTTTTACCTTCTCCGATTCCGGACTTCAATGATTTATCCAGATATGAAATTGCGCTTTCACATAGTTTCTTAGCTTTATCTTGCATTCCTTGACGATATTCTTCTTTAGCACGACGATGCAATGCATAACCTTTTCTAAAAAGTAAACCCTGATCGCCGGGAAAGATTTTTAGACCTAGGTCGGCAATTTCTTCTGATGTTGCCCACTCTTCCTCAGCAGCCTCTAAGTCTGACCAGTGCCAAAATGTATCTCGTTCTCTACATTGTAACTGATAGGCTCGTCTGAATTCCTCTCTCGCATCAGTTAGGTGGCCTTGTTTCTTGTATATCCACCCAAGGTTTGCGTGGATATCAGCTCGTCCAGGATAATCATCAAGAAAGCTACGTAGCAGTTGCCCCGCCTCATCAGGGCGACATTGATTAGCTAAGAGTCGTGCCTTACGAAGGGTTTGAGAAACAAGTCTATCTTCTTGTCGTTTAGTGGTAAGTTGTCCCATTGCCGCCTGCATCTGACGCTGTATTCGTCTATAAGAATCTGTACCTTCAAAAACATCAAGAACCAACCTTTTCGTGTTCTGATTCAAGGCCAACTGCTTGAAATCTTCAACCTGTCCTTTTGATGGGACGAGAAACATTAATTTCAATTGCTCAAGTGCGTTCGTTATTCTACTTAAATCCCAATCTAGCCCTTTAGTCAAATAGTCAACAGAGCAAAAATCTTGAAGGCTGAGAGCAAGTAAAAGATGTTTCGCATCTATATCAAGTCTTTCATACTCGCGTTCCATAGCATATCTCCTGGCTTTTTCTCCCCGTCGTTCTGACCAGAGACCAATTGCCCTTTCGATATCAAGTCCTGCCTGAGTTAATCGTAGTAAGTCCTCAATGAAAAGAGGAGATGAATCAGTTGCCTCAAGGACTTTGTCTTTCAAGCGCAAAACTGAGTTTTTAGGAATTCCCATCAAATCACAACGTGATCGCAGGAATGCTTCACCATCTTTAGATGAAAGGCCTGTTATCTGCGTTGTTGAGCCTCGCATTCCAAAAAGTGCACGTCTAGACGTCACCAAAATACGCGATTGGGTAATATTAGGAACATCCATTAAAAGGAACGGAATCGCCTCTTCTGCTTCATTTTCAAGTGTATCGATATCATCGACGATAAGCAATGCGGGATTGTCAGTCAGTAATTGGATACAGAGTTTTTTATCTGATTGTAGTTCCCCTGAAATTTCAGAGGCAAATCCATATGCTTCAATAATACTTTGAATTGCTGTGCTCAGGTCGTAAAAGTTTGGGCGATTTACATCTATTGTTTGTCCCTCAATAAATCTACGTCGTTTTCCAGATATCCAGAGAATGGCATCAAGACCAGTGTCTGCTCTGGATGCGAGAGATCTCGCAAAAAAATATGCAATTGCCGACTTACCTTTTCCACCTTCGCCAGATAAAGCCCAACGTATTGCATGAGGATTCTCGAACCAATCATTAAGTTTATTAAGTTCGTGCTGGCGCCCTACAAAATCTCTTATTACTACAACTTCATCTTCGGGAGGTAGATACGTGTATATTTGGTCCTCAACTAAATGAATGCCACCTAATAGCCTGCGTTCCAACATCAATATTTGGCTCGCTGGTTCGGCGAGCTCACAGAAATCAAGGACTTTGCGTGCACAATATAAGACATTTGCTGAATCCTCAAAACCAAAATCAGCAGTTGTTGGATGGGATAGAGGATCCCGAAAATTTTTGATTGTTCGCATCCAGTTGAGAAGTGTTGTTTTGGCTTGGTTCTTTTCACGATTTGTTATTTCAGCATGTTTAAAACAAATAATATCGAAGAATTTTTCAAATACATTATAGAAGTATTCTACTCCGAGAAGATCAAAATCATCTTGAATTGGCACATCCACCTCACCAGTACCCCCAGAACGACGTTCAGTTGCAGCTCTCCTGATCTTATCCCACAAAGTTGTTCCAGTCTGTGAGTCTTTCTTAGTAAAGAGTTGTTTTAGTTCTGATGTGGCTGACGACCCGTACTCTTGAATTAATCTTTTTCGAATAAGTTCTACAAGAGCATTCCTATAATGACGCTGAATAGCATTATAACAGATTGTTGAATTATCCATTTTGATTTTCTCCTGAATAAATGAACTTCCCCCCTAAAAAAAGGTTTTTTTCGCAATATATTTATCGACCGCTTTTAAAGGTCGTATAACCTTACTGATTACGAAATATCCAAAATACGTAGTTCTACGTATTACGGAGAATTTTGACTTTTCGACATACGCGATACACACAACGCAAGACGCACCCGCAGATTTGCAGAGCAAATCTATACAGCGGGTGATAAGTCATTGACATTTTTAACTTAAAATCGGGGAATTCTCCTTACATTCGGCCGATCGCTGGTATAATAATTGATAGCGTATAGCGAGTAGCGTATGGCGGAAAATAAGTTAAAAGTTCAAAGTGTAAAGTGAAAAGTTAAAAACAACACAAACATTGCATATTTAGCCTCAAGGCCGGCCTTGAGGGGATTACCCGTAGCCGGTACGGCTAAACAATTTGAAAAAACAAAGCCAATGTTAAAATAGGTAATATAATTTAAGTTCTTTGATAACAAGATAATACGGCAAATCCAGCGTCAATCCGCGAAATCTGCGGTTGAAAAACAAAGCCAATTTTGGTTAGCCCCCGGACTTGTCCGGGGGGCCCGTGGTCGTACCGATCACGGCTAAACGAATTTGGAAAAACAATTTATCCCCAAGGAAAGTTATTTTGGTTTGGGCCAAAATTGGCGTATGCTCTTTATATAAGTTCATAGAGAGATGGTCTTATACCTTTGCGGCTTTTATGGCATCGGAAAGTGTGAGTGTTCCTTCGTAGAGGCTTCGGCCGATTATTGCCGCTGCTGCGCCTAATTCGGCCACCTTTTTTATATCCTCGATAGTAGTAACGCCGCCGGATGCGACAACGGGGACATCGACCGCCTCGACGAGGGCCTTGGTTCTTTCGAGGTTCGGGCCTGTCATCATGCCGTCTTTGGTAATATCGGTATAAATAATTGCCGCAATAGGTAACTTCGCAGCCTTGTTCGCGAATTCTAATAACGTTTCTGAAGTGTTTTTTGTCCAGCCATCAGTAGCTACCAATACTCGGTCGCCTTCATAATAAACCGGCTCGCTTTCATAAAACACATCCTCAGAAGCATCTCGTGTATCAAGTCCGAGCACGATTTTGCCGCTGAATTTTTCCGCCATCCGGCTAAACCACTCGAAATCAGCGACCGCCTTTGTGCCAATGATTGCACGCTCTACTCCTATGTCGAATAACTGTTGTATCGATGCTTCATCACGCAGGCCGCCGCCTACCTCGATTTTCAATTTCCCCAATTCTGCTATTGCGGAGATGGCTTCGGTATTAACGGGCCTGCCGGCTTTGGCACCTTCCAAATCGACGATATGGAGCCACCGGGCGCCTGCGGCGATAAAATCTTCGGCCTGTTTGACGGGATTGCTCTGGTAATTTATCCGCCGGTCATATCGGCCCTGGATGAGTCTTACACACTGTCCCTCGATTAAATCTATTGCCGGTATAATATACATCAATACATCTCCATGAGTTTAAGTTTTATGCGACATCAACAAACGGAAATAATTCTATCGTACTTTTACAAAAATTTCAATCTCTACATGTCACATCCTGATAAGGCCAATAATTTAACCGACAAGGGGCCGGATTTTTTCTATAGAAAAATAAACGAAATGCCTTGCCGAGTCGGTTTTGCTTTCATGCCTCTTCGAATGCTGAGATTTAATCTCCTCTATGCGCTGCTGATCCGTTTCCTCACCGGCTTTCACAAGATACAATCTTTTTCCGTTATATCCTTCGCCGCGTTCGATAAACATATATGCCGCTTTAGGATTGGAACCGATGTTGGCGAAACTGGTCCGCTCAAGCATACTGAAAGCGATTTTATTCTCATCAATCACATAGGGCCGGGAATAAATCGCCACGTCCACATTACCGGCCGAATCACTCGTAGCCAAAATTCCGATTCCCTCGGTGGCTCGAAAATATTCTGCCAAACTCATAATTAATCCCTTCGACTTAAAACGGCACTTAGTGCCTGTTTAATTTCAGGATGTTCGAAATTGAATCCCGCATTTATTAATCTTTCGGGAACAACTCTTTGCCCGGATAAAAGCATCTCATCGGCCATTTCGCCGAACCTCAACCGCAGGACAAAGCCCGGCACAAAAAACAAGGATGGCCGATGCAACACCCTGCCCAAAGCCTTACAGAATTTCTTCATTGTCACCGGGTTCGGTGAAGTCAGATTAAAAACACCCTGCTGGTCTTCGTTCTCAAGTAAAAATCTTATTGCAGCAACCTGGTCCTCCAAAGAAATCCACGAGAACCATTGTCTGCCGCTGCCGGGATGTCCCCCGAGAAAAAACTTAAAAGGCCTTACAAGTTTCGGCAGCGCCCCTCCGCCCGAGCCGATTACTACACCTGTTCGAGTTACAACCAATCTGACATCGAGATTTTCCATTTGCTCTGTACAAAATTCAACTTTTTTACAAACATCGGCAAGAAATCCTTTGCCGGGAGGAGACTGCTCATTCAACTTTTGTATCCCACAGGAACCGTAATAGCCGACAGCGGAAGACTGGATTACGACCGAGGGCTTGTTATCGACCTGCTTTATCGCTGCAATTATCGCCCTGGTGGCATCGAGCCTGCTGTGAAGAATCCCCGCCTTTTTATACCGGTTCCATTTTCCCGATGCGACATTGTCACCTGCCAGGTTAATTACGGCGAAAGCTCCGTCGGCCTGGCGGATCCATGTCCCGGTGGTTCTGCCGTCCCATTCGAAGATTTCGGCGAAATCACCTATCAATCCGGATGCCCGCCGAATGTCACGCGACAGACCGACGACCTTGTAATCCTTACAAAGGTCTTCGCATAAAGCCCTGCCGATAAAGCCGGTCGCACCTGTAATTACAATTCGTTTCATATATTTTTTTTACGCTCCTTCGAGTGACCGGATTTTTTCAACGTAAGCATCGGGATCGAATTTCCTTTTCAATCCCGCTGCGTTCATATAACGGATTTTACCAAAGACCGGCCTTTCCGACCATGCCCTGTCGTGTTTGCCGAAACACCACGCCACACCGGCGAAAGCATTCGGCCCCCTGCCGTCAAGCTCATACTTATTGTTAAGCTCCAGAGCAATCTTGAATCCCGTTTGCGGATTTCTACTCCACTCTAAGATTTTCTTTCCCCAGTACATCCTCATATAACCGTGCATTTTTCCGGTCAGAACCATTTCCTTCTGAGCGGCATTCCAGTATGGATCGTGTGTTTTCGCCTGCTCGAAATCTTCGAGAGAATATATGTACTGCCGTTTATCGACTCGATGGAAATTCAACGTCCTTTTAGCCCAGGGAGCAAGGCAGGCAAACATATCGTATTTATCGTTATAGAATACGAAATTATGGCTCAACTCCCTGCGGACAATAAGCTCTTCAAGATATGCGTCTTTGCCTCTGCCGGAAGTTTTTAAGACCTCAAGGGCAATATACAACGGCGAGATTTGCCCGAAATGAAGATACGAACTCATACCGGAAACGCAATCGGCACACGGATCATTGCGAAGCTTATCGAATTTATTCAGCTTGTTCTTCAAAAAGTCACGCAGCTGCCTTTTCGCCTGGTCCGTCCCGCCTTCGAAGGAAGTTACTTTACCGACGCTATGATCGATGTCGAGTTTCGAGACAGCCTTGTCGATATTTTCTACATCGAAACTTTTAAATTTCAAACTGAGCGAATCGAGCTTTGGTTTGGTGTGTTTTAAGGGCACCAGGTATTTGTCGAGCTGCTTTGTTATCCTCGGGCGAAAAGTACCGGCGGAGAAATTCTCCTTATCGGAGGCTTGCTCGACGGGAACTATAAGGTTGGTCTCCACTTCATAAAAAGGACATTTAATCCGCCCCGCTGCATTGCGGCGCCACTTCCGCTGGATTCGCAATTGCCCGGCATCGACGATAACCAAAGCGGCTGCATCCGCTAATTCCGCCGCTCCGACATCGGGAGACTGCCGCCGGATAATCATTTGAATCCCCCTGGCTCGAAGTTCCCGGCGGACTTTTTTGAGTCCTTCGAGCATGAAGAAATAATGCCGCCAGTTTGCCTGTGGCCAGTTTTCAGTGATACCGAAAAATACGAGGACCGGCTTTCTTAATTCGTTGGCTTTACGGATCGAATATTCCAGGGTGTGATTATACTCCGCTCGCTGAGCGGCCTGCATCCAGTAGAGTACATATTTGCCGTCCCGTGGCTTTTCATCGTTGAGGATTTTAATTCTTTCCTTTTGGATCATAACGCACAGCTTTCTGGGACAAAATACATTATATGGGAAATTTTTGCAATATGTTGTAACATAATCGTCCGCCGCGCAATTATAAATGCGATAATGGTTGGTGCTATGGCAAAATTCGTTGAGCAAACAGAAGATAATTTAGTACACAGAGCGCGTACTCAGGCTTACGCCCTTGGGCAGCTTTATGAGCTGTATTACGAGCGGATTTTTCGATTCTGTGTCCATCGGCTCTTTAACAAGGAAATTGCCGAAGATGTTACATCGACGGTTTTTCTCGAGGTAGCTCGCAAAATTCGGACTTTTGCCGGCCGAGACGAGCAGGATTTCGGAAACTGGCTTTACGCCATAGCAATCAACCAGACAAATTCTTATATAAGAAAAACCTCGAGGCGTAAGAAACTGTTCGCCGAAGCCGCCGATTCAATCAGGGCTAAACGCGATGAATCCAATGGAAATTCATCCGAGCCGGACTGGCCGAGACTCTATGCGGCTATACTAAAACTAAAGCCTCAGCACCAAACCATTATCACGCTAAGGTTCTTTGAAAATCTTCCATACGAGCGGATAGCATATATTATGAATATCAAAGAAACGACTTTGCGTGTTAAGGTGCATAGAATACTGAATGATTTACGAAACCATCTGTTAACCGTTTATGACGGAGAGGTGTAAAATGTTCGAAAATGAAAAAGATTTCGAAAAGATTGTTAATCGATTAAATATCGACACCAAGCCGAATTCGTCCCATCGCGAAAAACTGCGAGAGGAAATGCTCTCTGTCTATAACGATACAAAACAACAATCACAAAAGCACACAACGCCGTTCGGCGTTTTCAGGAGAAAAATTATGAGAAATTCAATCACAAAACTTGCCGCTGTCGCCGTGATAATTTTCGGAGTACTTGTTGGGATGCACTATATGGGCAATCCATTCGTAGCAACAGTAACCTTCGCAGATGTCATAAAGCCTATTCTTAATGCTCAAACTGCGGAATTTGACATAATTATGGGCGAAGATGAGCAGGTACCGGTTATTCACGATATGGTAAAGGGTTCACGAATTAGAAGAACTATGTCGAACATGGAAGATGACATTATCATCATCGACCTTGAGGCCAGCAGGATTCTGACAATGAATATTTCTAAGAAGGAAGCGGCATATATTGACTTAAAGGGCTTGCCTTCAATGCCAAATTATATGGAAGTGCTGAGAAATATTATTATCATGTTACAGGAGAGCCCTCACTTTGAAGTTGAAGAACTTGGTCAACAGAAGATTCAGGGGCAAAGTGTTATTGGTTTTTGTGCCAAACATCCAAAGGCGGAGATCACGATTTGGGCTGATTCAGAAACCGCGCTGCCCGTACAGATCGAGCAGATAGAGCCACAGTTGAAAGTAGTCTGCAAAAACGTCAAATTTGATTCACCAATGGACGATTCGTTGTTCAGTATGGATGTTCCCGATGGATATGAACTGCAACAGGTTGAACTTGATTTGATGGGCTCCACCGAGCAGGATTTTGTCGAAGGTCTCCGCATCAGAGCTGAGGTCTTCGGAGAGGGCTGGTTTCCCGAAAGCGTTGCTGTCGAGGACTATATCAAGGAAGCTCCCGCAATAGAAAATAAAATGGGAGAACTCGGGTTATCTGATGAGGAAGAAACTGAGCTGGGGATGAAATTGAGCCGGCATTTGCTGTTTATTCGATTCTTCAAAGGACAGGGACAATGGCATTACGCCGGAAATGGAGTAAAGCTGGGTGACGGCGAGACGCCGATATTCTGGTATCAGCCCCAAGGCTCCGAAACATATCGTGTCATTTATGGTGATTTAAGCGTCGAGGACGTAGCACCGGAAGACTTGCCGGAGTAGATTTACCAAACCGATTTCAATGCATCATAAAAGCCGGGGATTCTCGCCCGGCTTTTTTTATTCTTTTGATTTGGTATCACTTAATTCCAATTGAAAGATTTTACGGGTGCCGTCGGTAATTTTTGCCAGTTCGCTGATTCGGACAGGCCAAAGCCAGATGATTTTTTCCATATCGGTGATAACAAGAACTTTTTGCCGAATCTCGTGAGGCACTTTTTGAGAAGTAAGAAATTTGCCGATTTTCGTTTCATCCTTTTGTCCCAAAGGAATAAACCTGTCACCGGGCTGCCTTAAACGGACAATTAACGGCAGCTTAAGTTTGTTTAAGTCAAAACTTTCAATGAATTTCGAAACAGCCCCCCCGGTAAAACTGGGGACTAAATATTTTGTTGCTTCGATGAAGTATTGTCCAAATTGTGTTTTTCCGGGAATTTTTATAATTACAGGCTCGACCTCAGATACTGGCGGGGTAAACACCACCCTGCGAGCCGAAAAAAACAAATCTCCGTACTCCCGCCGGACTAGAAATCCGTCCGGCAAATCTATTTTTCTGCCGGTGACATTTCTTTCCGCCAACTGCAGAATATTTTGATAATGAACTTGTGTCACACTTCCCTCGCCGCATCCAATGGAGGTTAAACTTCGGCGCACCAGTTCAACTTTAACCGGCGGAGATTGTTCCGAAAATATTTTTATATTCAGGGAGACATTTTCGTTTGTGCAATCTGCAATTTTGGGCCAGATGTTATCAGCATGATTATAAAAAATCTTATAGAATTTTAGTGCCGCACCGGATAACTCATATAGCTGCTCCACAATCGAGCCGTTAGACTCCTTTTGCAATGCCGGAAGCAGTTTATGTCGGATGTAGTTTCGAGTGTATCGGCAATTGATGTTTGTCTCATCTTCACGCCATTGCAACTTATTTTGTTGCAAATACTTAACAATTTCATTTCGAGTGACGCAAAGTAACGGCCTGACAAACCGGATATTTCCATCGAATGCCCGCATCGGCCAAATTCCGGCAAGACCTCGAAAACCCGTTCCTCGAAGCAAACGGTGCAGAACCGTCTCGGCATTATCATCTTTTTGATGTCCCGTGACTATGTGACTACAGCCGTTTTGTCCGGCGATGTCGAGAAGATTTTCGATACGCATTTTTCGGGCGGCGGTTTCTATCGACATCTTATTCTTTCCGGCAAACTTGCGAACATCAATCCGCCGAGTTGTCACGTTCAATCCAAGTTTCGCCACATGTTCAATAACGAATTCCTCATCCTTATCGGCCTGCTCGGCCCTTAATTGGTGATTGATATGAGCACAGCATAAATCCGCCCTAATAATGCCCTGCTTTTTTAGCACCTGCATTACATGCAGAAGCGCTATAGAGTCGGCTCCGCCTGAAACAGCCAATAGCACTTTGGGTGCATCTCCAAAAAGCTCATTCGCTTTTATAAAATCTGCAACTTTCTTTTCGAGACTCGATAACATCTGTATAACGCGAAGGAGAGACTCTTAACGAATATATTATATAAAAAAACGGGCCTGATATTTATCCAGGCCCGCAGAAAATTTCTAAAAGTTTATATCAGACATCTATCACGGTTGGCTCTCACCCGTTTTTTGTAAGGCGTTTATTCGTTCTTCGGCAGCGGTCTTCAATTCCCTGTATTTATCATACCTGCCTTCTGTCTCAACTGCCTTTTTGTAAAGCTCCAACGCCTCAGCATTGCGGTGCATATATTTATCCAGAATTCTTGCCGCTTTAAATCTTGCCGGATGAGGTGTGTCGGGGTCCCAGGTATATGCCCGCTGATAATAATCAAGCGCTATCGAATAATCCTTGAAATACTCGGAAATTTCACCCGACATATAAGCTGAATCATCAATCTTGTCACTGGTCGGGTATTTAACAATAACATCCTCGAATTTTCTAAGAGCCATTCGATATGCATTCTTATCGACAAACACTGTAGCTCCAAGAGGTTCAGCACCCTCTTTCTGCAATCTGGCATCTTCATAAAGAAGGTCCGCATCCGGAATCATAGCAGTTGCGCGAAAATCTTTCGAGGCCACAACAGGAACGATGTAATTATACTGAGGCATGACATTCAAGTCATGCAATTCTCTTTTTGCCCAATCCAGTTTGTGGTTATTACCGGTCTTTGTGTAATATCTGACGAGCATTTCAAGTCCCTCCCGATATGCCTGCCGACTGGCTGCCACGTCTTCAACAATATCAATTTCACCGGCCGGGGTTAGAATGAGTGCACGACTCGTACCTATGGATGGCATAGTACGATGCGGCAACATCCGGCTTGTCCCGCTATTTGGATTCTGGCATCCCGGTAAAAAGTACAATGAAACGATGATTATTACGGTACAAATTCTCTTTGCCATAATGGCCTCCTTTCAATTTAAACCAGCCCTATCGGTCGATTTCCAATTATGAAGTACCATTATCAACTTAAAATCGTTTCGTCAAGAACAAACAGCTAAAAATATCATACTATTATCTCAATTTCATCATATAGGTCCGGAATTGTCAAATAGAGGCAAAATAATCAAAAATTACTGTTATTATGGGAAAATACCAAAGTAACAATTCCCAAACTGCATAATCAAAAAGGATTTGACTTTTAAAGCCGATCAGGGTATAATAATATCAATAAAACTCGGCGATACTACTGGAAGAGGGTCATCTGAGGGGGCGTCGCTTCAAGGTGTCCTATTCGCCAAATTTAATATCCTTATGTATTGGCAAAAAACTCCGTCACATAAAATAACCGGGAAAGCAAGAATATGAAGCCAAACAAATCGATATCTATTATTGTTGCTACATTTTCATTAATGCTCCAGTTCGGCTGCGAAGAACAAGCTGCACCCCGTCGGGAACTGAATCCCGACTGGTTTAATCAGATGGTCTGGCAAACTCAGGCGGCGGCTCAACCCAAACTTGTTGCGCCCGCCGTCAAAAAAGCCCCGAAAATTCAATTTGAAAAATTAATACACAATTTCGGAAACGTCAGCCCGGCAACAACTCACATCTGTGAATTCAATTTCACAAATACGGGGGACGGCACTCTTGAAATACTCGAGATCGAACAAACCTGCGGCTGTACACCTTCCGTTCTGTCGAAATCAGCGTATGCACCGGGAGAAAAAGGCTCGTTAAAAGTCGGATTTTATTCGGATACACAACTCGGCCGAACCTCAAAGCCTATCTACATATACAGCAACGACGAAGCAAATCCCGAAGTGGAACTATCAGTACAAGCAAACATAACCGCCAAGATCGATTACGAGCCGAAGAAACTCGACCTTATGCTGAATCAACCGAACGCCAACTGCCCGACAATTACAATTCGCAGTCTCGACAATCAGCCTTTTTCAATTACAAGCTTCAAGTCAACAGACGGATGTATTACCGCCGACTATGATCCTTCGATACAGGCAAGACAGTTTGTGCTTCAACCCAGGATTGATACGCAAAAGCTGGAACGTATTATGGACGGGCTTTTTGAAATAGGTTTGTCCCATCCCGAAACCAAGATAATCAGCGGGACTTTCGACGCACCGCCGAGATTCGAAACCAGCCCGCGATCAATCATGATTCACCAGGCCAATCCTCAACAACTTGTTGTAAAAAAAATCAATGTCATCAGCAACTACAACGAGGAATTCGAGATCGAATCGGCCTTTTCGAAAGAAGGGCTCATTAGTATTCGTAATCGAAGAAAAACCAACAACGGCTACGAGCTTGAGCTGGTAATCAGGCCGCCCGATAACAAAGGCAGAACAAGAATATTTTCAGACACATTTTTCGTGGATTTAAAAGGAATCGGAAGACTCGATATATCCTGTAACGGATTCTTTTCGGGTGTATCATCAGCCTCAAGCGGCCCGGTTAAAACAAAAAGGACATGCAAAGGTTGTAAGGGACCGATTCTAACCAAGTAAAGGTTTGATACACTCGAAAAAACGGTGTTCACAATCCGATACCTTTAACGGAAGCAATCGATAAGCCTTCTGATATTGTCGGTCCGCCGAATCAGGCTGGTAAATCCGCCGGATTTTACAAACATAAAATTTTACTCGACAAAAGAGGCCAAAAAAAACGCTTGCTCCGGATAGATTGTTTTAGTCAGTAATAAAATCGTCTCAAATTCATTCGTTTGTGACGATAAAACAAAATCTTTCATCAACGAGACTCACAATTTTCAAATGTATGGATTTGCCTTCATTCGCGAAACTCTGGAGATAAAATTTCGCAATCCAAGTGCCATTCGGCTCCATTTTCCCATCCTCTTCAACGGAGCTTGAGCTTCCCTTACGTTTTTCCACGGTCAGTAAACGGTAGGACCTCATCGGCAAAGGCTCCTGAGAGCGAATAACACGCAAAGTTATAGTATGCAATTCTCCGTCGTCAAGATGCCTGTAAAATAGTAAAGGCTCATCCAAATTTCTTTTTACAGAAATTTGCCCGTCAATCTCTTCGGCATTTATAAAACCAGTCTTACGGAAAATCTCGTCACTGATCGGAGCCTCGGTCAAACTTTCATCACCAAGCTTCTTGGCCAGATTCTCAATTTCCTGTGCTTTGACATTATTGCCTTTCTCGGCGTACTGCATAGCCCGAGCGAGCATCAGCATCTCACAGCCTTTCTCCCGCTCATTATGATCCGCCCGGAAACGAGCAAGCACAAGATATCCATCCAGCGTTGGAACGGGACTTTGCTCGATTAGAGAACACAAACGCTCACGCTGCTGTGGTGTTCGGAAATTTTTCTCAAAAATCAGCAGTGTCTTAAGATCCACATCATTGCTGTCCAACAACCAATCCATTACTTCCCGCGTTCGTTCTTCGGTCCAGCGGGACTGATAATGTGCAATCATCGGAACCTCCGGCGTGGACTTCTTAATATCACCAGAGACAACCAGACCGGGCTTAACGTCATGCCTTTTCTGGCGATATATGTGTATTCGTTCATTGCCGTTTTGCATTTCCAAGTCTTCTCTATCACGGTTGTTCGCCGTCCAGCCGAGGCTGCTTAATTCGTCACGGTATGCCTCCAATGCTTCTTCGGTCTGGCGTTCGTCCGTAAACTGCCAAACCGTATCGTTATCGGTCAATAATCCGCTGCCTGAAATATGCTGCCGGATATTATCGTTGCTAATAAAGGAAAATTCAGGTGACTTTCTGTAAGTTCCATAGAGCGTATCAGGTAATTGAGGCAGTCGGCCGTACTTATCGAGCAAATTTTCAAACTGTTTTTTAATAGACTGGATAAGCTCGCCGGAAATACTCTTTGCCTCAAGTTTGTATCTGGCCTGCGGACTCTCGATTCCGGTCATCTTACTGACATGATTAAGCTCACTTTCGATACTGAATCGGACTATCGAACACGAATCGTCATCGAATGAACAAGACAAATTACCAGACATCAAGCTGCCGGCCTGCCATTCTATTGTCGCCTGAAGATTACGGCTGTTAAGCAAATTGCTTTCACTAAACTCTGGCATATCAATAACAATAAAAACATCCGGCAAAAGACCGCCACTTTCAGGTCGTGTTCCATAAGAGTAATACGTGACAGTCTCCACATAAGGCAGACTGGCTAAAGACTTTTGAAACTCCCTGGCCGCTCGATCGATTAAACGATGGGGATTATGACAGATAAGCATAATATTACGCATGTTCACTTTCGCATCCGCTCCGGTCGAGGTTGAGCTGTACGTCTGGACTTTATTGGTCGCTTTTATCACTCCAAGAACAGGCTCAAAACCGGAAAATTTCTTCCTGTTGTTCGCCGGATCGTCAATTTCAGAACTTTTTATTGTTACGACAGGCTCGGTTTTGGAACCGCCGAGGGGCAGCTCAAAAACCACAAGCACTAAAACAATGCATGCTATTACCACAATAGAACCCATATTTATAGGTTTACTATTTTCCTCGACTTTACGAGGATGCAATAATACAGCGAAGGCTATATACAAAAGACTAAGGAAAGGATTGAAGAAAATAAATGTCAGCAGCCATAAAATCTTGGTACCCCATCCTCTGCCGATTATCGGATAAAACCGGCGCTGATGCAGACAGTGTATCAGCAGTGCCGACCATATAATCAGATAAAATCCATTTAGAATATATGAAAGCATGAAAGCTCACCTTTCAAATAATCGCCGTTCTCAAGGGCGATTTCTGCTATACCCTGAATGTCATAAGACCTAAAATTAATAGTGATTTACGTATTTTTCGGCGTTTTTTAAGATCAACTGAAATATAAGATTCAGGACTGACTCCCAATAATATCGAATTTTAGCCTTGAAATTGGCTTTGAGCTGTCCCGGCGGAACTTGTGCCATAGGTAGCTACAAACGAAACTGAGTGTTTTCATTTTTTTCTCCAAATCCATAAGCTTCGGATTTCGGATTTAGAATTTCGAGTTTCCGGCCAAAGGCCGGTAAATTGGCTTTGTTTTTTTGCCGGTAAAATCCCGTTATTTTCACCTATTTACTTGTCATCAAAGAGCTTACATCAATTTAGACCCGATCCAAATTGGCTTTGTTTTCAATTTTTTCTCTGTCTTCTGTTTTCCGTCTTCTCCGTTCTGGCTTCTGTTTTTTGGAATTGGGTTCCCTTGGGGATAAATTGTTTTGCATTTTTTTACCCCGGCGAACTTGTGCCATAGGTAGTATTACGTAGTCGGGTACTTCGTTATTCGATGCTCGTCCTGAGCTTCGTCGAAGGATTCGCGATTCCCTTCGTTACGTATTTTACCCAAAACCCCCTTAATACAACCCAAAACCGCGATTTTCGGAAAAAAATGTCCATGACTCGGTTCGTTATGCGTATTGCGTATGTCGAAAAGAAAATCCTATCGTCATTCCGAGTGGAGTGAAGCGGAACCGAGGAATCTGATGAAAAATTGTCTCTATTTCAATAATGAA
>Ga0315549_1000507_pt1 | contig 45440 bp, 40 predicted proteins | sample SalMarSW160200MG_FD_203101 | JGI IMG/M metagenome (GOLD analysis project Ga0315549, IMG submission 203101) | Salt marsh sediment microbial communities from the Plum Island Ecosystem LTER, Massachusetts, United States - Salt Marsh Sediment SW1601-200 ...
CCTACCTTAAATAATGATGGTGTAAACCGAACAACACGGATTCGGAAATAATTATGCCTTTTTTCTTGGTAATATACCCGGCTGGAATGTTATCAATACACTGGTGAGGTCTTTGTACATTATAATAATATATGAATTCTCTCAATCCGTTTAAAGTTTCGCTTTTGAGGCCTAAGTGTCATAATATCCCGGCGCGGGCGAGCGGACTGCCCAGGGAGCGGCCATCCATGGCCGCTCCCTGGGCAGTGAGGATTAACCGCCGCCGACCTCACAAGGACGTGAGGGAGGTTGCTCTAGATAACCGCACAAGCGCCCAATGATAATCTATTAAACTACGTGATCGTTCAGACGAAATAGCACTGTAAGTTTTAGCAACCGCATAGAGTTCATTAAGTTTATCTCCAGGATTCTTTGATTTTAGTTTTGGAAGAAATCTGTTAATCACTGTTTTCTGATTATTTTGTAAATCGGTAAAAGAGCCTTTAGAAGGGAGTCCTAATTTTCGACGTATCATTGCTCTTCTATAATTAAACATCCACACTCTAATAACTTTATTACTAACGCCATTAAAGATTGTTCCCAAAAAATAACAAAGTAATCCAAATAAAAAAACAAGTATTACTAAAATAGTTGCTGAAGCAGATTTTGCAAAATCTGTTAAGGTAGCAATCGTTCCTGGAAAAATTAAATCAACGAAAATCACAGAAGTACTATTTATGATTAAGCCAGGAAAAAAAGAATTCAACAAGTAACTGAAAGGAAAATGGCATTTACTTCCCTTTGACCAATATTTTATAAAATGGTTCTCTAAATTTCTAAAGTATATTTACCGTTACTATAACCAATGATAAAGCTTTACTCAATATTATTTTAAAATCTTCAAAGGAGTGTAATTTATCAATAATTCCCCAGATTGGGGCTAACGTTAAGAAAAAGCCTTTTAAATTGTTATTTTCTTTGGTATTAATTATAAAAGATATTATTAGGGACTCTATGATTGAAATGAATTAGCTAAAAAAAGGAATAACATAATGCCTAAAGTCGGAAGAAACGATCCTTGTCCGTGTGGTTCCGGTAAAAAATATAAACGTTGCTGTGGAAAAAATAATAACATACTTCCTTTTCCGGGTTCGGAACAGGAAAAACATGATAGTAATACCGCTTTTTCGAAATATCAGGAATTATTAGAAAATTGGGAAGGTTCAAATCCACCAACTTTTATGGAAATGATGGGTACTCCGAATCAAGCGACTGAAACTTTAAACGCACTACAAAAAGAGCTTGAAGGTAAAGACTTTAGCTCAAATGAAGAAACTGACCGGTTTGTAAAGGATTACTATAATAATATCAACAAAAAATCTGTAGATGATTTTCTCGGCTTAACTCCGGAACAGATGTATAGAATACATTATAAAACCTTTGAAGCGAATGCTGATATTGTTACTTTATCTGTGAATATACATGAGAAAGAAATTAAAGATATTCCAATATTGTTGAAAATAACATACTTTATGGAAGAATTACAAAAATTAGAGCCGTTAAAAGCTACTCAAAAAGGAAATCTTCCGAGGAAATTTGTTCAAGATGTATATGAAAATATGTATAAAAAGTATGAAGAATATGATTTTAAACCAAACAAAGAAGAGGATGAACCGCTTATTTATTCCCATAGACATCTCCTTATAATGGCGGGTCTTGTTAAAAAGAATAAAAATTATTTTTGCTTAACAAAAAGGGCAAAGGAAATTTTAGAAAATAAAGATTTTAATAGATTATATGAAATCATATTTAAAACATACGTGCAAAAATATAACTGGGGCTTTTTAGATGGATATAATGAGTTTCCATTGATTCAGACAAGTGTTATCTTTAATCTTTATATTTTAAAAAATAAAGCAAAAAATTATATTGAAGGTAAAAGGTTGGGAGATATTTTTTTAAATGCTTTCCCGGATTTAACAAGAGAGTCAAAGTCAACCTGGAAAGAACCGGAGCAGGAAATAACAGATTGTTTTGAATTACGTTTTCTTGAAAGATTTTGTGTGCCCTTCGGTTTTGTCATAAAAAAAATGGAAGGTGAAAAATTTACAAACCGAAAGTTTTATTATAAGACAACCACTTTGTTTGATAGGTTTTTGGTGTGGAGAATATAAACGAAAGTACTGAATCGGTTAAAATATTTATATCCTCCCCCAAGGTATCCCACGGGACAGAGGTTGGCGGAAATCTTATTCCTTCATTAAATCATCTAAAGTGACATCTAAAACTTTTGCGATCTGCTGAAGAGTTTTGACGGTGGGATTTTTGTTTACTCCTGATTCAAGCTTTATCAGAGTACTGTATGTAATGCTCGCTTTCTGCGAAAGCTGCTCCTGTGATAATTTCTGCTGTTTTCTGAATTTCTTGATATTGTTAGAAAGCATAAATTTCTTCTTGACATACTAACAATATAATGCTAATATTATAATGATAGTAATAAGACTCTATTGCTAGCAGCCAGTTGATCTTAAATCTCTTAGGATAAAAAAGCAAGGGGTAGAGGTATGCCCACCGCATTTTACAGAGGCATCTGATAAATGAAGGACCCTGATACGAAAAGAAAAGTCGCCTTTTACATTCGTGTTTCCACCGAACGTCAGACTAAAGTAGAGGAAGGCTCTCTTAAAAACCAGGAACAGATGCTGCATACAGAACTCAAACGGCGGAACCAACAACATGCCAACTAATAAGGCAGTCATATATGCAAGAGTATCCTCAAAAGAACAGGAAAGAGAGGGGTATTCTATTCCTGCACAACTAAAACTTTTAAAATCCTACGCCCAAAAAAACAATTACGAGATTATAAGAGAATTCATTGATGTAGAGACAGCGAAGCAATCAGGAAGAACCAATTTCAATGAAATGGTAAAATTCTTGAGTGCAAACCCAGAGGTAAAAATCATTCTCTGCGAAAAAACGGACAGGCTTTATAGAAATTTCAAAGACTATGTCATTATTGATGATCTGGACTTGACCTTGATATTTGTAAAAGAGGGTTCTGTTTTAAATAAGCATTCCCGTTCACACGAGAAGTTCATCCACGGGATCAAGGTTTTAATGGCAAAGAACTACATAGATAATCTTTCAGAGGAGACAAGGAAGGGTTTACTTGAAAAAGCAGAAGAAGGAGAATATCCTGCTTATGCCCCTTTGGGATATAAACACGATAAAATAAAAAAACCATTGAAATTGATGAGAAAAGAGCCCCAATAATACGAGAGATGTTTCAATTATACTCTACTGAGAAATATTCAATCAGGGGACTAGTAAATTATGTCTCAGAGAGAGGACTGACAACAAGGAAAGGGAGGAGAGTTGTAATAAGCACCATTGATGAGATTTTAAAAAATCCATTTTACCATGGAGATTTTCTCTGGAATGGAAAAATATATCACGGGAAGCACCCTGTAATTATTACAAAGGATTTATTTGAAAAGGTTCAATTAGTAATACAGAGTAGGAACATAACAAGAGTTCATAAGAGAGGATTCACTTACACAGGTCTTTTGAAATGCGGTAAATGTGGATGCTCTATTACGGCCGAGATAAAGAAAGGCACATATATCTATTACCACTGTACTTTTAATAAAGGCAAATGCCATAGTGAATATATCAGAGAAGAAGAACTGGAGAAGCAATTTGGAAATGTTTTAAAGGTCTTTCAATTTTCGGACGTCGTATTAAATTGGATGAAAGAGGCGTTACGGTTGAGCCAGAAGGAAAAGGAGGAGTTTCATATCGGGGAGATAAAGAAGTTACAAGAGCAATACTTGAAATTACAGAACAGGATTGACCAGATGTATCTTGATAAGTTGGATGGAGAGATTACGGAAGATTTTTACCGAAGGCATGTATTACAGTGGAGGAATGAACAGGATAGAATACAGGTGCAGATTAAGAGGCATCAGAAGGCAGATGAGAATTATATTGAACAGGGAATCACGTTACTGGAAATCGCCAAGAACGCTTACGAGTATTTTCAGAAAAGAAGAAAAATTGAGAGGGCTACTATAATTAATTTTATAATGCCTGAATCAAAACTAATTAATGAGAAGATTGTTCCTATCTTTAAGCCACCATTTAATATAATCTATGATATGTCAAAAGAATTAAGGGAAATACCACAATTGAAGCAAAATAAAAAGGTAGTGGAGGGATTCTCCACTACCTGTCCGACTAGGCTCCCCCGGACAGACTCGAACTGCCGACCTAGTGGTTAACAGCCACCCGCTCTACCAACTGAGCTACAGGGGATTGATCCACTACAGCGATTCTTAGGTTTGCACCTTAATTATTACATATACTATCATACACATCTGTATAAAAGCGCAATATACCCGGGCAAACCTAAGAATTGCCTTTGCGTATATTCATTTAATTCAATTCTCATTTGTTAAAATGAGAATTGCTGAATCCACTATTCATAATAAGATTTTCAAAAAAAGTCAATACGGGGCCTGTTTTTTATGGCATATTTTTTAAACCGGGCAGTTTTGGCGATACATATCAAGGCAGCCCCGGAATAGTTATTTTTTCCCCGCATTGCAGGCAGCGCGCCCCCTCCACGCCCGGAAAGACGACCGTATAGCCCCTGCGCTCAATAAGGATGCTTCCGCAGTTCGGGCACACGGTATTGGTCTCATGAAATCCAACATTACCCACATATACATACTTTAAATACTCTTTGGCAAGTTCAGCCAGCTCGAGCACGCTCTGAGGTTGTGTGCGTGGAAGCGTATATTTGTATGTGGGGTAGTAACAGGATAAATGGTAAGGAATCGTGGGATCCAGACCGGCCAAAAAGCGGGCGATCTCTGTTATTTCTTCTTTGCTGTCGTTCTTTCCGGGAATGACCAGGGTGGTAACCTCCAGCTCAATCTTCCCTAGCGCCTGTTTTATAAAACGCTTTACCTGTTCCAACCTGCCGCCGATTTCTCTGCGATAAAAATCCTCGGTATAACACTTTAAATCGATATTGGCCGCATCCAAAACCGCCAGCAGCTCCTCTGCCGGTTCGGCATTGATGTATCCGTTGGAGACCAGCACATTCTTGATGCCATTGCTCCTGGCCAGTTGTGCCGCCTCCAGTACATACTCCAGATGAATCAGCGGCTCGGAATAGGTATAGGCCACGGCAAATGATTTCTTACGTGCGGCCAATTTAATAATACTCTCCGGACTGATAAATTCCGTTGCGGCCTCGGTAGATTGTGAAATGTGATAGTTCTGACAGAAAGGACAGTGGAAAGAACAGCCCACAAATCCGATCGACAGAATAGATGTTCCGGGATAAAAATGATAAAGAGGTTTTTTTTCAATGGGATCAATGGCCACTGCGGAAAGCTCTCCGTAATAGGGCAGCACAAGCAGGCCGTCTTTATTAAAGCGTACTTTGCAGATACCTGTTTTACCGGGGTCAATCAGGCAGTTGTTGGGACAGAGCTCACATTGAACTTTCTTATCTTTAGCTGTCGTATAAAAGCGTGCGTCCATCTCTGTTTTTAAAATACTCCATAATCAGCAAAAACTTCAAGAAATCTTAAAAAAATTCCGCGTCAGCCGCTCAGCTCTTTTATCCAGCGCGATCTGCGATAAAAGGTCTCGGCTAACAGACCAAGCACACATGCCGAAACCGTGCCTACCAGCAGAAAAGGGGGAGCAATTATAAACACACCCGGCCCCCAGATAATGACACTTGCTATGATAAGCTGAACAATATTACTGGTAAAGGCTCCCGCCATACTTACGCCCAGCAGTGTGATATGCCGTTTCATTATTCTGTGCAGTCCGATCATTGCCAAACCGCCGGCAGTACCTCCGGCGCAGGAAAATAGAAAAATATAAGAAAACAGGGTTCCGTAAATAAACGCCTGCGCTATTATTTTCAGAGCTATCAGCAACACAATCTCTTTGGGCTTCAACAGATAAAGCGAGATAAGAATGGGCAGGTTGGCGATACCCAGGCGTAAAAAAGGCAGGGGCTTGGGGATTATATACTCAATCGATGACAAAAAGAGTGCCATAGCGGCGAGCAGAGCAATTATCTCGGTTCGGTTAGTAGCTGAGGGCGTCAATATCTTCCTGACTCCTCCCTTCAATAGTAATCAGCACCTGGTTGGGCAGACAGGCAATCCACTCACCGGGCAGACTTATCTGTCCTGATTTTACACATATCTTTTCCGGACAGGGGGATGACCTGACATGCAGAGCACCTTCCGCAATCTCGATAAACGTGATACCCAACGGCCCATTAACGGAAATAATGCGAGGCTCGCTTAAAGCATAATAATATTCTTCGTTCTGTGATTTTATATGCGCGTAAGGATCACCGTACTGACCTGCATACACGGAAAAGGTTATCAACCCTGTTGTGCCCAGTATAATCACGAGAATGACAATATCGAAGATTTTTAGCTTCATAAGCTTTTAAAAACCGACCCGTTTTTTCTTTTTGTCATAGAGAGAGGGCTCTTATCCACAGCTCTGCGGTTTTTAAAAACAGAGCTAAAACTATGCCAATCGCTCTTTAATTGCCCCTACTTTATCCGTCTTTTCCCAGGAAAACTGAGATCTGCCGAAATGCCCATAGGCTGCGGTTTCTCTGAAAATCGGTTTACGAAGATCGAGTGCCTTAATGATACCGCCGGGGGTAAGATCAAAGATGTCTCTTACAGCCTGTTCAATTTTCGACTCGTCAGCTTTTCCGGTTCCGAAAGTACAGACATAGAGCGACACCGGCTCGGCTACCCCGATGGCATAGGCAATCTGTACTTCACATTTGGTACAGATACCGGCTGCTACGATATTTTTCGCGATGTAGCGTGCCATATACGCTGCCGACCTGTCCACTTTTGTGGGGTCTTTTCCGGAGAATGCTCCGCCGCCGTGGCTGGCCATCCCGCCGTAGGTATCGACAATTATTTTTCTCCCGGTAAGTCCGGAATCACCGTGCGGCCCACCGACTACAAACCGGCCTGTGGGATTAATATGATAAATCACATCGCCTTTAATAAGCTCGCTTGGCAGAGCTTTTTTAATTATCTCTTCTATCATGCCCTGTTTAAGATCCTCATACTGAACATCTTCCCCATGCTGATGAGAAAGCACCACTGTGGTAATAGCTTTGGGCTTGCTGTTTTCATACTCGACCGTTACCTGGCATTTTCCATCCGGTCTTAAAAAAGACAGCACTCCACTTCTCCTCACCTCTGCTGCTTTAAGCATAATCTGATGTGCATAATAAATCGGGGCCGGCATTAACGCTTCGGTATCCTTACAAGCATAACCGATCATCATGCCCTGGTCTCCCGCTCCCTGCTCTTTGTGCAGTCCTTCACCCGCTGTTACTCCCTGTGAAATATCCGGCGACTGTCCGTGAATTGAATGGAGCACACAACAGGATTCAGCATCAATTCCATATAACGGATTATCATATCCGATTCTTTTTAACTCATCCCTGGCTATTTTTTGATAATCGATTATACCTTTGGTGGTAATCTCACCGCCGATCATAATAAGACCCGTTGTGGTAAAGGTTTCACATGCCACACGCGACATGATGTCCTGACGAAAAGCTTCATCCAGCACAGCATCTGAAATCTGATCGCATACTTTATCCGGGTGTCCTTCACCCACACTTTCAGATGTGAAAATAAAATCCGATCTATAACTCAAAACTAGTACCTCCTAAGATTAGAGTGTTTAATATTTAAAAAGCAGCTATTTCTTCTGCTTATAGTTACTATCCATATCCTTTAAAAATTCAAGGGTATCTTCTACCACAAAAGGCTCGTATTTTACTCCCAAACTTCCTTTGCGTACCCAAATCCTTACCATCTTCACCAAATCTCCGGATTCCGCTACCAGATGCGGCAGTTCATCCACATGGAGAATATCGGAGACGGTGAAGTCATAAAAGAGAGTATGGGTACTGAACGGGTCCGAAATAAGAATCAGTTTCTCTTTATCGAAAGGATGCTTTTTGGGAGCTCCGGAGAATGCCACGCCCAGTTTCCTATAGTCTTTATGGGCGCTATATTTAATTATCTCATTGAGTGGTTCAGCTCCTAGATATTTTCTGATACTCATATAAAAAACCTCTCTTTAGTCATTTATCATTTTAAACGGCTGACCGGTGGCTTCAATAACAGTCAACCACAGCGGGTCCTCCGGACTTAAGAATTTTCTTTCCGATACAGCCAGCTTCAGCGGTATGAGGGTGAACTGATTATTCCATCTGCCCACAACTATACCGGTAAACCCTGCCATACCCGCATGCACGGCATTTTGAGCAAGCTGTACACAGTAAATAGCATCATGCGCGTTTGCAGGAACCGCACGTACCAGATAACTGGGATCAATGTATTTCAGGTTTACATCCCATTTAATAGATTTAAAATAATCCGCAATAGCCTGTTTTAAAAACAACCCGATATCTTTCAGTTTTATATTTCCTGATTTATCTCTTTGCAGTACCTCGTTTTGTAACAGCTCCTGCCCGGCTCCTTCCGCTATGATAATAACCGCGTGGCCCTTTTGCTCCAAACGCTTTTTCAGATGAGGGAACAAACCCTTGGGACCTTCCAGATCAAAGGGTACTTCCGGTACCAGCACAAAATTTACTTCATTAAGCGCAAGAGCGGCATTTGCTGCGATAAAACCCGAATAGCGTCCCATTACCTTAACTATTCCGATACCATTAGGCGCTCCGATTGCTTCGGTATGCGCACTGCGTATAGCCTCGGCTGCTACGGAAAAAGCAGTCTCGAGGCCAAATGTCTTTTCCACATAGGCAATATCGTTATCGATTGTCTTGGGCACACCCACAATAGCTATCTTTACGCCGCGCTTTAGAACCTCTCTGTAAATAGCTTCCGCGCCATGCAATGTGCCGTCACCGCCGATTGTAAACAGAATATCAATCTTCATCCGCTCTAAGCAGTCTACAATTTCCGCTATATCCTGGGGTCCTCTAGAGGAACCTAAAAAGCTGCCGCCCAGTTCATGAATTCCTTTAACAGCCTCAGGTGTAAGCTGTTTGGGTTCCAAGCCATGAGTCGGATTAAAACCGCGAAATCCGTACTGTATTCCCCAGATGGTGCTGACTCCGTAACGGTAGTAGAGCTCCATAACCAGCGCCCGGATTACGTTATTAATACCGGGGCTTAAACCCCCGCATGTGACTATGGCTGCTGTAGTGTGCGCCGGATTAAAGAATATTTTCTTGCGGGGCCCTGCCTGAACAAATGCGGGAAGAAAGTTGTTATTTTTGAGATAACGGGTAATTTCATCTCTATCCTGCAGCAAGGTAACCGAAGCATTATCCTCTATATAATTAGCGATTAAATCCCCGTAATGAGTTGAGAGTCCCAGAGGTGAATCGATCCGGACATCACCCAGACGAGAAATTGCCAGATCCTTCTCACTTAAGCTTAAATTTTCCATACCGGCTTTAGTCCCATTTTCTCTTTCACTTCAAGAATTGTGCTTTTAGCTTGTATTGTGCACTTTTTGGCGTTTTCTTCAAGCAGTTCGTATACCTGCTGCGGTTTGGCCTTTAACGCATGATACTTATTTCTTATCGGATCCAATACTGTCATTAGATTTTTAAGAAGTATCTTCTTGCAATCTATACAGCCTATAGCAGCTGTTGAACAGCCGTGATGTATTTCAGCACGTTCAAATTCCTGCGTAATCAGTTGATGGTAGTAATAGATGTTGCATTTTTCCGGTGTTCCCGTATCCGTTCTCCGTATACGGGCCGGATCGGTTTTGGCAACCGACAGCTTCTTCCATATTTCCTCTTTGCTTTCAATCAATCCGATGGTATTACCTTTACTCTTACTCATTTTTTGGTCCCCGTCCAAGCCCGTTATACGCGGGGTTTTGGTAAGCAGAGCTTCGCACTCAGGAAAGGTGGAGCCGTAGCGTTTATTAAAATAGCGCGCTATCTCACGCGTAAGCTCTATATGCTGAACCTGGTCTTCCCCCACAGGTACCACTTCTCCTTTATACAGAAGTATGTCGGCCGCCTGTAATACAGGATAATCTAGCAGACCTGCATTTACATTTTTCCGGTGCTGCTGTGCTTTATCTTTGAACTGGGTCATGCGCTCCAGTTCACCCAAGGGAGTTACAGTGTTAAATATCCAGGTCAGATCGGCATGTCCCGGCACTTCGGACTGGACAAACAGAGTTGTCTTTTCCATGTCAATGCCACAGGCATAGAGACCCACCGCCATATCAAAAATCCTTTGTGGCATGGTTTTGGGATCACTGAATACAACAAGCGAGTGCAGATCCACAACACAAATATAAGAAGTATATGAATGCTGAAGCTGTACCCAATTCTTCACCGCACCGAAATAATTACCGATATGCAGTTCACCTGTGGGTTGAATTCCCGTAAATAGTACTTTCACCGTACCGCTCCTTATACTATCATTGGCATAATTTTTGTAAAAATAACAAAAATTACGCCAATGATAAATTGCGGTTTACCGCAATATTTTTTTATATGATTACCATAATGTATAGAGAAGTAACTGTATTGTGTCAAGTTATTAAAATACAAGGAACCGGCTGATTCCGCTATTTCTCGAGAACGGCACCGATGGAATACTCTTCGATTGCAGAACGATTCTTTTCTTCTATATTAATAAATTCCAGCCCGTTATCATAAAGCTCTTGTCCGTTTACCGTATCCGCTTTAGACCACACTACTTTGGCCTTGGTTGATATGGGCTGTGAACTTTCCGGCAGGTTAAATGTTATGCTATACAACCTGTTTAATTCCAGCGGACCCTCGCTCGTTGTTATACACACACCGCCAAGACTCACATTTTTTATTTTTGATCTTTGCTTTTGTGCGGTATTTTCCTTAGAGTAATCGATATCAATTGCGAGGAAATATCTAATGAACTTCCTTTTTTCCGACATACAGTTTTCTTCTTACGATCAAGGCTATGGTTAACGATTATACGTAATCTTTTAATTCTTTTATAAGCTTGAAGTGGCGTAATTTGGCAATTGCTTTTTCTTGAATCTGCCTGACCCGTTCTCGCGTAATTCCCAGCATCTTACCGGTTTCCTCAAGGGTAAATGGGCCTTCACCCGCTAGGCCAAAACGAAGTTGGATTATTTTCATTTCTCGATCGCTCAGCTGTGTGAGCACCTTGCGAATTGTGTTTTGTAATGTCAAATTAAACACGAATTCAAAAGGCTTTTTGGAAGTGTCGTCAGGTATCAAATCGGAAAGGCGGGTTACATTCTCATCGTCCACTGTTGTGTCGAGTGATGTTGTTTCTTGAGAAAGTTTAACGACATCTTTAATTTTAGATAACGGCAGGTTCATATAGTGCGCTATCTCTTCGTCACTGGGATCTCTGCCGAATTCTTGAGATAAATGTTTGGCAACATAATAGCATTTCTTAATCATATTAAGCATATGCACCGGAATACGAATTACTCTGCCTTTATCTGCCAATGACTTGATTATTGCCTGTTTAATCCACCAGGTACCATACGTAGAGAAGCGGCAGCCTCTTCTATAGTCGAATCTCTCCACTGCCTCAATCAAACCGATATTACCCTCATCGATTAAATCCAGCAGACTCAAACCCCTGTGCTGGTATTGTTTGGCAATGGAAACGACCAGACGCAGATTAGAGTTAATCATTTTATTCTTTTGAATGGTAAGCCTTTTTTCCATTTTCGCTTTTTCCTGTTTAAAAAAGGCACTCTTAATATGTCTGGCATGATACTCAAGCTTTAACTGTTCGATTTTAGCGCTAAGGGTCGATATCTTGCGGCCGATATCTTTTTCTTCAATACCCAGGAGTAAGGGGTAGCTGGAAATTTGTTTAAGATAGAGAGCAAGCGGATCGCTTTCCTGGGTATAGGCTTTGCAATCATCTTCCAATTCTATACACTTTTTACAAATTATTTTTTTTGTTAACGGAAGCACAGCTTGTTTTTGCATATACCCACCTAATAAATCAGTTTAGTCCAATCTTGTAAAAATCTATAATTTCTTTAATCAAAAGTCAAGTAAAATTTTCAAAAAAAATTAAATATCTACAAAATTTCTACTATTTCCATTCTTAACGCTTGTATAGTGTTTTGGGGTCCAAAAAGGTTCTTTTTGTCTTATCAAATACGATAAAGAGAAGTTTTGCTTGTGTCTGATGTAAATATACTCCCAGTCTGCCGATCGGCGTACCCGCCTCTACCGGTTCGCCGACCTTAACGGTTGTGGTTTCATTGCCCAAATAACCGAAAATCAACCCGGTACCCGTATCGACGAGAATAATGTTACCGAAACCTCTATAGGGCCCGGACCAGATTACTTTACCTGAGGAAACCGAATATATTACATCCCCTTTATTTCCGCTTATTAATATTCCTTCCAGCTTACCGTTATAGCTTTCTCTTTTTCCGGGGTGAGGCCAGGCAAGATCCGCATAGTTACTATTATTTGTGTTTTCCTGTGGTGATACTGTTCTTGCTACCGGGATAATTATTTGCTGATTTACCTTTAATTTCGACGGATTGGTGATGTAATTAAGCTCCATAAGCTCATTAACAGAAATACCGTATTGCCTTGCCAGGCTGTAGAGGGTATCTCCCTTTTTTACGGTATGCACAGTGGGTATGATAATTTTCATTCCCACCTTTACATTTTTAGGATTATCTATTTTATTTACTTTTAATAATAGCTCCAAAGGGACATTAAAGCGTTTTGAAATCCGGTAAAGATTATCGCCTTTTTGGATTACATAATAATTACTATTGGCAAAACAAAAGCAAACAATGAAGAGAAAAATAATGCCTGGCAAGCTCGTTTTCGACCATCTGCTCATAAAAAGACCTATTCTTATAGTCGGCTTGTGTTTGAAGAAACTAAACAAGGTGAAATTATTGTTTTTAACAAGGATTTTTAAAAGGAATTTATAGGAACTATAGATTTTATAGTACGGCCTTCGGCTGCAAGCAAAAATAGGAAAAACACAGATTGCACAGATTTAAAAAATAAATATTTACTGAGGAAATTGCAAAACTCAAAATATATTAAGTTAGTAAAATACTTATTCGTTATACCATAATAGTTTAGCAATTTCCATTTTAGAAGCTTCTTGCAAAAATGTTATTTTTGCAAGAAGCTCTACTATCTGTGTAATCGGTGTAATCTGTGGTTTAAATACATTTATTTTAATATTTACTTATTCGGGCTGGGGAGATTTGAACTCCCGACCTCTCGGTCCCGAACCGAGCGCGCTAGCCCCTGCGCCACAGCCCGTAAAAAAAAGCCCCTTTAAAGGGGCATTCGGGAGCGACGGGAATTGAACCCGTGATCTCCGGCTTGACAGGCCGGCGCGATAACCAAACTTCGCTACGCCCCCTGATAAAAAGCACTATAGTCGGACTGAACTTACTTGTCAAGTAGTACAGATCATAATTTTATTGACATTTCAAGGCTTTAATGCTATTTTAACTCCCTATAACACCATGATCATATAGAGGAAAAAAAATGGCATCAAGAGATATGCGCAGACTGAAAAAAAAGAAAGAAGAAGAAAAAAAAGATAAAAGCAAGCTTGCCACAAATACTTTTTCTGCCGCCATAATTGGAATAATCATAATCGGCTTCTTACTCAGCTTCTTCCCCGGAACGTTTCTTCCCACCACAAAGATTAGTTTCGGAAACTATGCCGGAAAAGAAATAGCATGGGAATATGACAACTATTTTAGCCGCTCGGTAAATTCTGATTTCATCAATAGAGAGGAAACCCTCAAACAACAATTACTTGAAGCAAAAACACCCGAAGAAAAAGAAAAAATCCAAAAACAACTGTCCGAGCTCTCGATCTACACTGTTATTCAGAATAGTTTTGAAAGGATTGTATTTCATATAGCCATACTATTGGAAGCTGAAAAAAGCGATCTTTTGGTATCCGATAAAAGAGTCCAAGAAATAATCGCATATTACTTCAAGTCTGAGCTGTTAAAATATGAAGATAAAAAACTAAGGGAGAATAAATTTTTAGACCTCTATGCAAAACATAAGGATTATTTCAGAGAGACGCTGCTGGAACTTCAGTATAAATATGACCGCCGCGGACTTTTAATACCACCGTCCTTAGACGCTTTTCAAACTCAATATAGTTGGGACTTCAGCAACCTGCTTTTAAGCCACAAAGAAATCGAGTTTATCTCCGAGATCGCTAAAGATTACAGAAAATTTGATTTCTTTTTTTTAAACTATGAGGATTATCCGCTTGACGAATTACTAAGCTATGTAAACTCTGATCCTGAAAAGAAAAGCTTATTCCGCACACTCGATCTTTCCCGAATTATCTTTAACGGAGGGAAGAGCGAAGCAGAAGAGCTCATAAATAAAATAATAAACGGCCAAATGAGCTTTGAAGAAAAAGCGGATAAAGTAAGGAAAGAAGACGAATACGCTGAAGAGATAATCGAGCAGTATACATATTACTATTATGAATTAATAGATATCGTAAAAGAGAACGCTGAAAAGGTAATCGGATTAAAAACAGGAGAGCTCAGTCAGCCTATCCAGATTGACGAGGAGGGACAAACATGGATTATCTACCGCTGTGAAAAAGGGATGAGTGAACCTGATTTTACCATACCCAAAATGCAGCAGGCTCTCATGGCTTATATGAAATTTAAAGAAATGGGCATAATTCAGGATTATTTTGAGGCCAAAGCAGCTGAATTTAATCAAAAAGCGGCTTCCATAGGTTTTAGGGCCGCCTGCGCCCAGATGGGTATTAGCTATTACACAACGGATTTTTTTCCACTGAACTATGACTCATTGAATTTCATCAACTCCGAAGTATCGGCTCAAGAAAATATAAAAGAACTCATTACACCGGCCCTGGAAAACGAAGAATTCTTTCTTAAAGCCTTTTCACTCAAGCCAAACGAGATTGCCGATCCCATCCTGCTCGATAAGAGTGTTATTATCCTGCATCTTGCTTCCGAGCGGGAAATAAGCGAGGAAGAACTTGAGACATTAAAAACCACTTACTCAAATTATAAAGGTTTTACTTCCTTCAGCGATTTACAAACTCTCCTGGTTAAGGATAAAAAACTCGACAACAGAATGGAGCAGGGAATTGCCGCACATAAAAAATTAATGGAATCCTTATCTAAATAGATGAAAGCAGATGCACCGGAGCTTATAAATACCGGGAATGCGTTTACCGTAAAATACAAAGGAAAATTTCTCTATTCAAGCAAAGATCCTCTGGGCAATGTCACAAAAGTTATTGCCAATACAACCATCCGTGAAAAGACTCTCATCTTGATACCCGGTATCGGATTAGGTTACGGCCTGAAAGAGCTGCTTAAGAAGTTGCCCCGCAGCTGTTTCATTATCTGTGTTGAAATCGATCAAAAGCTTATGGACTTATGCTTACATCATGCTGAGCTTAAAGGTCTGGATGATAAAAGATTGATTATTTTACGGACCGACGGTATACGCTCAGTAATGCATGCGCTCTCTAGTTTTGGCGTGCATAATGTGAGAAGAATACAGTCAATTAAACTCTCTGCATCAGATCAGCTTTTTGCCAAGGACTACGGCAAAATACAGAATGCTTTACAGACCGAAATAAAAAATTACTGGCAAAACAGAATGACTATGATTTTCATGGGCAGAATCTTTGTAAAGAATATCATCGTCAACCTCCCTTACCTTAGTTTTGCTCATGATATCGAACAGTTAAAGACCACCCTCCCCATAGCCGTTATCGGTGCCGGCCCTTCTCTTGACCAGAGCGTCTATTTGTTAAAAGAAATACAAGATAACGTACTCATTCTGGCAGTCGACACTGCATTAAGTACGCTTTGTGCTCACTCCATTAAACCGGATTTCATTTTCAGCTTAGAAGCTCAATTTATTAATATTCAGGATTTTATTGCAGACAAGCACCACGAAATACCCCTGTTATGCGATTGCAGTGTAACCCCGCAGGTAATGAGGCTTTTTAAAAGCATATTCTGTTTTTCTTCTCAATTTTATGACCTGAATATCTTAAAACGCCTTAAACAGGCCGAATTACTACCCAGCTCTATTCCGGCTTTGGGTTCGGTGGGTATTGCAGCCGTATACTGCTCCTTACGGATTACCGACGGGCCGGTGCTGCTGGCCGGTCTTGATTTTAGTTACGTCGGCAAAAAAACACATGCCAAAAATACCTACTTTCATAAGTTTATATCTACGAGCGCTCTGCGTTTTACTCCTGCAGAACATATAAACTTTCAGACACTTTATAAGCGCCCCCTGCTGGAAATTAAAGACAAAAAAGGCGGATCGCTGCAAAGCGACCTCATTCTCCATTCGTATGCTGAAAATCTTTCACGTCTTATCTCTCTTAATAAAACACGAGTATACGATATCAGCTCCTCGGGGTTAGACTGCGGAGCAGAACAGTGCGACAATATAGCCAAACTTAAAACACTGCTTGCAGGCTATAACAAATCATCATTTTCTTTACAGGACACTTCTACAAACGATCGGCGGCAGCATTACTCCTCCGCCGTCATCGCGCAGTTTCTCGATCAAGAAGAAATCTTATTACAACAAGCGCTCGATATCATCAATCCGCTTTTAAAAAATCACGGCGAGGTAAAGGGAAGATTCGGGGACAAAGAGTTTGAAGAGCTGAAAGACATTGATTATGTATTTTTCCATCTCCCTCACAAAACCATGCTCCCCGACTATACAAAAAGCCTGTTAGAGCACATGAGAGCTTATTGTTTGTATTATCGTACTAAGATTAAACAGGCAAAAACAAGGCAATCGGCTAGTTGTCTTCGGAAGTCTTGAGCACAGAGAGAAAAGCGCTCTGTGGTAACTCCACATTACCTACCATTTTCATCCGCTTTTTGCCTTTTTTCTGTTTCTCTATAAGCTTGCGTTTTCTGGTAATATCCCCACCGTAACATTTAGCAGTTACATCCTTACGCAGTGCGGATATGGTTTCACGGGCGATGACATTACTTCCGATCGAACCCTGAATCGGTATTTTAAACTGGTGCCGCGGAATCTCATCGTGTAATCTTTTACATATATGACGCGCCCTCGCATAGGCACTTTCCTTAAAAACCAATTGAGAAAGTGCATCCACCGGTTTTCCATTAATCAGAATATCCAGTTTAACAAGTTCGGTTTGACGGTAGCCGATAATTTCATAATCAAAAGATGCGTAGCCGCGGCTTGAAGATTTTAATTTATCATAGAAATCAAATAACACTTCGGCCAGAGGTATTTCGTAAAATACTTCAACCCGCTTTTCATCCAGATAGCTAAGGCTCTGCTGGATACCGCGCTTTTCCAGACAAATGGTAAAAATATTACCCAGATATTCTGCCGGAGTAATAATAGCAGCCCTGATAAACGGTTCTTCCGTGCTTTCAATCCAAGCGGGATCCGGATACTCTAACGGATTATCAATATTTTTCCGGATACCGTCCTTTAACAGTATTTTATAGCGGACAGAAGGCGCGGTAAATACAATCGAAAGTCCATACTCTCGCTCAATCCGCTCTTGAATGATCTCCAAATGAAGCAGTCCCAGAAATCCGCAGCGGAATCCGAAACCCAATGCCGCGGACGAATCTTTTTCATAAACAAGCGAGGCGTCATTTAACTTGAGCTTTTCCATGGCTCCCGACAGTTCTTCGTAATCATTAGAATCCACAGGATAAATGGAAGAAAAAACCACCGGTTTTACATCCCTAAAGCCTTTAACAGGCTCTGTGCATGGATTTTTGTCTAAGGTGATGGTGTCTCCGACTTTTGTGTTGCTGATATTTTTTATACCTGCAATAAAATATCCCACTTCACCGGCATGAAGCCCATTTGTCTTTTGCAGATCCAATTTAAAAACACCTGTTTCTTCTACTTTATACACCACACCATTGGATAAAAAACGCACCCAGTCGTCCTTTTGCAGAACACCGGAGAATACCCGGATATGCACAACGACGCCGCGGTATGAGTCGTAGTGTGAATCGAATATCAAAGCTTTTAAAGGGTCGGAATCCACACCTTCAGGAGGAGGAATTCGCTTAACCATGCCCTCAAGCAGTTCCTCTATTCCCGTGCCAAGCTTAGCGGAGATTAAAAACACACGAGAGGCATCCAGACCAAGATCATGATCAATCTGCCTTTTTACATTATCAACATCAGCTCCCGGAAGATCGATCTTATTTATAACGGGTATAATCTCTAAATTATGATCCAAAGCCAAATACATATTGGAAAGAGTCTGAGCTTCCACACCCTGGGTGGCATCAATTATTAACAGGGCTCCTTCACAGGCGGAAATGGCTCTTGATACTTCATATGAGAAATCAACGTGTCCCGGTGTATCAACAAGGTTTAAAAAATAGGTATTCCCATCCGCAGATTTAAAAGGAAGGGAGATCGCCTGTGATTTAATGGTAATTCCGCGCTCGCGCTCAATGTCCATACTATCGAGAATCTGATCGTGAAAGTCCCGCTCTGCCACCACATGCGCGCTCTGAATAAAGCGATCGGCCAGAGTTGACTTCCCATGATCAATATGAGCAATGATGCAAAAATTTCTAATATGAGATCGTTCCATTGTCTTAATATATTTACCTAAACAAAATTGAATTACCTATAATATCATAATATACTTTAAATGCAAGAAGATAATGAAAATAAATAAACGAAAAAAAATTCTGATTGTCGATAATGAGCTCTCTATAAGAGAATTATTGAGCGAGCTCATGCACAAGTGCAATTATCAAGCCGTTACCGCTGAAAACGGAATGGAAGCAATCAACCTCTACCGTCTCACTCATCCCGACCTTGTTATTACCGATATCAAAATGCCCAAAATGGACGGTATAAGCTTACTCAAACAATTAAAGAGTATAGATAACAATGTGCTCATTATACTTATTTCCAGTTTTGGTAATGAGGAAATTCTTCTTGAAGCTCTGTGCGCTGGAGCAGTTAACTTCTTAAGAAAGCCGTTTAAAATTGAAGAAATGATCGCCAATGCTATCGAGCATGGCAATCTGGCAATCGGATTCGTCAAGAAGTCCGAGGCTTTAAAGCAAGGAAATTTCGGAAGCCTCATAAAACAAAAACTAATAAACAGTAAAAACAGTCAAAAGAAAATTTACATATCGTCCCATCTTGCTGGAAAAAGTTTTACCATTACAATCAAAGACCAAGGGGATGGATTTGATTGGAAAAGCCTGCATCATTATAACGGGAGAGGAATTATTCTTACTAAAATATTCTTTGACGAGGTTATTTATAACAATCCCGGCAATCAAGTTACCTTAAAAAAATATACCTAAACCAAATCCAGAATCTCTCGTATTTTCGTTTCCAGAGTTGCTATGGAAAACGGCTTTTGTAAAAAGTATGTCCCTTTTTGAAAACCATCTTTCTCTACATATTCATTATTAAAATAACCGGAAATATACAGTATTTTTATATCTGGTCTTATTTCAAGCAATCTTTCCGAAAGTTTTATACCGCTTAAGTGGGGCATAACGATATCGGTAATGAGTAGATGAATCGGAGCCTTATACTGTTCACAGATAAGCAATGCTTCGCCGGCATTACTGGCTTCAAGTACATTATAACCGAATTTCCCCAGCACTTTATAGATCATTTCCCTGAAAATATCCTCATCCTCGACTAACAAAATAGATTCGGTACCTTTTACCGCAGGACGCCATTCGGTTATTTCCTCTTCCTGAGCCGCTTCTTCTTCTACACGCGGAAGGTAGATGCTGAAAGTACTGCCTACATCGGGGGCGCTGTCAACAAAAATAAAACCCTTACTCTGTTTGATTATACCGTAGGCTGTGGAAAGACCCAATCCCGTACCCTTCCCCGGTGCTTTTGTGGTGAAAAAGGGCTCAAAAATCTTTTCTTTGAACTCTCCATCCATCCCGTGCCCTGTGTCGGTAACACGCAGCATAACATACTGCCCGCTCTTTAAACCAATAAAATCATGTCCGGTGCGGTCGGTAATAGTGATATTCGAGCTTTCAATGGAAAGCTTTCCCCCTTCACGCATGGCATCACGCGCATTTAAGGCCAGGTTTATGAGCACCTGCTCAATCTGTACCGGGTCGATTTTTACCTGCCAAAGGTTTTCATCCAGAATCGTAAAGAGCCTGATGTTCTCCGGCAATAAGCGCTTGAGCATACGTTCTAAGTCTAAAATAAGGGTGTTAAGATTTACGATTTTTAGCTGTAGTACCTGCCTTCTGGAAAAGGCTAATAATTGCTTGGTAAGCACAGCTGCTTTCTTTCCGGCTTTAATTATTGAGGTTACTTCACTGCGTATGGGATTGTCTTCTTCTATAGTCTCTAAAATAAGATCCGAATATCCGATAATGGCCCCCAGTAAATTATTAAAATCATGGGCGATACCTCCGGCCAGCCGCCCGATTCCTTCCATTTTATTCGCCTGAATAAGCTGGGCCTCTATCTTTTTTTGCTCCGTATTATCAATAATATAACCTTTAAAATGTTTGAGCTTGCCGCTGGAAGAAAACTCTCCTACAATATTTGCAGTAATATAAAGCGGCTGTTTAGCTTTATTAAGAAATTTTGTGTTATACTGTTTAAGTCTTTTTTCTTTTTGCAGCAGTTCAAACAAGCCGTTCTTCTCCATTAAAGCAGGATAATATCTTGCTAAATTCGTTTTAACAACTTCTGCCGCAGAATTAAATCCTAACATAACCGCAAATGCCTGGTTACAGATAAGAATAGTGCCCTCCGCACTTGCAATGAAATCACCTGTTAAATCGTCTTCAAAAAATTGTCTATAGCGTTCTTCGCTTTTACGCAGGGCCTGTTTGGCCAACTCATGAGCAGTAATATCGTGATACACATATACTTTACCGATAGCACACTCATTATTACCGAGAATAGCCGCCACACTCGTTTTAATAAAGCGACTTTCACCGTCTTTTGTAACAAGTCGTTTTAAAGCTGAATTTCTGCCTGCAGCAACTCTGTTTTTTATGTTTTGTACTGTTGAAAGCTCACCGTCTTCTATATGAACTACATGCTGCAGCTTCTTACCCAAAGCCTCTTTTTTCTTTATACCCGTAAACTTTTCTGCCTTGGGATTAAAAAACTGTATGTGATCATTATTGTCAGTTACGATAACAGCATCATCAATGCTCTGTAACGTAGTAAACAGGAGCTGTTCTCTCTCCTTTACTATATTTTGCATCTTATGCTTATAAAGTGCAATTTCGATATTAATGTGCAGCTCGCGCTCTTCAAAGGGTTTAAGGATATAGCCAAAGGGCTCGGTTATTTTGGCACGCCTAAGAGTTGTGTTTTCAGCATAAGCAGTAATATAAACAATCGGCACCGAATAGCTCTTAAGAATCTCTCCTGCAGCTTCTACCCCGTCCATTTTCCCGCTCAGTTTAATATCCATGAGTACAAGATCGGGTTTTGTATGTAATACCATTTCAACCGCATCTTCACCGCTGGCAGCAATACCGGGCACATCATAACCCAACTTTTCCAGACGTTTTTTCATATCCAGAGAGACAATATTCTCATCTTCTACGATAAATATTCTTTTCTTATCCATTCTTATGCCGAATACTCCTTAATGCAGATACTTTTTACACTTTAATAAAAGGCTATGCATGTTTCCTCTTATTGTCAACAGTATTTCTTATTTCTTTGTTTAGGTGTTACTATTCAGGTGATTATGAGAAAAGAATTTCACACAGAGCACACAGAGAACACAAAGGATTTTTGGAGTAAAGAATAAAATTGATTTTTAGTATCTCTTTGATTTGGGTGAGAAAGGAGATTGTGAGGTTGTTAGATGAAGCGAGTGTGTAAAGCTACACATTTTGTGCTAAAAATATTACTTTAATAAATTACTTCAATTTCTTTTTCTTTAAGTTTTGGAATAATAATATTCTTTGCTTCTTCGTTCAATGGATTATCCCATAAGTCAACTACCTCTAAAGTATTTATATTGATAAGAGGACTAATATCGCTTATTTTGTTTATACCTAATTGAAGCTTTTCCAGAGAAGTAAGACCGGCAAGTGGGCTTATATCGCTAATTTGATTACTAGCTAAACAAAGATTCTCTATGGTGATACAGTGCTCAATTCCTTTAAGAGATTTTATTTCAAGCTGCTCTGCATTTAGTTCCTTTATTTCTTCTAACTCACTAGCATAAATATCACCAGATGGTTTGTTGATAGCTTTTCTAATTGCCTTCTCTAAACCTGGTTCTTCAAATTCTACTTTAATATCTTCCTGTGCCTGCAAAGGTATGGTTATAGCCAATAAGATAACTATTAAAATTATACTTTTATATTTCATCCTGCTTTTCATCTGTATGATAAGATTATATGTATTCCGATTGAGTTCTTCAATCATACTTTCGTATAAGCAACAAGCACCCTCCCCTGGTATTAATCATATGTGAAACTAATAAGTAAAGATCAGACAGAAAACCTCCGCTGGCTGCTAAGAAGCATCGGCCAGGATAACGTATTTACCTTCCATGCTTTTGAGATCGCCCCGGATGGAGCTTACATCTATCATAACGAGAAGAAGTACGGTCCGATAGTTGGGATCACCTATTAAGAGGATTGGGTGAGAAGAGAGATAGTGAGGTTGTGGGAGGAGTAGCCGTGTTAATATTCAACCTTAACACCTCTTTTTTCAAGCTTTGGGATTATATCGTTCTTTGAGTTTTCATTTAGCGGATTATCAATTATCCAAAGCTCCTCCAGAGAAGTAAGGTTGGCAAGCGGACTTAGATCACTGATTTGGTTAATATATAGATTAAGATTTTTCAGAGAAGTAAGACTAGAAAGTGGGCTTATATCTTTGATTTGTGTTGCACATAAAATAAGGCTTTCCAGAGAAGTAAGATTAATACAACAAACATAACATTTTCCGTATTATGTTAAAAATTATAAATAAATTTAATACATTATACAAGCACAAGAAGTTTTTTAACAGTTATAAAATAAAGAAAAAAAGAAGCAAAAAGCATCCTTCTATCATTATGTATTAATGTGAGTATACTTTGTGTATTCACGTATTTAAAAATAGCTGCAGGGGGTAGTAAAAAGCCCCCCGTTTTTGTTATGATTCTATAAAAGGAGAAAGTAATGCCTGAAGTGAATTTTATTGAAATAGAACCCTATAAGGGAATTGGTATTGAAATAGGTATCTCTAAATTAAAGTACAATCTTGGTTATAGTGGATATGTTGTATTCTATGTGCCTATTAAAAATGGTTTTATACCAAAACCAAGGTTTGTTGTAAAAGATGATAATATTTTTGCATCAGAAGAGGAAGCGAGAGTAAAATTAAAAGAAGCAGCTATGGCATATATTGATAATGGGAAATTAAATAAATAATTAATAAGTAGGAGAAATTAGAAAAAAACTTGGGATTGATTAAGTCTTTATTGTTTTTTCTTAATTCTTTTTCTTTTTTTTCTTCTTTGTCTTTTATCTATTAGCTTATTTGCTTCGACTACATAATCAATATGATTAGCAGCTGATGGTATTCTGTAAGAGAATACTGTTTTCCCATTTTCATTTCTAACTGCGAAATCACCTAATGTAATGATATCCATTCCAATTAACACGTCTCCGCCATGTATATTTCTTGCAACACTAACTAAATTATCTATTACAGCAACCCGGTTAGGTAATAATAAGTCAATTTGATAAACATTTACACGTTCACTAATATTTGCACCATGGACATCTGCTTGTGTAATTGGTTTCAATTCTAATTCATTTACTAATCTTTCGCTTATTACGGTATTTGTAGCACCTGTATCCCATATTGCTTTGCAGGGAAATGGAACACATTTTAACTCAGTAAATATCTTGCATAATGATTGTGCTTGTCTGATTTCAATATCTGTGATTAATACATTAACGAATCCGTTAGCTTTTTTTGTAAAAGCACTGAAACCGGAACTCATTATACAAAGGCTACTCTAGAATGGTATTCTTGTGGTTCGAGAGAATTTTTTGAACACTGTTGTACTAAAAAGGTGCCAAATTCATCGTTTTTCATATGGAGAAGGGCTTCCGCCTCGGTATTGAAAAAACCAATGACTTTCTCATTTTTAATCACAACAAATTCATTGAGGTGGTTTTCTATAAAATCTTTAATATTCTTCTTAAAAAAATCATATTCCTTATTAAGCATTATAAATACCCTTACATATAAAATTTACACCCACACACACAATTAATCAATACTTTAATACATAATCGTTATTTTATCTATATATTTTTTATATATTTTTCACCCAAACACTCCCTCAATAGACTCCCTGGCCGGAGATATACGCTTCCGAAGGTACTCAATTGACAGATTGTCGTAGGTTTTTTAACTGAAAATTAGATCAATCTTCTTAATCTCATCTTTATATCTCCCTAACCGCTGCAGTTCTTCGGTATGATTGTAGTACTCAAGCATTTGATCTGATTTGTGGCCTAAGAGATATTTAAGTGCTTCGTTGCTTATCTTTTTCTTAAGCATGGTATCGCGTAGGTATGCCGGAACGAATGAACATCCCTCCTACCCTTTGTAATTTTTAATGCCTTAAGTACCTTATTAAGCCTATCGGACAATACTTTCTTATAAAGATGGAGGCTTCCGTTTTTACCATAAAATATAAAATGCTGCGGATCCGGAAACTCAGTAACAGTATGCCACCATTGTATGATTTTAAATGTACGCCCCGGTAGATATGCAGCTCGGTTCTCACCGCTTTTGGTCTCTGTATTGTATTTATTATTCCCCTTAATTGCTGCCATGATCTCAAGCGCCTGGTAATCCTCTTTGAAATTCACCCACTTAAGGGCCCGTACTTCCCCGGACCTTAAACCGGTAGTTGCTACTACAAGCATGCATACACCAATTTTCGCGGATCCCCACAACTTGAAAAGCTCTTCCGGTTCATATGGAAAAAGCATAGCGAGCTCTTGTGTCATGTATATCTCTCTTGGATTATAGTCTTTCGCCATCGGTTCAGCATGGTCAAAAGGATCGGATATTATGAGATCATCCCTGAAAGCTTCATTCATAACTGTTTTAAAAGTGTAATAAATATGGTTCTTTGATTGATTCGCTAACTCTATTTCAGTAAGCCAGTTCTCTATATCGTTGACTGTGAGTGTGTCTATATATCTGTGACCGAATGCCGGCCAGATCCATTTAACAAGCCACCTGCGTCTTTGTTCTGCGTGTGCTTCAGAAAACCTTTTTCCTTTTGAAAGCTACCGTTTAATATATTTACATTTATCCCATGCAAAAAAATCACGAGTATAATCTTTTAGCATTATCTTTTCTCGCCGTTTACCACCCTGCTTTAGTATTTCGTGGACATAAGCTTCAGCTGCAATTTTGTCAATAAAAAACCCGCTAAAAAAGCGGGTTTGATAAAATGTTATATTACAAACATTTATATGGGCGACGTGAGACTCGAACCCACGACCCCCAGCGTGTCGAGCTGGTGCTCTAACCAACTGAGCTAGCCGCCCATCCTGTATTGCAGTATTTTAGAAAAATTAAAATTTGTCAAGATATTATATTACTTTAGAGTCATCATTACACGTTCCAACACTTTTTTACGATCAAGTGGTTTGACGATGTAATTTTTAGCTCCAAGCAGTAGAGATTTTTTAACAAGATCCTGTTTTCCTAAGGCACTAATCATAATAATATTGGCGTTTTTATCAAATTCCATTATCTTTTCTAAAGAGGTCACCCCGTCCATAACCGGCATGGTAATATCCATGGTTACCAGATCTACTTTTGGATAGAGTTCTTTATATTTTTCTAAACCCTCCTCCCCGTTCAAAGCTGCGGCGGCAACTTCAAAACCTTCTGAGGTAAGAATTTGACCTATCTGTTTTGTAACAAACATCGAATCATCTACAATAAGAACGCGAAAGGGTTTTCCATCCTCTTTTAAACCTTCAGGTTTGCGTTGATTAATATTAGGAAAATCCATTTTTGTTTTCATGGCAATCCTCCTATTTCTTTTCTCTTATGGCAACATTAATTTCAATCTTCCCAAAAGTGGTTTCTATAGGTACTATCAGCGCCTCAATAGCCACATCTGTAATCTCCATATTATTTCCCGTGAATATAGCCGGAGGTGTAAGATCGAATTGAAAACCAATTTCATGAAGTTTTGTTACAGCTTGGGCTGTAATCATATTAGCCAGCTCTGTAATTGTTGCTTTGCATAGCTCATCGTTTTTTTCTATTTTTTCACCATTCATCGCAGATGCTACCGCTAACGCAGTAGTTTCAGCCATATCAAAGAGCACTCTTCCTTCGACATCCCCTGCTAAACCGACAATGGCAGTTACACCGAGAACCGGCATTGAACTGGATTTAAGATAGAGTTCACCGCGTTTTACTTCCGTTTTTAAAACTTCAGTTAAAATATTAAAGGCAGCTTCAACAAAGGGATTAATATACTCAACTCTCATATCATTTGTTCCTCACTTTCAGTAAATGAAATCTAACAACAAGTTCCTACTCTCAATAATTTAATCCTTTTCATTCCGATATGCAATAATGTTTCCCGATTTCAATTCGGTAAAACCGGATTTTTTTATTCTCTCATGTGTGCCAATAATTAATATACCTTTATCTGCAATTTTTTCTTTAAACTGGTCAATCAGTTTTTCCTGAAGCGCCTGACTATAAAAAGAAAGCACATCACGTGCAAGAATTATATCAAGCTCAGGCAAGGGTGTGCTATGAAGTATATCATGGTATTCAAATAAAATGATGTCCTTAATCGATTTTACAAATTGATACCCAGCTTCTGTTTCTTGTACAAATTTTGCTTCGATAAAATATTTTGGCACTCTCTGTAGAGGCAGCAACAGATTAGGAGCCGCAGAAATATTAAGCAGCTCTTGATCACTTGCCCATACTTTAATCCTCTGCTTGGGAAACTTAAGTCGCAAAATACAAGCAATAGAATAGGCATCATACCCTTTACCGCAGTTCGGGCTCCATATATTGAGAGCAGATTTTCCGCTATCCTTAAGCAATCCATCCACATGCTTTTTATAATCATCTCCCCATAACATATTACAATATGTGGAATAGAACTCCTCCAAAAAGTCATCGGCATCTTCTATGTTCTCAAGCTGGACTCCCTTGTTCTGTGTTTTTCTGATTTTTCGCCATTCCTGCAGTCTCTCATAAGCCCAGTCTCTATTTAAATCTGAAATATGAAATTGTTTAAAAGTAGAAAGGGTCTCTTTAATAAAATCGAATTCCAACTCAGCTCCGCTGATAGCTTGTTTCTTTTTGATTGCAGCTGCCGGCGGAGCGGTTTTCGGGGCGATCACTTCGTCTTCCAGGCTCTCTTCTTCCATGCCAAAAACCCGTTCTACATCGAGAATGACATACAGCTTTTTATTAACCTCAACCACGCCATTAATATACTTCATATTGATATCGTCAAAAAGCGGATGCCTGGGCTGTATAGTGGATGAGTCAATTCCCACTACATTGTCTACGGAATCAACAATCATTCCGATAATATTATCCTCAAGCCTTAAAATGAGAATATCCACGTCTCCCTCTTTGCGTTTCTCATTAAATGTAAGGTGGAACATTTTACGCAAATTAATAATACTGATGATTTCTCCCCGTAGATTGTGCACACCTTCTACATAGGGCGGTGTGTTGGGAACAATTGTAAAGTTTCTTGCTTTGGATATTTCTTTAACTTTCATTATATCAATACCGTAATCCCTATTGGCAAGAGAAAATGTAACCATCTTAAAATCTATACGCGCTTTTTGTTGCTCTTGCTGTTCTTGTTCTTGGATCGTGTTTTCCAATTCATTATCTACAGAACTCATATTGCCGCTTTCCTTATGTTATTATACCTTCCCGCTTTTTTCTCTCATCAATTTCCATCTTTAATCCTAAATTAAGAAGTTCATTCACATCTAAAATTAAAGAAACAGTACCATCCCCCAAGATTGTGGCGCCGGCAATACCGGGAGATTTGGTAAACCTATCCTTCAGGGGTTTGATTACCACATCTTCTTCTCCAATAAGCACATCTACAAATAAACCGACCTTCTTCTCGCCGCTGCCTACAACCACGACATAATTATATTCTCTTTTCTCATCGATAGAAATATTGAATATTTTATTAAGCCTGATAAGTGATATCACATCCTCACGAAGATTAAAAACCTCGTAATTATCAATTCGTTTAATATCCTGTTTGGTTATACGCAGCGTTTCAAAAACAGAAGTAATGGGAATCGCATAGACTTCCTTTCCTACCCGCACAAGCAAACCTTGGACTATGGCGAGAGTTAAAGGGATCCTGATGGTAAATTTTGTTCCCTGATTATAACTTGACCAGATCGAAACATCCCCATTCATCTTCTCAATCTGTTTTTTCACTACGTCTAATCCTACACCGCGCCCCGATACATCGGTTACTCTTTTAGCAGTGGAAAATCCCGGTTTAAAAATCAGATTATATGCTTCAATATCAGAAAGGGTTTTATCAGGATGAATCAATCCGGTATCAATTGCTTTCTTTCTGATCGCACCCACGTCAATGCCTATTCCGTCGTCCTCGATTTCAATAATAACCATATTCCCTTCATTATTCGCTCGAAGTACTATGGTACCTTCCTTTTCTTTTCCCAATTTTTCTCGTTCTTTTGGTTCTTCTACGCCGTGATCGATTGAATTACGTACACAATGAATCAAGGGATCCAAAAGATCTTCGATAATTGATTTATCCAGTTCGGTCGACTCCCCTTCTATGATAAGGTTCACATTCTTCTTGAGGGATTTTGAAAGATCCCGCACCAGACGCGGAAACCGTGAAAAAATATGCGAAATCGGAACCATACGTATCTGCATGACACCTTCTTGCAGCGAGGATGTAATCCTCCCCAGACTCTGCGTAGTCCCGCGAAACTTGGCAAGCGAGTCTTTATACAGTGAATCAAAATGATTATACATTGAAAGCAGATCCCCGAACTGAGTAAGAATATTCTTTTTAATTACTTTTAAAGAGGTCCCCTTTTGGATTTCTTCTATAAAATCTGGTAATGTGTCAAATAATTCTTTTATCCGTTCTTGAAACTGCGTTTGTGTGTTTTGAAACTCCATATAATGATTACCAAACTGTAAATTTACTTGATTAATCGCAGATTTCATGATCACGATCTCACTGACTAGGTTCAGCAATATATCAATCCGTTTGCTATCCACCCGCAATATGGAGCCTACAAGCTTATGAGGAGTTTTTTTAATATCCTTTTCTTCTTGCTTCTCAGCGACAGCTTCCAGCTCGGCTTGTATGGTTTTTTTGATTGACACAGCATGCCCGGCGCTTTCACTACCGCTTTTAATGGTTCGGACTGAAACACCTGTTGTCACATCGGTGATATTACACATATTTTTAATTGTGGTCTGATTTTCTTTGGTTGAAATAAAATAAGTAATTGCCGGAAAAAAGTTATCGGCGTATAAAAGTTCAAACTCCGGTATGGTTTTAAGTATTTCTCCCAAATTTTTTAATATAACATATACTTGAATTCCTCCCACAGTATTCATGGGATTATTCTCATTAAACTCAACCTGAATTTTATAGATATTTTCATCACGGGTAGAATTCTGCTGAAATTCCAGCAGCTCATATTCAGTAAGTTCATCCGCTTCTTTACTCTCTATATTTTGATCACTTTTTCTTATTTTCTGCTCAGCGCTTGATTTTCTGCTTTGCTTTTGCGGGACAGAAATGAAGCTCTCTAGGGCCGTGGTTAAATGTTCGATATCTCCTGTGAATATCTCTCCATGTGCCCGCTTTGCTATCATTTCTTTCAACACATCAACTGCAGAAAGTAGACTATCTATAACTTGCTCATTAATCTTTTTATGTGAGCTCCTCACCTCTTCGAGTACATCTTCAATAAGATGAGTAAACCTGGATATTTCTTCCATCTGAACGCTACCGGAACCCCCTTTAAGGGTATGAGCAGCTCTAAAAAGCTCATCTATAGCATCTTTATTATCGGGATCGCTATCGAGAACCAGCAAATTTTGTTCAAGAACTTCAATCTGCGCTTCAGCTTCTGCAAAAAAATCCTTTAACAACTCTTCGTTTTTCGGATCAAAGTAATCACTCATCCTATTTTTATTTTTATCTAAGAATACTAATAAGTCAAGCTAAAAAGAATAATATTGACGTATAACTCTTTATTCCTCACTTTTTACTCATAGAAATAAAAAGCATGAATTTAAGGAATTGCCGTTATTGACACTTTTCCAAATACCTGTACAGTATATTACCATGGGCTGTGTGAACTCTGTAGGCTTGGTGAGAAATTTATTACTTTTCAGACAGTCCTTTTTTTAAGGATGTAAATAACCCGATATGAATTCATTAGTTGTTGACAGTTCGCCTGCCATAAGGAATTCTCTCTGCTACATTCTTCTGTCTCTGGGAATAAAAGGAATACCGTGCGCTGATAGGGACCAGGCCTTAACAGCTATAAAGGAACTGGAAGAAGATCTGTTTTCTGCTATTGTCGATATCGACAATAAGGAAGTAGAGGGTGTTGAGCTTATAAAAGAGTTAAAGCAAAATCCAAAAACCATGGATATTAAGATTATAGTGCACACCATACAATCAAACCGAGAAGCTGTTATAAAAATGCTGGAAATGGGAATTATAGGGTATTTACTTAAACCCTATAATGAAACTGAAACCTACGATAAATTAAACAAGATTTTTAACAGGCTCGAAGGCGGGGAAAAGAGAAAACACATTCGGATTACACCGGATCCTGAAGACCTGTTAAGGGTTTATTTTCGAATTACCGGATACCCTCACCTTATTTCCGGAAAAATAGTTAACCTGAGTATGGGAGGATTGGCTTTAGAGCTCTATTCCCCTGTTGAGCAACAGTTACTGACCGTTAACACCCATATTTCATCCATCCATTTTACACTAGGCAGTAAACAGATTAGTCCGTCCGGTGTAGCGGTTATGCGTAAAGATAAACATTTAGCACTTCAGTTCAATGCCATCAACCAAAATGACAGCATGGTCTTGGCAAAATACATATTTACAAGAATAAACGTATGAAGCGATACTTAAGTTGTTTTTTAAAATGATACGAGGTAAAATAAACAATAGAACCGGAAGAGAACAAAGCGGAAATCCAGAATAAGGAGCAGGTTGTTCATGAGATCTAAATTAAGGTTTATGCTTATTAGTTTGTGCCTTTTATTGGGTTTTTCATATGCCAATCTTTGGTCGCTAGAGATTGGGCTGCTTTTCAAAATAGAAAACCTGAGCTTTCATCCCGATCGAGAAGATACCGATCACGATTTCGACGGTCTTACCTTCCCCTGGGGAATTTCACTCTTTGCAGCGCATGAAATCGGAGATAATTTTTTAATCAGCACAGGGTTTTATCAGGATTCTATTTTACGTAATATCTCCTCAACCATGGTAAGTTATCGATACAGTTTTATCAGTATCGGTTTAGGTCCTTACTTTGGCTTTTTCAATTCATGGGATCCACTCATCAGATCGGGGATCAATACCTCGTTACGGCTTGATTTTCCGGGGATTATTTTTGCGGAAATCAGAGCAGGAAGCACAATCGGCGGTCTTGTCAAGGAAGGCGATTATTCTCAAGAGGAAACCTCCCTGTTAGCAGGTTTTCATGTAATGAACGCTATCTGTACTGTAGGACTGATTTCTAAAACATTTACCTTAAAAAAAAGCACGTCTGAAGTAGTAGACAGCCTTGATAAATATTATTTTTCAACGGATCTTTTTCAAAAAAATGTGCCCTTCAGAATTCTTCTGACCTTTGCCTATCAAACAATATCAAAATCCTTTGTAACAGCTACCACAACTAATTCTCACACCCTCAGTTCACTTTTATTGGGTACGGAGCTGGAGGTGGAAATAACGCGCTTTCTCAACCTCTTGATTATAATCGACAGCAGTATCTACACCTTTGGTCAGGACGATCTGTTAGGAGTCGACCCGGGCAGCGGATTTGCGGGTTTCCTTTTTAGTGCTCAAATCGGAGTAAAACTTAAAATCGATCAGTTGTTTGAAAAACCGGAAATAGCGGAATAAAAAAAGGGCTGCCTTAAAGAGCAGCCCTTTTTTTATAGCTAAAGAATACTACTTGCAGGCTTAATCACTAACCTCTTCTTCTTTGTACATCTTCTTCTTTTCAAGATATCTTAAAACATGCAGATTACCAAGGCGTCTGATCTCTGCTTTTCTTCTGACCTCTTCTCGCTTCTGCATAATACCCCATACTTCTTCATCGTTAATATCCAGCTCGAAATCTTTCCATGCCAAATCATATTTTACTTTGATATCTTTAACGTATGTAACAAAATCACCACCGATTTTAGCGGCATCACGGTAAATTATAATACCTATAAACTTAATAAATGGCTCGTTTTTCGGGTACTGGGGAAATACCCTTAGCTCTCTGTTACGGACATCGGTAATATAATTGGGATTCTCCCATTTCAATCTCTTCCATCCGGCATAGTTGAGATATCCCAAAAATACGGTGCGTTCTTCGCCGTCCTGATTCCTAAAAATCACACCTATACCATGAGGGAAGTTTCTTCCGGCCACTACCATCTGGATCTCTTTAATCAGGCCCACATTCTTAAGAATACCAATATTATCGAATTTATCGCCTTTGCCCTTATTTTCATCGCCTTCTTTATCCATATAAGCCGGGATTTCAAAAGGCGGCTTTACAATGGCATAAGAGTTAAAAGCCGGATCGGGAAAGTGAATCCTCACAGCCAGTACGGTTTTATTTGCCATGGCTTCGCCTTCAAATTCCGCAGCCTCACCGATAGTTGCGGCTTCTTTGGTATAAGAATACAACACATTCTCACGGTACTGTGAAGATGAAGCTAAATCAACTTCCCAATTGCCGACGGCCAGGGAGGTTTTAAGTTCATCTAGTTCATCTGCAGGAATTCCTGCTCCTGCTTGACTTCTGTAATCAACTATGGTGGCTTGATTCTCAGAAGGTTTATCCTCACCTTCTCTTGTTACATCTGCTTTTAAATCATTAAAATCTATCAGTATCTGCGGCTCCGATTGTTGTGCCATTGCTTGTGTTGCGATTAACACAAGTAAAATACTGAGCACAAAACATATCTTTTTCATATGACGCTCCTTTCTTGGAAAAAAAAGTTTCTATCTTGGTTTAAGATTATATTCACACAAAAGAATTTGTCAACGAATTTATTTTTTTTTTAAAATCCAAAGCGATCTAAAGGCCGCAATAAAAAAAACAGGAACACAGATTTCACAGATTATGATTAATATATAATTTTTTAATCTGTGGTTTCAAAATATCTTGGTAAAAAAAGGATTCAAATTTTATTCAATGATTTCCACGGAAAATCTAATGCCGTCCTGAAAATTATCATGTGCCCTTAATCCGGCACAGTATTCAAGCAGAGGATGACTCTTAAGTCGGGCTACCTGTTCTCCCAGTTGAGCAATATCGGTTATAATAAAATCTTTTAGGTATTTATAAAAATGCCGCTTGTTGAGCTCCGAATAATCAGAAACCGGCATACCCTCAATAAAGATATAAACCTTTTTTATGCCGGGGAAATTATAAAGCACACCATTTGCAAAAGCCTGCAGCATATCTTTGGGTGTAATCAGCACCAGCTTATCTATGTTAAATATTTCTTTGGAAAAATTGACATAGAGTATATTATTATGAATAATTGCTGATTTGATTCTTGTATTTTCGGGAATTACAGGCAGGTTGTCGTACTTATAAGGTCCTGCCAGAATTTCATCGACAAGAAGCAGCAGATTATCCTTCTCATTTCCTAAATCAGGGAGAAATCTCTCTTCACCTATCACCTTAGTCGAATTGACATGCGGGAAAAACAGTACACGCTTTACCCAGTTTTCCGAAAACGTAAATAAGAAAATAGAGGTTAATAATACGATGACAAACAATCCCCCGAATATATAGGGAAGAAATTTTACATAAACTTTCACTTCCTACTCCGTAAACGCCTTTGATTTTTCAAACTTCTCTATAAAAGAACAGACGCCATTATATATCGCTTGCGACAGTTTCTTCAAGTAGTATTCATTACTTAATTCCAAAGCTTCTTCTCTATTCGAAACAAATCCTAACTCGATAAGTATGGAAGGCATTTTTGCCTTGCGCACCACTACCCATCTTCCTTCTTTCAAACCCCTATTTTCAGTCACACTACCTATGGAGGCGTTTAACGAATCAAGAATATCCTTTGCCAGTATTACGCTCTCCCATGTATACTCCTCTTCCTTCATAGTGTTGAGAATAGGAAGAATTTCTTGGTGCTCCTCCTCATACGACGCAGGTTCGATCAAATCACGTCGGTGAGTAGGAGTGAGATACCAGACTTCAAATCCCCTGGCTTTCTTATTAGCCGATGCATTAGCGTGAAGAGAGATATAGATAATGGCCTCGTTAGCTTGGGTAGGTATTTTATTGGCGATTTCCGGCCTGTCTTCCAATGATATGAATATATCATTATTACGGGTGAGTTTTATAATTTTGTTCGGATACTTTTGCGTAAGCATTTCATGCAATAATTTCGACACCTGGAGCACCACATCCTTTTCATATACTTTTATACTCTTTCCGTCCACGGAATAGGTATAACAAGCACCCGGATCTTTACCTCCATGTCCGGGATCAATGACAATGGCAGCAACACGATAATAAGAAACCTTGGAAGGTTTATTAAAAAAATCCTTTATTACGGCCGCCGTCTGTTCGGGGATTAATACCGCTCCGTCCCGACGAATTATACCCGGTGTGTTTACTTTTTTATAATAGTTAAGCATTATCCACGGCGCTCCTATTTTAAACACAATCCTATCGGTGTTTTTTATCAGCACACCGGTATCCAGCATATAATCCCATTCCAATACCGCATCCAGCTCATTAAGAAAAGCTTTGAGCTCAATATAATCAGAGTAAAGAGCTGTTAAAGAAAAGGTTAATAAAATAACTACCAAGCATAAACCCTTTTTCATTTAGTGTCTCCCCTCTTGCTGTACATAGTCATCTTTTTACTCTCATTACACTTAAGCAGGGTATCAATTATATATACTCCCGCTTGTACTCCGCCTTTAAGAAAGGCTTTCCAAAATATGTTTCCCAGTACAACTTTATTATCGGAAACATGGTCGGTAAGATGTACTCCTGTTCTTTTCATAACTTCATTTAAAGTTTTCTGAATAGTCATCCCATGCCAATCACACGTGCTTTCACAGTGTAAATACGGTAAATTAAGCACCGCACAATTCTTGGCACACAGCTTCTTACAGCCGCTCCAAAAAGTTTCCATTGAATTGAGTGCGTCCAAATTTTTTTTATACTTAAGCGTAAAACAGGTTATGGACGGAAAAGAATTCTCGAAGAGAAACTGTTCCGTTTCTTTAATACCCGGCTTTAATCTGATGAATATGTTCTGTGCTGCCTGTTCGGCCATAGCTGCGGCCTTTTCACGGTCGTGATGTTTTGAAATGACATTTCCGCATTTTTCCACATTGTTTCTGGGAAAGCTTACTTTATCTCCCGGCTTTATTCGCAAAAACACATCCATTATCCCCTGCAATTTAGCTGCCTCTTCGGTTCCACTGATGTTCTCAATAATACCGGGAATCGAAATAAAAGCCCTTTCCGCTGAGGTATCATGATGTTGAAGCGGAAGCGGCCCGGGATCAGATCCTACTGCAATCAGGAGAGCCGCCTTTATAACATCCACACCGCTTGAGTAAGGATAGGTCCAGCCGGACATGTACCCGCCGGAAAGACGTGCCGCAATCTCTCCTACTACCGGACCGGTTTTAGTAAGTTTGATATCCCCTTTTGCCGCACCACAGGTAATACCCAAAGCCCGTATTCCCTTTTTGAAAGCCCGCACTAAAGATTCAACCGTGCCTGCATTATATTTAGTAGGCATAGTATGCCCCATCTCAATAAAATAGGGGGGAAAACAGATAATTCTGTCTGCAACTCCGCAGATGGTAATATTCCCGTTATAAACGATAGCGTCGATACTGAACTCGGGCCCTGCTATGTACTCTTCCACAATTACTCTCTGAGACCGGGAGTGAGCGAATGCGGTTTTTACGGCATGTTTAAGCTGTGACAGCGAAGTTACTTTGCTGACTCCGCGCGCGCCCATATTATCAACCGGTTTAACAACCAAAGGAAAGCACAGCTGTTTGAGTACCTGCTCCACCTTAAGTTGAGGAGTGAGCGTAATAAACTCAGGACTGGGCACATGGAATTTTTTAAATACTCTGCGCATTTTTTCCTTGTCCGTTGAGTTTACAGCCACCCGGTACGTAATACCGGGAAGATCCAGATTCTCCGCTACCCAGGCCACAGAGGTCGAGAAGTCGGTACCGGCAGTAAACACCCCGTCCAGACCCAGGTCTTTGTTGTAAGAACGCAGAGTCTCTGTGATGCGTTCTTTAGCCGTAAGATCTATTTGTTCAAAGTAATCAGCATACTTCCTGCCTGAAGCCTTACTGTCACGATCAATTAAAATAACGGTCCAGTTCATCTGCTTGGCACTGCGAAGCGCGGGCAGCTGCATAATCCCACCGCCCAAAATGGCGATTGTCTTGGTTTCAGGTAAAGTCATAATACTCACTTTCTTTTACCGCGTATACTTCAAAAGTGTCGCCCAAACACAGCAGCTTGCTTAAAACCAGTATCACAGAAGCAAAAATCTTTAAAAACCTTAGCCACAGACCCTTGCTTGGCAGAAATCTTTCAACATGATGTCCGGTAATCTTTATTTTCTTTATGGTAAAACCGAACAACTTGAGCTGCTTTTTTACGTACTGCGGGGTCCAAACCGTAAAATGATCTGACGGACTATTATACAAAAATCTAGAGCGGTTTTTTCGGGCCGATATACCCTTAGCCGAAGGAGTGGAAAAGGCAAACACTCCGCCTTCTTTTAATAAACTGTTTATAACCGCGAGTATATTGTGTAAATTCCGCACGTGCTCAATCACAAACCACATGCTCACAACATCACAGCTCTTTTTATTATCTGCCATAAACCGCGCCTGAATATGTTCGAAATCCATGGTTTGACACTGAATGCCAAGCTGCTTGCGCACATAGCGCACAGCTTCCGCACTAATATCAACTCCCCGTGCATCCAGCCCTTGTAAAGCAGCGGCTTTTAAAAACGGGCCGTAGGCACAGCCAATATCGAGCAGTTTGGCTTGTTTGTTATTTTTTAAGATTTTTAAGATTTCTCTAAGACGCTCTCGGCCCAGCTCTTGAATAAAAGCGAAATCTTCAAGATATGTTCTGCCGTATTGCCGTTTGTAATTATCAAAAAAGTAGCTTTTTGTATAGCGCACATGCTCTGAGCCGCAGTACAGCAGATATATCATGCCGCAGCGGGAACAGCGAAAATAACTCCTTTCTTTAAATCGCGCCACAACCCGGTTTAAATTCTTTTTACAGAGCGGACATGAAACTGACCCTTTAACCTCACAAGCAATAAGAAAATCTAAGAGAGACTGTTCCGTATCATACCGGCGGTGTGAATTTTCAGCTAAGATCTGCCTGAACAACTGTTTATTATGGAGCAATTTAATCAGCTTTCTTACGTTTGGTTTTTTAATACCGACAGCAGGCAATCCCGCTCTTCTTGTCAGTTTATCATGATAGGCTGTAGGATTTAAAAGGATTACCGGTACACCTTGTGCCAGTGCTTCATAACAGGTAAGACCGAAGTGAGTTATTACCAGATCATGTGTCTTTAAAAGTCTTGCTATGTTATTTGTATCCGCATGCACTCTCACTCCCTGCGGCCAACGAGCGGATTTAAACAACGGTCCCTGAATCAGCGAAATCGCGGAAGCCTTAAATATTTTATGGGTGAGAAGTATGTCCACGAGGGTTTTAGTCAGGCGCTCCGGATCCTCACCGCCAAAACTCAACAGCACACGTCTAAAGGGAAAGCAAAAATCTTTTTGCGATTCATGAACTAAATCGGCAGCATAGGGAAACACTGCATTGGGTATACTGCGCCGGCTGGTAAAGGGCAATGTATCTATAAGATAAGGAAATAATTCACGCGAACTTCCGCCTTCATCAAGCCCAAGCAGCACAGCTTGCTTGCCGTATCTCGATAATAAAGAAAGCTCTGTCTGCTTTAGATCCGTAACTATCAGCTTAATAAGATCGGATGTGGGTATATAGCGTAGAATATTTGTTTTTGGTAATGATGAGACAAACGCGGTCGGGAGTAACTCTTTGTCAGGGAGGAATAACCATGCTTTACCCCGAGCTTTCTTTACAATTGCCGCACAGCGTTTAAGGTGACCGATGCCTTGGCCAGCTCCTACTGCAGGGATGAAAAGGATCTTCCTACCTTTTGTTTTTTTTGCCGTGGAAGCCACAGCTCTTGGTTCGTTTTTAGCCATAATACTAATTCTTTTGTTTCTATCGGTTTACCTGAATAAAGCGCGTTGTAAATTGTCTCTATTATTTTAAAATCATCTGCCGTGTCCAATGTCACCCGTGCCTGCGCAAGAGAGCAGTTCCTGGGACACTTAAGCTCATGGACGCTAAACTTATGTTTATTGCGCAAGATATAAGTTGTTATGTTTTCATGCTCATACGGATCGTGCGATTCCCCGCACGAGGTATGAAGTGCTTTTGCTTCAACAACTTCAACGCCGGTACCCAAAGGACCTCCCGCAAATCTGCTTAAATCAGCGCGCCTCTTTTCATGCTCCCTTAAGTTTAAAGCGGCCAGTTCGGCTGAAACCAAAGGATTATCACCCGTTGCTCTCACCACTCTTGTAACCCCAAAATACTCGGCAGCCAGGCAGTAACGTTTTAATACGTCTAAAGAAGGGCCCGTAAAAAGCTCAAACCCACACTTTGCCGCATAACTTTTAAAAACCGGGGTGCTTTCCTTATCTGTAAGCAGGGCAAACACATCCGCCTTAACTTTGGCTAAAGCACGCATAGCATGCTCTATTACCGTGAGGCCCTCTACTCTGAGCAAGGCTTTTTCGGGCAGACGCTGTGATTTGAGTCGTGCCTGCAAGAAAATACCTGTTACTATTCCGGAGTTTCCCATAACTCAATCAGGCTCCTTGCATCTCTGCGAAATCTATATTTATTAAGGTCCACCCATTTTTTAATATGTAAGAAATCTTTTAACGAAGTTATAAAACCGGTATTGGATTTTATTAAGTATTTAATAAATTTTCTAAACGGCAGTACGCCCTTATCACTTCTAAAATCCACACATAAATTTTTTAGATAAAATGATTTATAACTTTCATCCGGAGTATTCTCCTCAAAAGGGATTTCATACTTGTAGTGGAAAAGTAAAGATGTATTGCATAAAATATTCTCGCCCCACAAAAATATCCTAAAACCGAAATCTATCTTCTGCCAGAAAGGTGTTTTAATATTTCTGTCATAGCCGCCTGATAATCGGTACTTTTCTTTATTGTAAATTCCGCAAAAATCAAAAGCAAACAGGCTTTTCATGCCGTCGTGCAGCGGATTCCAAGGTATAATCTTGAAAGCCTTTTTTACATATCCCGGTATCTGAATAGTGGGAATAGTATCTCCTTTTTTATTTCTGAGGATCGGCACCGTACAGAGCGTATTTTGCTTTTCGATTTTATCGAGCAGTCTGCCGGCAAGCGAGCTTTGTGATATCCTCATATCATTCCAAATTACTATTACCAACTTGGCCATAGCTTCTTCGATAGCGATGTTTACCTTCTCTCCTGTCGTGCATTTTTCATGTAAGAGCAGAAACTTCACATGCGGATACTTTCTGGAAAAACTTTCGACATCATAAGCAATATCAGGTCCTTCAATTGAAATCACCTCTAAAGATTCTTTAAATGGCAATTCCGTAAACATATCGTGCTGGAACAATCTTCCCCCGCGATTCAGGATTACCACACTTACGGGAAACACGTATTTGCTGATACGAGGTTTTGGTGCTCCTCCCATTACTGTATAGGGAATTTGTGTATGTTTAAAAATTGAAGGTATAGTATTCATCACACTCGCTGCACACATCCGGATATTGTTTATGTAAATGCTTAAGGTACACTTCATTTCCCCTCTCCCACACTGCAGGCAGTTCATCATGGAAGATGTTGCCCAGATTATGAGCCCCCATAAGATCTTCTTTACAGAGGGGTACGGTTCCATCTATATTTATGCACATGTCTCTTTTAAGATGCCAGCAAGGAAAGCGTTTGAGCGGTGATAAATCCGTTACTTTATGCTGTGGTAAAAACCCGGAAAAGTAATCGTACTTTTGAATGATAATATGTGCCGCTGTCTCTTTCCATTGCTTATAGAATTTCTCAAGCTCGTCTTCATTGTTTTGCATTCGTACGGCTTGTACATAAACATTATTTTTAAAGAGCTTAAGTAAGGTGTCTGTTAAAGCCAGCGCTTCTTTAAAACCTTGACCACGTAAGCTTGTATACATATTCTCAGTTACCGCATCTAAAGAAACTATCCAGCGGCAGCGGTTAAGAGTCTGTTTGCTCAAAGAGCTTAAGGCGCTTCCGTCCCACCCCAAACCCGAAGTCTCAATAACCAGGTCAAAAGCAGGTATTTCACATACTTTTTCGATCATTTTGTATACCTGGCTGTGCAGAGCAGGCTCACCCCATAACGAGATCCCGATTACCGCATCTTCACAATAGTTTTGTATTTTTTCCAGAATAAGATTAAAATCCTCAAATTTCATTTCAGCTTTTTTACCAAGAATATCCCCTTTAAACTTGGGGTATGGGCAATAAGAACACACCTGTGCGCAGCCTTCAACCGTCTGAATTAAAAAGTAACGGGGCAGAGTCCGTAAAATCTCACCCTTCTCCTGTAGTACCTTAATGACAGCCTGTTCATCAAAGGCATCATGAGAAGCCAGGCTTGAAAGCAGTAAAAAATTGCGTTTTGAATCCGCAGCTAATGTTGCACGTAAAATACGCAGATCTACCGGTGATATTTCCGTTTCCAAATCGAACGAATTTATATCCTTTTTTATTAATTCAAAGAGAGTGTCTCTTTGAGGTTCAGCATCTTGTTCCTCTTTTATAAGACTCATCAGAGGATCCACAACATGTGTTTTTAGAATCTCCGGTGCCAGGCCGTACGGATATCCATCCGCAAATGTATAGTCGGCAAAATACTTTAGATGGTTGTCATACATACGCCGGGTAATTCCCTTATCAAGCAATGCGCAGTCAGCGTAAAAATAGAATATGTTATCAAAGTCTTTGCTTTTCTGTTTAATTTCTTTTAAAAGATCAGAAACCGTCCATTTTTCTTTTATTAAGGTCTCATATCCTTTGCAGTCCTGAACGGATTTTGAAAGGAATAAAAGAGTCCTGTCCACATCCGGCAGGCTCTTAACAAAGCTTTTCACAAAATCCAACGTGGTTTTGCTGTCATGTAATTTTTCAAAAACATAGCCGGAGAGGTTGATTCCGTTTACAATTGCAATATTTTTCATATCTATTGCCTTTATCGACATGTAGCACATTCCGCTGAATGACTAGAAAGTCGGATCATATAAATAATACCCGAGTATTGCATTATCTCCAAGTCTTTAGCATAATGATCATCGTAAACGAACAATATGCTTACATTAAAAGATGCGCTCATATATATTTCTCAGGCACCATTCAGATTTTTAAGCTTGAGCTTAATTATCATACTATTTATAATAATTATTGTCATTGGTAATTCTCTTTTTAATTCAGCTTATCAAGAATTAGAAATCCAGATTCAGCAATTTTTACCCGGTTCCTTACTCATCAAGAATAACTCGACACAATCGGATGTTCTTCGTCTTGCGGAATCCACGAATACAGCTGCTCAGATCCTGCCCGAATCAGGGAGGATCATGGAATATACTAAAGCACATCCGGCCGTATCCGCAATCGTACCCTTTAAACTGGCACAAGTCCGGTTGGACACCAAAAGTTATAGCTTGTACGATCTTCATACACTATGCCTGCATACGGACGCTGCGGCTCACTTAAAGGATCAGCTTATAATCGAACAAGGAGATTTTTTGTCTTTAGACCAAAGAGGCATCATGGTATCACAAGCCCTGATCGATCGACTGTATCGTACATTCAATATTCAATTCAAAGTCGGCGATATGCTTACCCTTTCAAATGCACTGCTTGCTTTCGGTTTTTCCCAATACAGGGTTCCGCTAAAGGCTGTTTACAGCTTAAAGCACAGTAAGAGTGAGTTTAACTTCATTTCATCACTCATACTGATTGATGAAATAAGTTTTAATCTGCTTTTTAATTTAGCTATAGCTCAAGAAAACATTGATGCTTTAGGGCAGAATCTTTTATTGAAGGATGCTCACGATATTTTTAATAATCATGTCTCTCTTTTTGTCTTACCGGATCTTTCACACAGCGATCATTCGCTAGCATCACTCTTTTCTCTGTTGGGTGACCCAAAACAAAAATACGCTGTTCTGACTCCACAGACACAGATCTGGCAGGGTATTCTTTTAAATCTGCCCAAACACTCCGCGCAGGACATATCCGTACTGAGTCATAATATCGAAATATTTTTTAGCACACATAATATACCCGCCCGGGTGAGCGCCTGGCCCGGTAAAAGCATGCCGGTTCTCAATAAGCTTGAATTGAAACACACTGTTTTTATCATCATCATGATTTTTTTTGCGCTCTTAATTATCGTGGGCAGCAATATTATATCCCGACCCACTTATAAACAATCACAGCTTATTAAAAAAAACAGAGCAGATATTTCTTTAGGATCATCAGTATATTTATTATTTGGCCTTGCTGTGTTACAAAGCGTGTTGTGCGGAATACTGGGGGTTTTCGCTGCGGGTATAGTTTTTATATTCTTCTGGGGCCGGGCTCTTTACTTTTCCCCGGACTCATGGTTTTTTACTCTTTTTGAAAGTCCAAAGCTTTATCCGGAATTACACATATCCGGATTTTTGTATGTAATGTTATTCCTCTTCCTTTACAGCTGTTTCTCTTGGATCCATGCTATTACCGGAACACGAAAATAAACTTATTTCTCAGGTATAAGCTCTAGAATCAACTCTACTTCACCTCTTGACAGCTTGGTAGCGCGTGCAATCTCCTGCACCGACCAACCCTGATGAGCAAGCTTTACTACGGTTTGCCGCTTGTCGACCGAGGGCGCTCCGCGATCCTTTTTAACCTGAGCTACTTCTTCTTTAATCAAGCTTTCAAGCAGACGCAGCTGCTCCTGTGCCTGGTTGTTTACCTTTTCCAGCCTGGTTTCCGCACGAGCCAGCCATTCTCTTGCGATACCCAGCTTATCCATGCGTGCTTCCAACTCGAGAATAAGATTATCGATATTCTCCATCTTTTCAACAACCAGATCGGCCTTTTCCTTATTGAGAGCTATAATATTTACTTCTTCACTTAATTCTTTAATGAGTTCCGGTATACCTTTCATCTCTTTATGCAGCTCACCAATGTTTTTCTCTAACATGGTAAGCTTTTGAAAATTCTTATCCACACCCTGAGTAGTGCTGTCCAGCACCTTATTTTTCTTTTCCAGTCGATCGAAACGGGAATCAATATCGTTCTCTAATTCTTCCAATGAGCGCATTTTAAGCTCCAGCTCCTGAACAGCATCATAATTGGTGGTTATGTTGGCAACTTTGGCATCAATTTCGTGGGAAATAGCTATCAAACGCTTAAAATCAACCTCCATACTGTTAATACGCTTCTTTTCTGTCACAAAATCCCTGATTTTTGCCGACACATCATCTACAAGTTTTTTAGTATTAAAGAATTCCTTTGCTATGGAATCCATATCTTTTTTGTAGGACGAGATTTTTATTAACTCTTTTTTCATGGAGCTGATATCATTTTCTAAACTTAATTTAAGATTGTCCGCCCGCTCGAAGATCTTGGTCTGGGCGATAAAACCCTTCTGCTGCTTTTCAATTTCAGAAATATTTTGTGAGAGATGCGAAGACTTTTCCAGAAGCTTTTCCAACTCAAGTCTAAGGTCGGACCGCTCCTTATTAGTAGAATCAATCAATTCGTTTTTTTGTTCCGCAAAATCCCGCTGCACCTCTTCAATCGTGGAACTGGACTGCTCAAGAAAATCCGCTACCCTCTCCGATATAGTGAGTTCGGATTCTTTATATTTTTGCAGTATCTCTTCATGCCAGACTTCAGCTTCGTTCTTGGTCCCGGAAAAATAATTAAGCAGTTCTTTTTCCGTCTGCTTCAAGCTCGCTTCTATAAAAGTACGCATTTCATCAGTTTTCTCTTTAAAGCAGTGTCTTGTAATACTCTCGATATTATTATCATTCTCCTGCTTTGCAGTATCAATCTGTGCAGTAATATCTTCCTGAAAGCTTTCTAATCTATTCTGGATGGTCTCACTTCTCTCTTTAAGATCAGTAAAGAAATCATCTTCCAATATTTTTAAATTTTCAGACACATTTTCATAAGCTTTTGCTTTAAGACCGCTAACTTCAGATTCGATACTCTCTATTTCAGTATTTATCAGCTGCAGCTCCTCTTGCGCCCTTGCTTTTTGAGCCTCGCGTTCATCCTCCAACAGTTTGGTGAAATTATTAAAATCTGTTTTTATTTTATCTGTAATACTTCCCATATATGTTCGTAATGATTTTTCAAGTGCTTCGATATCCACATTAGCATTTTCCAGTTTCTGAAATTTATACTTCAGCTTTTCTTCATATTCATCCAATCTCTGTTCAACGGTTTTCACAAATTCATCCATATTAACATCATTCTCCTGCTTTACGGTATCGATCTGTGTGGTAACATCTTCCTGAAAGCTTTCTAATCTGTTCTGTATGGTCTCACTTCGCTTTTCTAGATCAGTAAAGAAATCATCTTCCAATATTTTTAAATTTTCAGACACATTTTCATAGGCTTTTGCTTTAAGTCCGTTAACTTCAGACTCGATATTTTCTATTTCAGTATTTATCAGCTGCAGCTCCTCTTCTGCTTTTACTCTTTGAGCCATGCGTTCATCCTCTAACACTTTGGTGAAATTATTAAAATCTGTTTTTATTTTATCTGTAATACTTCCCATATATGTACGTAAGGATTTTTCAAGTGCTTCGATATCCACATTAGCGTCTTCCAGTTTCTGGAATTTATACTTCAGCTCATCTTCGTACTCCTCCAACCTCTGCTCAACCG
>Ga0315549_1000508_pt1 | contig 45438 bp, 47 predicted proteins | sample SalMarSW160200MG_FD_203101 | JGI IMG/M metagenome (GOLD analysis project Ga0315549, IMG submission 203101) | Salt marsh sediment microbial communities from the Plum Island Ecosystem LTER, Massachusetts, United States - Salt Marsh Sediment SW1601-200 ...
TGTTGCATCAGCAGAAGCTGACCTGCTCGACCCCACGCTCATTCTCACCCATCAAATTCAAACAAAAAATGTGGCCGAAGCGAAGATTTCTGCAGCTATGAATAATACTATGGCTGTACCTGATACAAAACTAAAGGTCGGTGAACATCCGGAAACACTGCCTCAATGCTTCTCGCCTGACACACGATTTTTGTACTTCAGCACCACTGACTCCCAGGCTTCTTCTAAAGAGGAATATACTGAACCCACTCAGCCGGCTCCTGAGCAAAGGCAGTTAACTCAAAAAGATGAGCTCCTTAAAACGAGCATATCCTCGGTCACTGATAATCCAAACAACCAAACCAGGCAAACTCTCGGCCATCTTATTGAGCAGATAAGTTCCATGAAAATCCGCCCAAAAACGAAAGAGCCCCAACCTGAATCCCAGCCGAAGGTCGACGAAAAAGAACCAATAAACAACGCCAAACAAGCCAATAAATCAACAGAAACCGAGACTCCTGCGGAGACAGAGGCCCGGCAGCAGCCATCGACCCATACCTTGAATCCTGAAATTGTGCAGAAACTTGAACGGATTATTGAACAGTCCGCCATAATAAATGAACCGCAATTGTTAGCTGATATGTTGTACCAGACCGGCTATTATGAACTGGCTGCATACTTTTATGAACTCGCTATCAGCCATGACACCAAAAAACAAATGGACGACCTTAACAAGTCATGGCTGATGATGCAGAAAGCCGTATGTCTGAGCAACAGTAATCCACAGCAGGCTCTGCAAATTTACAAAGGCCTGATTTCTCAATATCCCGCCTCACCCTGGGTGGAACTGGCCAAAAATAACGAAGGTCTGATTGACTGGTTAGAGGCGCAACAACCAAAAAAGCTAATCGAGCAATGCAGACAGGACCTGAAGGCAAATTGAAAATTAAAACGGAGCAAAATAAAAGTGTCTGTTAATGATGATACTAATTTGAGTCGTCACCCGAAAAACTCCTCTACCGCCAACGTGCTGATTGTAGACAGAAGCACCGACACCCTTGGCGCCATCCTGAGAGTCCTTGCGCAGCGAGGTATACGTGGAATTGTAGAAAACGACTTCAAAGCAGCGATTGACCGTGTCAAAACAGATGATTATCAACTGGTTTTTGTCGTTATAAACCTCAATACCAGACAGCGCGTTTGCGAACAGCTAAAATCCAGTCTCGGTTTTCTCGATGCCGTTAAGTCATTTCGTCCTGAGATGCCCGTTATAATGGTTGCCGGCCCTGAAAACGACCAAAACAAGAATTCACATCGCCTAGTCGAGACTGCTGTAATCGCTATCCGCGCCGGTTTTTGTGAACTGTTGACCAGACCAATTGATATTCGGAAGCTCGAACATACTCTGGCGACACATCTGCCGAACCACGATGTTTCGACCCTCGCCTGTGCCGACGAACAGGTGCACCATTTGTATTCAATCGTGGGTGCAAGTCCAAAGCTCACGCAGACAATCCTGCTCGGCCGACGCATCGCACCGACATCGGTGCCGGTGCTCATCAGCGGTGAAAGCGGCACGGGAAAGGAACTCATCTCCTATATGATTCATAGGCTCAGTAAAAGGGCTAATGGACCTTACGTCAGAGTAAACTGTGCCGCACTGAGTGAGTCGCTGCTCGAAAGCGAACTCTTCGGTCACGAAAAAGGTGCTTTTACCGGCGCGTATGCACAGCGAAAAGGCAGATTCGAGATGGCGCACGGAGGAACGTTACTGCTCGATGAGATTACCGAAACGCCCGTGAGGTTCCAGGCTAAACTCCTGCGAGTACTGGAGCAGCAGGATTTCGAACGCGTCGGTGGCAATGATAATATAAAAATCAGTGTACGAATCATCAGTACCACAAACAAAGACCTCAAACAGCAGGTAATAGAGAATCGCTTTCGCCCCGACCTTTACTATCGACTCAGCGGAGTCCGGATAGTAATTGCGCCACTGCGGGAAAGGCCGGAAGACCTCCACGATTTGACCTGGCATTTTGTGAACCTTTATGCACCCGAGATGAACCGAAGAATCACGAAGCTGGACCCGGCCATGATGGAAATCTTCCGCAAATACCATTGGCCGGGAAATGTAAGGCAACTAAGGAATGTTGTCCGAACGTGTATGATACTCGGCAGCGGCGAAGTTATGTCTCTTGCCGACGTCTCCTGGCTTTTTGACGAACTGCAGCCGAGACCACAGAAAAATCCGGAACAATCTTTGCCGCTTGAACAATTCAATAACAGAACTCTGGCAGGTATGCCGCTGGCACAGATTGAACGACAGGCTATCCTCGATACACTGCGACAAACGCAGGGCAACCAGACAAAAGCCGCAAAGGTCCTCGGAATAAGTGACAGAACATTAAGATGCAAGATAAAAAAGTATCGTCAGGAAAACGGGACCACATTTTCTGATTTTTCGCAAAATGAGAATCCTGTTATGCAACAAGTTTGAAAATCGCTTCTCTTTATAAACAGTTGGCGAGGTAGCAAAATGGCCGACGAAGAAACAAAACAAAACGAAGAAGTCAAACAGGAACAATTCGAAGCCAAGGTCAAACCTGGTAACGGCAAAGGACAGCTAATACAGTGGGTAATCATGGCAGGGCTCATTATGGCACTGGCTGTGGTCGGGTTCTTTGTGGGGGGCAAAATGGGCCATGTCCCCAAACTCGAAGAAGCCGATATTACAACCAAAGCTCCCGGCGAAACCACACCCGACCTGATGATTGACGACCCCACAAAGGCGTCAGGCAAAGGCTGGTATTACGACATTGAACCCGTGGCTACAAACCTCAGCGACCCCGGCTCAACAAGATATGTCCGTGCCGTTCTCACTCTTGAAATTTCCCCCGATGTCGACAAAGCTAAGGGGACGCAGTTTCTCGATGAGCGAAAACCGGTCATAGCAAACATCCTGAATATTTATTTCGCCGGCCTGACCATTGAAGACATCAACTCTGACAAAGATATGAGACGTATTCAGTACGAACTGCTCGAAACCTTCAACGACACCCTTTACAAAGGCTCCAAACCAATGATTCGAGAAATACTCTTTAGAGAATTCGGCCTGCAATGATAAAAAGACCAAGAAACAAGCTGACCATCGAGAAAGTCAAGCAGATACTGGCCTGCGTCGGTGTGCAACAGGGACAACCCGCTGACCAGATAGAATCCTGCGAATATGACTGGACGCAGCCGCACTACTTCACCATGACACAGCTTGAAAAACTCAAAGATTTTACTCAAACAATATCTTCAGCCCTGGCTGCAACATTCGACCAGTTCCTGCGAAGCAGTTTCGATGTTCAAGCCGGTGAAATTAGTCAGCACTACGCTCAGAAATTCATCAACGAACTCTTTGAAAACTCTCAAAACACTCTTTATCTAATCCTGAAAGGCGAAAAAGACGCATCCTGTGGGCTCATTATCGTACCGAAAGACACCGCTACAAGCTGGCTCAAACTGCTGCTCGGTGAATCCGAGGCCAAGGCCGATGCCGACCAGCAGCTATCACAACTGGAAAAATTCCTGTTATGCGATATCATTTTCCACCTGGCCGAGACAATCGCAAACTCAAACCGGCAACTTAATCTTACAGCTACGAAGAACCTGCTCACTGAGAATTTTGCCCTCGATATAGGCCACTGCGAAGAGCTTTGCAGAATCACTTTCGATATCAAGCAAAAAAACGCCGACCAGAGCTGTCAGATACACCTTTTACTACCATGCTCAAAATTTCTGCCGATTGTAGGTGCAGCGGGAAAAAAGAAAGCCCTGACGCCCGAACAGGTAAAAAACTCGATATTAGAACACGTAAAGATGTTGCCCGTTTCCATAACAGCACGCTTTACACGTACCGAGTTGAAATTCGAGCAGGTTCTGACACTTCAAAAAGGTGACATCTTGATGCTCGATAAAAAAATATCGGAACCGCTCGAGCTGGTCGTAGAAGGGAAAACCCGTTATCTGGCTCAGCTCGCAAAATCGGGCGGCAGACTTGCCGCCAAAATCACACATGCAAACACAAAGGAACCATAGGTAAATTCAGAAAACACCAAACTGTATAAGGAAACATTTGACCATGGCTGATACAAACCAGGCTGTTGAAGAAAAAAAAGAGCAGACTAGCGCCGAACAGGACGACTCCAAAACCAAGGTTCAGAACGTAGACCTTCCTGAAGCCGTCGAATCAGCATCGGCCTCAGCAGGCGGCAGTATAGATATCCTGCTTGACATGGATGTGCCGGTAACCGCGGTCGTAGGTGAAACACAAATACCGGTTCGAACTCTGCTGCAGCTCGGCCCCGGCTCGGTACTAAAGCTGCGAAAGTCCATCGATGAACCCGCAGATTTGTATCTGCGGGAAACAAAGTTTGCAACCGGAACAATCGTCGTGGTTGAGGACCGCTTCGCCGTGAGAATCGACCAGATACTCACATTCAATGATTCAAAGGAAAAGGATGGCCTCTAACAGGAAAGATTTGTCGGCTCCAAGAGACGCAGCGTACAGCAACATAGTGCTGGCTTTCGGATTGATGACCGTCCTGGCCACGTTGCTGATTAGACTGCCCACGCCTATGCTCGACATGCTCCTTGCCTGCAGTATATCCCTTTCCATCGCTGTTCTTATAATTACTCTCTCGTCGAAGGAATCCCTCGAGCTATCAACATTTCCCTCACTGCTGCTGTTTGTAACACTGTTTAGGCTGTCACTCAATGTCGCATCAACTAAGCTGATATTGCTGCAGGGAAGTGCCGGAAGGATAATACAGACTTTTGGTGATTTCGTTGCAGGCGGCAGTTTCGTCGTTGGTCTGGTAATCTTCCTCATTCTCGTCGTCGTACAGTTCGTCGTCATAACAAAAGGCGCCGAGCGCATCAGCGAAGTTTCGGCAAGATTCACCCTCGACGCCATGCCCGGCAAACAGATGGCCATCGACGCCGACATGAACGCCGGACTTATCTCGGAATCCGATGCCAGGCAAAGACGCCAAAAGATAGTCAAAGAAAGCGAATTTTACGGCGCCATGGACGGAGCCAGCAAGTTTATACGCGGCGATGCAAAAGCAGGCTTGATTATCACCGCCATAAATATTGTCGGCGGAATTGCAATGGGATACTCCCGCGGCATGACTGTCGGATCCGCAATTAAAACCTATTCCATCCTGTCAATAGGTGACGGCCTGGTCAGCCAGATACCTTCTATCATCATATCTATCAGTTCGGGCTTTCTCGTAACAAAGATATCATCAAAAAACAGCCTTGGGCAGGACCTGCACAAACAGTTCCTAAAGACAAGTCAGCCCTTACTTATCGCATCATTTATTATTGTTGCTCTCGCCCTGGTGCCCGGCCTTCCCAAACTGCCGTTCCTTTTCCTCGGAGCCGGCACTGCTGTTCTGGCGCGATTCATTATTACAAAGGATGAACAGGCCGAACTTAAAAAACCCGCTGTTGATAAACAGGCAAAACAGGAAAAAGAACCGGTTGAAGAAATGCTCGATATCGACAGAATCTCTGTGCAGGTCGGCGTTCGACTTGTCGCAATGGTTGACCCTCGCAAAGGCAGTACTATATTCGACCGTATCGGCGCGCTGCGAAGACGTTTTGCTCAGCAGTTCGGCGTGGTTGTTCCGCTCGTTCGGCTACGAGATAACATCAATATTGAGCCGACAAGCTATGAAATCAGAATCTTCGACCATGTGGTGGCTTCGGGAAAACTTGAGCCGGACATGTTCCTTGCAATGGATGCCGGTAACGTCCAGACCAGGGTACAGGGAATAGAAACCACCGAACCCGTTTACGGACTGCCCGCCTTATGGGTCGACCCCTCACACAAAGAGCAGGCCGAAGTTAACGGATATACAGTCATAGACCCCGAATCCGTCTTTATTACTCACCTCGCCGAAACACTCAAACGACACGCCGATGAACTCCTGACACGTGAAGATGTCCAGCTTCTTATTGACAGGCTTAGAAAGTCTCAGCCTACACTCATCGGTGACGTTATAGGAGAGCTGGTGTCTATCGGCCTGCTGCAGCGAGTACTGAAAAATCTTCTCGCTGATTTTATCCCGGTTCGGCAGCTCTCAACAATAATTGAAACACTTGCCGAGAACGTCTCCAAAACCAAAAACGCCGAAGTGCTGACCGAAATGGTCAGAAAGGCGCTCTGTCGAACCATAACTGAAATGTACAAGAGCGAAACTAACAAGTTACTGGCCATCACAATCGAACCGTCACTGGAACATCAGTTAATATCGGCCTTGCAGCAGCAGGGGGATTCACTCAACCTTGCTGTCCCCGCTGAGGTTACCATGGAGTTGAGCCAGGCACTGGCCCAGGCGTGGAAAAAAGCTATGGACCAGGGGAAAGACAAGGTAGTCCTGACCTGTGATTCGAGACTGCGATTGCCTCTGGCCTCCATAATTTCAAGGACTGTACCTCCACTACCAGTGGTAGCTTATGACGAAATCCTGCTCGGCACTGAGGTCGAACCGATTGACACTATTGCATTACCGCAGGGACAGATGCTCGGCTCGAGTGAACGTGAACTTGTTCCGGCCTGAATCAGGAAAAATGACAGATGACTGAAAAAAAATTGATAGAAGGATTGCCTGGCTATGCCTCTTAACCACAGAACAACGGCGCTGACTGTTGCGGTATTCGCTTTCTTTACGACCAGTATCGTTGCCGCTTTCTACAGGAATTCGCCTTTCACCTGTTGCAAACGCGCCCTCATTGCAATGCTGGCCGCTTATCTTTTTACTACCATCGTGGTCAGAGTCATAAATGCAATCCTGGTCGACGCAATTATATCGAAACAAGTCAACAAAACACTTAACAGATTCAAAGGTAAAGGAAACAGCCATGGCGGTACAGGCTGAAACCTCGGCAGCAGTGTACCAGGCAACTTCTGCAAAGGGGTCCAGGCGACTCAAGGCCACCGCTCTGCGCGCATATTCCGACCAGAAACAAAAAACAATTCTCAATAAACGTATTATCGAACTGCTTCCGATGGTCCCGAGAATCGCCAATCGCGTAGTCTCTTACCTCAAACCGCCGCTTTCTTTTGAGGACCTTATCGCCGCAGGAACCGTCGGACTGGTCAAAGCTGCCAGAGATTACGACGCATCTCATCAGGCCGAGTTTAAAACTTACGCTTATATTCGTATAAAAGGAGCTATCCTCGACGAGCTGAAAAAATGGTCTTTCCTCTCACCGGAAATGGCAAGAAAGGTCTCAGCTTTAAACCGTACGGCTGTATCCTTCAGGCAGCGCACAGGTTCTGAGCCATCCGACGAACAACTCGCCGCCGAACTCAATGTCACTTCTGAGAAGCTCAGTGAGATACTCGAATACAACAGGACACGTATGTTCGTCTCGATGGACGGCTCGAAGGAACAATCCTGCTGCCTGCTCCACAACCTGCTTTGCGATAACCAGAATATCCCCTGCGAAAACATAGCCCAGGCCGAACTGATAGAGCAGCTCACAAAGGCAATAGGACAACTGCCAAAAAAGAAGCGGCAAACAATAATCCTTTATTATCAGCAGAACCTTACTATGAAGCAAATTGCTGAGGTCCTGAATATAACCGAGTCACGAGTAAGTCAGCTGCACGCGTCGGCACTGTTCAACTTGTCTCTTAAGTTAAAGGAGTTCAAAGATGCCGGACAATAATTACAACATTATTAAGCCTGTAGAAGGCCTGCAGAGTCTAACGGGCGTCAATCCCGTCGGCAAACGTCGCCACAGACAACGCAAAGAAAATTCCGGTAACCATAACGACTCCGGCGAGCCGCATCCTGAAGAGGAATCCGAACAACAGGAGAACAAAACAGACGACAAATTGTCCCAACACAGAATAGATTTCAAGGCATAAACTTTTGCAAAGAAAAGTAGGCGATATAGAAAATGGAAAGAAATACAGAACGAATACTTAAAAGAAATGACGTCGAACTTTCCGGCCGTATCCAACTGCCGGGCATAGCTTCCAGCCCTAACGGAGCAGTCCGCCCTGCACCACCTTCGGTTTCTGCCAACGCGACCCTTGTCGAAAACACCCCTGACTTTGCACTTATCGAAGTCATCTGTCCCTGCGGCCGGAAAACCAGGGTCAAATGCGAATATAAAACAGCTGACTAAGCTGCTGAAAATGTGATTATGAAAGAAAGGAGTGCTACAATGAAAAAGCACGTCAAAATGCTCATGATATTGAGCCTGATGCTGCTGCCTTTGTTTTCCGGATGCTTCGGCGGCCAAAATCCTGTTAGAATCGTTTTCCCGCCCGAGTTTGGTGACAATGAGCAACCACAAAGCGCAGCTAATCCAAAAAGGTTTAAAGAACAGAACACTGCTCAGGCAAATGCTATCGAAACAGCCCTCGAAATGTCTGAAAAATGCGCACAGCTCTCTGCAGAGTCTGCTGAACTACAAAAGCAAAATGAAAATCTCCGGCAGGAAAACCAACAGATACATACTAAACTACAGCAGACCCAGGCCGAGCTTGACAGGGCACAAAAGGAGCTTAGCCAGGCTAATGACCTTATAATGGAAACTCGGGTCGACCTCAATGACTGGAAATCGGACGTGCTGGGCTTCAGGGATGAAATGCGGAAGTCTGACATCGCACAATTACAGACTTTGAAAAAAATCGTAGAGCTGCTCGGCGGTGAAGTACCCCAGCAGCTTGCCGTCGCCGATGATGTCGTTCAACCTCAGCCTTTAATTGACCCGAATACGTTGTAATAACTTTTGTTGACTGGAATAGCTATAATGAATCTTGTTAGAATCACAATTATTACCTCGGCTCTAATTGGTATCTGCGGTTGTTCTATATATCGCGCCCCTACGCCCATCGGGGATTACTACTACCTCAACCCGGACGCAGACATGAGCACAGTCGGTAAAGTTGTTCTCATCCAGTTAAGAAACAACTCGGTATATCCCCAGATATCAACGGATGTCACTCGTGCCCTCTATGAAGAAATACAGAAAAAGCAGTTCTTCAGCCTGAGAGTAATTCCCGAAGACGACCCTGACTGGCGTTCGCTCAACCTGGACGTCGATTCAATATCGCAGCCCACGCAACTTTTCCTGGCCGCAAAGACACTGAGATGCGACGCCATTATGGTCGGCGATATAACCGAATACACACCGTATCCGCACCTGGTGCTTGGGTTGCGGCTGAAGATGATAAGGTGCAATGACAGCCGGCTCCTCTGGGCTTTTGAACAGGTCTGGGACGCCGCCGATAAAAAAACTGAATACAGAATCAAAAAATATCTGAACAAACAAACATGTACCGGCACGGAGGTGCTCGGACAGCAATTAGTCACTGTTAGTTCGATAAAATTCGTAAAATTCGTCGCATACGAAGTAGCGTTGAGTTTTTAGGACGTAAAATGTCGAATTGGACCTATAATCATTACTACATTATTATTGGAACTTGGAAAAAAGCTAAAGTTTTGAGAAATAACCGCGAAAACAAAAATGGAAAAGAGTATAAATAGCACGACAAAATGATTGATAAAGTAAATACATCACAGTTGCAGGACATCATGGCAAATGCCTTCGCGAAGGAGGCTCGCAATACCGAGCCAGGACAAAACCACCCGGCAGACGCGTCCCTCCAGGCTGATTATGCCGCGCTTATCAAACAGGCTTCAGCCGCCTGTACTGACGACAATACAAACCTGCAAAAAGCAAAAGAACTTCTCAACACGGGAAAGCTCGATACGCCGGAAAACATAAATCAGGCTGCGCGAAATATCACGCGATTCGGCGTTTAGTAATAGAGATTTTGACAGGCCGACCATGGATGGTCGATACACCGCCTTGATGGAGCATGAAGTTCGGCGAGGTCACATGGCTCATGGAGACCCCAAAACCAAAGGCCTCGCCAGTCCTTCTTTGATGCCGAGCTGCAAAAGATGAGTACACCGGAATCACTCAAAGTCAAATTCCTGAGAGACTGGTTCTATTACATCACTCAGAGTCTGTATGCGGCAGCCGCACTGGGAGTCTTTCTGCTTGCAATAGGCGAAGATAAAAAAGTCGCCATAAGCTCATTGGCCGCCACAGCTTTTATAGTCTTCGCAATGCCCAGGGCCGTCTCAGCCAAATTCAGGAACGTGGTCGGTGGCCATCTGACCGCCTTGATTTGCGGAGTCCTGTTTCTGTATATCCCGCTGCCGTACTATATCGAGTATCCGTCCGTCGTAGCTGTCGCCATTTTCGTGATGGTCGCGTTTGATTTCGAACATCCCCCCGCCGCCGGCACCGCGCTGGCAGTTGTTATGAGAGAGGTCGGTGCGATGGATTTTGTAATAATCCTCGCCGGCGCTGTCATACTCGGGCTTTCCCACGTCCTGCTCGGAAAACGCATCAAAGACCTGGTCTAAACCTCTTCAAAACGTCACCACTTCAAATAAATGCCGAAGGAGGGAGTCGAACCCTCACCCTGTTGCCAGGACGGGATTTTGAATCCCGCGCGTCTGCCGGTTCCGCCACTTCGGCTAAATAATTTTATATTGATTATTGATTATTGAATATTGATTGTCAATCTTACACTTCGATATGTTATGCTAAGACACCCTTTCGTTACAGCCAAAATGCTGTACAAAAAATATTCAATCTTCATTTTTCAATATTCAATCAGGACAATATCTTCCGGCACGGCTATAAGGTTGTCGCCTTTAGACTTTATTTAACAGCAGGTGGTTTATCTATATTTTTTATCGCTTCGATGAAAGCGGGCGGATTTACAACCGGCCCGGCTTTTGTGTGCGCGGCGGTTTTTACCAATTGTTCTAATATGATCCGGGGCTGTAAATCAGGATTAACCTGAAATGCCAAAGCAGCTAAGCCCGCAATATAGGGCGCCGCCCAGCTCATACCACCCTGCCTTTCATATTGATATACACTAACGCCCTGATGAGTCGCTATCGTCTTATTTCCGGTAGGAATATTTAGTTCGCACCCAGATCCACCATATCTGCCTACTGTATAGTTTTCCGGCTTATCCGGATTCCCGCCTTCGATCAAGGTTAATGTGCCATAATCCAAAAACTCACTAGAGCATGTTGCTATAAAGATTCCGGCATCCAAAGCATTTTTGCGAGCTCTTAAATAAGCTTCATTATTTGAAGCTTCTTCAGGTGAAGCGGAAATACTTATAACTCGAATTCGCCCCGTCTGGGGGTTAGTTTCATTGTACTTAATTATTTCATTGATCCAATCAGCTTGAATCTGATGTTCTAAAGTTGTTATTGCCGCATAATAAAAGACAAAAGCTTTCGGCGCTACTCCGCAATTCTCACCAACAGCAATACTAACTATAGGTGGTCCGTGCATCTGTGGAGGCTGATCATGAGGCAAATCTCTTTCTTCATACCGTGCAATTCGGTCTGCATACTCCACATGGTTTTGCAGCAGACGCTGATCAAGAATAGCGATACCTACACCTTTACCGTTAATTCCTTGCTCATGAAGTTCCCTAATACCAAGTCCAGGATTCTTGCCTTCTTCGAGTAATCTATGGGGGTCAAAACCAGGCGGCATTTTTTCAGGGCCGGGCCACTGTGTCAACGAGTCAAATTCCTGACCTTTTAGGTAATCACCCTCGTCTGTTAAATTCAGGTTTCTTAAGTCTACATTTCTAAGCTCTATTTTTTTAAAATCCTGTATATTTCTCACTATAACCTGCCGTTGCCCCTGCAGTATTCCCCCAATGTCAACATCTTCGCCTTTGATTGAGAGCCCCCGAAGTGTGAATGAGGCATTACGGTCTCTTTTACTTTTTCCAAACCATGCCCTTACATCCGGATAACTGACCAAAAGCACCATCATACCGCCGCCGTCTTTCTCAAACTCTTTTTGAGGTTCCCCAAGCAACGCCTCTAATTTCTCCGGCGCGGTCAGCATGTAAGCAATTTCACCCTCGGCAACGGCCTGGTACGCTATATCTGCCAGATTCGGTTTGGCAGTTGTACCTGACTCAGTACCGAAAGAGAATGTAAGCAGCGTTAATATAATCGTCGCTACCACCCAACATGTTTTTAGCTTTGACAGCAATTTCATTTTAATAATCCTCCAATACAATATCTTCGGGTACGGCGACAACGTCGCGTCGGCTTCGGCCCAGGAGCGAACGAATCTCGCTGCTGTGTTTACCAGCCAATTGTTTTAACTCGCTACTGCTGAAACTCGTCATCGCTTTGGCGCCTGTGTTGAGCATAACCACTGTACCAGCCTCGAATGTGCCCGTCACCGATACTATCCCGCTGGGCAAAAGACTTTTATTATTTTTAACAGCTTTCATAGCTCCTTCGTCGATGTGAATCGTCCCTGTCGCTGTGCTGTTGAGTATCCACCTCTTGCGGTTGCTCAACTTTCGTTTCGGCATAAAGACCGTGCCGATATCGGTCCCGGCCATAATCCTGGCTATAACATCCCTTGCCCGCCCGTTAGCCAGGACCATCCTGCATCCCGCGTCCGAAGCAATCCTGGCAGCCTCAATTTTACTTTTCATTCCTCCGACGGCATGCTCATAACCGACTTTTGCGCCGGCACTTTTGACTATCTGGTCGGTCACTTCATAAACAACGGGTACGGATTTGGCATCTGAAAATCTTCTTGGGTCTTTGTCATACAGTGCATCGATATCACTGAGCATTATAAGCAGGTCCGCGTCAATCTTGCTCGCCACAAGTGCGCTGAGCTTGTCGTTGTCGCCGAACGCCGTCCCAATCTCCGCCGTTGACACACTGTCATTTTCATTCAGTACCGGCACCACCTTCAGCTTTAATAGAGTCTCGACCGAATTCCGCAGATTCAAATACGTCTTTCTGTTATTTAACACCTCAGCCGTAAGAAGGACCTGTGCAATATTGACTTTATGCCTGCCGAACGCCTTTCGATACTCATCCATCAGCAAAGGCTGACCTATCGCCGCACAGGCCTGTCGCATCTTCGTTTCCTTCACTCTGCCTGCCAGCTCGAGCCTGCCCGCTCCCATTCCTATCGCGCCGGACGTTACTATAAGAACCTCTCGGCCTGTGCTGATAACCTCGCAAATCTGTTTTACAATCCGGCCTACGTACGCGGTATCGACCCGTCCGGCTTTACTTAGCGTATTAGTTCCTATCTTTACAACAACACGTTTTACTTTGCTAAAGTCTCTCATTTTTCACCCATAATTTTTGCCATAGAGTACATAGCGTGCCCGAAGGCTGCAACCAAATCCGCCCGCGGCGGATAAAATCCGTCTTCGTCCCGACGAAATCGTCGGGACTTCGCCGAGACAAGATTGGGTTTGTTTGGGTTCGTTTTTTCTGAAAATAGTCGTTTTTGGCCCAAAAACCGCGAAAATTGGGTTTGTTTTGCATAAAAAGTTGTAATTGGACAACTGGTATATTCCAAAAATGACAAAATATTTCACCGCGGAGCACGCTGAGAACGCGGAGAAATTAAAGTTCATCTTTTTAGGGTATCTGGTCATTTTTGACATGCCTAAGTTTACAATATATCAAACAACACCTGTATTATACCATATTATGAACATAAGTCAAGGAAAAAATGCTGATATTTGGCAAAAAACGCGGATTTCTAATCACTGATTACGCTGATTAAACAGATTATTAGCCACGAAGACCCAAAGACACTTAGAAAGAATGGGAGTTTTTAGTGTTGAGTTTTGAGTTCTTAGTTGTGGCATCGCCTTTGGCGACGAGATTATATTCCCCCGTCGCAAGCAACGTGTTGATATGGCTTCTAAAAAGGCGTCGGTCGAATGATTCAAACATACAATTTGTATATTAAGTCAGACCTGGGCGACCATTACCACATAGTTTTTGCCATAGTGCTTTGCGCACTTCGGACAGGTAGTATAGAAAAAATACATTTTCTTCAGGTCCCGGCCCTTCGACTTTACGTACTCTTTCATCTGCTGAGCCCATTTGCCGGCGTTTTTGTACGGCCCCTCGAAGACTTTAGTCAGAAACGTGCCGGAGATTTTCTCCATTGCAGCCTGGGGCACTTCTTTGCTGACGGCAATATAAACGTCAGCTCCCCAAAGCGAATTTTCATCCGACAGCAAAATTGGTTCCGGCGACAGTGCTTCGGCATGGGCAATCTTTTCCATGTTTTTGACCATTATGCTACCGAAGTTCAGCGGGATGTGCAGAAAACTCTTGACACGATCTTTCAGGAAAATTTTGTCCTGCCATGTTATCTCCTTTTCGTCCCATGGCTCGGGATTGAACCTTGGACAACACCCGGTTTCCGAATTTTCATAAAGTACATCCATAGCGATTAACCTCCCTCACAACACAATTTACGAACTCTTTGATTATAAAAACCTGCATAGTAAATCTAAAGACCATATTCCTTATTAAGCTTACGATGCCTGAATGTCTTATCACCGCGAGAGTAATCTTCAACCACCTGGCCGGAACCTACCACCTTCCACTTATAGATTAGCAGTCCTTCGAGGCCGACGGGACCGCGAGCGTGAATTTTGTTCGTGCTTATGCCGACCTCTGCGCCAAGGCCGTACCTGAATCCGTCGCTGAACCGCGTGCTGCAATTCCAGAACACGTCAGCCGAGTCGACAAGGTCCATAAACCGCTCAGCCTTTTGTTTATTAGCGGTCACAATCGCATCGGTATGGTGTGAGCCGTATCTGTTTATATGCTGAATGGCTTCATCAATGCCTTCGACAACCTTTATAGAAATGATTTTATCGAGATACTCGGTTGACCAATCAGCCTCGGTCGCCGTTTTACAGCCGATTATACCGACTGTCTTGTCACATCCTCGAATCTCTACGCCTTGCTCATCAAGTTCAGCCTTGACCTTAGGCAGGAATTCACCTGCGACTTTCTCATCCACCAGCAAGGTCTCGGCAGCGTTGCATACCGCGACGTACTGGCACTTCGAATCCACCGCTATTGCAAGAGCCATATCCAAATCAGCTTCGGCTTCGATATAAACGTGACATAAACCTTCTGCGTGACCGAGAACGGGTATATTTGTATTGTTCATTATATGCCGTACGAATTCATTCGACCCGCGAGGCACTATCAGGTCGATATAATCATCGAGCTTTAGCATTTCGGCCACGTCCTGCCGTGTTTCTAATAGTCCAATCCACCCTTCGGGCAGACCGGCTGATATGCTCGCCTGCGAAATTATCTGCGCTAATATCGTGTTTGTCTTCGCCGCTTCACTGCCGCCTTTGAGAAGAACAGCATTGCCGCTTTTGAGACACAGTGTCGATATCTGCACCAGTGCGTCAGGCCGAGATTCGAATATCACTCCTATAACTCCGATAGGGCAACTGACTTTATAAAGCTCAAGCCCTTCATCCAGCTCGGTAGCGCTTAACGTTTTACCGACGGGGTCATCGAGTTTAATCAGACTTTCGATGCCGGCTGTAACATCAGCGATTTTCTTGGCGTCGAATTTCAATCGCTTAAGCAGCGGCGCGGCAAGATTATCCGCCTGTGCCTTAGTCAAATCTTCTTTATTGGCCGCTATGATTTGCGCAGAATTCTCCTGAAGGGCCCTGGCGATTTCTGCCAGGGCCGCATTTTTAGTCCCGGAGTCAACCGCAGCTAATTTGATTGACGCCGCTTTGGCGGCCTGTGCTAATTCAGCAATACTCATTTTCTATAAGGCACCTTACCGACCTTATCTTCTGAAAGGTCACAGATTGGACAGCAAATTACCACCTTGGCGTCGCTTTTTCAACAGAATTACCTGACGTGTAATACTCAATCGTTCGGGTCGAACTTGTAACCGATTGTCCGCATAGTGTGGATATACTGCGGGTCATGCGAATCAGGCTCGATTTTATTGCGAAGCGTGGTAATGAAGCGGTCGACCGTCCGCGTGTTAACAAAGCAGTCGTAACCCCAGACGGCATTGAGTATCTGATCTCTTGTAAGGGCCCTGCCCTGATTGTTCAGAAGATAACACAAGAGCGAGAACTCCTTAGGCGAAAGCTCGATTTGCCTGTCGTCTTTTCTCAGAACTCTCGCACTAACATCCAGCCGCATTTTACCGAACTCAAACACATCCTGCTTTTCTTTCCTGCGGCGAGACAAGAATCTCTCGACCCTTGCCAGAAGCTCTCTTATACTGAAAGGCTTGGTGACGTAATCATCGGCGCCGAGATTCAGGCCGAGCACAACATCGGATTCCTCGCCCTTTGCCGTCAGCATTATTATCGGCATATCCAAATCTTCTTTGCGAATCAACCGGCATATTTCATAGCCGTTTATCTTCGGCAGCATAATATCGAGAATTATCAGGTCAGGCCTGGAATTGAGGGTGGCGTTGAGGCCTTCCTCACCGTCCTTGGCGGTAATTGTACGATAACCTTTATACTCGAAGTTGTCCTTCAGCCCCCGCAGCATAGCCGAATCATCTTCAATTATTAATATGGTTTCCATTACCGGCCAGAGCCCTTAGCTTTACTCCGAATGTAGTTCCTTTTTGCGGTTTGCTTTCAACGGTTATTTTCCCGTTGTGTGCGTCGACAATAAATTTGACAATAGACAAACCCAATCCTGCACCTTCAGCCCTGCGGGCGAGAGAGCTGTCCGCCTGGTAAAACCTGTCGAAGGCCTTTTTGAGCTGTCTGTGCGTCATACCTATACCATTATCTTTCACGGAAAAGCAAACACTTCCGTCTCCTGAATAAACCCTTAACTCTACACTCTTATCATCGCCGGAATACTTATATGCGTTATCAAGAAGGTTGACAATCACTGTTATCATAGCGTCCTTATCGGCCCTTATCATTGGCAGGGGCTTGTCTATACTAACATTAAACTTGACGTTATTCTTATCGAACTTGGCACGAACAGCCTCGGCTGCCGCATTAGCAATCTCTATCGGGCTGACCGCAGAGATTTCAAAGGCCTGCTTGTTCCGTTCCATCCTGCTGAATGTCAGAAAATTATCTATCAGGTGACTGAGACGCTCGTTTTCTCTCGATATCAACCGCAGATATTCGGTAACCGTTTGTTCACCTTCGTAGTTGCCTTCGAGAAGTGTATCGACCAGAACACGCATCGATGACAGGGGTGTCTTTAACTCATGGGTAACCGTCGCGATAAAAACGTTTTTGAGCCTGTTGAGTCTGATTTGCCTGCCGACAGCCTGCGCGGCTATCGCCCCTGAAGCGAGAATCAAAATTACTACGAGTATGCCCGTCCAGATATAAACAGCAGCTTGCCTGCTGGCGGCATCTTCAAAAACACTGTTATCTCTGAAATAGACGGCAACTTCGAAATCCGGGAAGAATTCGCCGGGCTGCAGGATAAGAAAAGGTTTGCCTGTAAGATTTTTCTCGCCGGCTATTAGCTGCCCATAATTATTATAAACCTGCACCCCGATTGTATCATCCTGAACATCTTCCGCACCGGCAGTGAGAATTTTGAGCATCCTGTCGGCAGGACTAAGTCCCAGAATCGTTTTATCTCCCAGCCCGAACTTTAGGCCGTACATATTCAACCCAGGCGCGATTTTTCTTACGGTCCTGTCAGGCCAAACATTTAGTTTCTCAGCATCGGGGTAAACATCAGCAACCTCTGCTGAGCTCCGATACGCTTTAATTCTCCCCTCCGCGTATTCTATTTCGCTTGCAAGCCTGTCACCAAGACCGGCCTGCTGAGCAATTTCAATCAACTTATTCAATTGCCAGATGATTGTTTCCATCGGCCCTGCCGCAAGATATAGACTGCCCTGCTTTTTATCGTTAGGTCTGTCGCCGAGAATACTGCGGATATGCTCATACAATCTGTCGTCATTGGTCCTGCTGTAAAGCTCTGCGAGGTAAATCCTCGAACGCATTACTATAACGGCTGTCTGTTGGTCTAAAGCCGCGGGATTTTCAGGGCAGGACAGTTCACTTAAAATCTCAACAGCCTCCTGTCCCCTGCCGAGTTTATCAAGACAGCGAGCACCGGACAGCAATGCATTACACATGATTGCCTCAGTTCGGGCTGCCTGTGCTTTTTCTTCATACTGCTCGATAGCTTCTTCTAAATTACCCTTTAGCTCCTGCTGGAAAGGCTTTATCAATTCATCAGACTCTTGATTCGTTATGGCATCTAAAATCGGGTATGCAAGGGAACCGTTCGAGTCGTATACCAACATTCCCTTGTAGGGGCTATCAGAGTCGACCGCAAAAATATTAAACATCGTATAAGGCTCGTCCTTATAAGGTAAACTTTCAGGCTGAGCTTCGAGGGGCTTTATATAAATGTCGGATAAATATGAGTCCGGAACTTCGACGAAAAAGTGCTGCGCCCTTTCACTGCAAACATCAATCAGCTTTTGCCTGACGGCAAGGCGCTCATTTCTTACAGCCTGTGCCATAAACCAAAGCAGGCATACGGTAGGCAATATTACCGCCAAACATAACAGTAATATCACCCACCGCATCTGGTTCGAGCCTTCGTCCTGTCCGAACTTACCTGCCATCTTACTATGCCCTGTAAACCATAATTATCATTGTCCTTCGGCAAGGATTTCAATTTCAGTCCTGCTGAGGGCATAATTGTATATACGAACATCGTCTATGAGGCCGTCAAAGAACCGGCCTTGCTCCTGTGCGTTTTCTCCGATAAGAACATCGTAGTCATTTTGCCCGATACCACCCTTCCACTTCCGGCAAACGTCAACCTTGCCGTCAACGTAAATGCAAATCTGCTCGCCGTCATATACCGCCGCCGCGTGATGCCACTGGTCGGCCGGCACTTCTGTGCTTCCATCCACCATTAGCTGTTCCCAGCCGCTGACCGAAGCGTGAAATTTCCTTTGTTGTTCGGATGTTGATAGTCTCCAGGAATTGTCCCCTTTTGTCACTATCGCGGTATAGTCATAGGGAACCGAGCGGAAGTTGACCCAGCAGGAAATAGTAATTTCGCCGGACATATCGAACGCGTGCTCATCCGGTATTCTTACAAAGTCGCCGTTACCGTCCAGCTCAATCGCCCCACCTGTTTTGCCCTTTGTCCATTTTGCATCGCCTATTATAGAACCGTCGTGTTTACCGGAACTGCTGTCTTTGGCGATATTGCCTTCGGAATCATCGAATTTCCACCAGCCGAGAAGACCGGCCAGCTCGGCATTACCGAACGCCAGCGGATTACTCCACGCGGTATCACGTGAATCATGCCACGTAAGTTTTGTGTCGCGCGGCCCTCCATTATCATCGTCATTGACGTGAACATCTAAACCTATTGACATGCCGGGCATAGGCTTTATCCCGAGGGTTTCCCACGGAAATTTTACCTCGGTACGATATCCCTTCTCGGTCGTTATCATCGCAAATTCAACGTTTTCCTTCCTGCCGTGCCGGTCATGAACATCCATTGCAGGGCTGGTTTTGTCCCAGTCGAAATGATACTGGGCGTCATCGTCATCATATTGATTTGACTTGCTGTTATCCGCGTCGATATAGACTTCCGCCGAGTCATCGAACCACCACTCATCAGCGCTCGAATCGTTCACGAGACCATCGTCAGTCACGTCAATAAGAACATACAAATTGTCTTCGTCCCACATAGCCTTAAAGCCGGCTGCCAGGTCGTTCGGTGACGATGGCGGAGAAAAAAGTACATGGCCAACCTTATACTCACGAGCTCCGGACCACAGGTCCTCTGCGTTGCCGTCTATGACAGGGCTTTTAGCGGTTTTTATAATCGTAACGCCTCCTTCCGCTTTCGCTTTGTCTGCCTTGGTCTTAGCCTTGGCCTGGGCCGAAAGCTGCGCCAATTGCATCATCGGCTCGAACACTTCGTCCACAGGCGGAACACCTCGTATACCTGCATGAAAATTAAAATGGTCGATCCTTTCACTCGTACGAACCTGCACACACGTCTGGTCGAACGCCTCGGCCAGTTGCGCAATTATCCCAAGTGCTTCGTCTCCTCCGGGAATGGGCGCATACGCACCAGCCAGACGAATAGCCTGGCCGACGTTTATCATTAATACCTTACTCGTATCATCGGGCATTTGTGAAATAGCGCGGCTAAGACCGCCTGAACTCAAAACCGAGCCTTCACCTTTCAACGCCGCAAGCGACGCCTCAAGCACATCCGGACCGAATGCAAGCAAAGTGGTTTTATCGAACTCGACTATCTGACAATATATTTTTTTATCGTTATCTATTGTTAACTCGAACTTATTGGAATATTCATCCAGACCGACCGACTGCATATCCTGCGAACTCATTGTCCCCAGCTCTATACCTCTGATTATGCGACTTAAAATCAGGCGCGTCTGCTGTGGATTATGGCTGGTAATTGCAACACCGACACTGGGCAGCACCGGCACCGCCGCCCCAGCTACGTCCTCCTCCGACCGGGGGCTTACAACAAAAACCGTCACCTGCTCAATATTGGCAAATATCTCCCTGCCGATATCGAGTCCTGTCAGGTGTTCGACAGCTTTTTGCGCGCGTTCAACGGCCGGGCCGGTACTTTCATCCAAAGCAAAGCTGAAAATCGCCGCCGACCTATCGGGAACAGAACCGAAGGCCGACCTGCTTATGTTAGGCGTTCGCATTAAATCGTACGCCAGGCAGCGGTGACCTTCCTTGAAATCAATATCCGCTTCAAGTGACAAGCCGCTCGGCTCGATAGACATATATGCAAACAGCTCGTCTATACCATCGAAATCTGCAATATAATCCGCCATTGTTAATTCCTGCGGCATCCCCGCATCTCCAAATTGTCTTTTGACTTCGGTAAAAACCGTATCCACGTCCGCCCAGATTGTTACTGCATTGTCCCTGCGAACTTTTTTGTCTATCCTGGAAAAAGATTTGTTCTGCGAGGCAAGTGTCGGCTCATTAGTAATCCCCTTATACTGCCTGACGCTCCAGTTCAACTGCTCCGAAGGCTGCGCAATTATTATCACCTGCTCATCATAAGCAGCACCGGCCTGGTCATCGATTATATAAGTCTGCATATCTTCTATAGGTTCGCCGGGTTTTCCTGCGGTACCGATACCGGCCATAATAAGACCCCTCAGTGCATCACTTTCACCGGGGTCAAGTAAAATCACAAACGGAGGCTGGTTTCCAATCCCTGTTATACCTAGCGCCGCCCCGCGAATCTTTTTAAATTCAGCTAACATGCTCGGATTGAAAAACGCACCGAGTTTACCTCCGGCGGTGTTCCCACCGCCAATCAATGTAAGAGGATTTTCAATAGGAGTACCTCTTAGCATATTAAGAATAGTCTCTACCTGCCTGCCCGGGCTGCCCAGCTCAACATAAACAAGGGTCTGGGCCGGCATCAGCTTCGCCGGGTCGATAGTTTGCCTTGTTGTCACCGACCGCTCTACGATTTCCCGACCCGGATATATCTTGCCGAACTGCTCTTTTGCCTGCCCGGCGATATCTTCCTGATTCGGATAATCGGAAACAACCGTGCGAAAATAATCGGCTGCCTCCGCGTTTTCTCCTTTTTTCAGGTAACACATGCCAAGCTGATAAGTGGCCCTGGCGGCGATTCGCTCATTGTCCTGGTGCTGCTCGGTTATCTGTGTATATATCGAAATTGCCTTGTCGAGGTCACCCTGCGTCTGTTCCGCATAAATCCCTTCTTCCAGCAGCACCGACGCGGTTTCAGCCGTCACACAGGCCGTCAGAAAAAGCATTGCCGGAATAACCAGAATTTTAATTCGATTGGGCTTGTCCATCTTCTTCTCCTTTTTCTAAAAGGGTATCAGAAATACTCGATATTGAACACTTCAAATTAAGAGCGTCTAAAAATATTCATCCATATCTGAACCAAATCTCTCACACAGAAGCTTGCGTGCCCTGTGAAAACGAACGTATACATTTTTACAGTCACATCCCGTAACGCCTGCAATTTCCTGATAAGACATATTTTTAAAACAACGAAGCTCAAAAACTTCCGCGTACAATCTGCCCAGATTTTGTCCGGCAAGATATAACTGCCGAAGCGCCTCACGCTGTTCGATTCGAATTTGAAAATCACATCGCCGCTGCACGGCGGACCTGAGCCTGAACACATCTTCACCCCTGGCCCTTGTATAACTCCTGCGGAAATTTTCCTGCACCTTGTTCCTGGCTATGGCCGCAACCCAGGACCAAAACCTGTCGGGATTGCGCAGCTGCTTTATTCTCCGTATTACAGTCAACAAAACTTCCTGCAGAACGTCCCCCGCCGTGTCATCATCCGAAGTCATCCTGCATAAATACCCCCGGAATCGTTCCTGCACCAATTGCGCTAGTTCTCCCAGAGACTGTTTGTCTCCCTTCCGGCAGCAAAGGACCAAACGCATCGAATCGTCATAGCTCACCATGTTCTTGTCTCCATGGCAGCTATTGTGGTCGGAAATGTTACGGATTTGTTACAGACATGTCCTTTTTTAAAAATTTTTGATGTGATAAATATGGTGAAAAATCTGCCTGGAAGCTACCCGTACGTATTTCCGCCCTCGTCAACGTAAATCTCCCCCTTGGCTTCTTCAATTATCTCAGCCGCTTTAGGCATTTCCTCAAGCTGAGGGACCTTGAACAGAACGCCGCAGTAACGACAGCGGACTCTGCAGTCAACCGCCTCGCCCTTCAGCAGCCACCCCTTACCGCAACTCGGACACTGAGCTATAATCTGCACCTGCAGTACCACCGAACAAACATTATCAAAAGTATTGTCATCTCCCTAACATTCGGCCAAAAGAACCTTTCAGGATGAATTTTCTCGGCGCCCCATAGTATTAGCCCGGTGGAACGATAAAAAGAAAAGGCCGGTTTTTATACCGGCCTTTTTTAAACTTAAAGCGCCAGATACGACTATCTTTTAGAACTTATAGGTCAAATTCAAACTGGCCCAGGTTTCATCCTTGTCGTCGTTTACCGATTTATCCATTGTTATCTGGTGATAAATACCGGGTGTAAAAACCAAATTCGGTTTCAGGTCAATATCGGTTGATATCCCAAAAACCATATTTGACCAGTCATGGTCCACATTCGCGCCGTTAGGGCCTACGCCGTCGTTATAAACCAATTCGGAATGCAGGTTAAGCACCCTGTTTTCACTCGTCACCGGACAGGTAATGTTCAATCCGTAATCGAGCATAAAAATGTGCGCAAAACCCGAAGCGGTTCCAGCAAACGGCATAGAGCCGCCCCCGAACGGCTTCGCGGCACCGACAAGCGTGCCGCTGTTGGAAGGCCACAGCTTGACAAGAACGTAAGTAGGCACAAGTCCCTTTATCGGTATTATGTTCGGGAAAGAAAATATGCCGTGTAATTCCTGAAGGTCTATACTTCCGTTGAGCATATGCGCGCCGATTGGGCTCCAGGCCCTGTGACTGCTGAGGTCGGGGTAATTATAATACACATAGCCAAACCTGTAATTCATCTGATAAGGCTCATCGACAAATGCACGGTTCTGATAGTACACATTGTAATCCCACCGTTCGGTATCCTCGTGCCCCGATGAATTGGCCCTGTGGGCTGTTATATTAATACCGAAGCCCGTGCCGAACAAATCAACATCGACAAAAGGATGAATCGCGCTTTTGTCATCATAAACATCGAAGCCTCTCCAGATATACTTGCTCGAATACGTAACGCCGACCGCGCCGTGCAGCTCACCTTTCTCGGCCCACGACATACCTCCTGCAACAAAAAGAACCACTGCAACTGCAAAAAATGTTCTCTTCATAATAACCTCCTTATGTTAAAAATGTTGTCTCAGGACTTTACCATTTCCCGCTCTTTCTCATTTCCGCCTTGGGATGGTCTTTTATGGCTTTGGTATACTTCTGTAATTCTTCTTCCGGCAGCTCATAATCAATGAGCTTACCAGACAGATACGCATCGTAGCCGGTCAGATCCATCAGACCATGCCCGCTGTAGTTGAACAAAATCACCTTCTCTTTGCCTTCTTCCTTTGCCTTGTTCGCCTCTTCGATAACCGCCGCAAGAGCCTGGCTTGTTTCCGGAGCGGGTATAAATCCTTCGGTATCAGCCCACGTCAACGCAGCCTTATACGAGTCCAGCTGATGGTAGGCCCTGGGCTCCATCAGGCCCTCGACTATCGCCTGGCAAACCAGGGGCGCCATACCGTGGTACCGCAAGCCGCCGGCATGAATTGGAGGCGGAATAAACGAATGACCAAGCGTATACATCGCCAGAAGCGGTGTAGTACACGCCGTGTCACCAAAATCATAAGCAAAGGGTGCACGGGTCATAGTCGGACAGGCCGTCGGTTCAACCGGAATAATCTTGATGTCCGCGCCGTTGATTTTATCTGCGACAAACGGAAATGAAAGTCCCGCAAAGTTACTGCCGCCGCCGGCACAGCCTATAACTATATCGGGCAATCTCTCACCGATTATTTCAAGCTGTTTTTTCGCCTCGAGCCCTATGATTGTCTGGTGAAGCAACACGTGATTCAGCACGCTTCCCAGAGAATAGCGGGTCTTGCCTGACTTATCCGTGACCGCCTCTTCGATGGCCTCACTGATAGCGATTCCAAGACTGCCGGGCGTATCCGGTATCTCTTTCAAAACTTTTCTTCCTGCATTCGTCTCAGGGCTCGGACTTGCAACGCAGTTGGCGCCCCAGACCTGCATCATTATCTTTCTGAAGGGCTTCTGGTCGAAACTTATCCTCACCATAAAGACCTTGCATTCAAGACCCAGCAGTTTACAGGCAAACGCCAGCGCGCTGCCCCACTGCCCGGCCCCGGTTTCCGTGGTTAATTTTTTGATACCGAACTGCTTGTTGTACCACGCCTGTGCAACTGCGGTATTCGGCTTATGGCTTCCGGGCGGGCTGGTGCTTTCATCCTTGAAATATATCTTTGCAGGGGTACCGAGGTACTTTTCCAGATAAACCGCCCTTCTCAGAGGTGCCGGCCGCCAGCGATAAAGTATGTCAAGTATCCCCTCCGGGATATCTATCCATCTTTCGGCACTGACCTCCTGCTCAATCAAATTCATCGGAAAAACAGGGGCCAGCATCTCCGGGCCGATTGGCTTGCCGTCAGGCCCAAGAGGGGGTAGTAACGGTGTTGGCAGGTCCGCGGCCAGATTATACCATTGCCGGGGAATATCTTTTTCACTTAAATGAATCTTTATTTCTTGCATTTGATTTTTCCTTTAGCTTAATACAAGTCGCTTGAACTAATCCGTGTCCGACAGAATTTCCGGATTAAAGGCGGGTATTATACCGGATAGTGACCTGATAATCAATTTTCTTTTTTTAAGGATTTTGCGAGTTAATTTACAGCTGTCACCGTCTTAGCCGGCGCCGGGTTTCACTTCAGGCCCCTGCTAACTGCCAAAAAATCCCCGGAATTTATCCGCCCGCGTGCCCTATAACATCCTTGCGGGCAACCAGATAATCATACAAACCCCATCACCGAAGCACTAAAACAGCATTTTCTTTGACTTTGCAGGCCAATTTTGATAGGATGAAGTAACTGGGGGTGGTGAAATGACCAAAAAAATACTATGCCGCGTTATAGATTCTGTTCCTTTGTCTTGCGACGGCTCCGACTTGCATTTAGGCTGGTGTCTCGATACAAATATTTACCCGCAAAACACTCCGCCGCAGGTTATATTTACTCCTCGCCCCCCGACTCGTGAATCCCAAACAAATCCGAACGCCGCCGGAAAAACCCTCGACTGCTACGCCTGAATTTTAACTGCAATTAATGTCGGCCTTCGTAGGCGGCTATCAGCCTGTCCATAAGTCGATTAAATTCGTCATCTACTGTGCATCGTTTCGGCTCGGCCTCGAACCATTCAATCGTGCGTTTAATCCCCTGTGCAAAAGGGACCGTCGCGACAAAATCCGGGACAAATCGTTTTATCTTGCTGTTATCGAAGACAGCACACCACGATTTGTCGCCCAATAAAATACCTTCGTGCTCGTGGTCGATTTTGGCTATGAAATCCGAAGGAATATAAACGGCATTTAGTTTCGCCCCCGCCGCGTCGGCTATTGTCTTATATATCTGGTTCCACGTCAGCACCTCATCGGATGTAATACCAAAAGCCTGGCCAATAGCCTGCACGTTGCCGAGTAGTCCCACGAAACCCCTGGCAAAATCCGTGTTGTGCGTCATCGTCCACAACGTTGTACCGTCACCGTGAATGACTATTCTTTTGCCCTTTCGCATCCGGTCAACTATTGTCCACGGCTTTGTCCAGCTATTTATCGCAGCCGGTATCATAGTATCGCCGTAAGTAAAGGAAGGCCGAACGATAGTAACTGGAAAACCGCTGCTGCTGTACTCGGCCATAAGCAGCTCTTCGCAGGCTATCTTGTCGCTCGAATATTTCCAGTAGGGATTGGCAAGCGGCGTCAATTCGTCAATCAGCCAGTGCGCCGGCGGCTTCTGATACGCCGATGCGCTGCTGATAAAGATATACTGCTTCACTTTGCCTTTGAAAATTTCAATATCCGCTTCGACGTCCTTCGGTACAAAAGCCAGCCAGTCAACAACGACATCGAAGCTTTTATCTTTCAGCAATTCGGCCATCGATGATTTGTCCCTGACATCGCCCTTGATAACAGAAACACCTTTAGGGACAAATTCATTATGCTGGCCGCGATTGAAAAGTGTTAAATCTATCCCCCTTTCTGCCGCCAGCGCCGATACCGCCGTGCTTATTATCCCAGTCCCGCCAATGAATAATACCTTCAATTCCCACTCCTTTCCTGCGCCTAAATTAACTTACCCTATGGTCGATTAACCTTATTTTCTTAACTATCTATCCTCCTCCATCATCTTTATGATATCAGATAGTGTCAAGACTCTTTTACGCATTATAATTTACAGCCCCGGCAGCAATGAGCCGATATGTGGAATAAAATAATGCTATAGGAATGAAGATGGGTTTAAGCAAAGGTAATATAATCGAGGGTGTGTTGAAGGCTTATTATGAAGGTGAACTGGCGTCATGGACTGGTGGAATGATGAAGCCCTTTATGACTGAAAATAAATGCAAAAAATAAACTAATTGAAAGCGGACATTTTTGAAAGGTTGATTAAATGATTGTTGATAAGATTGGATTAACAAAAGGGGGGAAAATATGGTCTAAGTTTGGACTTTCTGTTATCATGATTTTCATTTTAATAGCGATCAGTGTTATTTTTTTAGGTCAATACGTTGAACCCGATAAAGACCGCTTAGAAACCATAGATATTGGAAACAGGATTATCAAAGCACTAGAGAACTATTATGTTGAGAATGGTCGGTATCCGAAATCCTTGGAGCAACTTGTGCCAAAGTATTTATATGAAATAAAATCTCCTAAATGGGATGAAGACGGTTGGGTTTATGAGTTCTCCGATCCAAACTTTTTTAAAATTACGGTTGGTTATAGAGATTGGGGTAAATCGTATTATCCAGTTATGTATTACAGCTCTGTGCAGAAAGAAGCGGGCTGGATTTATGACAACTAATCATTTATAGCTTTCACATGAGATATAAATAGCCGGCATGGCTAAAGAAGTATCATGCCGAGTTCAATATAGTCAGTCTCCCCAAAAATCACTTCGCAACGAACGGTGACAACTCGCCAAGCTGGTTCAATCGAACAACTCTTTTTGCGGATTACCCTTTCTGACGAGGCCGATTATTCTCTCGGTTAGCTTTTCGGCGGTCTCAATAGCAGTTCGTGCCTGCGAAACAGCGATATGGTTTTCAGAATCATAGATAAAGTCGTGACGCTGTCTTCGCATCCTGCTGAACCTGTTCATAACATTTACATACTCCGGACCCAAAACTGATTTCGTGAACTCAATAATTGTCTTGTGCGATTGTTTTGCGGTCGGAAGATACCCATTGGAATACATAAGTGCCCGTCCGGCTCTGAGCATAGCATGATAAGATATCGTAAAAGCCCACGTGGGGTCCGAAACAAGCACCTTCTTTGCTGTCCTGAGGTCTTTTTGGCCCCTCTTAAGCTGGCTCGCAATTTGTCTGAAGTCAGGCTCTCGCCTTTTTATGAGATTTTCCCTGATGAACTTCTCGAAACTCATTGTCTTCCCCAAGCAATACTATTCGTTTTTCCCTCATTATTGCCGTCAGAAACGGCTCTTTCTTTTTGAGATACGCCGCAAACTCGGCAGGGTCATATAATTTATAATTGATCTGTCGAGACAGCTCCTCTTCCAGAGAATCGAGTTGCTTAATAAGCTTGTTCTCATTACATCTGCCGACAATAAGAAGGTCTATATCGGACAAATCGTTTTCTTTACCCTTGGCGTATGAACCATAAATAAATGCCAGGGTTATATTGCCGAGTTTTTCCATAACGTCCCTGATACCGCCTGCAACACCCACCGTCTTGAATATAATCCTCTTGAATTCCTCGTAAAGCGGATAGTTCTTGTTCACCTTAAAGCATCTGGTGTTGGCAACGTACTCACTGGTCAAAATGCCCTGTTCCTCCAGACTATTCAATGTTTTCTGAAATACTCCCGGTTTCTTGCCAAGCAGCCGCCCTATCTGATGAATATAAAACGACTCATCCGGATTTGTGAAGAACAGCCGCAGCAAATCAGCTTTATTTCGAGTCAATCGTATCATAAAATAGTCTCGTATGCAACTGCCATACAATTGTATGCAGAATACATACAGAAGTCAACGTCTTTTTTTACTGCACCGCCCCAAAAAAAATATATAAAATGTCAGACAGGCTTTGTTACGAACGGTGAAAGCTCGCGCAGCCGGTTTATAATCCCCGGCATCTTTTCAATAGTGAAATCCACCTCTTCTTCGGTGTTATATCGACTCAGGCTGAACCGTATCGAACCGTGCGCCGCAGTAAACGGCACTCCCATCGCCCGAAGAACGTGCGACGGCTCGAGTGAGCCGCTCGTACAGGCCGAGCCGCTGCTGGCGCATATACCGTATTTATCCAGCAGAAGCAAAATAGCCTCGCCTTCTATATACTCGAAACTGATATTGCTCGTATTCGGCAGCCGGTTATCAACGTCGCCGTTCAGTCTCGAATCAGGACAGCTTTTCAGAATCGAGCTTTCCAGCTTATCGCGAAGTCGTTTTACCTTATTATTTTCTTCGTCGAAATTCTGCATCGCCAGTTCCGCCGCCTTGCCAAGACCGATTATCCCCGGCACGTTTTCCGTCCCTGCTCGCCTGCCGCCTTCCTGGTGACCACCCAATATAAATGACGTCAGCCTCGTCCCCTTGCGCACGAACAAAACGCCAATCCCCTTCGGCGCGTGCAGCTTATGCCCCGACAAACTAAGCAAATCGATATTGCTTTCGGAAAGATTTATGGGAATCTTACCAATCGCCTGTACCGCATCCGTATGAAAAACAACGTCCTTTTCCCTGCAAAGTTCTGCAATTCGTTCCACCGGAAAAATCACTCCCGTCTCGTTATTAGCGTACATAATAGTCACAATCGCCGTCTCATCGTCAACCTGTTGCTCGAACTCATCGAAGTCGAGCCTCCCCTTTGAATCAACACCGATTTCAATCACCTCATAACCGTGACTTTCCAACTGCCTGCACACCGAAAGCACGGCAGGGTGTTCAATGCGACTGGTTATTATCTTTCTTCGGTTAGGTCTGGCCGACAGTGTCCCGGCGATCGCGGTATTATCGCTCTCTGTACCGCAGCCGGTAAATATCACCTCGCCGGGTTCACAGCCTAAAAGCTTCGCAACCTTCTCGCGGGCCTGGCGAATCTTCACGCCCACCTGCCCGCCGAAGTTATGCATACTCGACGGATTTCCGTACAGCTGGCAGAAGTAAGGCCGTATTTCCTCGAAGACCTCCGGCGCCACCTGCGTTGTCGCGTTATTATCAAAGTATATCGTTCGCATTATCAATGCCTTTTTTATTTTTGATTCTCTGTGACCTCTGTGGCTAATATATTGTTTCCTCTGTGGCAGTTTCTATGCCCTATGATGATGCGGCTCATTTGCCGAGTCCTTGTCTTCCTCAACTAAAAGGTCCTCAGCCACAAACTCCCTCAGTTTCGCTTCAACCACATCCTTCATAGTAAACTCGGTCAGTTTGCACTGGGCGCACATGCCCCGAAAGGCCACTATCACTTTACTACCCTCAACGTCAATCAGTTCGATATTGCCCCCGTGCGCCCGCAGGGCAGGACGAATCTGCTCGTTTATCGTCTGTTGTATCAACTGCATCTTTTCAATATTCCGCAGGTCGCGGCTGTGATGTTTTGCCGGTTCCCGCGGCTCTTTAATCTTATCGCCCTGTATCCTTTTGATTATCTTTTCAATCTCCCCCTTACATCCACCGCATCCGCCGCCTGCCTTGCAGTAATTCGTGACCTCCTCGACCGTCCGCAAATCATTTTCTATTATTACCCGCTCTATCTCTTTGTCCGTAACTCCGAAGCAATTGCAGACGACCTTTCCTTCAAGCTCATGCTTTTTTGCTCCTTCGCCGCGATAATTCTCTATCGCCGCTTCGAGCGCCTCGCGCCCCATAACCGAACAGTGCATTTTCTGTTCCGGCAGTCCGCCTAAGTACTCGGCGATGTCTTTATTGGTGACTTTCGCAGCTTCTTCGATAGTCATCCCTTTTATAATTTCGGTAAGAACAGAAGACGTTGCAATCGCGCTTGCACAGCCGAACGTCTTGAACTTCGCGTCTTTTATCCTGCCGTTCTTATCGAGCTTGAACGTCAGCTTCAGTGCATCGCCGCACGCAAGCGAACCCACCTCACCCACACCGTCGGGTTCCTCAATCTCACCGACGTTCCTCGGATTAAAGAAGTGGTCCTTGACCTTGTCAGTATACTCCCACATCGTTCCTTACCTCATCACGACGTCATTCCTGCGAAAGCAGGAATCCATATTGTTTAGCCGCGGCCGGCACGGCTGCGTTATCTTTGACTTTTCTCCAGCGCTTGCTCGAAGTCGGCTATTATATCATCAATATGCTCAGTGCCTACCGAAACCCTGATATAATCCTCAGTCACGCCCGCCGCTAACTGCTCCTCAGTACTCAATTGCTGATGCGTCGTACTCGCCGGATGAATTACTAAAGTCTTACTGTCCAAAACGTTAGCCAGATGACTGCATAGCTTGACGCTGTTGATAAACTTAACGCCCGCCTCTTTGCCTCCTTTGATACCGAAGCCCAAAATTGCCCCCTGCCCCTTCGGCAGGTACTTCATCGCCAGCTTATAATTAGGATGAGATTTTAATCCCGGATAATTCACCCAATCAACGGCCTTATGTCCTTCCAGCCATTTCGCAAGGGCAAGCGTATTTGAGCAGTGACGCGGCACACGCAAATGTATTGTCTCCAAACCCTGCAAAAACAAAAACGCATTGAAAGGCGACATGCACGCACCCATATCCCGCAGAAATTGTACTCGCGCCTTTATGATATACGCTAAGTTACCGAAGCTCTCGACGTATTTGATTCCGTGATAACTCGCATCCGGCTCGGTAAGCTCCGGATACTTTCCGTTGGCCCAGTCGAACTTTCCCGAATCGATTACTATTCCGCCTATACTCGTGCCGTGTCCGCCGATTATCTTGGTACAGCTATGCAACACAATATCCGCACTGTAATCAATCGGTTTAAACAGCACAGGCGAAGCTACCGTATTATCGCAGAACAAAGGTATCCCGTTATCGTGCGCAATCTTTGCAATCTCTTCATACTCTAATATATCGTTCTTCGGATTGCCTATCGTCTCGATATAGAGCAGCCGTGTATTTTTCTTAATTGCTTTTGCAAAATTGCCCGGTTCCTTCGGGTCAACAAACGTCGTCTCAATTCCGAGTTTTGGGAACGTCTGGCTGAACAGTGTCACCGTCCCGCCGTAAAGCGAGTTCGAACTGACTATATGTTGCCCGCTGCGGCAGATATTCAAAATCCCGTTCGTTATCGCCGCCATTCCCGAAGCAAACGCTAAACCGCCAACGCCGCCCTCCATCGCCGCCAGCCGCTTTTCAAGAACGTCCGTCGTGGGATTCATCAGCCGCGTATAAATGTTGCCGAATTCCTTCAGCGCAAAAAGATTCCCCGCGTGCTCTGTATCCTTAAATACATAGCTTGTCGTCTGGTATATCGGCACGGCCCTGCTCAGCGTGTCCGAATCCACCTGATGACCGCCGTGCAGCGCCAACGTCTCAAGTTTGTAATTTTCACCTGACATAAATCTCTATATCCATTAAAAAAAAACAGTGTTAATCCGTGTCAGTCCGTGTTTTCAATCCGACGGTAATATCTCAACCATCCTATCCAGTGCTTTTCTCGCCCTGACCCTTATTTCCTCATCAACCACAATCCGCTCCTTCAGCTCTTCCAGAGATGCAATCACCTTATCAACCGTTATCTTCTTCATATTCGGACATATCGCCCGCTCGGTCGCCGGCATATATTCGGCGTTCGGATTCTCTTTTTTAAGAGCATGTATAATTCCCTTTTCCGTCGCCACGATGTATCTCTTTGCTAAGTCCTTCTTTACAAACTTCAGCATCTGACTCGTGCTCAACAGCTCATCACTGATTTTCCTCACCGGTTCGGTACATTCCGGATGACTCATCACAACTGCATCAGGCCACTTCTGCCTCGCTTTGTGTATATCATCTTCCGTTATATATACGTGCGTCGCACAATAGCCGGGCCAAAGTTCTATATCCCTTCCGGTCCTTTCAGCAACGAAGCTGCCTAAGTTCCTGTCCGGCACAAACAATATCCTTTTATCACACGGCAGCGATTCCACAACAGCTACCGCATTAGAGCTCGTGCAGCAATAATCGCTCTCGGCTTTAACCTCAACTGTACTGTTTACATAACAAACAACAATCGCATCGGGATACTTGCTCTTTAACTGCCGCAACTGCTCGGCGTTTACCATATCGGCCAAAGGACAGCCCGCGGTTTTCTCCGGCAGAAGGACTGTTTTTTCAGGCGATAGTATCGCCGCCGTCTCAGCCATGAACCGCACACCGCAGAAAATTATCACCTCGGCGTCCGTCTTCGATGCCTCGATACTTAAACCCAGGGAGTCACCGCAGAAATCAGCCAATTCCTGAATCTCGCCCGGCTGATAATTATGCGCAAGGATAACTGCGTTGCGTTCTTTCTTAAGCTGTTCAATTTTTCCCAGAAGCTTGTCCAAATCTGTTATCTCCAGGAAATTATTCACCGCGTTTTTTGAACAACAGGTCTCCGCTGTCCATACTGACTATAACTCCCGCCGGAACCGATTCCTTTATCCATACATTACTGCCTATGACAGAATCCCTGCCTATCATAACGTCTCCCAGTATAGTTGCCTCAGCATAGATTGTTACGTTATCTTCAATCGTCGGATGTCTCCTGCCGCCCTTTATAACCCTGCCTCGCTCGTCCTTCGGAAAACTCAAAGCCCCAAGTGTAGCACCCTGATAAATCTTGACGTTATCACCTATAACAGATGTCTCACCGATAACTACTCCCGTCCCGTGGTCGATAAAAAAGTTCCTGCCTATTTTCGCACCGGGATGAATATCTATACCGGTAACCGAATGCGCATACTCGCTCATAATCCGCGGCAGCAGCGGCACATCCTTTATATAAAGCTCATGTGCAAATCGATGTGTCGCTATCGCAACAATGCACGGGTAGCTGATGATAATCTCTTCATAAGACTTCGCCGCGGGGTCGCCGTCAAAAGCAGCCGTCACGTCGCCCTTAAGCATTTCGCGAACATCAGGCAGCCTGTTGAGCAGATGATGTGTCGCATCCTCGGCCATCTTGACACAATCACAACTGTCGCATTTCTCGAGACGGCAGCGATACCTGTAAGCCCTTTCTATCTGCTCCGACAACGCCGTATAGACATGACATACGATATCTATGACTACATAATGAACGTTATCTTTCGTCACTCTCCTTTTGCCGGTATATCCCGGAAAGAGCAGTTCCATCAGAAGTTCGAGAATATTGAGTATCTCGCTGCGAACCGGCAGATTTGTCGCGTCGATAAAGTTTATCCCGGAATCGTCCCGATAAGTCGTAACGATTTGGTCCACAAGCTTTTCAAGCTCTTTATTACTCAGCTCATTCTTGCCCATCGCAGCTCCCGTGCTCTCAGGCACAAGTCTCTTCTGTTCCTTCCGTTTCTTCATACATTTCGGTGGAAATATACCTTTCCCCTGTATCGCATATAAATGTTACTATCATTTTGCCTACGTTCTCGGCGCGCTGCGAAACCTGCATCGCGGCCCAGACATTCGCCCCGCCGCTGATACCCGACATAATCCCCTCTTTGCGTGCCAGCAGTCTCGCCGTCTTTATCGCATCTTCATTATCCACAGTCAGAATCTCGTCGATTATTTCCCTTTTCAGCACGTCCGGCACAAACCCTGCGCCGATTCCCTGAATCTTGTGCGGCCCTGCCTTGCCGCCTGAAAGAACAGGCGATGCCGAAGGCTCGATTCCTATCACTTCTACATTCGGTTTCTTCTTTTTCAACATTTCACCGCAACCGGTTATCGTCCCGCCCGTACCAATACCGGATACAAGAATATCAACCTTGCCGTCCGTGTCCACCCATATCTCCTGCGCCGTTGTCTCTCTGTGTATCTGCGGATTCGCCGGATTCTTGAACTGCTGCGGTATAAACGTTTTGGGATATTCACTCATCAACTCTTCGGCCTTTTTTATAGCTCCGCTCATTCCTTCACTTGCCGGCGTCAGAACAATTCGCGCCCCGAACAGTTTCAGCAGCTTCCTGCGCTCAAGGCTCATGGACTCGGGCATCGCCAGCACAAGCTGATAGCCCTTACACGCGCACACAAACGCCAGACCGATTCCCGTATTACCGCTCGTCGGTTCGATAATAATCGTCTCGGCGTCTACTAATCCTTTCTCCTCCGCCGTCTCAATCATCGAAAGCGCTATCCGGTCCTTTACGCTGCCGCACGGATTCTTCGACTCCAGCTTAACCAAAATCATGGCTTTATCACTGCCAAGATGATTGAGCTTAACAAGCGGAGTATAGCCGACCGCCGCGGCTATGTTCTCAAATATCGCACTCATAGCTCTTCCCTGCCAGTAATTATGATTTTCAAATCTGGTAACTTAGTGCCTCGTGCTGAACTTTTGTCCTTTCGACAAGGTCTTTGAGAGTAAAAGAACGCAGCACATCCATCACAGCCTGTTGTACTTTCGTCCATAACTCACGAGCCACACAGTCCGCAGCCCGGGCACAATAGTCTTTATCATCCACGCACTCAGCCGTCGTTATCGTACCTTCCAGCGCAAGGACCAGCTCATCAAGCCTTATTTGTTCCGGCTCACGTGCCAATACATATCCACCCCTCGAGCCCCTGATGCTATGCACGAATCCACCAGACCTGAGTATTGCCATCAACTGCTCGAGATACTTGACACTGATAGCCTGCTTTTGTCCGATTACCTTTATTTGTACAGGTCCACAGCCATAATGTCCGGCTATCTCAATTGCTGCTCTTATACCATATCTTGTCCGTGTTGATAGTTTCATGTTAATCTCCTACTATTCATACTGTTTTAATATGGTATAGCGCTAAAATAAAAATTTGTGCTAAAAAAATCCACTCAAATCCCCAAAAAACAAAAAAAACCGCCTTTTAAGCCTTTTAAGCCCCTTTCTTCTGTTTTACAAAGGTTTTTCTGCAAATCTCCATCTATACTGTCAAAAACCTTGACATAATCCCTTCACATATCTAAAATCAAGGCAATCTGCGGGGGCAAAGCTTGGCGGAGCAAAGAATGGCCAAAGGCGTTGTTAAAAAAGTTGCATTTATATCCTCATTTAAGCCAAGAAGATGTGGCATCGCGACATTCTCGTCCGACCTGATATCCAATATAACAGCCGCCGCCAAAGGCCGATTCGAGCCGCTGGTCGTTGCTATGCGGGCCAGTGATTCGCATACCTATCGGGAACCCGTAAAGTTCGAGGTCAGACAGGAAGTCAAAAACGATTACGTTTGCGCCGCAGACTACCTGAACTTCAGCCATGTCGATGTGGTCTCACTTCAGCATGAATTCGGCTTGTTTGGAGGGCTGGCGGGCTCGTATATCAACCTACTTCTGAACCGTCTCAATGCGCCGGTTATTACCACCCTGCACACTATTCTTGACGACCCTTCCCCGGACTATTACCAGTCCCTTGTCGATGTCTGCAACGCGTCATACCAGGTCATCACAATGAACGAACGCGGCATTAGAATGCTTCATGATATTTACGGAGTATCGGACGCCGCGATAAAATTAATCCCTCACGGCATACCTGACCTGTCCTTTGTTGACAGCAATTATTACAAGCACAAGTTCAGTATGGACGGCCGAAAAACTATACTCACCTTCGGTCTGCTCAGTAAAAACAAAGGTATTGAAACAATGCTCAGGGCAATGCCACAAATCCTAAAGACGCATCCTTCCGCACTGTTCGTCATACTCGGAATGACACACCCGTCGGTGCTGAAGCACGATGGTGAATCTTATCGCTTCAGCCTGCAGCGAATTGTTAAAGAATTAGGACTGACCGAAAACGTTATCTTCCACAATAGATTTGTTGACGAAATGGAATTGCATAACTTCCTCTGTGCAGCCGATGTTTATGTCACTCCGTATCTTAACCGGGAACAGCTTACCAGCGGAACGCTCTCGTTTGCCATCGGAGCCGGAAAGGCTGTGGTCTCAACTCCATACTGGGCCGCCGAAGAGCTGCTTGCACAAGGCCGCGGTGTAATTGTACCGTTCGGCGACCATAAGCAGATGGCCGACGAAATCAGCCGAATACTGAAAGACGAGTCTGTTTTCTATTCTCTTCGCAGACGAGCATACGACTACGGCCGAAGCAGGACCTGGCCAAAGATCGGACAGACATACTGGAAAATCTTCAACGCAAAATCACTGCCGGTTCGAGTAACACAAAGGCCCGTAGAGACCGCCGCAGAACATTCACTCGATATGCACGTACCTGAGCCTTCATTAGTGCATATCAAAAGACTCACTGACGACACCGGTATGTACCAGCACGCAAAATTTAAAGTCCCCAACAGAAACTTCGGTTACACCACCGACGACAACGCCAGGGCCGTTATCGTAATGACCAAATACTATAACCAGTACCCCGACCCGGAGACCTTGAAACTCTTCGATACTTATCTTTCATTTATAACGTACGCACAGAACGAGGACGGCCGCGTCAGAAATCTCTTGAATTTCGACCGAAGATGGGCCAGGAATGAGTCCCCCCATGATGCTCTCGGGCGTTCTCTGTGGGCGCTGGGCACCGTTATGGCAAATCCGCCCTCCTCGACCTATCTGTCTATCGCAAAAGACGCCTTCGACAGAATCGTTCCAAATATCCCGATACGGTATATCCGGGCCATGGCCTATTCAATACTCGGCATGAATGACTATCTGGAACAGTTCCCGGGCGCCAGCGACATCAAAAGGCGAATGGCAGCAGCAGCAAACGAATTGGTAACTCAATTTGAGAAAAATAATCTGCCTGACTGGCAGTGGTTCGAAAACATCCTCACGTACGACAACGCTATTCTGCCGCATGCTTTATTCGTTGCCAGCCGAACCCTCGGCGACAAATATCTTCAGGTCGCCCGGAAAACCTGTAAATTCCTGCTCGAGAAGATATTCAACGGAAACCATTTCAGCTTCGTCGGATGTCACGGCTGGTATGAAAGAGGCGCAAAAAAAGCAAAGTGGGACCAGCAGCCCATCGAAGCCGCCGGAACTGTTATGATGCTGAGTGATGCCTATGAAATAACCAAAGACAAAGAATACATGAAGTTACAGAGAAAGGCCTTCGACTGGTTCCTCGGCGCCAACGACCTTGCCGTGCCCGTTTACAACTTCAGGACCAAAGGTTGTCACGACGGCCTTACTCCGACCGGAGTCAACCTAAACCAGGGTGCCGAGAGCATACTCAGCTTCCTTATGGCCCTGCTGACCATCGTCGAAAGCTACGTTGCCGAAAAACCGCTTACACAAACACCTCCCCCCGCTGTGCGTCCTGCAAAAAAAAACATCGACATTGAGCAAATCAAAGGCGTAGAAATAAAGCCGCAACTGCAGGTTTCTGATGAAAGCCTGGTTTGAAAAGCTTTGATGGTTGGACGAACACTGTACCCTGTAACGCAAGGCGGCCGAAACAAAAGCCTTAATTGCCTTCCAGTAAATCAGACGTTGCCTGTGCCGTCCATTGAATGTCGCCCCCCACACCCGATACAGTCTGACAGCCTATCAAAGATACGCTAAGTATCGCCAATAACATTATTAATAGAAATTTCTTTAACATTACCTGGCACTCCTTTGTTAAGGTAAAACACAAACTTTAAGGTAAATTCTTCAAAGCCTCTTGCCTAAACACCACGGAGTAAACATAATTACCCAATGCCGAACACTTAGACTCCTTCAGGCTATATGGGAAATATCGGACATCAAAGTCGTTTTTGTGTACTTTATTGCACGAGGCAAACAACCATATGAAAATTGTAAGCTTCAACGTCAATTCCATCCGGACAAGACTTCCGATAATAACACAGTGGATGCAGCAGAACAGGCCCGACGTACTCTGCCTTCAGGAAACGAAAGTCCAGGACCCGGATTTCCCGACCGGACCATTCAGCGAAATCGGCTACAACTGCGCCTTCAAAGGCCAGAAGTCCTATAACGGCGTCGCCTTATTCTCGCCCCACAAAATACAGAACCTCTCCTTCGGCCTCGATGACGAACCAAAAGACGAGCCCCGCCTGCTCAGAGCAACGGTCAAAAAACTAAATATCATAAACACATATATCCCACAGGGTTTCGAGCCGGACTCAGATAAGTTTCAATATAAGCTGCAGTGGTTCGGCCGCTTGTTAAAATATTTCAAAGCCCGCTTTAAGCCGACCGACTTGCTCGTCTGGCTGGGCGATTTCAATATCGCACCCGAAGCCCGCGACCTCTACGACCCCGACGGCCTGCTCGGCAGCGTCTGCTATCATCCCGACGTCCACAAGGCCCTGCAAAAAGTTATCGAATGGGGATTCGTTGATGTATTTAGAAAACACTGCGACGAGCCGGGCCAATACACCTTCTGGGACTACCGCCTGCCAAATTCATTCAAGCGGAACCTCGGCTGGCGATTAGACCACATCATGGCTACAAAACCCCTCGCCGAAAAATGCACCGCCTGTTACATCGACAAAGAGCCTCGCGCCGCCGAGCGTCCCAGCGACCATACACCCATTATCGCCGAATTCAAAACGTAGCACGGGCTTTAAACCCGTGAAAAAATAGCTAATCGTCCTGCATGCTGCTTTGCGAACCCCCGCGATTGAATCATTCACTCGTACTTTTTTCAGGGTGGGTAAAGCTTTTATATTTTTCACCTTGCCGAGACCCCTTTAGCCCTAAAACCTTATTTAACAACGATATATTCTGCTGTGGAGCAGGGCTTAGGGACAGGCATACTATCCTCGATTAATCCCTATATGTGCATTTCCATTGCTTCGTACATGCTTCGCTCAGCATCCTCGATAGTGTCGCCCGTCGCTACACAACCGGGCAGGTCCGGGGAGTATGCCGAGTAATTACCGTTTGTCTTTTCAATAACAACTAAAAACCGATACATAACACTATCCTTTCTTCTTCAATTGTGCCTGCTTTAATACGCTGTTTAATGTGCCGGGTGACAAATCGTGGTTTAGATTGCCCGCGATTGTTACACGTCCGCGCTTTTGGGGATGTTTATACTGTCTATGGTTGCCACTATCAGCCAGCCGTCGGCCTCTATCATTTTGATAACTTCACGAACCTTCATACCGGCATCGAGACCATTAAACATTGACCTCCACCTGATGAGTAGCCACGGTCATGGGCATCCCCTTTTCAGCTCGTATCTCAAGACACTCTTTAATCGCATCTTGAATATTATCCTCAGCTTCTTGTTCTGTCCTGCCCTGGCTGATACAACCGGGAATAGATGGACATTCGGCAATAAAAATGCCATCTTCGTCCCGAAATATAGTGATGATGAACTTCATATTTCTTATTGTCTTTCACTTATAACAGTATAGCCATATTACACTTAACGTGACTTTTTGGCAACATAATTCGGGTTGTTTTAGAGGGCTCTATCGGCTACCGCCCCTTCTCCGGCCCTCGTCATCGCAGAATTCAAACTTTAGTTGAACTTTACAGGCTTCAGACGTAAACTAAATGGGAGCAAATTTGACATCTTCAAACGGTAGATTTTCCGAGTATGTTCCTGAAACACCAGATTTGAAAGGGCCGGAAAAATGAAACCTGAAAAACGACAAAATGGAAAAGCCAAAAAACGTAAACCGCTCAAAATTATACTGACCGTGATAATTGCTTTACTGGCCTTGCTGGCAATCACGCTGGCGGTAGTGGTCCCCGCCTATATCTCCTCCGACAGAGGCCGAAAGACCATACTTGCAAAAATAAACGAATCCGTCGAAGGCAAAACGGACTTCGCCTCACTTTCAATGAGCTGGTTCAAAGGTGTCAGCCTGACCGGCTTCGCCTATGATGACGACTTCGGACAGACCTCCGTCAGGATAAAACAGCTCAGCACTATGCCCAAATACGGCGCTATCCTCGCCGGCAACCTGTCATTCGGCGAAACAATTGTGAACGAACCGAAAATATCCATCGACCTGCGAAAACGTCCCGCCCCGACAACCACTGAAAAACCTTCCGAAGAAAAAACCGCCGCCCCACAACTGCCCGTAAGCAGAATCGACCTCCGCATAAACGACGGTGACGTCAAAGTCACAGATACTAAATCGAACACAATTCACCTTGCCGATATCGATTCCAGCCTCAACTTCAAAGGCCCCGACAGGATGAACACCTTCGCAGCCGATATGCTCCTCGCCGATTCCGCCAATCCTACCCCCGTTCACGCCGAAGGTATCGTCAACCCAACGAAAATCAGCGGCGAACTCGCCGTTGAAGTCAATGAATTACAACTCAGTATGTTGGCGCCTCTGTTCGACCTTGCTGATGTGCAGCTCGACGCCAAAGGCTTGCTCACCGCAAATATCAAAACCCGCTTCAAAGACTCGAAGCTGCAAAACCTCACCGGGACCGCAACCGGAAGCAATATTGACGTAGGCGGACCCGCAGTCAAGGGCGACAGGTTCAAAACTTCGGCCCTGAATCTTGACGTCGCGCTGGCGCAGCAAAAAGATTTTTACAACGTCGATAAGCTCTCACTCACTACCGACTGGGCAAAGCTTGACGCCGCCGGTAAGGTCCCGACCGACCTCAAATCACTTTCTCAGTTTACAGAACCCAGAGCAGATTACGACCTCAAGGCAACCGTCGACGTTGACCTGCCCGCAGTCGCAAACCAGATGCCCAACACACTCAAGCTCGAACCCGGAACGACAATAACATCAGGAAAACTCTCCGGCAACATCAACCGCACAACACAGGCCGACAAGGCCCAAATCGAAGCCGACTTTCGAATCACCGGCCTGGCTGGTCTGGTCGACCGTCAGCCTGTCGCCCTGTCAGAGCCTATCGAGGCCCAGGTGCTCATCAGCTCCGACAAATCAACCGTCAACTTCGAAAAGCTCCAGGCCGCCTCTTCATTCGCTCAGGTCAAATGCACAGGCACCGACAAACTCCTCGCTTACGAGGCGAACGTAAACCTGCAGAAGCTCCAGTCCGAGCTTGGTTCTTTTATCAACCTCGGCGGCTATAAAACTGCCGGACTTGTAACAAGCGTCGGAAAAATCACCTCGGCGGATGACACTATCAACGTCGCGGGCAGCTCAAAAATAGAAAACCTGCATCTGACCACCCCCGACGGACAAACCGCCTCCGAACCGCAGGCCGATATCACTATGGACCTCGACATAGAAAGAAAAACAAGTGATATCAAAATCAACAGCCTCTCCGGCGCTGGTGCCTTCGGAAAACTCGAAGTCAAAAATGGCTTCCTGCCCGCAGAAAAGAAACCGAATAAACCCATCGTTCTCCCAATAGACGCACAGGTCGACCTCGCCAGAATTCGTCCCTTCCTGATGCTCAGCTCCTCATATCCGGAAAAACTCTCAATGGCTGGTAACGCAATCTCGAAACTTCGCATTTCACTCGATGAACAAACAACGAAAATTGTTACCGATTTTACACAGATACAGGATTTTTCCTACGGAACACCGAAGACCGGACAGTATACACTTGGTCTGGTAACCGCAAAACTTGACGCAACTATAGCCGCAGAAAAAACTGACGTAAGTTTCGACCTGACTAATCCTGACATCAAAATGAAAGGCAACTACAAGACCGAGACAGTCAAAGACCAGAAAACAATGTCGGCCAAAGTCGATTGCGATTACGAGTGGAAATTCGTCAGCACATTGCTCTCGGCGTTTATGCCCAGCGACCTTACAATCGAAGGAAAGAATAAAACAACCGTTGAATTTTCCACCTCCTATCCCGCTGATAAGCCCGACCAGCTTTTGGCGAACCTCAGCACCAAACCAATCAAGGTCGCTTTCGACAAAGCCGAGTATCGCGGCTTCACCGTCTCCCAGCCTTCACAAATAGCCGTCCAGGTCAACAAAGGCCTGCTCGACATCCCGAAATTTACAATGAAAGTAAACGAAGGGACTATGACCTTCGCCGCAAAAGCCGACTTCACAAAGTCCCCGACGCTGCTGGCCATCACCGAGCCGCTGACCATCCTCGACAAAGTCAAAGTTGACGAAAGGGTCTCAATAAAACTCCTGCAGTATTTAAACCCAATCTTCAAAGACGTCGACCGCTTCAGCGGGGTCGCCACCTTCACAGCCCAAACGCTTGCTATTCCTTTAAAAGATGCGGGCCCGAAAGATTTGCTGCTCGACGGAAACTTCTTTGTCAAAGATATGCGCCTTGCCTCAGGATTTTTTGACCTCATAACAAGAATCAGGCCCGGTGCCGATTCCGGCCAAATGGAAATCCTGCCCACGCTCATAACCGCAAAAGACGGCCTGGTTAGATACGACAATATGCAGCTCAACGCCGGTAATAATCCTTTCAATTTCGTCGGACGAATCAACCTTATCAATAAAAGCATCGTAGGTTCAAAGGTCATTACACCATATACAACGGGCAAAACCGTAAGGGTCGGCGAAGAAAACACATCCGGCAGAATAACCGGTAATTTCACAGGCACTTACGACAAGCCGGGCATTGATTGGGGCGCTTTAATCAGGGACACCTTAATTCAGGAAGGATTAAAGGAAGTATTGAAAAACCTCTAATCCGTTTTTGCCGATAATACCCTGGCGCGACCTGAATATAAAAAGGAACAGGCAATGTTTGACAAACTGCTTTCAACCCCGACCGCCCAGTTAGGCAGGGCCGGACGCTTCGCCGTCTTTCAGGTAAGACTCTGGTACCATTGCGCAAGGCTGCTCCGCAAAAACCGCGCAGGCCAGCAGGCCGCCGCCCTGGCTTACCACACAATCTTCGGCATTATCCCGCTGGCCGTCGTCACTCTTTTAATCTTCCATGCTATGCCCGCATATAGCCACCTCGGCGACAGGGTCCAGACTTTCGTCGAACAGCAACTGCATCTGTCGGCACTTCAGTTCCCCGACCCGCAAAATCCCGGCAAAAAAATTATGTTCACCGAACACCTCAACAAAATCGTCGGTGACATCTTCGAAGGCTTCAGCCAGGGAACAATCGCGCTAATTAGCGCCGTCATTATAATCTGGGCCGCACTTGCCCTGCTGTCAACAATAGAACGCTCATTCAACAACATCTGGCACGTCGGCAGACCCCGAAGCTTCCTTCACCGAATCATCAACTACTGGGCTCTGCTCACCCTCGGACCGTTCCTGCTCGGCTTTGGTATATACGTCACCGCCCGGAGTGCATTGCTCGGCAAACTCGGAACCACCCTTTTTTCCAATTTCGCGCCCGTAATCTCGTTTTTCATCGCGACCGTCGCGTTCTTCCTTTTGTACTACATCCTGCCCAACACAAAAGTACAGGCCAAAGTCGCCCTCTGGGGCGCAGCATTCGCCGCACTCATCTGGTCAGTCGTAAAATACCTCTTCGCACTTTACATAATAGAATTCCTCCCATACGGCAAGGTTTACGGCGTCCTCGGACTGGTCCCACTGTCGGTATTGTGGATTTATATCACCTGGCTCATCGTTCTGTTCGGTCTCCAACTGACATTTACAATGCAGCACCTTACTACACTCGAATCAGCCGAGCTTGCCGAAGCAAAAAGGAGACAATACCACTTTATCGCAAACGATATCACCGCCCTTAACATCGTCCGCGAAATCGCCGAAGCCTTCGAGCAGAACAACGCCCCCGTCGAGCCGGAGGTGATACTCAGCAGACTGAACATCCCCGCCGAGTTCGGCGACAGAATTTTCGCCCTGCTGATTGAAAAAGGCCTTATTGCCCGCACCTCCGAGCCGAAGGTAGGCCTAATTCCTGCGAAGGACCCCGCCAATATTACTCTCGACAGCATCAGTTCAATCCTCGCCGGCGCCTCTTTCGCCCAGGTCGTACCCAACCAGCCGGAAATGCTCGACCAAATCGCCAAGGCCCGGCTGGACCTGCTGGCTAAATACAACCTGGTCCAAATCCTCACCCAAAAACAAAGCCAATAATTGGCTTCGCCCCGATATAAATCATCGGGACTACGCCGATACAAGATCGGGTTAGTTTTGGGTTCGTTTTTGGGCAATAAGCTGTTTTTGGGCGAAAATTGGGTTTGAATTGGGTTTGTTTTTTCGTCGAATCGTGATTTATGGGCTAAAAACGCATAAAATTGGGTTTGTTTTGTAAAATAACATAGTGATTAGACAACCGGTATTTGCCACTTTTGCATTTTTTAACCGCTGATTCCTTCGACTTAGCTCAGGACAGGTACACGAATTCACACGGATTTTTTTCACCACTGAGAACACAGAGAACACAGAGAAATAGCTTTGGCAGAGGCGTCTTCGACAGCTCTTATATTCTCGTATTAAGGTTCTCTGCAAGCGAGCTTGCTCAAACCTTGCAACTCGACTATAGATATTGACATATTTTTTGCCAAAGGCTGGATTTACGCTGTTTTTTATCCGCGGATTTCCCGGATTAGCGCGGATTTTGTTATTTAGGTAGTGTTTTAAAGTAAAAAGACACAAATTTTGACGAATAGTGTTGAACATTTGACTTGCTTAAGTTAACACTTTATCAAACAACAACGGTATTATACCATATTTTGAACAGAAGTCAAGCAAAAAGTGCAGTTTTTTTGAAAAAAATGCAGATTTCTCACCATGAAGGACATGAAGAGCATAAAGAGGTTCAACCACGGATTACGCGGATTTCACGGATTTTGCTTTGGCGCAGGTGTCTGCG
>Ga0315549_1000510_pt1 | contig 45231 bp, 43 predicted proteins | sample SalMarSW160200MG_FD_203101 | JGI IMG/M metagenome (GOLD analysis project Ga0315549, IMG submission 203101) | Salt marsh sediment microbial communities from the Plum Island Ecosystem LTER, Massachusetts, United States - Salt Marsh Sediment SW1601-200 ...
CAATAGCCGTCTCTATGCTAAAGAAAAAGCAAATCCGGAGAATTATTCTTGCGCGCCCGGCCGTGGAAGCCGGAGAAAAACTTGGTTTTTTGCCGGGTGACCTCCAGGCAAAAGTAAATCCGTATCTCCGCCCTCTTTTCGACGCCCTGGAAGATATGATGGATTTTACCCAGATGAAAAAGTTTATTGGCCTGGATATTATCGAGATTATTCCGCTGGCTTTTATGCGAGGCCGAACCTTAAACGAGTCTGTTATTATCTGTGACGAGGCTCAAAATACATCCGTCCTGCAGATGCTGATGGTCCTGACAAGACTCGGACACGGTTCTAAAATGATAATCACGGGCGATATAACACAAATCGATCTGGAACGCGGGCAAAAAAGCGGGATGGTCGAGGCCATTGAAACGCTGCGAAGAATTAAAGGCATCGGTTACGTCGAACTTAACAGGTCAGACATCGTACGACATAGATTGGTTCAAAAAATCGTATATGCTTATAAAAAAAGGCAAAATTCCGATTAGTCGGTTAATGCAGGACAAATAAATGCCGTTAATCAAAAAAATTAGTCCACGACGAAGCCGGGTTCGAAAGAGTATCTCTGCCGAGCGTTACCTGCAAATCAGCAGGCTTGTCAGCGCCGATCTTGTAATCTCAATTCTGCTCTGGCTCCTATTCGTTGTTTTGTGTATATTGATACTGGCCTTCCATCATGCCGGCCGTCTGCAGGTTATACCCATTACCGTCATAGTCATACTAATTTCTCTGGCCGGGGCACTGTACATCCATCATTACCAAAAGCGAATGATATATAACCACGCCAGAATCTCCGTCTTGATCGGATTGTTTCTCGTTTTACTGGCTTCGGTAAAATTTATCACGGCCTGGCTTATAGAGCTGCAAACGGAGCTTATAGAGCTGCAAACGGAGCTTACACCCTATGCGTGGGCCACCGGGTCCGCTGTGATAACGGCCATTATCCTGACAATCGCTTATAACCAGCGTTTTGCAATCGGAATGAGCATCTTTTATTGCCTGCTTGCCTGTTTCGCGGCCGAACCATTAGAGATAAACGGCGAAGTTCAACTGATGCAAATCGATCTTTTCCTGATCATGGTGACCGGAGCTTTTACCTGCTGCATGGCTTTAAGAGAGATCCGGACAAGAGTAAAGCTGCTCCAGGTCAGTGCTCTTGCCGGTGTAATAGTATTTATAACGGCCGCCTCGCTGGAACTCCTAATCCCGGGCAAAGATCCGAACAGGGCCTTTGTAAACGCCGGTCTGCATGCAGGTATTACCCTTGCGGTCGGGCTTATCATTCAAAGTCTGCTGCCGATAATCGAAAAAACATTCCGGATAGCGACAAGTATGACCCTGCTGGACTATAGTGACGCCAACCAGCCATTATTGAAAAAACTTGCGATGGAAGCACCGGGCACTTTCAGTCACAGCCTGCTGATCGGTTCTATCGCCGAAGCCGCCGCTGCATCTATAGGACGAAACGGGCTTTTATGCAGGGTCGGCGCTTATTATCACGATATAGGCAAGATAAATAAAGCACACTATTTTATCGAAAATGAGATCGGCTCGGCAAGCAGGCATAAAGAGCTATCACCGACGATGAGTCTCCTGATTATCATAGGTCACGTTAAAGACGGGATAGAGATGGCCAAAGAATACGGCCTGCCAGCCGTACTGCGGCAGTTTATAGAAACACATCACGGCACAACAGTGGTCGAACATTTTTACAACGAGGCGAAAAAATTAACAACCAAGAAATCTAAAAGAAAAGACGTAAGCGAGCCTTCCGAGAGCGAATTCAGGTATCCGGGCCCGAAACCGCGAACCAAAGAAGCGGCGATTGTCATGCTGGCCGATACCGTCGAAGGAGCCGTCAGAAGCCTGACTGAAATAACACCGACAAAAATAGAGATCGTTGTTCACAATATGGCCATGAGACGACTTCAGGACGGTCAATTCGATGAATGCGATTTGTCCCTGCGGGAGCTAAGTCAGATCGAAATAAGTATATCCAAAACTCTTGCGGCGCATCATCACGGCCGAATCGCATATCCCAAAGCTCCGGACGATCCAACGGAAACGCAAATTCAACCCGAAAAGGTCGGGCAAAAAGCTCTTAAATAATGATGGACTCCGTCGAACCAGACCAGGATATAATTATTCGAATTTCTCAAAGCTTCGAGGAAATCAACTTTTCCCTGCCCAGGCTGAAAAAACTAATCAAAAACACATGCAACCGTTTCCCGAAAAATACCGCTCCGGGAGGCAGGAAATGCGAAATCAGTATTGCCATAGTCGATGACGCCGGATTCCGTGAATTAAACAACAGGTACCTCGGACGTAAATCCACTTCCGATTGTCTGAGTTTCGATTTATCCGACGAACAGCCCGGTTCTCTAAAACTATACGAAATAGTCGTCAACGGAGAAATCGCCGTCAAACAGGCAAACATGCGAGGGCATTCGGCCGAGGCGGAGCTGGCCCTTTACGTAACACACGGCCTGCTGCACAATCTCGGACTCGACGATTCCACCGAAGGAAAGGCCAAAAAAATGCACGAGATCGAGGATGAAATTTTACAGCACCACGGCTATGGAATCGTGTATAATAAGAATCTGAGTGCATGGGAATACAAAGCACAAAAAAATAAATAATCCGTGCAATATTATTTTTGAAAGGGTTTTAAAAAGTGGGTTATATTGGCTGGTCGGTATTGCTGATCTGTCTTTTCGCCGGGGGTACACTGTTCTTCGCCGTTAATGCCATCGCCCTGCAAACTTTTTCGCATGTTAAGCTGCAGGAAGCCTTCAGAGCGGCAAACAAAAAAGAAAATTGCGAAGAACTCACTGCACGGTTGGTTGAAAAAGCCGAAGGGATGATTTTAACCTGTCGGCTATTTCGGCTCATCTTAAACATGCTCATACTGCTGCTGTTGGTCGCCCTGGTAACGACGATACGTCAGTCGAATTCCGCCGTGAACTACATCATCGCATTTCTTATCGCCATGGCGATATTTTTAACATTCAGCCTTGCTATTCCACACGCATGGGCGAAGTACGCCGGTGAAAAAATCCTGAGCCAGACATACAAACTGTTAATGTTTTTTTCTATCATCGCATCGCCCTTTCTTTATATCTTTAAATTATATGACGGCTTCATAAAGCGCCTGGCCGGTATAGCCGAGACAACGCTGCAGGAACAACAGGAAGAAAAACAGGAAGAATTCCTGACCGGCCTCGAGCAGCACAGAACCGAAGGTGTTCTCGACGAAGAAGAGCAGGAGATGATCGAAAACGTCCTGGAGCTAAGCAACAGCACGGCGGACGAGATTATGACTCCCCGCACGGACATCGTCGCCGTCGAGGTCAATGCCGATTTGCAAAAAGTCCTGAAAACGATTACAGAGGCCGGCCACACACGCGTGCCGGTGTACGAGGACAATATCGATAATATCGTCGGCCTTATCTACGCCAAGGACCTGCTGCCGGAGATCGGGAAAAATCCTGCGGATTTCAAGTTGCGCGACAAGATGAGAAACGCATATTTTGTCCCCGAAACGAAACCTTTGCGTACACTGCTGCATGAGTTTCAAAACCAGAAGCTGCACATCGCGGTCGTACTCGACGAATACGGCGGGACCGCGGGCATCGTGACATTGGAGGATATTCTCGAAGAGCTTGTCGGCGAAATAACCGACGAATACGAGGAAACGCCGCCGGAACCGATTAAGAAAATCGACTCCGATACAATCGAAGCCGACGCGAGAACTTCCGTTGACGAGATCAACGATGAGTTCGAGCTGGACCTGCCGGAAGACGAAGACTATGAAACAATCGGCGGCTTTGTTTTTTCGCGTCTGGGATATATCCCGAAGACAGGGGAAAGTTTCGACTACGAAAACCTGAAATTCACTATCGCTTCGGCCGAAACCAGAAAGATAAAACGAATCCGAATCCAGAAAATCGAAAGTGATAGTCAGTGAATAAAACTGAACTACTAACAACATCAACTACTATCGACCAGCGACTAAATACCAGCGACTAAATTATGTTGACCAAGGACCTGGCCATCTGCATACGTGCCATCGATTATTCCGAAACATCTCAGATTGTCACATTTTTCACCAAGACAAACGGCAAAATCGACGCCATCGCAAAAGGCTCGAAACGCCCTAAGTCGGCCTTCGACGGCCCCATCGAAATGTTCTCGCACGGCAGAATAGTTTTTTCCGACTCGAAGAGGGAAAAACTCGCCACACTGACCGAATTCGAATCCGCCGGCGGCAGTCCCGGCTTCACGAACCTAAGTCACGACCTTGCCGTAATGAACTGCTGCTTTTTCGCCGCAGAGCTGCTCAACAAAATGACACACGATTACGACCCGCATCCGGAACTTTTCGATAGCTTCCTCGAGTTTTTGCAGAATGCGACCGACAAAGAAAGCAAAAACCAGATGCCGGCGTTACTGATCCTGTTTCAATTGTCCCTTCTCAAAGAGGTCGGCCTTCAGCCCGTACTAAATTCCTGCGCAAATTGCAAAACGCAATACGCAAAACGCAATCCTGTCCCGAGCGAAGTCGAGGGAACGCAAAACGAGAGATATTTCAGCAGTACCGCCAACGGCATAATCTGCCAGGACTGCGAGGCGAGTTTCCCGGATAAAATTAGATTATCACAACCGGCGACGAATTGCCTGAGCAATTTGAAAATAATCGCCGAAGCGAAAGAAAAAACTGTGAACGAAATCGAGAGGATTCTAATCGGCCACTTCACCAACCTCCTCGGCCACCGACCTAAAATGGCAAAACATTTCCTGAAAACCTAAGCCTCCATCTGTCACTTATTCTTCGACCGGTTCCCACCAAAGCCTGGGATAATCTTTCCCTTCATCAATCCACCAGATATCTTCTGTGCCGTTTGCCGTCTCACCCACGAAGTCCCAACCCGCATCTGTGAAAGTGCTTTCAGTCTGCATCTCGGCCGTGGTTTTACCTGTTCCACCGGCACTGGAGGTCTGGCCGCTTGTCTGAGTATCCCAGAAGCAGTTGGTCACAATACCATAAGAAAGGTGTCTCTCGCCCACAAGCCCACCGATATTCTGACCTACGCCGATAACCGTACCAGTGCTATAGCACATGGTAACGCCACCTTTAGTATAACCCACAAGACCACCGACTTTTTCATTTCCATTAACTGTGACAGTACTGTAGCAATTGGTTATATCGCCGCCAATGCTATTGCTACCCACGAGACCGCCGACATCATCATTTCCACTGACTTCTCCGGTGCAGTTGCATCCAATAATGCTGCCATAGTTGAAGCCAGCGATACCGCTGACAAAGTCAGAAATACCATTGACATCTACCGTTTCAATACTCAGATTTGAGACAATCGCATCACCGTCCAAATACCCGAACAAACCCAGGTAGCTATGCCCCTTAATGGTCAGATTTGAAATCTTATGTCCGTTGCCGTCTAAAATTCCGGTAAATGGAATCCCCTCATGTTGCAAACCCGAATCATTCATATCAGGAGCAATCACAGCCCTGTCATAAAAGTATCCAGAAAGATCAATGTCCGCCATAAGTTTGAAGTGCTTGTTGTAGTTACTCGTGTCGTCACCAAGTGTGTTCAGGTGGTCGACGGTGTAAATCAAGTATGGATCGTTAGGCTCACCGGTGCCACCGCCGTATTTGGCGTGAATACCGGAAGGTGATTTGCTCGCTTCGGCGGTTCCGCCATAAGCACCCATATTGATAATGCCCCCATTTGGATTTGGCTCAAAAGCCACCGGACTATTCGGATCGCCCGCATCAATGCACGGACTGGCTACATCGTCAATCACCCAGCTCTGTGTATCCGGATCAAATCTTTCTGCCTGAGACTTCAAGTGATAATCGCCGTTAGCCGGATCGGTAAATTGGGGGTCGATATCAATATTACCCTGTCCCCAGGTGACGGTCGAATTCGTTCCTGAAATTATTACGCCATCCTGCCCGCCCGGAATAACCGAATAGCTTATAGTTATATGGGAGCCGGTGTCTTCAATTTCCGTGTTTGAACTATCCGCTAAAGTGACAGGTTGTGGACAGTCCCAGATAATGCAGTTAACAACAGTTGCTGTTCCACCGCCGGGATTGAGGCGATACGGAGGTCCCCATCTACCGAGGTCAAAAAGTCGGAGCCCTCTGCCGCAATCTACAATCGTGTTGTTTACCAGGAGCGCTTCACATGAATTCTCAATTGCGATACCTGCTGTGCTGCAATCGATGATAAGATTGTTCATCACAACCGGAAAGCCCCTGTCACGAAGGACGACGCCGTGGTCGTCACTTCCTATGATAACGTTTCCGATAATGACAGCCGAGCACCTCGTGGGATTTATCATGTCGTCGTGTTCGGGATTCAGGAACAAGTTGTTTCGTATAAGAGGTGGCGGTACGCTTTCGCCCCACAAATCTACATCGTCGTTATCGCCGCGTTTGCCCGTGAAGAAGCAATCCTCAACCAGTACATACGAAAATCTTGTGTGCACACCCTGTCCGATTGAGAGGAACCGACAATTCCTTATATTTGCCGATGCTTGGCCGGGGCGGTTCGGATCATCCGATATGATAGCCATAGTGTCTCCTTCCGCTGTGTTGCCGCCGTCGGGAAGATTCTGGAATGTGCACCCTTCGAAATCAAGATGGGTGGCCAGCGCTACTATAGCTTCGTGATAATTCCTCGGGCCCGGCTCGTAATAATCCTGATGCTGCCCTTCGCAATCGGCGTACTCGAAAATGCAGTGTGTAAAGCGGCTGTCTTCCGCCTCGATGAACATAATTTGCTTCCATGTTATATTATCGGCATGACGAGTGAAGCGAATTGATTCTGCTTCGTTTCCGTCGGCTATGAGCTGTCCGTAAACTATTAGCGAAACAGAATCCATCATCGAAACTATTGTCCCGGGCTTAACATTCAGGACGATGCCGACCGGGACTGTGACGGTTTCTTCAAGAACAACCGTTCCTGTCCATGTGGTATCTTCGGCCAATTCACCGCGGACGTAAGTTTCGCCGCCGTTTTGGGCCTGTACTGAAAAACCAACAAATAATACCATTATGAATAAAAGAATTGTCCGGAAAATATATGAATTCCTCGTTGTCATCATTCTAAATCCTCCTGCCATCAATTACAGATAAAAAAGAACCCAACTTCAATAATATGTAGTATAAAAGAAATGGACTGTTCGAATCAAGACGCAAAATGGCAAAACATTTCCTTAAAAGCTAAGGCCCTATTTGTTCATGGTGATTTGCTCGCCTCGGCGGTTCCGCCGTAGGCGCCCATATTAATTATCCCGCCGTTCGGGAACGGCTCATCACCAATCGGGCTATTTGGATCGCCGGCATCAATACAGGGGCTGGTCACATCGTCAATCACCCAGTTTCCACTGTTTGGATCGAATCTTCCTGCCTGCGATTTCAAGTAATAATCGCCATCCACCCAAACAGCGTTTGGATCATTCTGCTCGACAACAATATTGGGGTCGTTAATATCCGTCCAATAGCCTGGCTTGACAAAAAGCGGATCTTCATCTGTATTGCCCTCGCCTTCCCAGCCGCCCTGAATATTGCTGTATGTTATTGTGATTTTTGAATTGTTAACATTATATATCTGTTCACTGCCGCCCCAGAGTATGGAATTGGTAATCTTGAAAATATTTGTTTGGCGATAAAAAAATGGTTGAAAACATAAGCCTTCTCCATATAGGGCTGAGTTATGAGATATTGTGCAGTTTAGTATTTCTCCGTTATTTTCCTGGAAGTTTATAGCTCCACCTATCCAGCCGGACGAGTTCCCGGTAAAAAGACAGTTTTTTAAATAAACATTCGAGACACTATAACCAATACTATTTGAAAGCCCTCCGCCTTCAGATAATGCTTTGTTACCAATAAAAGCGCAGTTAATAAAAGAGATTTCATCACTATCAATCACGCAGCCCCCCCCAATATAAGCGTAATTATTTTCAAATACGCAATCAATTAACTGAGAATCACCTTTGTAACTATTTATAGCTCCACCTTCACCCAATGCACAATTATCTGTAAATCTACAGTAAGTCAGTATCAAATTACTACACTCCCAACAAGACATCCCGCCACCAAGTTCACTTGCTGAGTTTTTTGTGAACTTGCAGTTTTGAATAGATAGGTTGCTTGAAACATCAGCACATATTCCACCACCATAATCCGCTGAGTTCTCATTGAATATGCAGTTTGTCACAATCATATCACTGCTGGAAGAATCTGATATCCCCGCGCCCGAAGAGGCTAAGTTTCCTATAAATTCGCAACCTGTCATCACCGGTTTGCCGGAGTCATTGCACAAACCGCCGCCGCTGGAGTTGCCGTAATCGGAGTAGCTTCGTGCGGTGTTGTTGACGAAGCGGCAGTTGATTAAATTCGGTTCGCCTGTGTAATTATATATCCCGCCTCCTCTGCGTGCTGCGTTCAGCACGAATGTGCAATTGGCGATAACCGGGCTGGCTTCATAACAGTACAACCCGCCGCCGACGCTATGTTTGCGAGGGTCTCGATAGTCGTCGTTTGGGTGCCCTGGGGGTCCTGGTGTGAAGACGATGTGTTCTACGTCGTTCGCGAATCCTGCGGTGACAGTGACGCCGTCGAGTACGGCGGTGTTGTCAGTATATTCGGCTGTTACGATATTGTGGGAATTATCGTATCGGCTGGTTTCGTCGAAAATAGTCTTAAGGTCCACAACAGGCTCGTCGTCGCCGTTGAGGTCGCCGGAGAGGATTGTCTCGTAAAGTTCGGCATCGCGGGCATTGGGATCATTGGTATCAATACCAGCATAACCACCGGAAAGAGTAACACCATTAATGAGTTGGAATGTAGCATTGGGATCACCGGGTATAATACCTGTTCCCTGGTCAGGTTTGTAGAGACCCTGCGCGACTCGTATTTCGACAGGTTTATCCGAATCGTTGGCATCGGCCAGAGCATCCTGAAGAAATACGTAGGCATCCGTCCAGTTTGTACCGTCGTTCGCTCCCGTCACATCGTCATCGACATAGATAATTTTTCCGGAAGTAAACGGGCAAAATACGGTTAAAACAAGGACGAAAAAGATTATCCGCAAAAGTCGTAGATTAATCAACGATACCATTTTTATACCCTCCAACCTTCTCATTTCTGTTTTAAAAGAATAAAACAACTTTTTCCGCTTCAATTATATGCAGTATAACAGAAAAGCACCGTTTGAGGCAAGAACAAAATCGGATGAGTTATTGTCCGGTTTCGGTGAAAAGTTTCGCCTGGTCAGGTGTGTGTTTTTTCTTGTGCGGTTTGAGACCGAGGTGGTCGCAGGCTTGTTTTGTGACTTCTCTGCCGCGTTTGGTTCGGCGTAAAAATCCTATCTGTAAAAGATACGGCTCAACGACATCTTCCAGCGTGTCCCTTTCTTCGCCCAACGTTGCGGCGATTGCCTCGATACCGGCAGGGCCGCCGTCATAGACTTCGACAAGCGCGCGCAAAACGGCCCTGTCCAATTCATCGAGACCCAACGGATCGATCCTCTCCATCTTGAGCGAGCTCTCAACAATCGCGGTGCTCAGAACGCCGGTGCCCTTGACCTGGGCATAGTCACGCACCCGCTTGAGCAGGCGATTCGCCACTCTCGGCGTCCCGCGGGAGCAGGCGGCAATCAATTCGAGCGTGCCGTCCTCGTACTGCAAATCGAGAAGTTTCGCCGAACGGACTAAAATCTCCGCCAAATCGTCGCTGCTATAAAAATCCAGATGATATAACATGCCGAACCGGCTGCGAAGCGGAGCGCTAAGCAGTCCCGCACGGGTGGTTGCGCCGATAAGGGTAAAACGCTTGAGGGGAAAATTAATGGTCTTGGCGTGCAGGCCGCTATCGACGGTGAAATCGACCTTGAAATCTTCCATCGCCGGATAGATAAACTCCTCGACCGGCGTGCTGAGCCGGTGTATTTCGTCGATGAAAAGAACATCGCCGGTATTGACATTGCTTAGAAGCCCCATGATGTCACCGGCCTTGGCCAGGGCCGGTCCGGAAGAACATCGAATCTTGGCGGCCATTTCGTTTGCCACGACATTCGCCAGGGTCGTCTTACCTAAGCCGGGCGGGCCGTAGAACAGGATGTGCTCCAGAGGCTCGGACCTCAGCTTGGCTGCTTCTATGGCTATAGCAAGTTTTTCCCTGACGTTGTGCTGGCCCACGCATTCAGCCAAAAACTTCGGCCTAAGCGAAACGTTAAAACTTTCTTCCTGCTCGTTCAAAGATTGACCGCTTATGATTCTTCCTATTGCCATAATACTTTCGGAAATCCTAAATCCTAATATCGAAATTCTAAACAAATCCCAATTACCAAATTAAAAAATCCAAAATGTTTTGAACATTAGTATTTTGAACATTCGATATTGTTTAGAATTTAGAGTTTTGTGCTTAGTATTTATTTCCTTATACTTCTACGCCCTGCTTTAATCTATAGACGAGGGGGACAAGCGCCTCGGCCGAATCGATATCCGGATGCCGTTCGCGGGCCAGCTCGATAAGCTCCATCGCTTCTGCCCTCTTTTCGCCCCATGCGATAAGGATTTCGAGCGCTTCTATCTGGAAGGGCTTAAATCCGATTTCCGATGGAACGCCCGGTTCGGCCCCAACGGCAAAGCTCTGCAATTTGCCGCAAAGCTCGGCGATAATCTGCTGGGCCATCCTTCTACCTATCGACGGCAGTGACATCAGGATCTTCTCGTCGCCGTTTTCTATCGCCGAGGCGATAGTCGCTATCGGTATGCTCAAAGACCGCAAGCCTTTTTTGATCCCCATTCCCTTGACGCTGGTATATTTGGTGAAAAAATCTCTCTCGCCGGAATTTAAAAAACCGATCATTCTGGGGACAAGATTCCCGCCGCCCAATGTACCCTCGTAATATTCCATCGTACAAAAAGTAATCTCAGAGCCGACCCTGCCGGACAGAGCACCCACACAATAGCCTGGCAGCATCAATTCGTAACCGACAGCCCCGACCTGAACGAGGCACGTGTCGGCGTCGAGTTTTATAAGTTTTCCTTCAATCTGAGCAATCATAAATTACATTAATAATACCATATTTGCCCAACCTGCGGTAAAACCACAGGCTAAATATGTACTTTTTTCATATCCGGAATTTTCGCCGAATTCGCACAGCAAAGTGCCGCGGCGATTGCATCGGCCACATCATTCGGCTCAGGCAGTTCCGGCAATAATAACATCGTTTGTATAGTTCTTTGAACCTGCTCCTTGGACGCCCTGCCGTTTCCGGTAATCGATTTTTTTATCCGAGTCGCACTGAAGCTTCTTACTTCAATCGCCGCTTCGGCACATTTTTGCAGTATAACACCTCTTGCGTGTCCCATCAATATCGCAGTCTTAGGATGGGCATAATGCGAGTATAATTCTTCCACCGCCACAATCTCGGGCTTAAAACTGGCAAGAATCTCACCGGCATCGGCGGCGATTCTATTCAATCTCTGCTCGATAGCAAGGTCGGTCGGCGTGGCAAAAACTCCCGCTTCAATCAAATTTACATTGTCCCCGTCCGCCTCCAGGCAGGCGTATCCACAAACCTGCAGACCCGGATCGATACCGAGTATTCTCATTTGGTCCTCCATGTGGTCCCGTCAGGTTTATCTTCCAGAATAATTCCTATTTCATCCAGCTTGTTACGAAGCTCGTCGGCCCTGGCATAATCTTTTTGTTTACGGGCATCGTTTCGCTGCTCGATTAAAACATTCACAAGCTTGTTCATCAGCTCATCGTCGGCAGCTCCGTCCGGGGGATATTGCTCCCTTACTATACCAAGCACCTCGCCGCCGAGCCGATTGAATAAAACATCGACGAGGTTTAAAGTTGCCGCAGTTGTTTTATTGTCGTCGAGAAGTCTCTGGGCCAATCTGACAAGCTCGAACATTACCGACAGAGCGACAGAAGTATTTAAATCGTCATTCATCGCCGCCTCGAATTTCTGCCTCAATTGATTGAGCTGTTCCGCCACTGCCTCGTCGGGCTGATTTCCCGCTGCCGAGCTCATTGCTTTTCGCAGGGCCTTGACCGTTTCGGTTATTTTGTTGTAACCACTCTGGGCTGCAAAAAGAGCCGCATCGGAAAAATCCAAAGGACTCCTGTAGTGGCTATTCAAAATCAACTGCCTTATCGCTATGGGATTATAACTTCTGGTCAATCTTTCATGCGCGCCGGAAAAAGCCTGCTTGAGTGTGATAAAATTATTCAGGCTCTTGCCCATCTTCTGGCCGTCAACAGTGACCATATTATTATGAATCCAGTATCGCACGAACTGCGCATCATTCGTCGCCTCGGACTGGGCAATCTCGCATTCGTGGTGAGGGAACTGGTTTTCCAGTCCGCCGCCGTGGATATCGATGGTCTTGCCGAGATATTTCATACTCATAACCGAACATTCCAGGTGCCAGCCGGGATAGCCCATCGACCAGGGACTGGGCCACTGCATGATATGATTAGGTTCGGCTTTCTTCCAAACTGCAAAGTCGGCAGGATTTTTTTTGTCCGGCGAAACTTCCACGCGAGCACCGGCAATCATTTCCTCGATATTTCTTCCGGAAAGCTTGCCATAATCCTTGAACTTCGAGACATCGAAATACACCGAGCCGTTGACTTCGTAGGCAAAACCTTTTTCCATAAGCGTTTTGACAAGGTCTATCTGCTCGGTGATATGGCCGCTGGCACGGGGACTTATATCCGGCCGGACGCAGTTTAAGGCGTCCATATCCTCGAAATAGCTGCGGGTATAAAATTCGGCTATTACCATAGGATGTTTCTTTTCTTTCCGTGCCTCTTTCGCGATTTTGTCCTCACCCTCATCGGCGTCGTCGGTTAAATGCCCCACGTCGGTGATGTTCTGGACGTAAGTGACATTATAACCGAGATAGCGGAGGTATCTGACAAGTATATCGAAACTAACATAGCTTTTAGCATGTCCCAGGTGGGCGTGACCATATACGGTCGGCCCGCAGACATACATCCCGACTTTGCCTTCTTCCAGAGGTTTAAACTCCTCTTTCCTGCGAGTAAGACTATTGTAAAGACTCAATGTCATAATAATCTCTTAAATCCTAAATTCTAATATCTAATACCTAAACAAATACCAAATTCAAATATCAAATGCTCAAAACAAATTATTTAGAATTTTATATTTTGGTCACTCGAATTTGTTTAGAGCTTAGGATTTCAAATTTAGTACATTTATTTTACAAGGTTCTTCTTCTCTTTTTTCTTATAAGTGCCGTTGCAGTAGCGGCGATGGCCAGTCCGGAACCGACGTCGCCGAAGCCCTCGTTCGTTTTGGCCTTGACGTTCACCGCCGTAAAATCTATCCCTAAAAGACTCGCTACGGCTCTTTTCATCTGGCCTTTGACCGAGCCGAGCCTCGGCTCTTCAGCGTGAATAATCAAATCGACATTAATTACTTCCCATTTCTTTTCTTCGAGCTGTTCTTTTACAATCAGTAAAAGCTCCTTACTGTCGGCGTTTTTCCACTTGTCATCCGTATCGGGGAATAATGTCCCGATGTCACCCATGCCGGAAGCTCCGAGCAGCGCGTCGATTACAGCGTGCAGGCCAACATCGCCGTCGCTGTGACCGGCCAGACCGGCCGGATACGGCACATAGACCCCGCAGAGCATCAGCTTCCTGTCCTCGACCAGACGGTGGATGTCCGTGCCGATTCCTATTCGATAATCAGCTTCGCGCTCTTCTATCACAATATCCCCTTCGTACTCGGAACATCCGTCCCGACAACGCTTACCGCCGTACCTAGCGATTTACCCAGACCTTTGAAAATCGCCTCGGCAATATGGTGACTGTTTGTGCCGTACGGCACGTTTATATGCAAATTAAATTTGCCGTTATTCGAAAAACTCCGGAGCATCTCCTCCAGACACTCGACATCGAAATCGCCGATCTTATCCGTCCGGTACTCAACATTATAAACGCACGTTGCTCTGCCCGACAAATCAACTGAGACATTCGCCAGGGCATCCTCCATCGGCATAGCACTATCGCCGTACCGGGCGATTCCCTTTTTATCGCCGAGGGCCTTGAGCAGAGATTCACCAAGACAAATTGCGATATCCTCGACCGTGTGGTGGGCATCTACCTGAAGGTCGCCTTTGGCCTTTACGACAAGGTCAATCTTACTGTGCTTGCTCAGGTGGGTTAGCATGTGGTCCAGAAAGCCGATGCCGGTATCGATTTCATATTTTCCAACGCCGTCAAGGTTAAGTTCCACACCTACATCGGTCTCTTTTGTCTGCCTTTGTATCTTCGCAGTTCTGCCTTGCATAACAATATCCTTTTACAATTGCGACGGTTCGGTCGCCAAAATATCTTTCAAAGCGGCCAACAATTTGTCATTTTGTTCGGGAGTACCCACCGTTATTCTCAGTTTATCTTCGAGCCTCGGATAAGAAAAGTACCGAACAAAGATATTTCTCCCGGCGAGCTTTTCGTAAACATCTGCCGCCCCGCCGTTTCTGCACTGAGCCAATACGAAATTACTGAAACTGTCCGGCACACCGAAGCCCAGATTTCTTAACTGCTCCGTCAATCTTGTCCGTTCGGTTTTTACCTTTTCCACATTTTCTTTGAAATACTTTTGGTCTTTTATCGCCGCAGTAGCTGCCTCAATAGCAACCGCATCGACGTTGTACGAGTCTTTAACCTTCATCAAACCCGCGATTAGTTCCGGCCGGGCGATGGCATAGCCGAACCGCATCCCCGCAAGCGAATATCCCTTGCTCATCGACCGCAAAATTATAACGTTGTCAAAATCCTTCACCAATCCTGTGCAATTTTGCTCCGAAAAATCTACATACGCTTCGTCAATTAATAATACGCCGTTGATTTCGTCGGCCAACGAAGTAAGCTCATTGACGCTTATAAAACTGCCGGTGGGTGCGTTTGGATTGCATACTATCGTCAGAGCCGCATTCATACCGGCTAATTTGGCCGGCAGATTAAATTCGTCATCGAAAGGGATTTCTTTCGCCGGGCAGTTTTGCACATCCGCCAGGACCGGATACAAAGAATACGTCGGGACGGGATACGCGACGGGCCGATTTTCATCACAAAACCCCTGAAAAGCCATCCGCAGCAAATCGTCTCCGCCGTTGCAACACAAAATATAATCCGGCTCGACTTTATTAACTTCCGCCGCTGCTTTGCGGAACTTGCTGCCTATCGGATCGGGATATCGCCGGAGCTGCTCGGGATTTATTTGAGCCAATACTTTCATCACATCCGGCGAAGGCGGATAGGGATTTTCATTGGTATTGAGCTTGATAACCTCCCTTTGAGCAGGCTGAAATCCCGGCTCGTAACCTTTGATTTTCTCAATATTTTCTCTGAAATATCCCACAAACACACCAAAATGCCATTGCGAAGCCTGCAAAGCAGGCTGTGGCAATCTTCTGTCAATATTAGATTGCTTCGTCGCTTCACCCCTGAGGGGCGAGCTCCTCGCAATGACAAAAAAAGAAGCAATAAACGCTGAACGCTATTTTTCCCAGATTATACGGTTAATCCGGCCAAATTAAAAGGGAAGTTTTACGATTATTCTCAAGAGTTTCTAATCTAAAATTTATTGATTATTTCATTTTAGACGACTATGATAACAGTGTTTTGAGAATTTAATAAGATAACAATTTACTGGATATCTGAAATGACGCCAAATAATTTAGGGATTGAGGCCGACAAAATTGCGGATTTTTGTCGGCGGTGGAAAATAAACAAACTGGCAATTTTCGGCTCTGCGGTTCGAGAAGAGCTTCGAGATGACAGCGATATAGACCTGCTAGTAACATTCAGCGGTGAAGCGAATTGGACCATGTTTGACCATTTTAAGATGGAAGATGAACTAACGCATCTTTTCGGTCGAGAGGTCGATCTCATCAACATACGTGCCATAGAAGAGAATCCTAACCCGATTATCCAAAACGAAATACTCGATTCTGCGAGACAGATTTATGCAGCGTGACACATCCCTACTGCTTGACATGTTTCGAGCAACTCGCCAGATTGCAGAATTCAAGGGCGAAATGGACTACGAGCAGTTCCGCATGGATGCCAAAACACAATCGGCCTTAATACACCAGTTCCTACTCATCGGCGAGGTGGCAAAACTGCTTTCGGATGATTTCAAGAAGAAAAATCCGGCTATCCCCTGGTCGGCCATGGCTCGTATGCGAGACAAACTCATACATCATTATCGCGGAGTGGACTTGCGTGAAATATGGAATGCAGCGGAAATTGAGATTCCAAAATTACTCACCTTCTTAGAAAAGCACCTGCCGGAAAAACCATCCGGGGGAAAATTCTGAATAAGCTTGTCATATCTATTGACGGTCCGCAACAAGATTTGCTAAAAAATCATAGAGCTTATTCGGAATCATCAGAATCATTACTAACAAGCTGAGAACCACCATGATTCCAAAAATATTTCAATAAGACTTTTGTTTCCAATTCAGTAGGGGGTTCAGGTGTTTCATTCCATTTTTTGACCAAATTGCAAAGCAATGTAGGAGCTATGCGATTTCTATCATAGTACCACTTTTTGCACAAATTACCTCCATAAAAAAGTACCTTATGAGAAAAATCATGATTGAGAAAATTGTTATGATTAATAACAAGAGCAACTCCAGAAAGTTCTGAGAAGTAGCCGATTGCATCGAATACTTTAACAGCCGTTATTCCATACCATTTTTCGTCTAAGTTGTGACACTGACAAATATAGTCAATTCCCCCCAAAAAGAATATGTCAATAGCAAGCTTAGCCCGTGGAGACAATGACAGTTCATTATCAGAATGAATCATTAAAAGACACGCTTCAACCCAATATATTATCTTTTGATATGCTGATTCAGACCGAATTTCAGGAGGGATTTCATCAAGAGGTTTATCTTTAAACTCATCAAAAGGATTGCTATGTTTTTTGCGGGAATAAAACATATATATTTCGCAGCAACTTCTCGACTATAAAGAACTTAATTTATCATGACAATATAATTCTACTAAACGCCCTTTTATATTAGCAAGAATAAATAGTACAAATATTGTTTTACGTTTGGAAAACCCATAAAATTCGAAGCTTCAGGTCTTGGTATTCCAAAACGAATAGCAATTTTGGATATCTTACGCTTTAGGAAATCAAACACATCATTATTTCTTTTACGCATGCAAGGAATAATATTGCTGTTAGCAATAGTTTTACTAGTGCTATCAATAATAAATATTGCTAAATTATTTCCTTCATTGCAATCCTAGAAATGTTGGATAACACGGATTAACAAATTAAAGGTGAATGAAAGGAATATGCTTGCCACATAGGCGAAATATTTTCAGATGAATTGTGGTTGATCATGGGAAGGTTTTAATAGAGGGTACTTAAAATCCGAATCACTAAATCCTAAACAACACCCAATTTTAAAGCTTGTCCTTAGCGAAGTCGAAGGAACTCAATTTACTCCGCAGGATGCCTTACGGCAAAAACAAAAGACAATAAAATATCAGCAGGGCTGCTTTGGCATTTTGACAATTAGGATTTTGAATTTGTTTAGGATTTCGATATTAGGATTTAGAGTTTGGTGGGGCAAGCCCCACCCTACTTTTTTAATTATAAAAGCTGAATTCGTAGTGGACCTTCTTAAATGATTAGCAGCACGTGTGGGATATTTATTTCTGGCAATAGTCAATCAGGCGGGCAATTTCGCTGCGAAGGTCCTTTCGATGGACAATCATATCCACGAAGCCATGCTCTAACATGAACTCGGCCGTCTGGAATCCTTCCGGCAATTCCACCTTTATAGTCTCAGCAATAGTGCGCGGTCCCGCAAAACCGATTAGTGCTCCCGGCTCGGCTATCAGGCAATCACCCAGCATTGCAAAACTCGCCGTAACTCCGCCGGTAGTAGGATCCGTCAGGACGGAGATGAAAAGGCCGCCCGCCTCATCGAACTTCGCCAACGCGGCGGAAGTCTTAGCCATCTGGCCCAACGATACGACGCCCTCGTGCATTCTTGCTCCGCCCGAGCAGCATACGGCAACCAAAGGCAGCTTTTCCTCGGTCGCCATATCCACCGCCACGCATAACTTCTCACCGACAACCGAACCCATAGAGCCCATCAGGAAGTTCGGCTCCATTACCGCTAAGGAGACGGCTCTTCCCTTAATAAAGGCCTTGCCGATCAGCATGGCCTCCTTCGAGCCGGATTTTTGCTCATCTTCCTTGAGACGCTGCTTGTAAGTCGTCCCCCGGAACTTAAAACCAAGGTGGTCCTGCGGCTGCATATCATCGAGAACCTGCTGAAAAGAATCTTCATCTACCAGATATTCTATCCGTGTGGCGGCTTCGATGCGAAAATGATGATTGCATTCCGGACAAACGTTGAGGTTCTTCTCGACGATGCTTTTATACAACATGTGCTCACAGCCCGGACAGCCCATCCACAAGCCCTCGGGCATTTCTTTCCGGGGTTTGAGCGAAAAACCGTTCCACTTTGATTTGGTCTGTTTTGCCATATCAACCTATAATTAGCCCCCGTTCTTGCCTTCGACAAGAAGACACGGGGGTTTTTAATCACAACAATTAACTTAGCTCGATATTCTACCAGATGTTCACTGATTTTGGTAGAAAAATTACCTCCAACGCACTATAAGAAAAAACATCTTACGTGTTAAAAGCATCCCGAATGGCGTTTATAGCGGCAATTCGGTCGGTTTGTCCAAATATCGCATTGCCCGCTACAAGGGTATCGGCACCATAAGAAACCACAATCGGCGTAGTTTCGGGGTCTATACCACCATCGACCTCGACCCGGACGGCGGGGCCGACAATTTTTCTTACCTGGGCCACTTTTTTCGCCGCTTCCGGTATAAATTTCTGACCGCCAAAACCGGGATGAACTGTCATTACAAGGACCATATCGCAAAGCGGAGCAAAGGCCCGAATCGAATCAACGGGCGTTTCCGGATTCAGACACAATCCCGCGGAACAGCCGAGCTTATGCAGCTTGTCGATAAGTTTCGGCGGATCTTCAGCCACTTCGATATGAAACGTGATATGGTCGGCCCCGGCCTCGACAAAATGCTCGGCATACCGTTCAGGCTCGCTTATCATCAGATGAGCATCGAAAACAAGATTGCTTACCTTGCGAAGCTTGGCAATAACGGGCGGACCGATTGTAATATTCGGCACAAAGTGGCCGTCCATCACATCCAGGTGCACTACCCTGACACCGGCCGAAGTAATTATATCGATTTCCTCGGCCAGCCTGGCGAAATCGGCGCTGAGCACAGAAGGCACCACCTCGATTGTCCCTGCTTTAGGTAATCGCATCTTTAATCCTTCAGCAAGCCTTTTAACGCCTGCCATATCCTCATATCCTGAGCCTCGTCGCACAATTTCATTGCCCAGGTCTTAAGGTATTCTATATCTAACTTATTTCCGTGGCGTGCAATCAGACCCTCAACGTCGGCGATATCCCTTGCCCGCCCGGGAATGAGCTTTAACAGAATCAGGTCCTCAGGGGTTGGAAAAAACGCTTTAAGTCCATGTAATCGAATTGCTTTGCGTCTGGCACAGGCTTGTGTCTCCAAATCAGTGGATGCAATGATAAAATCGACATGATAGTCGCCGGATGATATTTTAAATACACCCATTTGCTTTGCTGATTCTATGCACTTTCTAACGGGTACGTTAAAACCGGCTTTTTTTGCTTTATTTAGAAAATCAGGAAGGTCTTCTTTTCTTATTACGATATCTACATCTACATCAACTGTGACCCTTGCTTCACCAATAGTACTCGCCGCAATTCCACCGATGAGAATATAGTTATATCCGCCGCCATTTAAAAACGTTACAATCTTCTTATAAACATCCAGCAACGCCATGTTTACGGCTTTCGTTTTCTCTTTAACAGCATCTTAAGACAGACCGGGTGATCTTCCGGAGAATTATCTCGCCACTCATCAACCAAGGGGGTTGCCAGCATGTCTTCCGCCAAGCGTATTGCCTTCCTCCATGAAAGCTTGCGAAGACGCTGCCGTCTTTCCTGCTCCCATTGCTCAAATCTCTTTTTGTTCAGCAGGCCTTTATTACCTTTGGCTTTTTTCATTGTACGAATTTTTATGTAGCGATTATTTTTCGTCGAGGATTTCAAGGCATATAAATTTTTTGCCTTCGAGAAATTCAAGCGAAGCACCCCCGCCGGTCGAAATATGGCTGATCCGATCTTCCAGTCCGAGCATATTAACGGCACTCGCACTGTCACCGCCACCGATAATACTGGTAGCACCGTTGTCGGTCGCCTCGGCGACCGCCAAAGCAACTGCCTTGGTCCCCATGTCAAAAGGCGGAATTTCAAATATCCCCATCGGGCCGTTCCAAACTATAGTCTTGGCATCGGAGATCTTCTGTGCGTATGTCTGGGCCGCGATAGGCCCGATGTCAACGGCCTGGAAACCAGGATCGATATCACCTACCGCCGTGCGGGATTTCACTCCCGGCTTCAAATCTCGAACAACATAATGATCGACCGGCAAAAGAACCTCGCATTCCGCATCGGCAGCTTGTTTGAGCAGCTTATGGCCCTTGTCAATATAGTCATTCTCGCACAGGCTTTTACCAATGCTTTTGCCGTTACCCTTGAGGAACGTATATGCCATAGCTCCGCCGATGATAATACGATCTACCTTGCCTATCAGATTTTCTATCACACCGATTTTGTCCGAGACCTTCGCTCCGCCCAATATTGCAACGAAAGGCCTGCCGGGATTACTCAAAGCCTGGCCCAGAAACTTCAGCTCTTTTTCAATCAAAAAACCGATGACTCTTGGCTTGCCTTCCATCATCATCGGGACGGTGTACATCGAGGCGTTGTCCCTGTGTGCCGTACCGAAGGCGTCATCCACGTAGATATCAGCCATATCGGCTAATTCCTTCGCGAAATCGTCCTTGGCCTGACGCAGTTGCGCATCTTCTTTTGCGGCCTTGTCTTTAATTGTCTCCTCTTTATGGAAACGCAGGTTCTCGAGGAGCATACAATCGCCGGGCTTTAGGGCCTTGGCTTTTTCCTTCGTCTCGGCACCGATACAATCATCGGCAAAAATAACTTCCTTACTCAATAGCTCCGACAATCTCTTCGCTACCGGGGCCAAAGACATCTTATCGTCTCTCTGGCCTTTGGGTCTGCCGAGATGACTCATAAGAATCAAAGCACCACCGCCGTCCAAAATCTTTTTTATCGTAGGCAGAGCCTTGACGATTCGGTCATCGCTGGTAATGTTGCTGTTATCATTCAGCGGCACATTAAAATCGCACCGCATCAGAACTTTTTTACCTTTTACATCGATATCAGCGACTGTTTTTTTAGCCATTTTATCATTTACCTCTAAAACCTTCATATTGATCCCCCGGAAGCCGAATTCAGCATCCATTTCTCATTTCCAAAAGAACATGAATTACATCTTAGCCATTTTTTCCATAATATCGACGCTGCGATTGGAATAACCCCATTCATTGTCATACCAACTGACGACCTTTACGGTTTTGCCGATAACCATAGTGCACAAAGAATCGAAAATACTCGATGCCGGATTATTCACGATGTCACTGCTGACGATAGGCTCATCGCAATAGACCAGAATGCCCTTCATGGGACCTTCGGCCGATGCCTTGAACGCTTTATTTACACTTTCGACCGTCACATCCTTTTTCACGTTCACCACCAGGTCAACTATACTGCCGACCGGAATAGGCACACGAACAGCAAAACCATCGAGCTTGCCGTCAAGTTCCGGAATAACTTTGCCGATAGCTTTTGCCGCACCCGTCGTAGTGGGGATGATGTTCGCTCCGGCGGCACGTGCGCGACGCAGGTCCGAGTGGATCATATCGGCCACCCTCTGGTCGTTGGTATAGGCATGAATCGTGGTCATAACACCCTGTTCGATTCCAAAAGCATCGTTGAGAGTTTTGGCTAAGGGAGCGAGACAGTTGGTCGTACAGCTCGCGTTCGAGACACACTTCACCTTGCTTGTGAGCATTTCATCGTTAACGCCCAAAACGATAGTCGCATCAATATCATCCTTCGCCGGGACACTTAACATCACTTTCTCGGCGCCGGCCTTGAGATGATCGGCGTAACCGCCCTTCGGGGATTCGGCTTTGCGAAAGATCCCGGTAGATTCCAGAACCACCTTGACGCCCATGTCTTTCCAGGGCAGCTCGGCAGGATTTTTTATTGCCAGAACCTTTACGGACTTGCCGTTGATAACCAGCTCACCGTCTCCCGCTTCGACGGTCCCACGCCATTTGCCCATAACCGTATCGTATTTGAACAGATGGGCCAGGCTCTTGGCATCCGCGAGGTCATTGATTGCGACCAGCTCCAAATCGCCTTTTCTCTCGAAAATAATCCTTGCAACAGCTCTGCCGATTCGGCCGAACCCGTTAATTGCTACCTTTGTTGCCATTTAAAAATCTCCTTTTTAATACAATAAACCAGATATTTTCCTGATTCTTATACCCGCTTTACTCTATTGCGGGATAAACGAATGCGCTACTTTATTTACTACCCGCCCCGCTGTCAAGAACTTAATTCAAGCAGTTTGAGAGTGTTCGGGTCGTCTTGTAAAGATCATTTTTAGCAGGTATAAGAACTACCAGAACAGTCGGGTATTAATATAAAAATTTTAGAAAGCAAATCTTAACTTATAACGTTATGCGTTATATAATTGAATTGAATTATGAGTAAATAACTATGGGTTTACACCCATAGCATTACCGTTTCGGGCTTCGCCCGTCCGACTTCGTCGGATAACTTCATCTACGGATTTTCACCCGTAGAATTGCGGCAGATTATTAAAACTTATAAGTGTAAAGAAGCAGAAAAGATTTTTCACAGATCATATTCCAAAAAGCTACCTTCTGACATTCAAAGAGTAGCTTTCAGAAAACTGCGTATGATCAACTGCAGTTATAAATTAAGTGATTTGAAAGTTCCACCGGTCCACAGGCTGGAAATGTTAACCGACACAAGAAAAGGGCAATACAGCATACGTATTAATGACCAATGGCGAATTTGCTTTAAATGGGCCGATAATAATGCCCTTGATGTGGAAATTACAGATTATCATTAAGTTAATCAAATGAAAAAAAATAAAATACCCCCATTGCACCCTGGAGAGGTTCTCTTTGAGGAATTCTTAAAGCCTCTGAAAATAAGTCAAAAATCAGCCTGTGCATAACAAGTAACCGACCAAAATTTTTGAGATTTTTCAAAAATATTACTTTTTAACATCTTTAAGATTGACATTTAAACCAAAAATAGGTAATATTGGGTAATTAGGCAAAATGGGAAAGCGTGTTAGCTTGTATAAATTTTTGCACACAGAGATGGATAGCTTGCTAATCAGTCAATATTTAAGATGTAAAAATAATTAACTCAGATATTTTGACGTGTAACGGAAAAAGAAATTTAAAATTTTTATTCCATGCAGGTATATAAGGAAGGAAGGTATAAGATGAGAAGAAATCTGTTAACAATAGTGGCGACATGCCTGACAATGACGATTGTAATACCAGCGGCACACGCCGATATGATTGATCTGGATGTAACATACAGGGACTTTCAGGCGAGCCATCTTGACTTTGAGAATTACCTTGGAACTGATACTGGGATTGTCCTGACTATACTCGGCTCAGATGGGAAACCAGTATATGCAGGAACGGCTGGAAATCCTTCGACTCACGGAGCAACAGCTTTTAATCAGTGGTACAATGATGATGCAAGTGTGAATATGAGATTGGACAGCACACTTACCTTTACAAAAATTGGCGATAATTATGTCTTTTCCGATCCTTCTTTCTTCCCATTAGATGACCAGCTTTTAGGAAACGAAGAAAGGATTCACAACTATCACTTTACAATGGAATTGCATTCCACTTTTACCTATCAAGTCGGACAGGTTTTCAGCTTCACCGGGGATGATGACGTCTGGGTATTTATCAATGATCAACTCGTAATAGACCTTGGTGGTGTCCACCCAGCACAATCTGCTTTAGTTGACCTTGGCACCCTGGGACTTTTAGTAGATAATGTTTATAGTTTCGATTTGTTCTTTGCTGAGCGACATACAAGTGAATCAAACTTTATGGCGACGACGAACATTGAGTTGGATAATCCGGTAGTTCCTGTTCCGGGAGCTATGCTGCTTGGCCTTCTTGGACTTGGTGTATCAGGTATAAAATTACGTAGATATGCCTAATATGGAAATATAATTTAGAAAAATAGGGATAGTTATGCAATCCCTAATTACGAAACAGCCGTTTCTAATTTTGAGCGGATTTTATCGAGAAATTGTTGTGCAATTTCCATGTCGCTGAAATGTATCTTGTTTTTTCCGATGATCTGATATGTTTCGTGACCTTTACCGGCGATAAGTACGATATCATCTTTACAAGCACTCTTTATGGCCAATTCGATAGCTTTTGCTCTGTCAGGCTCAATGACTATCGTCATGCGTAATGCGTCGTGCGTCCTGCGTTGAAAGCCGGCAGTAATATCATTAATAATTTCATCCGGATTTTCGGTTCGGGGATTATCGCTTGTAACGTAAACAACATCAGCTAATTGCTCCGCCACCCTGGCCATTCGCGGTCGCTTGGTTTTGTCTCTGTCTCCCCCGCAGCCGAAAACTACACGTAACTTTCCCTTGCATAAGGGCTTAAGAGTTTCCAATACATTTTTTAGGGCATCGTCGGTATGGGCATAATCAACAAGAACAGAAAATGGGCCGTTCCAGTTAATTTTCTCCAGACGACCGGGGATAACCTGCAAAGCCGATAGTCCTGCTGCTATCGTCTCCAGATCGAAACCGGCGGCAAGGCACAATCCGGCCGCCGCAAGATGATTACTAATATTATATCGACCCAGTAAGGCAGTTTTAACCGTTGCCGAGCGGCCGTCATATTCCAAGGTAAAAACAGTTCCCTTTACATCCATCGATTCTATGTGTGCAATAAGGTCGACATTTTTTTCGACGCCGTACCAGAGGACCTTCGCAGGAGTTTTCGTCGCTATATATTCCGCCTCGGGAGATTCCCTGTTCAAAACTGCCACAGCATCGGCCGAAAGAGCGGAAAAGAGTTTAGTCTTGGCGGCCAAATATTCTTCTTTAGTCTTATGATAATCCAAATGGTCGCCGGAGAGGTTCGTAAAGGCTGCGGCTTTAAAATTGATTTGCGCCAAACGGTTTTGGTCGAGGGCATGACTGCTGGCCTCGATGACCATATACTCTGCACTGTTTTTTACCATCTCCTGCTGCCCTGCGGCAATGGTCAAACAATCCGGCGTAGTAAGAGCAGCTTCGCAATCACGGCCCGAGCAGGTGTCATAAACGACGGTGCCGATAAGGCCGCACTTTTCGCCGGCTTGTCGAATGCAGGAGCGAACAAGAAAAGCGACCGTGGTTTTTCCGTTTGTGCCGGTTACGGCGAGGTTTGTTAATCTCAACGTCGGATTACCTGCCGCGGCCTGTGCGAGAATCGCCGCTGCTTCGGCCGAATTGTCAACGACAACGACCTCATTTTGCGTGTCGCGCTCGCATACGATGTATTTAGCTCCGTTTGCTATGGCCCGGTCGATAAAATCATGCCCGTCATAAACCGTGCCCTTTACTGCCACGAAAATATCACCGTTTTTAACATTTCGGGAATCGGTTCGGATTTGCGGGGAATATTCCGACGAAACCAGAGATAATAATTCATCGAATGTCATCATTTACAACTGAGTGCCATTAGTCAGCGCCAAAAATCATTTCCATTATTTATATCGATCCCCGGTTATTTTAGACTATAGTGAAAAATAATCAACCATCCCGCCGGCTAAACGGAATAATTCCAGAATTGCCATTGCAAATCCGGGCAAAAATAAAGATATATCGATATTCCACAAAACTATTGTGGCGGGAATTTAGAATCCGGCTTATAATTCCCTGTCATATGAGATAAATAACAGAATCTTTCATAAATACATATAAATAAGAAAGGGTTTTCTCTATGAAGACTAAATGTCTAATCGGTATTTGCCTGATAATAACAATAACAAACTCAATTAGCTGCCGTAAAAAGACACCGCCCGAACAGGAGCAATCCATACCTCAAACGACAGCAGCACAGAAGCCCACAACCGAACAAATTCAGCCGGATGAAACCGAGCATTTCGCCCTGTTCATGGAAGGGAAAAAGGTCGGCTACGCTATACAAAACCGTATCGTTGACGGGCAAAAAGTGACTACTTCCGTCGATCTCAAAATTACTCTCAACCGGGCGGGAATACCCGTCAGCATCCAGACCAAAGCCGATTCTTTCGAAACGGCCGATGGAAAGCCTCTCGGCTTCGAGCTCGAACAGAATCTCGGGATGATGTTAACAAAAACAATCGGAACGATAAACGAACAGGGAAAATTAATAGTAAAAGCCGGTGACCAGCAGATGGAATATGACTGGCCCACCGGTGCTTTAATGTCCGAAGGCGTCCGGCTGTTGCATTACAAGTACGGTCTGAAAGCCGGAAGCAGCTATAGTATGAAAGTATTTGATCCGACAGCTATGCAGACCATTGATGTCGATGTCAAAATTGGTTCCAAAGAGAACGTTAACCTGCTCGGCCGGGTAGTGTCACTTACCGAGGTTGTGAGCACCGCGAGTCTCGCACAATTCGGCTCATTCACCAGCACCGAATATTATGATGATGATCTGAAGCTTCAAAAAAGCGTGACACCTATAATGGGGATGACCATTGAGCAGGTCGCCTGTACAAAGGAATTCGCCATGGGTGAAAACGATGTGCTGGAAGTCGTGGAAAAGATGTTCTTATCCAGTCCCGTACCTTTGGACAATCTCGGCTCTACCAAATCAATTACATACCAACTGGTTCGCACGGAAGAATCAGCGGAACTCCAAATACCATCCACTGATAATCAAAAAGTGAAACAGCTCAGTGATGGGAAAATCCTGCTTACTGTCGAACCTGTTGAGGCACCCATTGGGGTGAGTTTTCCGTACAAAGGCAACGATGCTACAATTCTTGAGGCGATTGAGCCGTCAAGATTTCTCCAGAGTGACAATCCAAAGATCATCAAGCTGGCCCGGCAGGCCGTCGGTAATACAAAAGATGCCGCCCAGGCCGCTAAAAAAATCGAATCTTTTGTCGCCGGTTATATCAAGAACCTTAGTTTGTCGGTCGGTTACGCCTCGTCGGTCGAAGTCGCAGAGAGCAGACACGGTGACTGCACGGAATTTGCCGTATTGACTGCGGCATTATGTCGGGCCGTCGGAATACCGGCCCAGGTGGTCGCAGGGATCGCATACGTGGACGATTTTGCCGGTATGAGGGGATTCGGCGGGCACGCATGGACTCAAATCTATATCGGCGGAAAATGGATCGGACTCGACGCCGCTTTCAAAGGGACCGGTCGGGGAGGTTACGACGCCGGTCATATTGCCCTGGCAGCCGGCGACGGCGAGCCGGGGAATTTCCTCAATTTGGGAACAACATTAGGCCGGTTTAAAATCGAAAGAGTGACGGTAACTAAATAATAATAGAAAACGAAGTTTTTTATTCGAACTGAATATCAGCAAGGACCAGCTCGACGTTCGTATTGCCGTTATAGGTATTGAACTGCGGCTGATAAGCAACGTTAATAAATTCGCGTTCGAGCAGCTTTTTTTCCAGCCTTCCGAATCCGAAGCCGATACAGCGCATCGTCGCCGTGTTATCGGTTACTATTAACTGCAGGTGTTCGCCGCCTGTTCCGACTCTTTTCGGCGGCGAAGCGAGGCGCAAACCTTTAGTCGCGAAAACAGGTTCGGGATTTCCTTCGCCGAAAGGACCGAGCATCTGTAACTCGCCGACTGTTTCTCTCTGGAATTTATTCAAGGAAACGACAGCATCGATGTGAAGTTTGGAAGTGACATCATCTTCATTGAGGTTTTGCTTTGCATAAACTTCGAAATCGTCGGCAAACCCGTCTATCTTCTCGGTCTTAATAGTTATCCCGGCAGCCATTTTGTGTCCGCCGAAGCTGTTCAGATGTTTAGCGCAAGCCCGAAGTCCGCTTATCATACAGAAACCCGGTATCGAGCGGGCCGAACCCTGGGCGACAGCAATTTCCGCCGGTTCGAAATCTCTCGGGCTGCCGTTTTGCGCACTACTAAATGGAAGCCCTATCATAATCGTCGGCCGATGATACTTATCGACCAATCTCGACGCGACAATACCTACCACGCCGATGTGCCAGTTTTCACATGAAAGGACAATGCTTTTGCGGTCGGGGTGATTCAAATCCCGCTGGACTATCATTTCACAAGCCTGCTTGAATATCTTTCGCTCGCACCTCTGGCGCTGACCGTTTTGCTCTTTCAGGTATTCGGCGATTTGCATCGAACGTATCGGGCTGTCGGAAGTCAACATTTCCACCGCCAGTCTTGCATGTCCCATTCGCCCCGCCGCATTGAGCATCGGAGCAAGCCTGAAACCGATATGGAAACTATCGAGCCGGTGACCGGTCAGGCCGGCCGTTTCAATCAGGGCTTGTATGCCGGACAATTCACAATCCGGCAGCGCCTTGAGTCCATAGCTCGCCAAAACCCTGTTCTCACCCCGCAAATCCACGATATCGGCAACGGTCCCCATCGCCGCCAGGCTCGTTGCATTTATCATAAAGGTGCGTAACTCCGGCTGAAGTTTCGGTCCCGAATTGAATTCGTTTGCAATTGCCCAGGCTAACTTAAAAGCGACCATGGCCCCCGCCGAATCCTGATTCGGATACGACTGGTCCAGTGCCGGATGCACTATAGCGACAGCTCGAGGCAGCTCACTTTCAAGCTGGTGATGGTCGGTTATTATCAGATCAAGGCCCAGATTTCCTGCAAGTTCGGCCGAACCTATCGCCGTAACACCGCAATCAACCGTAACTAACAGTTGGGTTCCGGATTCCGACAACGCTCGAATAGCTTCGTCGTTCAGGCCGTAACCTTCGTCGATACGATGAGGAATATAATAATCGACATCGGCGCCGAGCATCCTGAGAACCTGCCAAAGAATAGCCACGCCCGTAATGCCGTCCACATCGTAGTCGCCGTAGATGGTGATTTTTTCTTTATTTTTGACGGCCGATTTTAATCGGTCAACCGCCGGTTTGATCCCCGGCATTTCCATCGGGTCGATAAGCTCGGTCAATTTCGGCCGGAGAAAAACATTTGCCTTCTGAGGATCTGTTATATTACGGTTAATTAACAACTGGGCCAATAGTGTCGAGATTTTCAGCGATTTGGCGAGCTGCTCGCTCCTCTGGTCGGTAGGTCGAATAACCCATTGTTTTTTATTTATCCCCGTCGAAAGCAGCATTTGGTTTATCCCGAATTTATTCTCACACCTATTGGCTCAACACTGTCATAAACAATAGTGATATATGAACTTTATACCAGAAAATTACTCCGGATTGCAAAGGCGTTTTTCTCAGGCCCTCATATAAAGTCCGCCATTGACCGCGATATATTCACCGGTGATAAAATTTGCAGCCTCAGAAGCCAAAAATAAAACCGCCTTTGCAATATCTTCGGCAGTGCCGTTTCTGCCGAGCGGAGTCTGGGCGGCAACTTCTTTTCTGCGTTCGGCGGAGCTGAACCGCTGATGGAAGCGCGTCTCAATAAAACCCGGCAGGACGCTGTTAACCCTGATTCCATACCCGGCAAATTCCGCCGCCATAGCTATTGTTTCCGTTGCAACGGCAGCTTTCGCAGCCGCATATATGCCGGAGCCGTAGCCGCCGCCAGTATGGCTTGCGACCGAACCGATATTGACGATATTGCCTTTACTTTTTTTAAGATATGGCAGTGCTGCCCTCGTCACGAAAAATACACTGCGAACGTTTGTGGCAAAAATATCTTCGTGATACTCCACGGCGGCGGCCTCTATTGGCTGCCTCTCAATCAGCGAGCCGGCATTATTCACAAGGATATCTATACCGCCGGCTTTCTTCGCGAACTGCTCGACCATATCTTCAACCTGCTTCTGGTCGCGAACATCGGCATGAAGTAAAAGACCGTCACTGTTGTCCCTGACCGTTTTAAGCGTTTTTTGAGCGCCTTCGGCCGTCTGGAAATAATGGACTCCGATGAAACAACCCTGTTTGCTGAATAAAACCGCCGTTGCCGAACCGATTCCACTACTGGAACCGGTCACCAAAACCTTCCTGCCTTTCAAATCCTCGTAAATCATTATCGAAATGTGAACACAGGTTGTGTTTGCTTCAGAGCAGCTCCTCTATCGCCGCAGAGAGAGCCTTCTTACTGGTCAATCCGACCCACTTCTTCTGGACCTGGCCGTCCTTGAATAAAATGAGGGTCGGTATCGCACTTATGCCGAACTCCATCGCACTATCACGGGCATCATCGGTATTGAGCCTGCAGATTTTGGCTTTCTCCATATATTCGGCCGCAATTTCCTGGACAATAGGAGCAATCATTACGCATGGCCCGCACCAAGGCGCCCAGAAATCAACTAATACCGGCATATCAGAATTATGCACGGTCTCGTCAAAAGTAGCATCCGTCAATTCAATAACACTACCAACCATTGTCAATCCTTTCAACGAATATCCTGCACGGAACTTTCGTTCCGGCTGTCATATTATTTTTTATCCGGCGAATATAATACCCGAATTACTCAACGGCGTCAATGAAACATCCCTAAAAATCGACTAACGATATCAAATCGTCACGATTTTCATTTACCAACCGCCGGGTTGAAGTAATTCGCTGACCGGCTCATTCCACCATTCAGGGTCTCTGAAATATTGTTTGAGCATCATTGCGGCAACGACTCCGTCGCCGGCGGCCGTGGCCAATTGCATCGCCGCTCCGATTCTGCAATCGCCCGCTACGAAGACACCCGGAACGCTCGTTCGAAGATATCCGTAGTCACATTTGATAAATCCCTTGTCGGTAAGCTCCACAAAACCTTTGAGAAAGCCGGTATTCGGTATCATGCCAACAAATATAAAGACGCCGTCGCAGGGATAATCCTCCTGCTTTTCGTTTTTGACATTCCTGAATCTGACCGACTCGACTTTTTTATCGCCTTCGATAGCGGTTGCGATAGTGCTGTATTTGATAATCAGATTCGAGTTCGGCCCGCCCGCCTTTTCCAGAAGCTCTTCGACCAGAATCTTCGATGCCCTGAATTCGTCCCTGCGGTGAATCACTGTCACCTTTTCGGCAAATTTTGTCAGGTGAAGGGTTTCTTCCACCGCGGTATTGCCGCCGCCGACGGCGACCACGTGCTTGCCCTTAAAGAACGGCGCATCGCATGTGCCGCAGTAGCTGACGCCCGAGCCGCGAAACTTATCCTCGCCGGGGACGCCGAGCTTGCGATAGTCACTGCCGGGAGCCAGAATCACAACTCTGGCAACAAACTTATCCTTATCGCAATAAACGGCGATTTTTGAGTCCTGCTGTTTTTCCAGAGAAGTTACTTCGCAACCGTTCTTTATCTCGGCACCGAAACTCTCGGCCTGCTTTTGCATTTGTGCAATTAAACCGGGGCCGTCTATACGTTCGATGCCGGGATAATTCTCTATTCTATCGGTATTGTTAATTTGTCCGCCCGGCATAAACTTCTCAAGTATCAGGGTTTTTGACCTGTCACGGGAGGTATAAAGAGCCGCCGCAAGACCGGCCGGCCCGGCTCCAACTATAATGCAATCGTAAATTTCAGACATAGTAATTCCTTATACTAAACAGGCATATCAAACCTCGTAGGGTAAGTGAAGGTTATCATTTCAATTCATCCCGACTTCGGCATCAACTTTATTTTGTAATAATTTCCGCATTTTTTCAATTACCCATTCGGATTTAACCGGCTGTGTTTCCTGCACTACCAATACGAAATTATCTGCGATTATCTCTTCCGGGTGAATAACATAATTAGTATTGGAACCGATTTTATTGAAATAGTCCGGGACATCCTGAAGCTCCAGCAATATCGACTCGCCGTCGTTGTCCCGTTTATACCGCCACCTGTCACCTTCTTTTTCGATAACAAGCAGATTAATCCTGAGATAACGGAAAAATTCGCCCCCCTTAGTGACATCATATTTCGGGGAGGAAGAATAAATAATCGGGACGATCTGGACAACGGAATTATCATATTCCACTTCGATGTAGTGGTCATTTTTAACACCGTCCGGATTCGTCAATTTGACTTCTCGAAGTTTTTCCGGCAACTCGATATCGTTGCATTTCCTGAAATTTATCGCCCTGCAAAGGGACTCCCTCAACCTCGGATTATTCGATAATAAAATATGGCACAGTTCGTGGGTGAGTAATTTTTCCAAACCTGCGTTTTGCCTGACCAACATTTTTTGAGGCAATACAATCGCATTCGATCGGCAATAGGCGGCCCCGCCTTCTTCTTTGCCCGTTGTCTTTATCAGTAATATTTCTCGTGGAAAATTCAGATTAATACCTTCGATACGACCCGCAATTGATTTGAATACGACTTCAATCCGGACCTTTTCACCGACAGTCCACGGCAGGACCTGGTCCGCCACGTGTTCCAGGAACTCTTTCTCGGAAACCGTCTTGTCGGTTTTTAGTCTTGCTGAACGGTCGAACGGGCTCAGAGATTTGATGAAACTATCTTTTCTTGTCAGAAGTTTTTTTGCTTCTTTGACCGACGCAAAAACTATCTCCGTGCCCTTTTGCAGCTCTAAACCTGATTCGCTCGGCGGGACATTCTGGTCCGCAAATCTGTTCGAGATGATATCAGGATTGTTATAATAAACAATCTCGTCGTCCTGAGCCTGTCCCATGCAAAGGCTCCCGAAGAGCATGAAAATTGCCGTTGCAATAATAGCTGGTAATAGATTTTGATTTCGTTTTTTCATCATTTTCCCTTTCGTTTATTCCCTTAACACCTGATAAGATTCAAACTTCTCATACTCCATATAAACATTAATTATTAATTCCAGCTTATGTCACGAGTCTTTCGTATCTTCCTCATTTTGTATCTGGTCGAGCTGCATACCGAATCGGTCGAACTTTTTCTGGCCTTCTTCATATTGTTTGTAAGAATTCTGCAGATGTTTGCCGAGAATGTCCCAAGTGCCGCCAAAGTCGGCAAACGAGGCATTGAGCCTTTTCAAATTCTGTCGGATTTCAGCGGCTTGTTTTTCTATCTGCAGGCCGTGCAAACCCATTGCAACAGTCATCAGATATGCATATAAAAGATTCGGCGAGACGGGAATCACCTTCTTATCGAAGCAATACTGTAAAATATCCTGTGTTTCACCGGCGTATTTGACTACCGTTTCGTAATAGATATTTTCCGCCGGTACATACATTATGGCAAAATCCAACGTTCCCTCGACCGGCCTGATATAGTCACCGGCGATTTTGTCGATATGGGTCATACAATCCCTGATGAATTGTCTGCGAAGTTTCGGTTTTTCCTCCTCGGATTCGGCTTTAACGATTTTCTCGAAGCTCGGCAACGGAAATTTGGCATCGACGGGCACTGAAAATCCGGGCATCTGTATCAGTGCATCAACCGTTTTGCCGTCTTTGAAAGTGTATTGTAGCTTGTAGCTGTCTTTCGGCAGAATCTGCGAGAGAAGATTATCAAGTGACCACTCCCCCATCTGGCCGCGGAGTTTGGGCGAGCTTAAAATATCCTGGAGCCGTCTAACCTCGGTACCAATCTGCATCATCTGTTTATTCGTGCCCTGCAGCTCACCGATCTGCTTGTTGAGCCTGTCGAGCACTTCCTGACCGGCCTGCATGTTTCGAGTGATATTAGTCTGGCCGTCCAGCAAAGATTTTTGAAGTTTATCTTTTGTATCTTCTTGTGTGGTTTTTAATCCATCCAACTGCTGCTGTAATAAACTGATTGAGGCATTCTGACCGGCCATTTTCTCGGCATTGGCGGAATTCGAGATGATCAACCAAACCAAAAGACCCAATACAGCCAGAATTAAAACTATAATGACAACGGTTAAAATAATCTCCATCTGTTTATCCTTAAGAAAACACACTGATTATAGATACTGTTATCCCGTTCGTCAAAGACCAATAGCAGATGCTCAAAGATAAATATGTTAATATGTTTTTTGAACTGATATACTGTTTGAAGTTGAATGGAATAATCACTTTCGAGAGACCCGGACCATTTATGAAAGAAAAGATAAAAGCTGTTATTTTCGACTGGGGCGGTGTTTTAATCGAAGATCCCGCGCCCGGGCTTGTGCAATATTGTGCAAAAGCCCTGAAAGTACCGAAAGAAAAATACGAAAAAGCATATCGTCAACATTCGGAAAACTTCCAGAAAAACCTGATAAGCGAAGATACATTCTGGGAAAGAATCAGCAGTGAACTAAAAGTCCCTAAGTCGAAAGTCCGTTCCTTGTGGGCCGATGCATTTAAGGCCGCTTATATACCGAGAAAAGAGATGTTTATCCTCGCAGCCCAGCTCAGGAAAAAAGGATTCAAGACCGCTGTCTTATCCAACACGGAAGTTCCCGCAATGCAATACTTCTATCGGTTAGGGTATGATATGTTCGACGTGGCGGTTTTTTCCTGTGTCGAAGAAACGATTAAACCGGAAAGGAAAATATTCGAAATCGCCCTGCAAAAACTCGACTGTATGCCGGAACAATCGGTATTCATAGATGATAATCCGGAATTTGTAAAAGCGGCAAAAGAATATGGCCTACGCACAATTCTTTTCTCGAGCATCGAAAAAATTAACAATAAATTAGCCGAAATTGGTGTAAAATAGACTTACTTAATATTCGAAGAGGCCATCCATGAACCTGTTGACAGCGATAAAGAATAAAGATGTCTTTTTGTTAGACGGGGCAATCGGAACCGAATTAGACAAACGAGGCCTCATGGGGCGGGGCGGCAACAACATCAAACATCCTGAAATTGTCCTCGAAATCCAGAAGCAATATGCACAATCCGGCTGCGATGCATTGACCGCCAATACTCTGACGATGAATCGTATTTATATTGAGACGCATAACCTTGATGTATCGGTGCGGGACGTAAACATCGCCGGTGTCGAAATTACAAGAAAAGCCGTCAATAAAGGACAATACGTATTAGGTAATATAAGCTCGACGGGCCAACTGCTCGAACCTTACGGCACTTATACGGAATCGCAGTTTTACGATACATTTAAGGAACAGGCGGAAATTTTGGCACAAGCCGGCGCAGATGGCTTTCTCGTCGAAACCGTATTCGATTTGCGAGAAGCGATATGTGCTCTCAAGGCGTGTAAGGAAAATTTTTCGCTGCCGGTAATCATATCGATAGCATTCGATACCGAACAAAAAGGCGGCAGAACTATGATGGGCGATTCCGCCGAGCAGTGTGCAAAAAAACTAACTGATTTAGGCGCAGATGTAGTCGGAGCCAATTGCGGCAGTCTCGATCCGGTCCAGATGGCGGTTGTAATATCCGAATTCAGAGCGGCAACGTCACTGCCACTGCTGGCCCAGCCGAATGCCGGAAAACCGAAACTAATCGCCGATAAAACAATATTCGAAATGACTCCGGAACCTTTCGCCGCCGGTATTTCAAAATGTCTCGACGCCGGTGCAAGCATTGTCGGCGGCTGCTGCGGAACAACTCCCGAGCACATTCGCACTGTGGCAGACTTGATCAATAAAGAGCGACAATGAAGATCGTCTGTTTACATGACAAGAGTACAATCGAAGCATTCCTTCGGAGAAATGTATGCTTTTTAATCCTGTAAGGAGAGAATGTCGGATTATCTATTTCCCCTTTAATTTGTCAAATTATAGCCCTGTCTTTTCCTTGCTATAAAGATCATTTAAATCTATAATAGTCTCCAGCGAGTAACAGCTTGGCAAAGCCGTAAACACCCCATAGAAATCGCTAAATCTAATCGGTATAAAACTATGAAAAATGCGATAGGTCAGATTACGGAGAAAATTATGTTGTTTAAGTGTTTAAATGGGAATGTAAGATATATATGATTCCAATTAATTTAGAAAGGAGAGAAAGAATGCAAAAGAAAACAATTCTTGCACTTTTTGCAGTGATAATCGCCCTAAGCGCTTCCGTCAGTTTCGCGTTGGTCGAATTCTCTTTAAAAGGGATATGGCCTGATACATGGCCAAAGGAACTGGAAAAATTCCGTAAACAATCGCGATCGTACAGTCGTTCCCTGGGTATTGAGGAGATGTGGCATGAGATTATCTTTCAGAAGCGTGAAGAATTTGAACAAGCGTGGCCACACATTCTGAAATTGAAGACAGAAGGTGCCCCTCTGATCATAGAAAGCACCAAAAATTCCCCTAACCGCCATGGTCGTGTTTCTACTATTTTGCAGGCCGGCATACCGGGCATTCGTATTCTCTGTTCAAATTCAACTGCTGGAAGCACGCATAGACTCTACTCCGAATTGACTCGAGAAACCCGTCCAACTCCATGGCGAGAAACCTGGCCAACTCCCTGGCCGGATTATATCAAACTACCGTCAGGAGGTTTGCCCGAGTATGTTGTCTTTCAAGACGGTAAATGGGTGGCGGCTGACATAAAACAGTTTACAGGTGAACTCGGACCTAAAGGGGAAGGGGGATACTGCAGGGCGAGAGTTGACATTGTTCTGATCTCAGACGGCAAAATTGTGGATTTGAATCGTATCCCTTTGCCCCCAGATACCCCGATTATCGACAAGCGGTTCGAAGGCAATGATAACAACTAAATACACCATCAGATTTTTGGCTTTCATCACACTAGCTTAAAGAAAGACTGTTCATATGGATTTTTTGATAGAACTTAAATCGTCCTAACAATATACGTTAAAACATATGGCTAATTATCACCTTGTAATACTAAAGAAGTCCTATCTGGATGCGATTTTAAATAATCACAAAAAAATCGAACTGCGACTGACCAAATCAAGACATCACGGATTCGGGCGGGTCTTTGCCGGTGACAAACTATTCATCAAGGAAAGTTCCGGGCCGGTCTGCGCAACAGCCACTGTCGAGGCGGTTAAAAATCATGAAAACCTCACGCCGGAAAAAATCCTCGAAATAAAACAGCGATACAACCATCAAATCGGCGGAAACGACGAATACTGGCTCAGCAAAATGGACTGTAAATTCGGTTTTTTAGTCTGGCTCAAAGATGTAAAAGCCATCGAACCGGTACGAATCCGCAAAAAAGACTGGCGGGCCTGGGTTGTTCTGTCTGAAAAAGAAAACTTCGGGCTATTTAAATTACACATCTGAAAAGTCATTAGCCGCAGCATATTCATAAGAACTCGATTAAGGGCAATAAATTAATTCCTTTTCCCGTCTATACTTATGTAGTTATTTAATCGAATGACAGGAATATTAATATGAGCAGGGAAATAAAATTACAGGTTTTTTTCGATAATTTTCCCCACGGGTGTAACCTTTGCCTTTCGGCCTCCACTATCCTGTTGAAAGGCCCAATCGTAGGGCCTGTTAAACAAAAAAATTCGATGCTAATAGAAAGGAGCCGAAAATGGAAAAGAAAAAATACAAAGCGGCGTTAATTGCAATCGGGTTCGTAATTTTACTTCTGACGGGTGATGTTATGGCAGCCTGGACAAATCGCAACACAGAACGACAAATTCTCCGGGGGTATGCTCAAAGACAACAGCTGCGACAGGGCTTAGGTCGCGGTCGTGGAGTTGGACTCGGTCGGGATATGTGGCAGGGTCCAATCCGGAGACAAGGCGTCCGACAGAGATTAGGTCAAGGTCGCGGATTTGGTCCCGGTCAGGAAGCACAGGAAGGCCCTGGAGCAAGACGTGGTATGCGACAGAGATTAGGACGCGGTCGTGGATTCGGCCCCGGTCAGCAAGCACAGGAAGGTCCCGGAGCAAGACGCGGTACGCGACAGGGCATAGGTCAAGGTCGCGGATTCGGCCCCGGACAGCAAACACAGGAAGGTATCGAAACAAGATGCGGCATGCGACAGGGCATAGGTCGAGGTCGCGGATTCGGTCCCGGACAGCAAGCACAGGAAGGTATCGAAACAAGACGCGGCATGCGACAGGGCTTAGGTCGAGGTCGCGGATTCGGCCCCGGACAGCAAGCACAGGAAGGTCCCAGAGCAAGACGCGGTACGCGACAGGGCTTAGGTCGAGGTCGCGGATTCGGTCCCGGACAGCAAGCACAGGAAGGTATCGAAACAAGACGCGGCATGCGCCAAGGCTTAGGTCGAGGTCGCGGATTCGGTCCCGGACAGGAAGCACAGGAAGGTATCGAAACAAGACGCGGCACCAGAGAAGGTATAGGTCGCCGTCGTAATTCCGATACCGAAACAGAACCGGCCCCCGGCCCGGGACGCGGTTTACGCCGGGGCATGGGACGTGGCCGGGAATATCAACCGGAGGTTGACCCGAATACCGACAATTGAGACAATTGCAAACAAACAGTGCGCCCCACCGTCGTGATGTTCGACGGTGGGGACTGTTTGATACAGTAAAAAAAATTAAAAATAATATGAATAAAAGATGATCGTGTTTTCGATAAATAAAAGTTATATAATAAATCCTGCTTTGGCATTGGTTCTTTATGCGACAAAAGTTCTGTCTGAAAAAGACAAACCGGCCATAGAGCATATCGACCAGCAGGCATACGATATGGAACAATCTCTGGATATCGAAGATGTGCGGGCGAGCCGCCGGGGTGAGCCGGACGCATACAAAAGACTGATAGAAAGACACCAGCAGCATATCGGCAAAATCATGTGGCGATTCAGCAGAGATCCGCTCATACACGAGGAGCTTGTGGAGGATGTCTTCGTGGAAGCATATATGAGTATTGGAACATACAGGGAAAAAGCCCCATTCGAGAACTGGCTGGCAAAAATTGCCACTCGCGCCGGATACCGCTACTGGAAACAACAGGCCCGGCAAAAAAAAATCGAGAGATTCAGCCTCGAAGACTGGGACCGGCTCGCCGGCGAAGAAACGGAAGAAATCGACTCGACCCGGGCCGCAGCTACGCTTCACAACCTTCTTGCACAACTACCTCCGCGTGACAGGCTCGTCCTGACTTTGCGATATCTCGATGGTTGCGATGTGGCCCAAGCCGCACACCGAACCGGCTGGACCAAAGGGATGGTCAAAGTCCAGACAAACAGGGCCAAAAAGAAACTGGAAAAACTCCTCTCGCAAATAAAAGAAAGGAGGACGTTATGAAAAATAATGATTTTTTCAATGCTCTTGTCACCGGCGCCGCCAAAGAACAGCCACCCCAGGTCAATGTCGCCGACAGGGTTATCGCAACTCTCACAGCTCAGGATAAACAACTGGAACGGATATGGGACAGACCCCTTATGTGGATTGCGGCACTTTCCTCGGCGGCCGCCGTTCCTTTCGTGGGACTGGCGGTCTTTTTACATAATATCTGGACCGGTCCACTTTACGAAATATCAAAGGCTATTTCATGGGTAATGTAATTATGAATACGGAACAAAAAAATAATATCAATCTCGAACATATCAGGAAAATTTATTACTGGCGCACCGCATTCTTCGGTCTTGTTATTCTCATCGCCGGGATTGTTATCGGCGGCGCTTCGATATCCATCTATATGACACACAGGATAACAAGACCTCCAAGAGGGCCGGAATTCAATAGTCTGCAGGTAATTCCCCCGCTGCGCCGGAACCTCAACCTTTCACAGGAACAGTCGGACAAAATCAAACCGATCATCGACGGCTCCATGAAAAAGCTCCGGGATATCCGGGAGAACGCACGCACCGAAATCGAAAGTACGCTCCAGCAGATGAACAAAGAGATATCGAAAATACTCAATGACACTCAGCGTCAAAGATGGCAAAGAGAACTGGATCGTCTGCAACGGGAGCTTCGCCCGGGCGGACCGCGTCGCGATGGAACCGGCTTAAGGGCACGCAGAGGCCTTGATGCCGGCGGCCGCCGAGGCAGAGGACAGCGAGAACTTTTACGCCGGGGACTCCAGAGCCGGTCGTTAGTCGAACCGAATTCAACTCCCGGCGATGTTAATGAAAACGAAATCGGTACAGAACAATCCGATCCCAACAGCAACCGTTGAAAAAACTCAATAAGTCACCGGAAAAACTTCGTAAATCGAGCGATAATAAGCGTTTCCCCGCGTTTTCCTAAAAACTGCAATAAATCACCGCGCGAAATCCGTCTATATCCTCTTGAGACCGGCAGGTGGTCTGTCAAAAAAACGAAAAAGCTCAATTTGAAAGGGGAAAAAATGTTCAAAAAAACTCTTTTTACCGTTTTCGGGATAATCCTTTTGCTTGCGGCGGCTCAAAGCCTGACGGGCCAGCAAAGGGCGGGACGCAGGGACTTCGGGGGTAGAATGGGCAGAGGCAGAGGAGGTTTTTCATACCAGCAATACTCCCCTGTTCCGATGAACGAACAAGAACAAAAAATCCTGAGCGTGCTCGAAGACATGAACCGCAACCAAAGTGCCGGAATGATGAACGTCCCGACGGTGGACGGCAGAATTCTCAGACTGCTCGCCGAATCGACAAACGCAAAGCACGTCGTCGAAATAGGCACCTCGAACGGATATTCCGGTATATGGTTCTGTCTCGCCCTGCGCACGACGGGCGGAAAGCTCACGACCCACGAGATAAACGAAGGCCGGGCGTCACTGGCCCGCGAGAATTTCAAACGGGCCGGAGTCGATAACCTCGTGACGCTCGTCATGGGAGACGCACACCAGACAGTCACGAGGATCAAGGAGCCTATCGATATCCTCTTTATCGATGCGGACAAGGAAGGCTACACCGACTACCTGAACAAACTGCTGCCGCTGGTCCGCCCCGGCGGACTAATCCTGTCCCACAATATAGACAGTACGGGTCAGGACTATATCGATGCCATTACTAAAAATCCGATTTTGGAGACAATCCAGACCGCAGGCGTCACTGTAACTTTGAAAAAACGCTCGAGCAATCCCGCCGAAGCAGGCAACAAAAAAGATTGAAATCCGCCAGCGAAACAATACAATTACTTCATGTTAAGCAATACTAAAAAGAAGCGAATGAATTCGCCTGAATCGGATTTGGCCGAACGCTTTCTATGATGAATCTCTTCGTCGTACTAAAAATTAAACAAGCACAACGGAGGCGCCGAATCCGGCGAATTCCATCATGCAGATAGCTCCCAAAAAAGAACTGTCACTCTTCGATTCGACCTGTATCATCGTCGGAATTATCATCGGTGCCGGAATCTATCAGATGGCCCCCGATATCGCCAAGGGTGCCGGAAGCTGGTGGGGTGTGCTGCTGCTCTGGGTCGCCGGGGGACTTCTGTCACTATGCGGCGCTCTATGCTACGCCGAACTTGCTACGGCCTATCCGAAAGAAGGCGGTGACTATGTCTATCTGAGCAAGGCGTACGGCAGGTGGGCCGGTTACCTGTTCGGGTGGGCACAGCTTACGGTCGTCCGCCCCGGCGATATTGCGGTCATGGCCTTCGCGTTCGCTACGTACGCCCGGACAATTTTCGACCCGCTTGCAGGCCATCCGGCCGTCAGCCAGAGACTTTTTGCCGCAGTTGCGACAATTATCCTGACCATAATCAACATTCTGGGAGTCAAGGAAGGCAAATGGACACAGAATCTGCTGACCGTCGTTAAAGCCTTAGGCTTGCTGGCCATCGTAGGCGTGGCGGTGTTTTCGCCGCAGAGGCAGGCAAGTACGGCAAGTTTCGATCCCTTACCACTGAGTTTGGTTCTGGTCTTCGTGCTGTTCACCTACGGCGGCTGGAACGAGATGGCCTACGTTGCCGCCGAGGTAAAAGATTCCCGCCGTAATATCGTTCGCGCCCTCGTCCTCGGTACGGGTTCCGTTATCTTTCTGTATATGTTAATCAACGGTGCTTTTCTTTACACGCTCGGTTACAACGGCCTGGCCACTTCCGGTGCGGTAGCGAACGATGCCATCTCAACGGTATTTCCGAAGATGGGCGGCAAGTTAATCAGCGCGTTGGTGTGCATCTCGGCCCTGGGGGCGGTTAACGGCCTAATTTTCACCGGGGCACGGATTTCTTATGCCATGGGCGCCGAGCACAGGACATTCAAAGTCTTCGGCAGGTGGCACGAAAAAACCGGCACCCCCGCCTGGGCGCTGCTGCTGCAGGGTGTGATTGCGGTGACTTTGATTATGGTCTTCGGCTCATTTATCGACACGATTATATACACCGCCGTCGCTGTCTATGCCTTTTATTTAGGGACGGGACTTTCCGTTATCGTATTGCGATTCAAGGAGCACGCCGTGGAACGGCCTTACAAAGTCACCGGCTATCCGGTTACGACTTTGATTTTCTGTGGCGTTTGTGGATTTCTTATTTATAGCTGTGTCACATACGCATGGTCCTTCAAACGCACCGGTCTTATCGTCTTAGCAGGCATTCTCGCCGCTGGCCTGATTCTCTATTTGCTCACCGAACTCCGCGGCTCAAATTCCAACAGTACAAACACATCCCAATAAAATAATAGCCGGGTTGTGATTTTCGCGCCAATTTCTTGTCACGATGCACTCATATCATTTATTTTGGTAAACTTTCCTTATTTTTCCAGGAAGATAATAGATGTATGCCTTGTTTTTAATAAATTATCATGAAAATTCCTATATTCTAAGCAAATACAACGGTAAAATCTTTATGTGAAAGCCAAAACATATAAAGCTAAAATATTGATCGCAAGAGCAAAATGAGGAGATAGAAATGAATCGTCGAGAATTTTCAAAACGCAGTTTAATACTTGGAGCAGGCATTCTAACAGGCTCACAAAAAATCAGTATGGGAAATACCGGCAGTGACAATAGTAATTATTATGAGGAGCCTTTGAAAAAGTTACCCATAAGGAATTTCGATGTCGTTGTTGCCGGAGGCGGCACGGCCGGCGCCGTTGCAGCGATAGCCGCAGCGCGTCAGGGTGCTAAAACTGCCCTGATTGAAATAAAAGGCTACACCGGCGGGACCGTCACCGAAGGAGGCACTGCAATGCACAGCTTCTATAACCTGTGGAAGGCCTTCCCCGGCGTTACAAAACGGCAGGTCGTACGCGGGATCCCCGCCGAGATTATCGACCGCCTTGTCAAGGTCGGCGGCACTACCGGTCACTGCGAGATGGAAAGAGGATACGATTATGATTCCGTATGTACGGCCATTTGTACGGAGTCGTACAAACTAACTACGATGGAGATGCTGGATGAAGCGGGCGTATTCATGGCCCTGAACACTCTCGTTGTCGGTGCCGTCAGGGACGGAACCCGCATCAAAGGTGTTATCACCGAAAGTCGTTCCGGACGCGAACTGTTCTGTGCGAAATGCTTTATTGATTGCACAGCTTACGGTGACTTAGCGGCCCATGCCGGCGCTGAGTACACCGAACCCAACGATTATTCAGTGTGCAACAGCGTAGGAGTCGGCAATGTGGGCTTGGACAAGTATTATGAATATCTCAAGTCACATAATGCCGTCGGTCAGCTCGCTCGAGGAATGCGAAGCGGCAGGCCGGATCAGGTTATACGGTTAGGCAACGAGTCTGTCAGGCTACCCGATGGTTTCACGCAAGAAGCCCGTGCCATTGGTATGTCCATGATAACCACTTCGGTCCATGATAACTATCTGATGTTCATCAAGTGCAATCTCAAATTGCCGGTCAGTCCCACCGATCGTGACACCGTCTCTAAAGCGGAGCTGACTATCCGAAAAAACATGGCAAAGGCCGTGGAACTTTTCAAGAAGTACGTGCCCGGCTGTGAAAATGCCTTCATGGCCCGAACCAGTCCCAGGCTCTGCATCCGGCGGGCCCGGCTCATCACCTGCGATTACGACATTACCCACGAAGATGTCATCGAAGGCCGACACTTCAACGACGATGTATTGGTTTATGGCTTCCACGATATGGCCCCGGGCCTGCAAATAAAAGATGGCGGCACATACGGATTCCCCTATAGAGCCTTACGTGTGAAAGGTATTGATAATCTACTGGCCTCGGGTATGTTAATCACCACCGACCACCGCGCCCACATGTCCACGCGAAACACTGTTTGCTCCATGGGACAGGGTCAGGCATCGGGCACTGCCGCTGCTCTCTGTTCGGCCAAAAATTGTGGAACTCGTGACCTTCGATACTCAGATTTATACGAAGCCCTTAAAAAAAGCGGCGTCTATTTTGAAAGCTAAGGACAGTCTCCCCAAATCGACGGCATCGAATAATGCACTCCCTATGGGATAAACCCCTATGGGGCAGGCGGAGACCTTTATAAATTCCACAAACAGAAATCGCTTATTTAAAATATACCTTATACGTAAAGCGCGTACGCGCTTTACGTATTAACCTTTTGTGATGATTCGAAGAACAGCGATAGCGATTGTTAGTTAATTTAAAATCGAAGATTAATTATTGAGCAGATTTTGAATGTGATTTTGACCTCTTCCCTGAGCGCACCGTAAGGCGTCCCCATGGGAAAGCGAATGGGCAGCGAAGAATCTCTAACATTTATTCATATTTAGACTTCATCCTTCTTATAGGCCTCGGTTTCGTCGCCCGGATCGATTCCCTGCTGGATTTTTGCCATCCTTTCGGCATGCTTGATTTGCATGCGTCTGATCTTGACGTAGCCATCGACGGCGAGGGCGCCGATGACGATAACCGCCCCCCAGCCCCATAATGGCAAGGCTTCCAATACATTAACAAATGTTTCCATGAGTATGGCTCCCAAATCGGCTTTTACGATGTCATCATTTAAAAACAATCACCAGATTCTACCTCAATATAGTCGGATGTGGGATGTAAATATTTCAGAATTAAGGCAATATATAAGAAAATACTGAGCAAGGCCGAAGTGCCGAATGGGCAACAATCTTAAATATATATTTTAGTAAACGTCCCGAATGGCGGGACTTTAAGCAACATGTTTTAGCCTCCATAGAGATCTTGCTATCTTCATAGACGGATAATGTTGCCACTCTCTCCTGACCATTCGAGGCTCTATCCTTGCGGGCCGCTCAGTAACA
>Ga0315549_1000517_pt1 | contig 44910 bp, 44 predicted proteins | sample SalMarSW160200MG_FD_203101 | JGI IMG/M metagenome (GOLD analysis project Ga0315549, IMG submission 203101) | Salt marsh sediment microbial communities from the Plum Island Ecosystem LTER, Massachusetts, United States - Salt Marsh Sediment SW1601-200 ...
CAGCTCGTCTCCGGCAATTTCTGCGCTCTCTTCCCCCATCGGCTCATCCAGCTCGTCTCCGGTAATTTCTGCGAGTTTTCTACTCCAATCCGCCTCATCCAGCTCGTCCTCGGTAACTTCTGCGCTCTCTTCCCCCTGCGGCTCATCCAGCTCGTCTCCGGTAATTTCTGCGCTCTCTTCCCCCAGCGGCTCATCCAGCTCGTCCTCGGTAATTTCTGCGCTCTCTTCCCCCTGCGGCTCATCCAGCTCGTCTCCGGCAATTTCTGCGCTCTCTTCCCCCATCGGCTCATCCAGCTCGTCTCCGGTAATTTCTGCGAGTTTTCTACTCCAATCCGGCTCTTCTGTATTTTCTCCCTGGTGTAAAGAAGTCATAATCAGTCTTTATAGTATGATTTGAGTTTTACCCTTAACTTTATTATTACCTTTGAGTGAATCTGAGATATCCTTGACTCTGTTAAGTTCAGAACTTTTGCAATTTCCTTTAATGTCAATTCATCATAATAATATAGCGACATTACCAGCTGTTCTTTTTTTGAAAGCTTTGAAAGAGCCTTGGATATAATCTTTTTCGATTCTTTTATTTTCAATTCATCAAAAGGGGAAGGTGCATCCGAGACTTGTCTGGAAAGTTTTGGAGCTTTACCGTCCGGCATGATCTCATCAAGGCTTAAAAGCCCGGATCCCTGTGCTTTCATAGTCATCCGATGATATGAATCGATATCAACTCCCATCTCCTCTGCAACCTCAAAATCATCGGGTTCCCTGCCGAATTTCAACTCAAGGGATCTCATAGCATCTTCAATCCTGTGAATATTTCTCCTGATGGATCTGGAAATCCAGTCCATTTTTCGCAACTCATCCAGTATAGCCCCTTTTATCCTGAGATTGGCATATGTCCGGAATTTAATCTCCCTTGTTGAATCGAATTTTTCAATGGCGTCAAATAACCCAAGGACCCCAGGACCTATCAGCTCTTCCTTGCATATACTGGGAGGCAGTCTGATCGCCATCCTTTCAGCGATGTTTTTTACGAGAGGAGCATACTTGAGAACAAGCTCTTCCCTGAGCTTTTCATCCTTATTTTCCTGCTCCGCCTGGGAAGCCTGCTGATATTTTTTTACCCCTGCCCTCATTACTTAACCCGCCGCTCCTGCCATCAACCTTTTAAAAAAGAATTTAATGCTACCGTCATTTGATCTTCCCATTGTCTGAATTAAAAGATAATCGGCCAGCTTTTTAAAGCTACGGCTTGAAGATGCCTCCGGATAACAGCAACTCACCGGTTCTCTTCTGCTCACAGACTCGTGTAAATGTTTATCGTATGGGATACATCCGGCATAGTCTATGGATATACTTCCCATAAATTTTGCGACCACACTGCTCAGGTTTTTATATACGGATTTTGCCTCTTTTTCATCTTTGACCATATTCATCAAAAGATAAAAATTCTTTACCCCATGTTTGTTAAACATCACTTTTATCAGAGCATATGCATCTGTGATAGATGTGGGTTCCGGAGTTACAACCACTATTCTTTCCTGTGCCGCCAGATTAAAATAAGTAACATTTGAGGAAATCCCCGCACTTGTGTCGATTAGCAATATATCAAACTTGCTGTTCAATATATCGAATTCGTTTAATAGATTGATCTTATGGCCTTCTGAAAGATGGGCTAATTCCTGTACGCCTGAACTGGCGGGTATTATGGCGACACCTTCGGGCCCTTTAACAATAATCTGAGACAGCTCTTTTTCTCCGCTGATGACTTCTTCAATAGTATGTTTCGGGTTTATACCATAGATAATATCAATATTTGCCAGCCCGAGATCAGCATCAAAAATTAAGGCTTTTTTTTTCATCCTCTGATATGCAATAGCCAGGTTACCTACAATATTTGTTTTACCGACCCCGCCTTTACCGCTGGTAACGGCAATAACCAGTGGACCGTTTATTTTTGAAGACTCTCTGTCTTTCTTATACTCTTTAAGCTTTTGAATCTTGCCGGATTCTTCTTTTATTATTCGTCGCAAATTTGTTGCCTGATCCATCTTATTCTCTCCTCCAAAATTTTTCCGAATTCGAATGAAGTTGACTTTATGAAACAACGACATCAACAAGTATTCAGACGGTTCCCGCCTCTGACGGGATCACTGTCTGAGTGAAACAATCTTTCTCAAAGGGATAAATGGACACCCTGATCTTTACTCAATAATAATTTTAAGATCTTTCCTTTATCCGCTCGATCAATATCCTCAGGGACTTTCTGCCCGTTTGTTATATAAGAAATAGGTAAATTTAATTCCATGACCTGGTTTATAATTGAGCCGCACCTTTCTGTTTCATCTGTCTTGGTAAATATGTAACTTAGATATTTTAAGACACTGAAATTGACAGCCGCCTTTTTCATTTCAGACTCCGTGGTTGCGACACTCAAAAGAAGATGTGTGCTGATATTCATATCACCCGGCATCATTCTCTTTAATTCCTCTATCCGTGACATGTCATACTGGCTCTGTCCGGCCGTGTCGATCAAGACAACATTTTTTCCTTCCATCTTTTTAAGGGCAAAAAGCAGGTCCTTTTTTTTAAATGCCCGAAAACAAGGGATTCCCAAAATATTTGCGTATGTCTTGAGTTGTTCCATAGCCCCTATTCGATAGGCGTCTATTGAAATTAAGCCGACCTTTTTCCGAAATTTCAGCATGAGCTGTGCGGCGAGCTTTGCAATTGTTGTGGTTTTACCAACCCCTGTTGTACCGATAAAGGCTGCTATTATCCGGCGGTTATCTCCTACTTGGAACGGATCTTTTGTCTTTATGACCTGCATTATCTCTTTGGAGACTTTTTCTTTGACATTGTCCATACCGTCATCAGAATGTCCGTTGAACACCCCTGTCCTTTCTAAAAAGAGTCTTGCATAATGATCATTAATTCCATTTTTTATCATTCTTGAATAGATGTTGAGAATTCCGGGAGTCAATAATAGTTTTTCTGAAAAACCGCCGGAATGATTCAGAAGATAAAGCATCTCTTTTATACTCATGAGCTCTGATTTTACTTTGCCAAAAGGATCCGAACGTTCACTTGAAATATCACTTCCTGACGGTATCGCAGTTATCTCAAACAGACTGTGTTTACCGTTTCCCTTTATTCTCTTTGTAGAAATAATCATCGCATCATGGCCAAGAACATTCTTAACCTTAGCGGTAGCCTCTTTAATTGTCCCGGCCCGGTATTTTTTAACCTGCATGACTCAAACGTACCTTTCCAATTGATTTAAATCCTATATCACTTAATAGCTCGCTCTGGGACAGTACCATTAATGAAGGAACAAAATACTCCACCATTTTCTTTAAATGCCTTCGTATTACAGGGGATGTCAGAAGGATCGGCTGAATATTCTTTGACATGGCTTTTTCCGACTCCTTCTTGATAGAAACAATAATCGAATCTGCAACCTTTGGATCAATGGAAAGATATGAGCCGTGATCCGTTTTCTGTATTCCCTGAATCAGCAGGTCCTCTACATCCTGGTCCATTGTTATCAGCTTCAAAAAACCATCCTCTCCTATATACGGGCTGATAATGGATCTCGAAAGTTTATTCCTGACATATTCGGTTAACAGGTCAGGATCTTTTGTCAAAACGGCATAATCAGCGAGAGTCTCAACAATAGTCAACAGATCTCTGATAGATATCCGTTCCCTTATAAGATTTTGCATTACTTTCTGCACGATACCTAAAGAAAGGAGATTCGGCACCAGTTCCTCAACCGCCTTTGGATAGGACTTGCTTAAGTTGTCCAGCAAATTCTGAACTTCCTGTCTCCCTAACAATTCAGAGGAGTGCTTTCGAAGAATCTCCGTAAGATGGGTAGCCATTATAGTTGCATCATCAACCACAGTATAGCCGGCAAGCTTTGCTTCCTCTTTCCTTTCCTCTGGTATCCAGACCGCAGGTATGTTAAATGCGGGCTCCATTGTTTCCACTCCTTCTATTTTCCTGCTAACATCTCCCGGATCCATGGCCAGATAATGATTCATCATTAATTCAGCGCCTGCTATTTTTACTCCTTTCAGAAGAATCTGATACTCGGATGATTTCAGTTGCAAATTATCCCTGATATGGATGGGGGGTATAACCATACCCATCTCAAGCGCAAACTGCCGTCTTATTGACCGAACCCTGTCAAGAAATTTCCCCCCCTGTTCTCTATCTACCAGTGAAATGAGTCCGTATCCTACCTCCAGTTCAAGAGGATCAACAATAAGCAGATGCTCAACGGGTTCCGGCCCCTCTTCCACCGTTTCTTTCTTTTTTTCCTCTATCTCTTTTATCTTTAATCCTTCTTTTCTTCCGCCAAGCAGAAAAACGCTTCCCCCAATTAGAATGGAAAGTAAGATAAACGGGATATGAGGCAAACCCGGGATCAAACCGAAAAAGAATACCGTCAACGCTGAAAGATATATAGCCCTTGGATAATTAAGAAACTGTTTCGCAAAATCTTTGCCCATAGTCCCCTCTGAAGCAGCCCTGCTTACAACTATTCCGGCTGCGGTCGATATGGTAAGGGCAGGAATCTGTGACACCAATCCGTCGCCGACGGTTAAAAGGGTGTAATTCTGAGCAGCATCGATGACAGACATCTTTTGTTGAAGCACTCCAATGATAAATCCACCAATAATATTAATAACGGCAATTATTATACCCGCAATAGCATCTCCTCTGACAAATTTGGCAGCGCCATCCATTGATCCATGGAACTCAGCCTCTCTTGTAATCATCGCCCTGCGCGCTTTTGCTTCATCTTCATCTATCAGTCCGGCGTTCAGATCTGCGTCAACACCCATCTGTTTGCCCGGCATACCATCGAGTGTAAACCTTGCAGCAACTTCAGCGATCCGTGTTGCGCCTTTTGTAATAACCACAAAATTTACAATAACCAGGATAATAAAAACAATCATTCCGACCACATAATTCCCTCCGACCACAAAACTCCCGAATGATTTGATAACCTTTCCTGCGGCAAGGGCTCCCTCATTGCCATGTAAAAGTATCAAACGGGTAGATGCCACATTGAGAGACAGCCTGAAAAGCGTGGTCACCAAGAGTAGCGGGGGGAATATGAAAAAGTCCAGGGGTCTTATTGTATACATGGCCATCAACAGTATGGTTATCGCAAGGGTGATATTCAAGGCCAGAAGGAAATCGAGAATAATTGACGGTAATGGGATAATCATTACCACAAGTACGGCAACCACACCAATGACCGTAATCAATTCACTGGATGTGCCGGGATTAATTTTTGAGTTTACGACATCTTCCATTTTTTCTAACCTTTTAAAAGTTTGAAATGCCTAAAGTGATCTAAAGTGCCTAAAGTTGTGGTATTCTATCATTTTATAATTTGACTGCGCTGAAAGCGCATTCCTCAACTTTAGATCACTTTAGTTCACTTCACATTTTTTAAGTGATGAAGTTTTTGTCATAAAAAGCATAATATTTACAACCAAACGCTTAAAATTTACTTATGCCAATCCATGTGCATAACTGGATCTTATTTTGTATATATAAGCCAGAACCTCGGCAACAGCCTGAAAGAGTATCGGCGGTATTTCCTGACCTATTTCAACCAGCGAATTCAGATTCCGGGCAAGTTCTCTGTTCTCCACAATCGGGATGTCATGTTCTTCTGCCAGATTTTTAATCTTTTCGGCGATCTTCCCCGCTCCTTTTGCAAGTAATTTCGGTGCATTCATGGCAGAGCTATCGTATTTTAAGGCCGCGGCAAGATGGGTGGGATTTGTAATAACAACATCCGCCTCCGGAACAGCCTGCATCATCCTTCTTCTGGCCATCTCCATTTGAATGCTTTTTATTCTCGATTTAATCAAAGGATCACCTTCCGTCCTCTTAAACTCATCCTTGACTTCCTGTTTTGTCATCTTGTTTCTGTTTTCAAACTCCCATTTCTGGAAAGCGTAATCCATGATTACCAGAACAATCATTGCCATGCCACATCTGATAAAAATTTTAAAAAAGATCATAAAAATGTAAGAAAAAATTGAATTCAGCTCCATTTCACCCAAATGGGCAACATTATTCATCTCACTCTTTACCGTGATATAGGCGATTCCGCTCACAACGACCAGTTTGATCAAAGACTTGAACAATTCCATGAAACCCTGTTTGGAAAAAAGCCTACCGAATCCTTTAATGGGATCTATTTTGGACAGCTTGGGTATAATCGACTCACCGGATAATACAAACCCAACCTGCATGATATTAGATAAAATCGCCGTAATAAAAATGGCCGCCAAAAGAGGGCATAACGCCAGTATAAAATGGGTGGTCACCTGTTGAGCAAATATCAGAAACTCAGAAATGTTCAGATCATTCATTGTGGGTAGAGAAAATGACCCTTTCATAATAAGCTGAATATGGGAATAGGTATAGGATCCAAAAAGGGATAAAGCGATCAGAGCGGACAGAAGTACGGCCACCGAGGGCAATTCCCTGCTTTTTGCGACCTCTCCCTTGTCCCTGAGTTCTTGTCTCTTCTTGGGAGTAGGTTGTTCGGTCTTTTCTCCGGAACTCTCTTCAGCCATTATCTACACCTTAAACCAGTTCATTGTATGAATTAACACAGGGGCGAGTCCTTCAAGATATCTTTCCATGAATCTCAAAAGCACATTTAAAGATATGCCGAAAAAAAACAGGCCGATACATATCTGGACGGGGAATGCAACGATCATAATGTTCATTTGCGGCATGAGTTTTGTAATCAGCCCGAAAGCGACGTTTGTAAAGAGCAGGGCGGCAATTGGCGGCGCCCCAATCTTCACGGCAATAACAAACATGTCGCCGGATATTTTTGTCATTTTCTTTAACATCCCGATGTTTAAACTTAATGAGCCAACATTTATAATATTAAAACTATCCCTTACGGCGTTGAGTAAAATGTGGTGACCGTTCAACAAAAGAAATAATACAATGGCCACAAGATATGCCGTATTGGCAAAAATGGAGACCTGTACGCCGCTTTGAGGATCAAGCACGTTGGTGATTGCAAACCCTGTTTGAAATCCTACCATTTGCCCCATCATCCTGACCCCTTCAAAAAATATTTGAACCAGAAGTCCCAAAGTCATGCCGATAATTATCTCTGACAGGATCAACTGAGCTATTCCCAATAACGTGCCGGGAAATTCTACCATTTTATTATTGATAACGGGAAACAGAACTATAGCAATAACAACGGCCAGCCCGGCTTTTATTAAATTCGGAATAACTCGTGCACTAAAAAATGGAAACATGACCAAAATAACACTGACCCTTATCAGCACGAGAAAGAATGCCTTGTATTCTTGATATGACATGGTCAATATATCCAATGGCGGTTCCTCTATCTAATAAAATAGGGTATCTGTTCAATAGTCGTCACAGTAAAGTAAATCAAATGATCAAGCATCCAGCTGGCAAAAAAAAGGAGTGCCAGTAGCACGATCAATATCTTAGGCACAAATGTCAATGTCATCTCCTGGATCTGAGTCACCGCTTGAAAGATGCTTATGGCCACGCCCACAACAAGACCAAGACCCAGCATCGGCATGGATACAAGAATGGTCGTTCTTATAGCCTGCTGTGCAAAAGTAATAACAGTTTCCGGTGTCATATTTATCCACCCATAAAACTCTTTACCAGTGAACCTACGATCAAATTCCAACCGTCCACCAGAACAAAAAGCATTAACTTAAATGGAAGCGATATCATAATTGGCGGAAGCATCATCATCCCCATGCTGAGCAATACACTCGCAACAACCATATCTATGACAAGAAAAGGGACGTATAGAACAAATCCGATAATAAAAGCAGTCTTTAACTCGCTTATTACAAAAGCCGGAATCAGAATGGATGTGGGAATATCTTCCCTGTTCTTTGGTTTATCCATCTTTGCCATGTCGACAAATAAAGACAGGTCTTTTTCCCTGGTCTGTCGGAACATAAACTTTCTAACCGGATTTATAGCCGCCTTAAATGCGGCTCCCTGGGAGATCTCTTCATGCAGATATGGCTGAAGTGCGTTATTATTGATCTTCTGCCAGACCGGCATCATTATAAAAAAGGTCATAAATAAAGCAAGCCCCGCAATGATCTGGTTGGAGGGGGTTTGTTGCGTTCCAACCGCTTGCCGTAAAAAGGTAAAAACCACAGCCAGCCTGGTGAAAGACGTCATAAGTATAAGGATAGCCGGTGCAAGAGTGAGGACCGTTAATAAAAAGACAATCTGGAGTAAAACCGAAACATCACCGGGATCCCCACCTTTTTCTACCCCTATATGAAATGAAGGTAGAATTAGATCAGCGGCCCAAATATTTTTTACCAGTAGAATGCAAGCAGCAAGTGAAACGATGATGATAAATAGTATTTTGCTTTGTCTTTTATTCCTTAATCTCATGTTCTTTTCCGCTGACGTTTTTGCCGTTTTTACCTTGATTTAAACCATCAAGTTTTGTTAATAAATTAATTCTTCCCGGTGTAATGCCTAAAACAATCCTTTGACCTGAAACCTCTATGACCTCAATCCTCTCTTTCGGTGATATATGCAGTGAAGAAAGGACCTTGATGAATAAATCTCCCTTTACCTTTTGCTTTGGGAACAGATACCTTTTCATCAAAATAAGAACCAGAACCAAAAAACCAAGCACAATAAAAAGCATGGCAATGGTCTTAATTCCCGTATTTATCAAGTCCATTTCTAACATCCCGCCCACCTCAAATATGGGTCAACCCAAAGACTTAACCCGATCAACAGGATTGATAATATCAGCCACCCTTATTCCGAATTTATCATCCAGAATAACGACTTCACCTTTTGCAATCAATTTGTTGTTGATATATATATCGAGCGGTTCACCAACCGGTTTTGTCAACTCTAATATGGATCCCCGACCTAACCGGAGCAGTTCATTTACAGGCATCTTGACCTTGCCTAATTCCACAGAAACATCGAGTGGCAAATCAAGAATAAGGTTCATATCGTATTTTTCACTCTGCTCCGATCCGTTATCCTGTGATGCATCCGCGGTATTGTTTTCTTCTATTTTATCATTTGCTTCATCCATCTTTTACTCCTCTTTTATTATCTCACTTATTTTTACAGCTTTCCTGTTGTTGCAGGACCCCGGAAAACCCTTAAATTTCGGGATGCCTTCGATATTAACAATAGCGAGATCACCCGGTTTTTGATCCAGTAGTATCACATCATCAATCTTCATCTTCAGCAGTTCCTTTCCTTTAATCTTTGCCATCCCCATTATGCAACTCAACTCGACATTCATATCCATTATCTTTTTTTCAATATACCTTCGCCACTCCTTATCAACCACCATGGATTTATCGTGAAACCCTGTTTTGAGCCTTTTTCTTATCGGTTCAATGGATGAATAAGGAATACAGATGGTAATTATTCCCGTTCCGTTTTCGAGCACTACCTCGAATTTATTTACAATGACCACATCTTCGGATTCTACAATTCCGGTAAACTTAGGATCCATTTCCGAACGAGAAAAGACAGTCTTAACTTCATATACGTCTGACCAGGCCTCCTGAATGTCTGCAAGGATTATTTTAACTATTTTTTCCACAATCTTTGTCTCGATTGCCGTAAAAGATCTGCCTTCAAGTTTGACATGACTCACTCCCTTGCCTCCAAACAGACTGTCAACAAAGGAAAATACCAGATTACCTTCCAGAACAACAAGAGAATGTCCCCTCAACGGTTCAAGGCTAAATATATTAAGACTTGACGGCACCGGGAGAGAAAGACAAAATTCATTGAATTTAACAGACTCAGCAGAAGTCAAACTCACATCCACAACATTCCTGCTTAATATGGGGAGGCTTGTCCTCAAGAAAGCCACAAGCCTTTCATTTATAATCCCCAGAGCGGGCATCCTGAGATGTAATGGCCCGGCCGGTACACTAAAATCATATGCCTTTATCTCTTCGCTTTTTTCAGGTACGTCTGTTTCGGTTTCAACCTTCCCTTCACTTATCCCGCTTAGAAGAGAGTCAACCTCGTCCTGTGATAAAACGTTTCCCATTATTGCACCACAAATTCTGTAAAAAATATCCTGCGAACCGTTTTATTTCCGAGTATCTGATTCATCCTTAATAAAATTGCATGTTTTAATTCAAGCTTGCCTTCCATTGTATTAATATCCTTCAATGTCTGACTCGAAAGAAGAATAAGTACGGTATCCCTCAGTTGCGGTATATTATTATCAATCTTCAGTTCATCTTCTTCTTTACCGACTTCAATCTCCATGCTGATTTTCAAGTATCTTTTACCGATGCCTTTTTTATCAAACAAGTTAACTACGAATGACTTCAGGGGAATGATTATACTCACCTGCTCTTCTTTTTCAGTATCTTTTTCATTGCCTTTTTCATTGGCTTTTTTATATTTGCTATACCCAAAAAATCCCCCAGCTCCCAGAAGGAGTACTATGACCCCTATAATGATAAGCTTAAGTTTCGATTTCTTCGGCTTTTCTTCTTGGTTTTCTTTGACTTCATCTTTATCCTCAGCCATTTAACCCTCCTATATATGCTTAAATACTATCTCTACTCTCCTGTTCAATGATCGGTTCTTCGGGGTGTCGTTTGGATATATGGGTCTGAAAGAACCGCAACCTCCGACATAAAAACGTGACGGTGACAGCTCTTTTTCCTTTAAAAAATAGTCGAAAACTGAAAGACCCCTGTATGCTGACAGCTCCCAGTTTGATTTATATAACTTACTTTTAATCGGAATATTATCTGTATGTCCCATAATTAGAATATCATTGGGGCATTCATATATAGCATCGGCAACCGTATCAAGAATAGGATATATTTCCTTTTTTACTATCGCTTTTCCGGGATCAAAAAGAATGTTTTCATTAAAAGAAAGAACAACACCCCTCTCATCATCCGAAAGATTTATTTTTTCATTAATATCTTTCAACATATCCTTAATTTCCAAGGATAATTTTATTTTAGCCAGGAAATGTTTCTGATCAATCACTAACACGCTATCGCTATTATTATATTGCGATATAAAAGATGAAAAGTCAGAGACCTTCCCGAATGACGCGAATTCAAGCACTCCGGTTGATTCAGTGAAGTTAGTCATAAGTTTGCTCAGTTTCTTTATATCCATTGAAGACATTGTGAGCAACATTACAAAAAAAGTGAGAAGAAGCATAACCAGGTCTGCAAATGTCACCATCCAGGCATTGGAATCAACATCATTATCGCTCACGTCTTTTTCCTTTTTTCCGGTTATTTAAAATATTTTAAAGTCAAACTTCTTGTAGGTGAAGAAACCGGATGGTTTTTTTCTAAAAACCCTTTTAATGTAATTCGGCGCTTTATAATTCAAAATAATTTCCACCCTTCTGTTTTGCGACCTCGATTGCCGGGTATCATTGGAGGAAGTCGGCCTGAAACTGCCGGATCCATATGGATTCAGCCGTTTTGGCGAAACCGCACCTTTCGACACGAAATATTTCGCCAATTGAATCGCCATGAGTGACGAAAGTTCCCAGTTAGACGCATATCCTTTTTCTCCGGCCTGGATATTGTCTTTGTGCCCGACTATTTCTACCGGATAATTCCCCTTGTTTATAATACCGCATAATTTATCTAAAACAGGTAATATAGACGGTTTGAGTTCAGATCGCTCCCCGTTAAAAAGGACCTTTTCATTTATGGTAATTATCAATTTATCCCCCTCTGTTTTTACTATAATGTCATCCGGCAAAGGGGTCGTCTCTTTATTCATGTATGATAAAAGTTGTTCAAGGGTTAATTCTTCGTCAACAATGGGCGCCGAGGGGGGCATAATTTTCTTTCCTGTCTCCAGGGGTGATAATCCTCCGGGTAATCCGCCAAAAGCACCGATTAGCGATCCTATGGCCACGCGTGACCGGTATTCGTCTATTACCGCGATAGAATTGAGCAAAATAAAGAAGGTTAAAAGTATGAGGAAAAGGGAAATGGTCATCACCATTCTAATGTCTGCCCCGTCATCATCAATTTTTTTCTTCTTTTTTTTATCCATTCTTTATCAACCCTTTTTCTTAGCAGGGGGTAGAAATGCCAAAAGTTTCTGTTCAAGGATCCTTGGATTGTCTCCGTTGGAAAGGGATATTATTCCCTGTATCGCCATCTCTTTGATCAACATCTCTTCTTTGCTGCGGGTTTTAAGCTTTCCTGCTATGGGCATACAACAGATATTGGCCATAAGCGAGCCATAGAAGGTTGTGAGCAATGCCACGGCCATGGCCGGCCCGATCGTACTCGGATCATTCATGCTCTGCAGCATCTGAACCAATCCTATAAGCGTGCCGATCATACCCATGGCAGGAGCAAACGTCCCCATGGTGGTAAAAATATCAGCACCAAGCTTGTGTCTATCTCTAACAAAATCGATTTCCGTATCCAGAATGTTCTGGATCTGTTGAGGCTCAAATCCATCGATAGAAAGCTGAACCCCTTTTTTTAAAAATTCGTCCTTAACTTCCTTTATTTCGCTCTCCAAAGCCAGAATCCCTTCTTTGCGAGTTATTTTGGCAAAATCCGTAAACTTGGATATAAGTTCGGTAGCGGATATATTTTTAGTAAAAAGTGCTTTTTGCACCACTTTGATAACACTGAGAAAATCTTTTAAGGGATAAGCAATCAATGTTACGCCGATGGTGCCGCCCATAACAATGCATAAAGAAGGTATATTTATAAATATTTTCAGCCCTGATCCCATAAAGATGGCGCCAAGCACAAGGCCGGCTGCAGAGAGAATGCCCACGATAGTTGCAATATCCATAATATTTCCTTGATGTCGTAATTATCTGACGATCTCTTACAAAATAAAGAGCTTTGTCTGGATATACAGCAACCTTTGTGCCATTCTTCTTTTTGAAAGGATTATTTTTTATAAGAAGAAAATAAGATAGATATTACAGGAAGATATGAAGACTTTATCTGTGTTTAAAAAAGACTTGCCAGTTAAGGGGCGTCAAGTATTGAGGCAGATGTCAATATTTTGACATCTGCCTCTTTAAAGGCGATCACCTATCTCTTAATATTAATAAGCTCCGCAAGCATCTGGTCCGTCACCGTAATAATTTTTGAATTCGCCTGGAAGCCGCGCTGTGTAGTAATCATTTTGACCAGCTCATTGGCGATGTCCACATTGGATTGCTCCAATGCATTCGGGGCGATGCTTCCAAGTCCGTTTGTTCCAGGTTTGTTTGTAATCGCAGAGCCGCTTTCTCTTGTCTCGCTGTACAGGTTTCCGCCCTCCTTAAACAGTCCTTCCGTATTCTGGAATTTTGCGAGCCCCACCCTGTACAGGGGGATAAGCTGTCCGTTGGAATAGCTCCCTGTTATGACGCCGTCAACATCCACATTCACTCCTCCAAGATCACCTGCCCCATAGCCGTTAGCCGACTGAAAGGTGGTTGTAGAAGCGGAGGCATACTGTGTAGTTGAAAGAGAGGAGTTAACCCAACTGCTGCCATTATATCTCGTCCCAAAATTAAGCTCGATGATCTGATCACTGGTAAAGGTAGGAATAAACTGATAGAAACCATTTGAGACGTCTGACGTTGTCTGGAGATCAACACCTCCATCAGAAGTGTCTATTTGGCCCAACGTTAAATCGGTGATCGATCCGGATGTACCATAAATTAAGGTCCCTCTGGCCAGCAGCCCTTCCAAAGGATGACTCGTAGCAGTGCCTCCTTGTTTTGTTACTTCTGGTGTAAAACCGGATGTACCGGCGCCCGCATTTGTCCTGGCGCCAGTACTGGCATCGGTAACGGTTACCACTGCACCAGAAGCCGTCGCACCAAATTTAGCCTGAGGATCAAGGAGAATTCCTGCTGCAACTTCTGCAGCCACTTGAGCGGCCGTCATTCCGGCTGTTATCGTTGTAATTTCTACAGCCCTATCAGCAGCTGACGCTCCCGTCGGTATGGTTGTTCCGGAATCATCAACATCGATCCAAAAAGCAACCGAACCGGCATCATCATTAAGCGTAAAGTATGTACCATCAAGAGAACCAGCGGTATCGGCGAGGCAGGTAATATCAGTTACTTCCTTACTGGCAGTAAAAGTCCTGTTGTCTTCAGATGGGTTGCACGTAACGATATATTCATAGGTCGAATCTGAGTTGGCCTTGTCAAAATACAGGGTTATATCATGAGTGCTTCCCAGGGAATCATATACACGCAGTGTGGTCTGGTATTCATAAGAACTTTCACCAATGGGTGTGGTATTTGTGCCATCCCAGGCTTGAAACAGTGAAGTATCGGTTCCTGATGAATTGTCATCCCCATCGGAATCAAGGTTCACAATAACTTCGATGTTATCGGTCTCTGAAGGAGGTGATGTAAAAGAACTCATAACGATATCGGTTATTGAACCTTCATCCTGTCCGCTGCTGTCCAGAGACCATCCCTGGACAATGTAACCTTCGGGATTGATAAGATATCCGTTTTCATTAAAACTGAAATTGCCGGCTCTGGAATAAAAATAATTTTGAGTGCCGGACTCTTTTAACTGAAAAAATCCATTTCCACCGATGGCCAGGTCCGTGGTGTTCCCTGTGGTTTCAAAGGAGCCCTGCTCGAAAGAGGCACGGATATTTCCCAGGGCGGTTCCCCTCCCCACCTGAGATGTCCCGGACAGTGTGGCAACCGACTGGCTCAAAAGATCCTGAAATGTAAAGCTGCTCCCTTTGAAACCCACGGTGTTGACATTGGCAATGTTATCTCCTATGATTTGCATGGCATTGCCCAGGGTGCTCAGCCCGCTGATTCCTGAAAAAAGTGAACTTGATAAAGACATTTTATTTCCCTCCTTAGTTTTCTGTCGTTGTTTTGTTTATTTCAGTAATGTTATCCTTATTAATTAATTTATCACCGATCATTAAATAAGGATCGCCGTATTTATAGGTCACACCGGTGACCTCTCCAGAGATATAAGTGTTTGCTGTAACATAATAACCATTTTCATCTCTGGCCGTAACTTCAAAGGTATATGCGCCGTCTGGCACGATCTCTCCACTTTCATCTCTGCCATCCCAATTGATATTGTGCTCCCCCTTTTCCTTCCATCCGGAATAAAGGGTTCTGATTTTCAACCCATTGCTGTCATAAACACTCACCGTAGTATCTGCGCTTTCTTCCAGGTTGAAAAAACCTGATAAAACCTCGCCATCTTCAACTGAAATGGTATTTTCATCAGCCTTAACCGTTTTGCCGATCAACGCAATCAAATCCTGTTGTCCACCCTGGTCGTTAAGTATCCCCTGAATATCGGATAGACTCTTATTCATTCCGTATAGCTGTTCAACGCTGGTAAACTGAGCCAGTTGAGCGGTAAATTCCGCGCTGTCGAGCGGACTCAGCGGGTCCTGATTCTTAATCTGGGCGATAAATAGTGTCAAAAATTGATCTATTCCAATATCTTCCATACCGGTACCGGAAGATGTTTGTGTATCCGCAATAGATGTTCCTCCGTAATCTGTATTAATTCCTTGTATGGACATGAATCACTCCCTCCTTTTAAGTTATTTCGCTTCGTTCACAATTATTCCATTTTATTATGCCACTAAATTTAATAAATGGTTTCCGGCACCCATTTTGAGGAGCTCTGATGGTAAGACTTCTGCCGTATTCTTAGACAGGAACGCTCCCCCTCCGAAATCCTGATTCCTTCTTTTCCCCTCATTCATCCATTCTTTTGAACCTGCCAGGGATTGTCCAAAGCCGGTGTTGATCTGGATATCGATGTTTTCGAGCTTTATCCCCTGTGATACCAGGGCTCCTCTGAGTTCGTGTACATTGGACAATAAAAGTTCTTTTACCGAGCTATGCTCGGCGATCATCCCCAACTTTAACGCATTGTCTTTAATATCAATATTAATTTTTACTCTTCCCAGGTCAGGGGGCTTTAATTGCAATCTTACGATCCTGTCACCCCTTAGAATAGATCTCGATATCTGCTTCCCTACCTGATCAACAAGATAAGCCGGAAGAGAACTCCTGAAAGACTTATCATTGCTCTCAACTGCATTTATCGTCTCTGAAAAGGTAGAAACAACCGTCTGTTTAGGGGGTTCCATGATCCTGATTCCTGATTTAATATCATGGCCTTCTTTGCCGGCCATGTTTTGAAACCCCTTGCCGCCGGCTGAATTTGAAAAAAGATCGACTTTCTTTTCATGATGCGCATATTCAATATTTTGCCGCCCAATATTATTGATTTTTTCATTTTTATCATTTAAATTAGGCAATAAGCTCTCGTTATCCAAAGATCCGACGTTATCGTTCATCTTTTCTTTTGCAATAGGATCATGAAGTTTAAAATTAGCAACTGCCTGTGGGGAAAATACGAGTTTTTGTTTTTCTCCTGATACAACCACCCGCTCGAGCAACCGGCCCATGGTGGATTTCAATTCCGGCGGCGGATTATTTTCTTTGCCCTGCCTTTTTGACATCTGTTCCAGTGATGTAATGAAATCTTCTATGGAAATTTTACCGGCCTTGGCCTTATCCGGTAGATTCAGACCCATTATCTCCATTTTATTTGAGATCTGTTTGACCGTATCATGATCTTTAATTGTTTGGATTTTATCCGATATCCGGTTACTGATCTCTTTTAATTTTATTGCAAATCTTTTCGGATCAAGCCCCCCGCCTTCATCTTTTGCGGCACTAAAGACATTATCAAGCTCTTTGGGTGTCAGGCCAAAATTTCTCAATGCCGATTCAAGATGGGGGATAGCAGACGGTTCTATCATACAATTATGTTTGTCATTTTCTTCAGCTCTTTCCGCCGGATCAAGCTCCGCTATCTTTCGAAAAAAGTTCGCAAGATTTATTTCACCATCCGGATGATCAATTTTTAGTTCCTTTAAAAAAATTTCCGCTTTTTGCTCTGAAAAGCCGCATTGCAAAAGAAATTTTTTCAATAAAAAAAGGTCCTCTGTGTTTAAAGAGATTTTATCCAACGGTTTCCCCTTTGCTAAAAGCCCTTTTCGAAACGATTCAAGGTAAAAGCTGGGTCCTTTTTTATCTGCGGGCACTCTGTCCTGGTGATGCTGATTTTGCCCGTTAACAGAACTTTTTTGAGCCCGGCTCAGGTCGGCCAGGACATTGGATAAAAAATCACCCTTGCCTTTAAATTTCTCATGATTCTTATTATGGATTGTTTTACAGTCATTAAGTAATGAAGCTGTTTTTAAAATCATTGGGTTCATAACTTTTTTTTACCTTGATAAACTTGTAAAAATTCTTTTGCGAAATTTTTAACCCTTACCTTTGAAAATATTTTTCATAATTTATTAGCAAAGGTTGTACCAAAAACCAGCGATATTTTTTTAATCTTTAATTTCAGAAGGTTATAAAATAGAAGGGATTAATTCTTTGAAAAGTGAGTTTTCAAAAGGAAATATTTTGCCTGATGAAGCTGTGCAGAAAGGAAAATTTTGCCTGTTTTGAACAAAAACTTGATTTTTTATATTTAATAATATATAGAAATTATGAATAGATTGGATCAAGGAGTATAAATGACGGTTGATATTATCAATAATTGGCCATTAATGGTGATTCCGTCGGCCGGTGATAACGCCCTTCAAAAAGAAGCTTCTCCACATTTTCTCTCTCAAAATCGCCAGAAACCGATAATCATGGACATCGAAACAGAACGCAACTCTGATACCTTCCGGGAAAAGGGAGCGTTAATTGATATTTATATTTGATTCCACCCTTATTTTATTCTCTTTTAACAAGCCCTTCACTTATTTCTGCCGCCTTTTCTATTTTGACAAATGACAGTATCTTCCCTACGGCGTCTCCCTTCATCTTGGACATAAGTTCTATGGCCAGTTTTATGTCAAGTTTTTCAATCAACTCTGCTGCATTCTGTGGTTTCATAGTGGAATATACTTTTATAAGATGCTTGAACTTTTGCTCTTCGGCCGTTTTCTTTTTGGCAACTTCAGATCTGATTTCATCCCTTAATTGAGTAAGTTTTGCAATTTTCTTATTTATCTCATCCTGAATGGATAAAAGTTCCGACTTTTTTGCTGCAATCCTCTTTTCTTCTTTTTCTATCTCAAGCTTCTTTGAAATAAGATATTTCAGGTCGATGGTCTCTTCTTTGGCTTTTTTTTCATCTTTCTTTTCGGTTACCTCAATATCTTTCGCTTGTTCCGCCGCTATAGCATCTGCATGGATAAAAAAGGGATCCAGGCCAATCCGGTACATAAAAACAGAGCCCAATAATAGCTTTATGACAATCAAAAACGTCAGAAGAATCTGTGTTCGCAACTTCACGACCTTCGCCCCTTTCCGGTTATAACCATCTCATCCAGGATTTTTTGATCCTCTCTTTGTGATAATTCTATATACTTGTTATGCTTCAAATCTTTCAGGGTCTCTAAGGTCTTTTTCTTAATCGATTCATTTGTTAAAATAGCTTCTTTGGTTATGACATTCTCCTTTTCTTGTTTCAGGAGAGTATGGGCCGATTCAAGATCATGCTCTATCTTATACAAATATGCCAGGTATATTTTATATCTGGGAACATCTATCCCTTTAACTCCTTCATCAATGCAGCTTTTTGCAATCTCTTTTCTTTTTTCGGATAACCTTTTAACTTTTTTTTCCCTTCTGATACACTCAGTTCTCGCGTTAAATAGATCTATCTGTGCAACTTTAGTTAAGTATTTTCTATAATCAAGTATCTTATCGAGCCGAAATGCAAATGGTTTCATCTTTTAATCATTCTGCAAACAAAGCTTTCAAGCGTTCAACACCGTCTTTATAAGTTACCTTTTGATTAATATCCTGCTGAAGAAATGTGTTAATCCGGCCAATCATCTTCTTGCCATAATCTATCTGGGGATCGCTTCCGTCGACATAAGCGCCGATATTAATCAAATCCTCGGCTTCCCTGTAGGTTGCAAGTACATTGATCAGCTTTTTAGCACTATCAAGATGTTCGTGATCAACGATATCTCCCATTACCCTGCTAATACTGGCCAGAACATCTATAGCAGGATAATGCCCCTTTTGGGCAAGATTACGCGATAGCACGATATGACCATCTACGGTGGAACGAACCGCATCCGCTATGGGTTCGTTCATGTCATCTCCTTCAACCAAAACATTATACACCCCGGTGATACTACCTTTTTTTTCGACGGTTCCGGCACGTTCTAAAAGCTTGGGTATCTGGATAAAAACACTCGGAGTATAACCTTTTGCTGAAGGGGGTTCACCTGCAGCCAATCCAACCTCCCTTAATGACATTGCAAATCTGGTAATAGAATCCATAATAAGGATAACATCTTGTCCCTTATCCCTGAAAAATTCAGCGATTGTGGTGGCCAGATGGGCCCCTCTTATCCTGACAAGGGCCGGAGAATCAGATGTTGCAACCACAACAACCGATTTTTTAAGCCCTTCTTCACCAAGACTCCTTTCTATGAATTCTCTCACCTCCCTGCCACGTTCTCCGATAAGAGCGATTACGATTACATCCGCGGCGGTATTCCTGGATATCATGCCCATCAAAACACTCTTTCCCACGCCTGATCCTGCCATTATAGCTATTCGCTGGCCCTTTCCCAGGGTTTGCAAAGCATTAATGGCACAGATACCCACATCGATCTCTTCATGAATAATCTCCCTTTTTAACGGATTGAGAACATTTCCATATATGGGATATTCTACTTCCGACGTTATCGGCCCCTTCTTATCTATTGGTCGACCAAGGCCGTCTATAATTCTCCCTAAATATTCCTTTCCAACTTTAACGGAGGGTTTTTTACTTACATCGACAATTCGGCTTCCGGGCTCAACTCCCCTGATTTCACCAATAGGCATCACAATGAGTCTTTTGTCATTAAATCCTATCACTTCAGCCTGTACATTTCGGCCTTCTGAATTTTGTATATCACAAAGACTTCCAACACTCAGCCCAGGCCCATTGGCTTCGGCAACAATTCCTGCAACTTTTACTATTTTGCCACACAGTTTTATAGGACTGCATGAACTTACAACATCTATGTATTTGTCCCATCTGATATTTGCTTTCATGTCATACATTTTCTTTTTCGTAGAAGGCGTCTTGCAAACACTGATATATTTTTTCAAGCTGGGTTTCAATCCCGGCATCAATATCACCATATGGTGTTTTCAGATAACACCCCCCTCTGGTGATGGAAGGATCACAAGTAACTGTTATTGATTTAAGTTCTTTATATTCCTTAAAAAGATCCGGTCTTAATTCTTCAATGTAATCGTAATCTTCCGGGTTGACATTGAGAACAATTTTACTCTTTTCAACCGCAAGATTCAGTGCATTAAAAACAGCCTCTTTTACTCCGCTTTCATCAAATTTTGTCAAATGATGGACAATCTTTTCAGCAATAGCAAAAGTTAAATCTAATATTTCCTTTTCATGCTGCTTTAATATCTCTTGTTTGAGACTGCTCATCTCATCAAAAAGTTTCTCTATATTTTCAATTACCTTGTTTGCCTTTTTTTCTCCTAACTCAAAGCCGTCTTTTTCCCCCTGGACAAAGCCTTTTTCATAGGCTTCCTGCTCTATCAGAGACACATTCCCCTGTGCCTCGCTCGTGGCATCTTTCCCTGCTTTTCTTTTGTTTTGACTGTCCTGGTATCCTTCAAGAGGAATAAATTCCGCCCGCTTTGGCTCTCCGGCCTGGAGGGATATAAAGCCATAATCATCTTTTTTATCAATAATTTCATTATCTTCAAAAGATTTTATATGGTAATTTGTCCAGGATTTTATATGTTCTGATTCATTTTCCGAATTTTTATACATAGACATCATCATCACCCTTGGACAAAACGATCTTGCCTTCCGACTCAAGCCTCTTTGCAGTTTTGATAATCTCTTGCTGGGCCTCTTCAACCTCTTTCAACTTAATCGGGCCCATGACCTCCATATCTTCCTTTAGCATTTCCGAAGCTCTTTCAGATAAATTACTAAATATTTTATTTTTCATCTCTTCAGAGGAGGTTTTTAAAGCCTTTATCAACATCTGGTTATCCACATTCTGCAGGATATCTCTGAAATTTCGATTCTCAACCTGCAAAAGATCTTCAAAAACAAACATTTTTTGTCTTACCATTTCTGCCAGACTATCGTCCTCTCCTTCTATATGGGAGAGGACCGACTCTTCGGTTTTTCCATCGACTTTATTCAATATATTGGCCAGGATCTCTATCCCGTCAAATTTTTTGGTTGATCCTCCAATTTTTAAAATCTCTTTTTTAATCACCTTGTCCACCTCATTTACAACATCCATATCAACTTGCCCGATTTTTACTATCCTTAAAGCAATGTCTGCCTTGAGTTCATCAGAAAGTAGCTGGAGGACTTCCGCAGCCTTTTCATGCGGAAGGTAACTCAGCACCAGGGCCATTGTTTGAGGATGCTCTCCTTGAATTATACCGACAAGCTTTTCAGCCGACATGTAGGCCAGGTCACTAAAAGGAGCAAGGGCTCTATCTCCCCCTATCATCCTGAAAACATCTCTTGCAGTTTCTTTATCCAAAGTTTTATTCACGACTTCCTTAAGAAAGTCCTCTCCGGAAACTAAAACATTAGTACCGCTTTTGATATTTGTTAAAAACTCATCCATGACCGAGTTTAAAACATCAGAAGGAATATGATTTATTTCAAACAGATATTGCCCGATCTTTTTTATATTTTTTTCATCTAATTTTTTGAAAAATGATGTTGTAAATTCCTCTCCCATGGTCAGCAAAAAAATGGCCGCCTTCTGTGGTCCTGTTAATTTATCGATAGTTAATTTTATATTCTCCATTATTCTTATTCACCTATCCATCCTTTAACCAGTTGTTGAGCTTTTTCCGGGTCATTTTTACTTATTTCTCTAACCCTTTCGATCCGACCCATTCCTTTTGATAAAGGGAGGCTTTCATATTCTTCAGAAACCGATGCAAGTTCTCTACGTTGAACGGTAACTTCTTTTGTAATGTTCTTAATACTCTTTAATAAAGGTTTGACGATCAGCATAAAAACCATGACCACTAATAGAAAATTTACTATTGTTTTTCTGTAGTCTTTCACGATAGTTAATACTTGATCAAATTTACCGGCTTCCACTTCAGCGCTGGGTTCTATGGGAGCTGACCCTGCAAAAGGGATGGAACTTACCGAGATCTGATCTTCCCTGTCTTCATTATAACCCATGGCTTTTTTTACTATTTCTTCAAATGTTTTAATTTCCTGCTCACTTCTCGGAATGTATTTTTTTTGGGTTGTTCCATCTTCTGATTTTTCTAACTCATAATTCCCGTCAATGACTGCGGCGACTGAAAGTCGTCCGATTTTTCCTGCCGGTTTTAAAGTTGTCCTTGTGATTTTATTGATTTCATAATTTGTGGCAATGTCCTTTTTTGTCTTCTTATTCTGAGTTTGATTTGGAAACGGCACAACACCTCTTCTCTTATCAATTAATGTCTGCGCGGTTTTGTTCCCTTTTTCACCTGCCTGCATGACCTCTTCAATATTTCTCGAACTTCTGACAGCTGTTGCTGATGGATCGTATTCCTGTTCACTTAAGGTAATCTTATCAAATTCGATTTCGGCATTTACTCTAACTATTGCCTTGCCGGAACCTACAATTCCTTCCAGCATGCTTTGAACATTTGTTTTTATCACATTTTCAACATTTGTTTTATAGTCTAACTGTGTACTACTGAGTTCGGAAGAAGATTCATCGCTGATCCCGCCCTTGAAGATGAGCCTCCCTTTTGTATCAACAACCGTGACATGTTCCGGTTCAAGCCCTTCAATGGCACCGGCAACAAGGTGTACGATTGCCGCAAGTTTAGCAGGGGGTAAGTTTGACCGTAAATCCAGCTGAATTGACGCTGATGCCGGCTCACTGTCTTCGATAAAAAGAGATTCTTGAGGAATGGCTATAAACACTCTGGAATCATTTACCTCTTTAAACCGGTTTATGGTTCTTGCCAGCTCACCTTGCAGGGCTCTCCGGTAATTCAATTCCTGTACAAATTTAGTGGTTTTAAAATCTGTATGGTCAAATATTTCAAACCCTACATTACCCCCGTTAGGCAGACCGTCACCAGCCAGGGACAGGCGCAATTCGTATACTTTTTCTTCCGGTACCATTATCATGGTACCATTGGCCTCAACTTTGTAAGGCATGTTTCTTTCCTTTAACTTAGCGGCAATAGCACTTGCATCCCTTTGGGAAAGATTGGAAAACAAAACCTGGTAATTTTCCTGATTTGTCCAAAAAAACATTAAAGAAAATCCGGTTATCACAAGAATAATAACAAAGACCATGCTGATCTTTTTAGAAAGAGGGAGTGCATTTACTACATTAAAAAATTGACTGACCGACTCATTCATTCTAATAACTTCCTTTCAATTTTAGTCGTAAAGATCCTGGCCCAAAAGACCCGGCTTTGGTTCACCCCCAGAGAAGGTTAATATTACAGTACATTAAGTGCCTAAAGTTTGAAGTGAACTAAAGTGAGCTAAAGTTAATGTATGTGCCTTCGGCACTATCAATTTAAATAAAAACTGATTTGCGCTGAAAGCGCTTTCCTCAACTTTAGGCACTTTAGGCATTTTAAAACTGCATATGCATTATTTCTCTATATGCCTCGACAGCTTTATTTCTTATTTTAAGGAGCAACCGCATGGATATATCGACCTTCTGGAGGTTTATCATTGTCTCATGAATGTCTGCTTTGCCTTTCAGAAGATCCACAATCGACCGGTTTGCATCTCTCTCCAGTCCATTGACCCTGTCCACAGCATCCTTTATAACTTTGCCAAATTCTGTCTGACTTCCTGATTTAATGTTCGCATTATTCTTGAGTGCAACCTGCTGCAAACTTCCAATTTTTAGATCATTCATGTTTTATCTCCCTATTTCAAGTGCTTTAATGGCCATCTTCCGTGTTGCTTTAATAACCGCTATATTGGCTTCAAACGCCCTTTTGGCCATCATCATGTTTGTGGTTTCAACAACAAGATCAATATTCGGCTTGAGCAAATACCCTTCATCATTCGCATCCGGATGGCTTGGGTTATACACTTTTTTAAATGGACTTTGATCCTCGACCACATCTTCGATTTGAACTCCCTCAACAGTCGAATTTAAAATATCGCCAAAGCCCTGATTCGGCGGCTTTGTGCTCATAACCACCATCTTCCTCCGGTAAGGTCCCCCATTTTCCGTTCGGGTCGTCTCAATATTGGCCAGGTTGCTTGCAATGATATCCATCCGTTTTCTCTGGGCATAAAGTCCTGATGCGCTTGTTTCAAGACAAACTAGAAAATTCATTCTATTGTCCTCCTTCTTTAATGACCTCTTTAATTAAAGCTATTTTTCTCAAAAGCGTTTCAACGGCTTCCCTGTACATCAAATTATTTTCTGTAAGTTTTGTCATCTCTTTATCTATATTAACCCAGTTATAACCGTTCCATTCACCTTTTTCCTCAAAAGTTTCAATCCCCTGAGGTCTCATGTTCATATTGATATGCCCGGGATTTGTCCGGGTCAAATTCAATTGATTATGGGTTTCCAGAGCACGTGCCAGAGCTTCTTTGAAATTAATATCTTTTGGCCTGTATTTTGGCGTATCTATATTGCTGATATTACTGGCTATAACAGTATTTCTTTTCTGAGTGACACGTATTGCCTTATCAAGGTCATTGAATATTTTACTAAACGATAAGTTATCCGGCATAATATTTTCCTTTCATTAAGTGCCTAAAGTGATCTAAAATGATCTAAAATGCCTAAAGTTATGGTGTCGCTTCGCTCCGCTGTTTTTATATAATTGACAGAATTCCTTAACTTTAGCTCACTTTAAACTTTAGTTCACTTCACACTCTTGCAGCGATTATTCAGGCAGAGCCGGAAAACTCTGACCCGGCCTAAAGGACCAAGCTTTTCAGGACAAAATAAAATATTAGCAATTTGCATGCCTCTTTTATTGAATTTCCATTTTTTTTCTGTATTCATTTAATTTGTTCCTCAATGTCCGAACGCTTATCCCTAATATTTCGGCTGCATGGGTCCTGTTACCGTTGGTTTGGTCCAGGGCCGTGAAAATCACATTTTTTTCCATTTCTTTTAAAGAGATCGTCGGCATAAAAGGATGTACTGCCGTTTCGGACTGTCTGTTTTTTTCAGTCATAAAAAGATCTTCCTCGTCTATAAGATCTCCCTTGCACATAAGAACCGCCCTTTCAATTACATTCTCAAATTCCCTTACATTCCCCTTCCATGGCATCTGCATAAGTGAAGCCAGCGCCTCCTTGGTCAATCCTTTGACAGATCTTCTATTTATACTGCAGTATTTTTCGATGAAATAATCTGCCAGCCAGGGTATATCATCTTTCCTCTCTCTTAATGGAGGTAGATAAAACGGTATAACATGCAAACGATAATGAAGATCTTCCCTGAATTTTCCTTCATCAATCTGTTTTTCTATATCCCTGTTTGTGGTAGCAATAAATCTGACATCCACAGGCACCGGAGCGGTTCCGCCAATCCTGTCAATCTCCCTTTCCTGCAAAACCCTTAAAAGTTTTGACTGAAGCTGATAATCCATCTCGCTGATCTCATCCAGAAGCAAAGTTCCTTGATTGGCCAGTTCAAATTTCCCTTTTTTCCTGGAGAATGCACCGGTGAAGGAACCCTTTTCATGGCCGAACAGTTCGCTTTCCAGCAAAGCCTCAGGGAGTGCAGCACAATTAATAGCCACAAAGGCTTTATCTTTCCGGGAGCTATAATTGTGGATATACCTGGCAAACAGTTCTTTGCCTGTTCCGGACTCTCCTTGAATAAAGACGGACGCATTGCTGTCTGCGACCTCTTTTGCCAGCTTTAAAATCCTTTTCATTTCCTTGTTTTTGGTTATTATTGTAAATTTACCATTCGAAGATTTCTGATCAGTAGCATTAAAACCATTGGATATGTACGAGGCAATGATTTCTATCATTTTGAGCGTCAGGGGTTTTAACAAAAAATCTTTTGCTCCCAGTTTCATCGCCTCCACCGCTTCATTGACCCCGGCATTGTCTGAAATAAGAATGACCGGCAAAGATGCATTGACTTCTTTTATACGTTTTAAAAGACCAAATTCTTCACCCTGCGGCAAATTCATGTCAGTGATAACCATATCATAGTGATCTCTGATTATTTCTTCAAAAGCCGTCCGGCCGTTATTAGTAGTTTTTACCTGGCAGCCCGATTCAATAAAAACTTTGCACATATGATTTGACGGATCGGTAATATCATTTTCAGCCAGTAATATCTTCTTTCCTTTCATCACTGAATACTTTCTCCGATTTTTGAGCCCGAATTTAACATCTCGGAAATTTTATCACTATTAAAATTAATCTCTTTAATCTTTTCTTGAGCAAGGTTGCTCCAGAAAGGATCATTGAGGCTCAAAATTTGATTATAGAGAGCAAGGGAATCTTCTTTTTTATTTAATAGTAAATAACATTGAGCAATTTTGAACTTTAAAGAGATTTTATCGCTTTTCTCCGTTGCCGTATCCACGGCCTGATTAAAGAAAGTAACGGCTTTTTTCGCATAACCGAGATTAAGATAGAGATCTCCTATCTCCTGATAGATATTGTAATCAGGGAATTCGCAATCTTTTTTAATGCCGTTTGCCTCGTTTATTGCCTTTAAGGCCTTTTCATTCGAGTTGCTGCCCGTTAATGCCTTTGCCTTTTCTATCAGAAGCATTGCCCTTTTGCATTTTGTTACAGGGTATCTCAAGGCCACAGAAAGCGTGTCTGCCGCCAGTTTATATTTCTTTTGCTTCAAAAGAATACTTCCCTTTAACCGGTATGCATCTGAAACGTATTTGTCTGACGGGTGCTTATCTATTAAAATATCAAATCTCTTTAGTGCACTTTTAAATTGTTTTATCTTAAATAGGTGTTTGCCAACAAAAAACAAAAGATCGGGGGCCTTTTCACTGTCCAACAACAGGCTGTCGGCCTTTTTAAAAATTTCTGTGGCCGTTTTCTCAAGATTCATATTATTAAATGCTCTTGCCACAAGCAAAAACAGCTCAGGAGCATTCACTATTAAAAACAGCTCTTTTTCCTTAAGGTAGAAATTTATGACGTTTATATGCTTTTTCCCTTCAATCTCTTGCTTTAGGATACCCTTGATTATCACTAATAAAGCATGCCTCATTTCTTTTTTCAGGGATGTTCCCAGATACTTTTTTTGCAAGTCCTTTAAAACTTTCAGACTCTTTTTATACTCTTCGTCTTTCTGATATGTAATAGCCAGCTTCAGCAAAGAGAGTTGTACCAAAGGGTTCTTTTCATCATTATCATTAGAAGTGTTTACAATATTTTCATAAATCTCTCTCGGCGAACCGATCTCTTTTCTCGTTTTTTCCATCCAATTTATTTCTTCTTGTTGTTCAGCCAGCCTGATTTTACTTATGATTGCTCCATCCGTATTCGGATAGCGTTCAAGGATCATCCGGTAAAATTTTACAGCATCCTCGATCAATCCTTCATTCCGATAGGTATCTCCAATCTGATTGAGTACAAGATGGTTTATTTCTCGCTCAGGACATGTATTATAAAACCGATACAGGTTTTCTCTGGCCTTTTTATTATCTCCCAACTGGTAATAGTTATAGCCCAAATAGAGTGAAATTTCCGGATGCTTATATATATTTTCAGGATCTTTTTTTTTAAGTTCATTGAGAATTTTAAGTGATCTGTGGAAATTATTCATTTCATTAAGAATCTTTGCCTTTAATTTTCTTGCTTCTATTCTCTCGGGTAACTCTGGATATTCGGAAGTGATGGTCTCTAATTCTTTCAGTGCGGACAGGACATCTTCTTTTCTATGCCTCAGGAGCAATACCCTTACTTTTTGCATGTATGCCTTTATTCGTAGAATGGAGCCTTTGTCTTTCTTTATAACAAGATTATAATAACCCAATGCCTCAGAATAATTTTTAATATGAAAATACAGGTTCCCAATGCTATACATGGCATCCGTAACATACTCGGAAGAAGGGAATCGACTGACGGCATCCTCATAATGACCTTTAATTTCTTTATAATGAGCCGAGATAGATTCTGTGTTTAAATGATCATAAGATTTTGCCAAAATAAAATATGCTTTTTCTGTATATCTCCCATTGGGATATTTTTTTATTAAACGGGTAAGATTATCAATTGCACCTTTCCAGTCTTTAGCATTATAAGTATCAAGGCATTTCAGGTAAAAGGATGTATCTTCTTTACCGTCATCTTTAACCATTTGAGTCAGTTTCTCTCCGGGACTCGTCTTTGCATCTTCTCTCGAACTTTTTTGCTTTTTTACAACATTTTTCATTTTTTGCTCAGAAGCGCCAATTCCATTGTCTGGAGTTTCCGAAGTTACGGAAGTGACTTTCGCTGAGTTTTGATTCTCTTTATGTGGCTTTTCGATATGTTGTCGGGAATCATCCGTCTTCATTTTTTCAGTTTTTTTTAATACCGCTATATCCTTTCTTGCATCCAGGCTGTTAGCCTTATTAGGATCTACTTTTTTATTTATTCTCTCCATTGATGCGTCTTTCTTGGGAAGCCTGTGGGTATACGACACTTCTTTGTCTGCATCGATGACAATAGGGATGTAGCCTGGATTGGACCGGAACCGCAGGCCCATAAGTATAGCGTTCTTGTTTTCAGCCACCTTTACATTCTTTTTAGCCGGGACTTGAGTCCGAGACAACTTTTTAATTTCCTTTTCAATGCTGCCTGTCGGCGCCACGGCATTGTTTTTTTTTGGCATTGCTTTTTTAGACGCTTTTTTTCGACTCTTTTTGGGGAAAAAATTGCCCATTGCATATTCAGCCTTGCGTTTGTATGCGCTTTTTGGAAAAAGTTTTATAATACGCCCATAGATATCAAAAGCCTTTTTCTTATGAGACTTGTTGAATGATCGCTTGTAAAGCTCTTGATAAAGCTTACCGGACATATAAAGCCCTGCAGCGGCCCAAGGGCCTGAAGGGTTATGCCAGTAAATCGCCTCAAACTTTTCGATACAAGCCAACCAGTTATTTCTGTATTTCTGTTTTTTTGGATTGTGGCGAAGTTTTTTGTAGCAGGCTTCAGCCTTGCAATACTCATCCCTTGCCGTAGCAGCAAATGATGCCCGTGGCATCATCATGGAAAACATACAGCATACAAGAATACATGATAAATAAATTTTTTTGTTATCAAATAACAATTGTTTTTGCCTTTTCCTACAGTTCGTTCAGACAATTAAAACATCCATAGTTGTCATTTTCGAAATGTCCGGTTTTTGTAGATTCTCCATAATAAAATGATCGGGCTTGGGAAAAAGATTAAGCTACACATGACCTTTTTTCGAAACATTTAAACCTTCGGACAGAACATTGATTATATATTCAGATATGTGACCATCACCCAAGATACTTAAAGTTGTTTGGAATTTTGATTCATGTGTGGCAATTGAAACATGAATAGATCTTTTAAAATGGCGTTCCATACCGCCTTTTTACAGCAATTAGTATGCCAATGATATAAAAGTTTAGTCTTTGCTCAATTGGGTATGATAAATTGATGGGTAACCGGGACTTCGAAGATCTGCCTTCAGCGAGATCAGCTCAAGGGAAGGCTTTTTTAACATATTGGTTTAGTTGATAAAGTCCTAGAGCATCCGGTTGGCTTGTTGGGTTTCTGCTTAAGGAAACAGGAGTTCATCACGGTATATGGCAAGAAAATGTTGGGATGATGGAATGATGGAATGATGGAATAATAGGTCTCAAAAAAGGTCGGTGTTGTGATGTTAAACGTCATTTTTTTGACAGCTAAGGATTTAGGGGTTTCGCGCCAATTGGAATAATGGAATGATGGACCTAACCCATGGCTGCATCATTTATATCTATGTTCTGTTTTTTAATCTTTGCCACCAGGGTTGTTCTATTGATATTGAGAAGTTTTGCAGCTTTTGATTTTACCCAGTTGGTTCTTTCCAGGGCCTCAAGAATAATCTTTTTCTCATAATCCTTAACCGCCTCATGAAAGTTTAAATCTTGTTCCATGATCACTTCGTCAGAGGATTGAACGGACCGGCTTTTCTCTTGAATAATTTCAGGAAGGTCATCAAAAGATACAACCTGATCTTCACACAGGATCGTGAGTCTTTTTACTACATTTTCAAGCTCTCTGACATTGCCCGGCCAGTCATAGGCAATCATAGCATCCATGGCTACAGGTAAAAAACCGGTGACCCTTTTTTCCTTTCCTCTTTGAAATTTTTTTAAAAAAAAGTCGAGAAGTAAAGGTATATCAGATTTTCGCTTTTTTAAAGAAGGGACTTTGATTGGAATAACATTTAATCGATAATAGAGGTCTTCCCGAAAGGTCTCATTGTTTATGGCGGTTGTTAAATTCTTATTAGTGGCTGCGATAATCCTGAGATCTACATGGATTGTTTTAGTGCCGCCCACTCTCTCGAATTTTTGTTCCTGCAATACCCGTAAAAGCTTTACTTGCAGCGCAGGGCTCATTTCCCCTATCTCATCTAAGAAAATGGTTCCGCCGTTGGCCATCTCAAATCGACCGATCCTTCTTTTAAAAGCACCTGTAAAAGCCCCTTTTTCGTGGCCGAAAAGTTCGCTTTCAAGTAATGCCTCAGGAATAGCGCCGCAGCTGACAACAACCAGCGGCTTATCGCTGCGGTTACTGATATAATGAATAGCCCTTGCTATCAATTCCTTACCTGTTCCGCTGGCGCCGGTGATAAGAACGGTGCCGTCTGTATCGGCCACCTTTTCTATAAGGTTGTAGATCTTTTTGATGGCCTTGCTTGTCCCCACCAAGTTGGTATAATTGTATTTTCCACGTAATTCCTTCTTAAGTCTGATATTTTCTTCCTCAAGGTTCTTAAATTTAAGTGCCTTTTCAACAACTACCAAAAGCTCGCTGGGGGATACCGGTTTCGTAATATAGTCAAAAGCGCCATTTTTTATTGCATCAACCGAACTCTTAATTGTTCCATGAGCGGTAAGAATGATGCACATGGTTTTTGGAGATTTGGATATCACATGTTCAAGTACCTCCATACCACTTATATCCGGCATCATGAGGTCGGTAAAAACAAGGTCATAATCATTCTTTTCAAGCTTTTTGATACCCGATTCACCGCCTGAGGCGGTTGATACTTCATAATCATTGGCCTTTAAAATTTTGGCCATCAACTTTATTATTGCGGGATTATCGTCTATGACTAATATACTTGTCATTGATCTAATTCTTTTCGCCACCAAGTCACAAAGCCACTAAGAAAAAAATTAAAAATATCCTTTGTGTCTTAGTGTCTTTGTGGCAATTTTTTCCGGCTTGGGTTTTAAGATGTAGATTTTAGGTTTTTATAATTTATTGTTAAACAAATCAAGAACAAAACGTTCATCTTGCAGATTTCATGTGAAATATTTATATTTATTCGCTATTTTTTTAAGATGTCAATATAGAATATAAAATAAAATATGCCTTCGTTGGCATAAGGGTGGGTTTGCGGCGGTAAGCAGGGAGATCCCGCTAAAACAAACTCAAAAAGCTCCGTATGTTTGAAAATACCTTTTTGAAATAAAATTATATATAATCCCCTCGATGGAATTTATATACAGCAACATTGGCAGTTACAGCCAGATCTTTGATAATTTTTTTAAGCGCTTTATCGTTATGAACGGCATCTGCAGACTCGGCCTCGATTAAGCTTACCTCTTTTTCAATATTTTTCACCAAAGGCCCGATATCTTTTAATGTCTTTGCGGGATCGGCCAACTCTCTTGTATAATCATCTAAAAGGTTTAGAATTTTATCACCATGTTTAATGACGTCAGCCTTGCTGCCCATAGATGGTGACATAGTTGCTGCATTCATTCCATTAATTCTTTTGTCAAAAACTTTCTTGAACCCACAATCACTATCCACCTTCTTGGGTAATGACCGTTGCCCTTGGAATGAATCATATATTCTGTTAATATCCATTTTTCAACCCCCTACTTTTATTACAATATCCGTATTACCTATTTATTCGGCATTGAAGGCCCGTCTCTTTAGAAAAAAAACATTATCATAGTAATAATAATAATACGTTCCGTTAAAAAACTTAAGATCAGCCGTCAAATACCTTATCAAGTTTTTCAGTTATTGTTTCGGCTGTAAACGGTTTCACTACGTAATTACTTACCCCTGACTTGAATCTTGCATAAAATTGATGGGAATCCTTTTTATGGCAAAAAAGACGCTTCTCAACAAAAGGATACCGGAAAAGTTTTCCGATTTTGAGGAAAAAGAAAATCATAGCCCACTTTTTATTTTTCTAATATTCCCCCTCTGCCTTTGAAAAACAGAAGAAATAATCCTTTCCCTGTCATTTATGCTGAGATCAAGAAATTTTATCCCCAGGTTGTAATGGGTCCGACCGTCTTTATCCATCTGCATGACATGGACAACTTCACCAAATATGTCCATATAAACAAGGGGAGACCTCGAGAGATAAAACTTTGTATGAATGATCCGTCCGTGTTCAAGGGACCTATCCACCATTATTTCCATTCCTGAGCCACTAATACTTAGCCCCACTCCCTGTTTATAAAGCCCCTTTACGGTTTTATCCTTTGATAAAAGGTCTAGAATCTGATCCAGTTTTTCGTCCATCTGGACGAGATGATTTATCAATGAGGCGCTTACAGGATGGCCATCATTCATCTCTCCATTATTAACTTCAACACTCTGTTCTTGGTTAAACGGCGGGAAAATTGCCTCATTAGATTTTTTCAGATCTTCATATTCATCCTTTGTCATTGTCTTGAATTTGACGTTAAAAGAAAAATTTCCCCTGACAAAGGAACGTCTCTCTTCCGATTGCATATCAATCACCTCGAATGAAAAAAAGAAGAATGGAAAATAATAAATCGCAAGAAAAATATGCAACTATCATACCACCTATAAGTTAAAAATTCCTAATCAAGTTAAATAGTGTCCATCCACAAATGGTCTTTTTGCCCAATCTCTGCGTTATGTTCAAAAAATAATCCTCGGAATATTAAACATATGCCTGCCTGTCCCGTAGGTCCCCGATAGCGGGATTTACGGGTTGCTTCGACAGGCGGGGCAGGCGGGGTAAAAATGTTTTGATGCCGGTTTTTTTGTCGATAGTGTTAATATTTTGACACTCCCTGAACTTATTCTTCCGGGGACAAGCTTTACTCCCCTGTTTTTCCCTGTTTTATAACATGGCGTTGCTGCTGTATTATCCTCGGCAGCACTGTTTATTAAAAGGGAACCTAACTTCTGCAAATTTTAGGAAGAATTTATATTCTTTTTATACTGGCACAAGTATTGCATTTAACTTTAAAAAATGACTGGAATAACAGTTTCAACAGGATAACATGTTCCAATTATTCTATAAACTTTCATAAAACTGACTCAATTCTTTTTGAAATATTCGCATCGGCTTTCAAGAGGCATACATATGGATGATAAAATCATAGTTATAAGCGATCAAAAAAAGGACTGGAATCTTTTCGAACAAATTCTGGGGACTAAAGGTTTTGATATCGATATCATATCTCTTTCTGAAGAGATTGAAGATATTATCCTTGAAAATGATTTTGCCGCAATTCTTGCCGATTACGACCTGATTGGGGACCGTGCCTGTGACTGGATGGATCTTCTTCAGAAGCACAAATCCAAGTCCTGTTTTATCCTTTATGGTGAAGACAAAAAAGCAGAAAAGATATCTGAGATACTCCAGGCGGGCGCTTATGGTTTTATTTCTCGATCCAATCTTTCGAAGCGGATCTATGAAACCGTTTTAGGTGGAATTGAAAATCGAAAGGCTTTTATTAATATTTTGGGGATGATTAATGATTTAAAAGAGGTTAACCAGAGCCTTGAAAAGGAAAAAGAAGACCTCAGGAGGAAGAATCAGGAGTTTAGCTTTATCAATCGACTCACCAGCGAGGTGGCATACGATCTAAACTGGAGTATGATTCTTCCCCGGGTTTTAGACGCAGGCCTTTTAAATGTTATAAAACCTGCTCTTTTGGCCATGCTTTACCGCATAGGTTCCAAATGGAATCTTGCCTTCCATTTATCGGAAAGGAAAATCAATAAGGAAATACTGGAAAACTTAAAACAAGACATCGTCGACAAATTTTACTCTCTGTCAGGGGAAAAAATTTTAATAAAAGAGATTGATTTTCATCTGTATTCATCCAGTGTCAAAATTTCTTCATCCGATTCCATATCATTTTCCAAACAGCGGGTCATGCCTTTAAGTTTGGCGGGGAAGCCTTTGGGAATGCTTGTTATTCTGCCAAAAAACGGGGAAAAGCTCGACAATGAGGAACTGGAGCTACTGTCAACCATATCCAACATTCTGGCCATGTCCCTGAAAAATGCCCAGGAATATCATAGGCTTAAAGAATTGACGGTTAAAGATGGGCTTACCGGCATCTTAAATCACAAAGGGTTCCAGGACATTATTCACAAAGAATTCCAAAGGGCAAAAAGATATAATAGATCGCTTTCCCTAATCATGATTGACATAGATAACTTCAAGGTTATCAACGATTCTCAAGGCCATCAGGCAGGCGATCTTGTACTTAAGGATCTGGCTGACTGCTTAAAAACTTCAGTACGACAAACAGATATTCTGGCAAGATATGGGGGTGACGAGTTTGCAATTATTCTACCTGATACTGAAATGAAACGATCGGAAATGCTGTTGAAAAGGGTATTATCTACTGTTGAGAATCATGACTTCAGGTGGAAATCTAAAAAGATCAAGGTAAAAATAAGCTGTGGTATTTCTACTACCGGAGAGCTCCATTCTCAGCAAAACGAAAAAGAATTAATCTCAAGGGCTGACAATAGACTCTATATGGCGAAGCGCTCACAAGATCTTATACATTCAATAGTATAAATCCGGATCAGCCCGTCCTCTTAACTAAACCTTAATTTCTCCCCTATTATGAAGCTTTAGGAAGATATTTACAATTTTAGGATCAAATTGACTCCCCGCATTTTCTCTGATAATTTTAACTGCAACATGGTCCGGCATCTTTCTTCTATATGAACGATCAGTGGTAAGCGCATCATAAACATCCGCCACAGACAAAATTCGAGCAAGCAACGGAATCTCTTCTCCTTTAAGACCATCAGGATACCCTTTCCCGTCGAATCTTTCGTGATGGTGTCTTATTATGCTCTGCTCATCTGTCCACATGCCGAAATGCCCGATAATATTGCTTCCGATTACAGGATGCTTTTTTATAATCTCATACTCTTCATCTGTAAGCCGGCCGGGTTTTAAGAGAATACTGTCAGGTATACCTATCTTTCCGATATCGTGCAGATTACCGGAAACGTTTAACTTGGCTATCTCATCCTGCGGGCAACCGTTAGCCTTTGCGATTGACATCGCATATTTTGATACGTTCGCGGAATGCTGCTTGGTGTATGGATCTCTTGCCTCAATTGTTTCAACAAAGGCATAAAGCGTGGAAAAAAGATTCTCGTAAATATTTTCATAAAGAGCAAGGTTCTCTGTTAGAAAGGAGGCCTTCTCTACCAGTAAATTTGAGAAATAGAGTTCTTTTTCGCTGAAACAGTGTGTTCCCTTTCTAATAATAGATGTTAGGATACCAAAGACGCTGGACCTTATTTTGAGAGGAATAGCTATTATATCTCCATTTCCATTGTTCCCTCTTATCAGAAAAGGCATACCGTCATTTGCAACTTTTTTTGCTATCTTTTTTTCTATATATATTGCATCCGATTTTTTTTTATTTTGATCTCTAAAAAAAGAAGCAATTATTTCATAATCTCTCATCCCTTGAGTAAAAAAACAGAAATGTGCTTCGTCGCACTGGGTAATTTTTCCCGACAAATTAACCAGTATCTTAAAAAGGTCCTGACTGGTTGTCGCCTGATCCAAATTCTGAAAAATCAGGTTTATGGTCTCAACCTCCTTTAGTTTTTCCTGTAATTCCTGATTGATCTTAATAAGGTTCCTGCCCTGTTCAGCCTCCTCTTTCAATAAAATATTCTCAACAAAGTGCGATCTTGCAGTCATCACCCGGTTAATAGTGGGAAGAATTTGATTCATCCTGAATGGCTTGGTTATAAAATCTGAAACGCCGTTTTTAAGGGTTTCTATGGCATTATCCATGGAAGGATATCCGGTCATTACCACAACCGGAATTGTGTTGTCATGTTCGTTAATTTTCTGGGCGAGTTCCAGACCGTCCAACCTGGGCATTGAAAGATCTGTAAAACAACAGTCGATTTCTTCTGCCTTGATTATTTCAAAAGCTTCAAGACCGTCGTTGGCGGTTAACACGGTATAATTCGTCGTAGATGTTAAGTAATCTTTAAAAATATCCCGAATGCACTCTTCATCATCAACCACAAGTATCTTTAAATGTTCTTCCATCAATGATCCTGTTCAGTTATTCTTTATGGTCAATCATTTTAAATAGATTATGCTTGAAAGCCTTGAATTCTTCTTCAGTCAGGTTCCCGCTATCTTTTAAGGAACAGAGGGCTTGCAATTTCTCAATATAATTGTTGGGAAACAAACTGTTATTGTAGAGATAATGGAGGCTTGGCGTATTTGAAGAAAAAAAATTAATGCTGGCATTTTTTTTATCATCATTTCTTTCTTGCTTATAAGCCATCAGCTCATTATAGGCATCCTGTAATTTTTTAATTAATTCTTTATTTTCTCTATATAATTTTATCTTATCTATGGCGTTCTCTACAACAATCCTTATTTCTTCAAGTTTGCAGGGCTTCCTGATATAATCATAAGCGCCCTCTTTTATAGCCATTACTGCCGTTTCTAATGATGCATGGCCTGTAATAATAATAACAAGGACGTCGGGATTGGTCTTTTTTGCATACCTCAGAATATCCAGCCCCCCTACCTTGGGCATAACCAGGTCAACAATTATCAAGTCATAAAAATTCTTTTGTATGCTCTCAATTCCTGTCAGACCATCATAGCATGCATCAATCGATCTTTCCTTATTATCGGATAAAAAATCTTTAAGGATATCCGCCACGGCCTTTTCATCATCATTAATAAGGATTTTTATTTGCCGGCTCGTTTCTTCAGGCATGTATCAGGCATAGCTCCCAAATTCTGACTTTTAACCTTTTTGATTAAATATCATACCAACCATCTCTTCCATTTTGGCAGCAAGTTCTAATATCTCGCCTGATGGAATCTCTCTTATAACCTTTCCGGTGGATTCATCAATTACAGTTACCATTATTTGCCCGGAAGCCTTGTGAACTGAAAATCGCAAATCTACCTTATGCATAATATTAAGATTTTTATGCACATCCGCTGCCAATTCTTCCAGGTCAGGTAAATTTTTGCTTTTAACAGGCTGTTGAACTGCTTCATCTTTCCGGTTTGTTGCCTGCTTTGCAGGAAGCCTTGCCTGAACTGGTAAAGCCTCGCTCTTTCCTGATATTGTAATGGGTTTAATTATCATAATAATCCACACCTACCTTTCATGATTATCGGATTATTTTTCACATACTTTAGGAAAAATTCTGGTTTACTTTAGACACATTAGATCATTTTAGGCATTTTAGTCCCTACCTCCTCGTATCCAAAAACCTTGCAGTATATCCCGTACTCCCTCCGTAACCCCTGGCAGCCTGCTTGAAATTTCGCATTTTTAGCACTTCTGTTTTGACACCCTCCCTTTCTTGTTTTACCATCACCATTATTTCTTTGTCCATGAGATCGACGGTTGTCATAATATCCTTTATTTTTGAAAGATAACCGTCAATCATCCTTTTATATTTGTTAGAAATACTAGATAGCTTGCTTGATCCTTTCTTCAAGATCTTCCCAATGGACAAGTCAATCCTCTCAATATTATTAATGCAGCCCTGCCTTCTGGAAATCAGACTACCCAGATTATTGATTTCTTCTTTATTGCCAAAGGCTTGCTTCATCTTCTCTGTAATAGATAAATATTGCTTAAAATGCGCAAGCTTCCTTTCTAAAAAAGTACAGATCTCTTTTCCTTCATTTATATCTTTTATATCTTTCATAAACTTCTCACCAATTTTACAACAATGCTATCCAGTTAAATAGGACACAGATTTTCGCAGAGATACACAGATAATATTATTATTTCTTCATTTAAGAATCTTGACAATCTGTGCCTGCCCAATGAGATACATTTTCTTTTTCTATTTCATCGGGGTAATCTGTGTCCAAAAAAGAAAGTTCCTATACTATTTACCAATTCATGCAATCACATACCCTGCTGCCATTTCGCTCCTTTCTTCATAAAAATGTTCTTCTGCCGGCTGAATTTTTATATCCGGTTTTGAAGCCACCTCTTGCCAGGCTGACAGAAGTTCCGTCAGCATCCCGATAACCTCGTCAAAGGCTTCCATATCCCCGTGTACATCCCCATGCATGATCCTTCTCGTCATATAATTATAAATGGAGCTTAAGTTTTTGGCAATTACACCACCTTTTTCAAAATCAAGTGAACACAACAGTTCATCTATAATATCCTGGGTCTTAATAATGGCTTTAGCCTTTCCCTCGTAATCTTTTTCATCGATTTTCTGTTTTGCCAGTTTAAGGCTGTCAATCGCTCCATCATAACACATTGTAACCAGTCTCACCGGATCTGCGGTAACCACATTCGTTTTTCGATAGGATTGGATACCATTACTATACATTTAAAAGCCTCCTCTCTAAATTCGTTATTCTATATTCTTTTTTCTTTATTCACAAAAACCGTTTAATTATCATAATGTTGCTTTACCATAAATTGTCGTTCACAAGATTGCCCTTCCTAATAACCAGCAACCGGCAACCCATGTTAAATCACCATGTCCATCCGCTATAGGAGGCTTCTAGCTGCCCGGCAAGCCACTGACTCTGGCTCTGTATCTTACTCATAGCCATTTCCATTGCCACAAATTTGTTGATCATCATCTCCATTTTCCGGTTAAGGCTGGCCTCCATCTGCCCAATCTGGGTTTCAAAACTATCAATGCTGTTTTGAAGTGATGTCTGTTTGAAAGCCACGTATCCATCAGAGCTGTCAGTAACAAAACCAAGCTGACGATCAAGCAATTCTGCAACCCCCAGGGTCAAGTTGAAAGTTGCTGATGAGAGAGTCGTCGTTCCCGTATAGCTTATTGACAACCCGTCTGCATTGTTACCGTCACTGTCTATGCTAAGTGTTTGAGCGTTGCCTGTGGCGGTTATGCCGTTTATGGTCCCCGCAACGTCCTTGCCCCAAACATATACGGGACTACTTAATTTCAAGGCGGTACCGTCGGATTCGGACACAATGATTCTCTGTCCGGAACCATAGGTGTTGTGGGTCAAAAGAAGCTCATTACCAGCAGTCTTGGAGGCGGTGATAGTCATAGCATAACGGCCTTCTTGGCTGCCGTCTGCCCCTGTGGGATCCACGTCAACTGTGCCAAAATCTAAGGCACCAATTGCCAAAGTATCAATAGTAAATGTGAGCTGGCTGTCTCCTGCCTGGGTGTCGGTGATAACAATTCTACCGCTGCCGTCAAGGGTTGCCGTGATCTCATCTTCGAATATGTCCTCAATGTTTTCCAGAAGGTCGCCCACGGTCTCTGCTTCCGCATCTTCAATTGTGTAGCTTCCTGAAACGTTTATCCCGTTGCGTCGTGTACCGGAAAAAGTGATGACATCATCGTCACTGCCTCCCACTGCATTGAACAGCGATGAGGAAGTGACACCGGCATTTGTCCCATCCCCAACGAGTTTTTCCGTATATTCTTTGGCAAGTTCCGAATTGATGGCATTTATTACCGTGTCCGGGTCCGAACCGTTTTTGAGGCTGACTTCCGCCACCCTTCCTGTGTCCCAATCTTCGATGATCAATGTTTCATCCGATATGAGATCGACTGCGGCTTCAGACCCGGTTGTCGTGGCACGGGTGGCTTCTTGCGTGATTTCCACATCATAGGTGCCTCCCTGGGTGTCACTTGTGTGGCTGATGTAGGTCAGATGCGGGCTGGAACCGGACCCGTAGGCAATAAAAAGGTTTCTGACGTCGTCAAAATTCGTTTCCAGAGCATCTGTAAGCTTGTCATCATCGACGGACAGACTGATATTGTCGTATTTTCCCTCTTCAGTGTCCGTCAGGTTTAAACTAATCCCGATCAGCGACAGATAGTTGTAACCGCTCGGCAGTCCGGTAATTTGCTGCGTCACCGTATTGATGAGTTCGGACTTAACAGAGGAAAGCGTGCTGTCACCAAAAAGAATCCCGCCAATTTTTTCATTCTCATCATCGAAGGTAAACATGGTGTTGATATAGTCCATGATCTTATTAAAGGCATCCGCCATGTCATTGATCTTCGACTTGATAGAACCAAGGTCCCGCTCCACCTTGACGGTAATTGTGGTATCCTCACCTACGGCGTCTTCTCCCACAAGATTCAGGGTCACGCCTCCGATGACATCCGTAAGGGTGTTGGAGGAATCGGTGACTGTCACACCGTCCACGACAATGCTGGCATCCTCTCCTGCGACCACCTCCCGCTTACGGATGGAGCTGATGGTCGTGTCTCCCACACTAAAGCCTATGTCAAGCTGACCTTTATCTATGGTCGGAGTAAAAATCACCTCCAAACTACTAGATCCTGCAGTACCCGTGGTGTTATCAACGATCTGGATCTTGCCATCTGTGTTAATTGAGGCTGTTACGTCTCCATATGCGCTTTCAATTTCGGTTAACAGGTCTTGAACCGTGTCGGCGGCATCTATGTTATATGTAACAGGCGCGGCGGTCAGATCAACTCCGGCCGTGGTAGTACCGGTAAAGACGATCTTGTCTTGAGGGGCTGCGGTATGATCCAGATATCCGTCGATATCCGTCAGGAGGGTGCTGGTGGTAATGATCTGACCGTTCGTGGTCAAAGCGTTGTCCCCAACATCACCCACGAGATCACCGACTCCGCCTTCTATCAAACCCAGGGTCTGGAAAATATTATCGTCATTCAAAAAGGGATTGGTTGCGTAGATTCCATCCACCTGTAACCTGTAACAGGTAGTGCCGTCTACTGTTTCCGAAACTACAGAGGCACTTAATTTGGTGGCGGCGCCCTTGTCAGCATTAATTGCGGTGGCGATGACGGTCAAGCTATCTCTTGAAAGATCGATATCGGTTTCACCTGATGCATCTATTACATTCGACCAGTTTCCGTCGACATCTCGTATCTTCAACAGGTTGCTGGTCTGTGTGGTATTCAGGCTTAGCAGATCCTTAATAGCCGAATTTGAGCTGGTGAAAAGGTCACTTTGCGCGCCCCCGGTAATACTGTTCTTGATTTCAAAGGAGTCTGATAATGTTTCAATAAAGCCCAGACTGCCCAGAGTATCCGCAGTAGAGGCATTGAGTATGGATATGCCATCGGCGCCCGTATCATCGCTGGTCAGTATTAATCTGTAGTCATTTGTTCCGTATTTAACAATACTGGCCGTCACATTAGAAGGGGTTGAACCGGTATTGGCGGCATTAATCTTGTCCTTGATGTCTGCCAGGGTGTCCGTGGCAGATATGTTGACCACTTTCCCTGATATCAGGATATCCCCTGCTGTCAGACTCAGCACTGTGTCTGTGGCTGCATAGCTGTTAGAAGAGAGTTTATGCGAGTGTGCCAGGTTATCAACCCTGATCTGATGCATCCCGGGAGAGGCAGAGGAGCTGGTGGATACGGTTAAGCGGTCAGAGGCTGATGTACTCGTATCCGAAGTTGTACCGGCCGTATAAACGTTAAAAGCACTTTGGGTACTCAAGGCACCCGTGGCAGTTTTAAGCGCTAACAGCATGCTGTTAACGCTCTGCCATTCATTGAGCTTACTCTCGTATTCGGTCTTTCTATCCGTAACCAAATCGACCCGACCATACTCGATTTTCATCAACTGATCGATCATGCTCCGCCAGTCAAAACCACTGGAAAGGCCTGCCACAAGGTTTGTGCTTAAAGACATATCGTCCTCTCTTGTCCCAATTGAGCGATAGCGCTCAATTGGAAGTTATTAGTTATTTGTTAATCGTTATTGGGTAAATCTATAGGTCAGCGGCAAATGCTGCCCGATCTTTATAGAACTATCGGAAAATTTTTCCTAAAACTTAAGGATTTTCGGGTCTGGTAATATAAGTAGCAAGATATTTGCCAATTGCAGTGCTTGGGCAGAAAATTGTTTTTTCTTAAGGAAAACTAATAATACAAATATTACCCTTGACACGGGAAAAAGATATGGCTATTATAGCTATAATATTTATCCCTATTGGAGTAAGCCATGAATGAACATATCAATGTAAGTATCGTCGAGGCAAAAAATAAACTCTCCAAAATTATTAACAAAGTTGTTTTTGCTAAAAAACGGATTATTATTAATTCCCATGGTCAGCCTAAAGCAGCTATGATCAGTTTTGATGAGTTGAAAAAATTTGAAGAAATGGAAAAGGCGTTTTTTCCATCGCAAAATGTAAGATTAATGGCCTTAGATAAGGCAGCCCGGTTGAGAAAACAAATCTATAATAAAAAAAAGGCGAATGTACATGATTCATCAATAGATTTGCAGCAAATTAGGGAAGAGAGGGTAAATGAACTCTAAAGTTTGTATAGACGCAAGTTTTCTTTTAAAATTAGTATTACCCGAAGACTACAGCGAAAAAGTCCATTTAATCTGGACAAAATGGATAAATAAAACAAAAATTGTCTACGCACCGTATCTTTTGATTTATGAAACTCATTCAGTCATTAAAAACAAGGTGTATCAAAAGGAATTGACATTGGATGAAGGGATAGCCGCCTCGGATGTTTTAGTGGATCAGGAAATCATTTTTTATCACTCTCCGATGACCACAAAAGTAGCCTGGGATTTTGCTAAAAAATATAATAGACCAACACTATATGATTCCTTTTATCTGGCAGTGGCAAAGGAACTTAAATCAGAATTTTGGACGGCTGACAAAAAGTTACTCAACAGCCTTAATAATGAAATCCCATGGGTGAAATCTGTTTTCGATTAACACCTTTCCAATTCCCATAATTCGAGAGACCGGTTAAAAAAAGAGGTCTTTTTTATAAAAATTGGGGATAATACCCTGTTGCAGTATCTATAAAAAAACCCCGCTCCTGAAAAGAAACGGGGTTTTGTTTTAAGGTTTACCCCGTTAGAGGCCCTGACAATCATGCCTCCAACGGAGTGTTTGTCGTTAGTCTGTTCCAGGCAACGAAGTTGCGCTTTATAAAATCGTTTTACGATTTTATCCGAACAACGACAGCGGCGCCATGTTCGCCTGTCCAAGCATTGCTGTACCAGCCTGGAGCAGAATCTGGTTCTTGGGTTTTACTGCATAACAAAGGTTTTCCTTGACTTTTCTCTGCCATAGAACTATTTTACCTAAAAACGTTCTTTAAAAAAGAACAAGTGAGGACTCATGGAAAAAAGAAAACTTAAAGAATTAATTGTAGAGCATACCAAAAGTGTACTAAAAGATCATACCCTGTCGCCCAGACATGTCCCGAACCTATCGACAATACTCAATAAACAAGAGATCGTGATTATCTCTGGGGTAAGAAGGTGCGGCAAATCATCATTAATGAAAATAATTGCGCATGATTTAGTTCTTCACAAGAAGATCCCTGCTGCCAATATTCTATATTTGAACTTTGAAGATGAACGGTTCGTTGAATTCAGTTACAAGGATTTTAACGCCCTGTACGAAAGTTATCTCGAACTGAATAATCCGGATGGGAAAACATACCTTTTTTTCGATGAGATTCAAAATATACCCTATTGGGAAAAATGGATAAATAGGATTTATGAATTCGAAAAATCAAAGATATTCGTAACCGGATCAAATGCTACCCTCTTAAGCGGAGAAATAGCCACCTCTCTTACGGGGAGAAACATTCCTATTTCATTATTTCCTTTTTCCTTTAGAGAATTACTGGCAACAAACAGAATCCCTGTTGACCCAAAAAGCTTGTACGACCGGGAAAACCGTGTGCAGGTCAAAAGGTATTTCAATGGCTTCATTGAATTTGGGGGCTTTCCGGAAGCTGCAATTGCAAGGGATAACACCATCCTTCAGCATTATTTCAAAGACATTTTGTACAGAGACATTGTAGCGCGGTATTCTATCAGAAACATCAAAGAGATGAAAGAATTGTCTCTATATCTATCAACCAATATCGGCAACCTGTGCAGTTACAGAAAGCTGGCAGCGGCCATATCGGTAAACAGCACTAATACCGTAAAGAATTTTCTGGAATACCTTGAGAATGCCTACCTCTTCTTTCGTGTCGGCTTATTTGACTATTCCTTAAAAAAACAATTACATAACCCTTCGAAGGCATATTGTGTCGATCCAGCTCTTGCCCGTTCCATGGCTTTCAAATTTTCACACGATACCGGGAGAATTAACGAAAACATCGTCTTCGTGGAATTGATGCGGAGAGGGAAAGAAATTTACTATTGGAAATCACCCCACAATTTTGAAGTTGACTTTATCATTAAGGAAGGGACAAAAGTAGCAGAAATTATTCAGGTGTGCGCCGATATATCCAAAGATGAAACTCAAAGGCGAGAAATTCGAGGCGCACTTGAAGCAGCGACTGAATTCAATTTAAAAAAGGCCCTTATCATCACAGGAGATTTTTCTGGAGAGCTCAAAAAAGAGCA